>Ga0102832_1000857_pt1 | contig 31715 bp, 28 predicted proteins | sample EBPBio282013_DNA_FD_88942 | JGI IMG/M metagenome (GOLD analysis project Ga0102832, IMG submission 88942) | Wastewater treatment Type I Accumulibacter community from EBPR Bioreactor in Madison, WI, USA - Reactor 2_5/28/2013_ DNA (Illumina Assembly) | ecosystem: Engineered > Bioreactor > EBPR >... | reverse complement strand
CACGACGCTCTTCCGATCTGGGACGCGGTGAGCGCCGCGATCACCAAGATCCTCAACGGCACCGATCCCGCCACCGCGCTCGACGAAGCCCAGAAGAACGTCGAGTTCGCGATGCAGTGACCCACGATGAGGGGGCCGGGTGGCCGGCCCCCTCATCGCAGGCCGTTACCGTGGGTCCGTCCGGCCCTTCAGCGCAGCAGGAAGGAACACCCAGTTGTCCGTGACCGTCACCGCGGGGAGGCCGGAGCCGGCGTCCCCCGCCGGCGCCGCCACGCCGCGCCGCCGACCCGGATTCCGCAGTGAGCAGCGACGTAACCTGACCGGCTGGGTGTTCCTGATCCCGGCTGCCCTCCTGATCGCCTGGATGAACTTCTGGCCGATGATCCAGGCGTTCTTCCTCTCGCTGCAGACCGGACGGGGCACCCGCCTGACCTGGGCGGAACCGCTGTGGTACAACTACGCGCGGCTGTTCTCCGACGAGATCTTCCTGCTCACCCTGCAGAACACCTTCGTCTACCTGATCATCCAGGTGCCGATCATGCTGGTGCTGGCCTTGATCCTTGCCAACCTGCTGAACGACCGGAACCTGCGTTTCCGCGGCCTGTGGCGCACCGCCATCTTCCTGCCCTGCGCGGTCGGCCTGGTCTCCTACTCGCTGGTCTTCCGCACCATGTTCGCCAACGACGGCCTGATCAACGACATCCTGATGGGGCTGCACCTGATCGACTCGCCGGTCAACTGGCTCGGCCAGACCGGCACCGCCCGGTTCGTGATCATCCTCGGCCTGCTGTGGCGCTGGACCGGCTACAACATGGTCTTCTACCTGGCCGCCCTGCAAAACATCGACAACGCGACGATCGAGGCCGCCCGGATCGACGGCGCCGGCCCCTTCAAGACCTTCTGGTACGTCACCGTGCCGCAGCTGAAGCCGATGATCCTGCTCACCGCGATCATGTCCACCAACGGCACCATCCAGCTCTTCGACGAATCCTGGAACCTCACCCAGGGCGGCCCGGCCTACACGTCGATGACGATGTCGCACTACCTCTACGAGCTCTCCTTCCAGAAGAACCCCAACTTCGGCTACGCCGCGGCGCTGTCCTACGCGATCCTGCTGATCGTCGCCATTCTGGCCGCTATCCAGATGAAGGTCGGTGACAAGCGTGACTAGAACCCTGCGCCGGGTGCCCGGCTACGCCTTCCTGACCATCGCCGCGCTGGTGTCGGTCTTCCCGCTGTACTTCATGGTGATCTCGGCGACCAACACCAGCCAGGACGTGCTGAGCTCCCGGCTGCTGCCGGGTGCGCACCTGATCGAGAACTTCATGGCCCTGGTCGGCTCGCAGGATGTCGCCTCGGCGATGTACTGGTCGGCGGTCAACGCCATCGCCACCACCGTACTCGCCCTGGTGATCTGTTCGATCGCCGGCTACGGCTTCGAGATCTTCCACTCCCGGGGCAAGGATCGGCTGATGGGCATCCTGCTGCTGGCGATGATGATCCCGTTCGCCGCCACGATGATCCCGCTGTTCCAGATGTTCGCCGAGATGGATCTGGTGAACTCCACCATCGCCGTGATCCTGCCGGCGATCGCGACGCCGTTCCTGATCCTGCTGTTCCGTCAGGCGTCCCGGTCGTTCCCGCACGAGATCATCGAGGCGGCGCGGATCGACGGACTGGGCGAACTGAGCATCTTCTTCCGGATCTACCTGCCCACGATGCGTTCGACCTATGCCGCGGCCGCGGTCATCACCTTCATGGCGGCCTGGAACAACTTCCTGTGGCCGAAGGTGATCCTGGTCAGCAACACCTACCAGACCATGCCGATGCTGATCTCGAACCTGCGGGCCGGCTACGTCACCGACTACGGTGTGCTGATGCTGGCAGTGCTGCTGGCGTCATTGCCCGCGGTCGTGGTTTTCCTCGCTCTCCAGCGCAGTTTCGCCGACGGAATCACAGGAGCTATCAAGTGACCTTCAATCCTGCCCGGATCGCCGACCCGGAGTACTTCGCCGAGAACCGGCTTGCGGCCCACAGCGACCACCGGTGGTTCCGCACGGCCGACGAGGCACGAGCCGGGGTGAGTGGCTACGAGCAGTGCCTGAACGGTGCGTGGAAGTTCCACTACGCCAAGAACCCGGCGCAGACCATTCCCGGTTTCGAGGCGGCCGACGCCGACCTATCGGGGTGGGACGACATCGCGGTGCCGGGACACATCCAGCTGCAGGGCTACGACCGGGCGCAGTACGCCAACATCCAGTACCCCTGGGACGGCCACGAGGCGGTGGTCCCGGGCGAGGTGCCGCAGCGCTACAACCCGGTGGCCAGCTATGCCACGACGTTCACGCTGGCTGAGCCACTGGCCCAGGGCGAGCGGCTCAGCGTCACCTTCCACGGTGCGGAGAGCGCGATCGCGGTCTGGCTGAACGGCCGCTACGTCGGCTACGCCGCCGATTCCTTCACCCCCTCGGAGTTCGAGCTGACCGACGCGCTGGTGCCCGGCGAGAACCGGCTGGCCGCCCAGGTCTTCAAGTGGAGCGCGGGCTCCTGGATCGAGGATCAGGACTTCTACCGGTTCTCCGGGTTGTTCCGGGACGTCGTGCTGTACCGCCGTCCGGTGGCGCACGCGGAGGACGTCCGGGTCTCCTGCACCGCCAGCGAGGACTTCGCCGAGGCCACCGTGCGACTGAAGGTCGCTCTGACGGGGCAGGGGAGCGTCTCGGCCTCGATCGCCGGCGTGGGAGAACTGAGCCCTGACGCCGACGGCGACCTGTCCGTCCGGATCGGCTCGCCCCGGTTGTGGAGCTCAGAGGATCCGCACCTGTACGAGCTCACCATCGAGGTGCGCGACGCCGCCGGCGAGCTCACCGAAGTGATCGGTCAGCGGGTGGGCGTGCGGCGCTTCGGCATCGAGGACGGGGTGCTGAAGATCAACGGGCAGCGCATCGTGTTCAAGGGCGTCAACCGGCACGAGTTCGGCCTGCATGGACGGGTGATGAGCCGCGAGCAGACCGAGGCGGACATCCGGCTGATGAAGGCGAACAACATCAACGCCGTCCGTACCAGCCACTACCCGAACAACTCCTTCTTCTACGACGTGTGCGACGAGTACGGGCTCTACGTCATCGACGAGATGAACCTGGAATCCCACGGCGTGTGGGATCAGGTGGCCCGCGGTGAGCGGGCGGTCGAGGACGCGGTGCCGGGCGATCGTCCGGAATGGCGGGCGGTGCTGCTCGATCGCGCCGAGAGCATGCTCGAGCGGGACAAGAACCACCCCAGCATCGTGATGTGGTCCTGCGGCAACGAATCCTTCGGTGGCAGCAACATCCTCGCGGTCGCCGACTGGTTCCGCGCGCAGGACACCCGTCCGGTGCACTACGAAGGGGTGGTCTGGGATCCCAGGTACCCCGAGACCACTGATGTGGTGAGCCACATGTACACCCCGGCCGCAGAGGTCGAGGAGTACCTCCGCGGCCACCGCGACAAGCCGTTCATCATGTGTGAGTACGCCCACGCGATGGGCAACTCCTTCGGTGCGGTGGACAAGTACCTCGACCTGGCCTACCGCGAGCCACTCTTCCAGGGCGGCTTCATCTGGGACTTCGCGGATCAGGCCGTTCGGCGTACCGACGCCTATGGAACCGAGTATTTCGGCTACGGCGGAGACAGTGGCGAAGCTCCGCACGATGCCGACTTCTCCGGCAACGGCATCCTGTTCGCCGACCACACCCCCAAGCCCTTCCTGCCCGAGATGAAGTACCTCTACCAGGGCTTCCGGATCGAGATCGACCGTGCGGCCGTCCGCATCGAGAACCGGCTGCTGTTCACCGGCTCAGGCGCCTACGAGTGCGTGGTCACCCTGACCCGGGAAGGACGGACGCTGGCGCGAACCGTCGTCGACACGGCGGTCGCACCGGGGGAGACCGGGGAGTATCCCTTGCCGGTGACCGTCCCGGACGCCGTGGGGGAGTACTGCGTCGAGGTCTCGTTCCGGCAGCGGACGGCGACCGAGTGGGCCCCGGCGGGTCATGAACTGGCCTGGCAACAGGAGGTGTTCAGGGTGACCGGCGCGCCGCCGACGGTGCGTGAGCCGGCACCGGAACTGATTCGCGGCATCCACAACTACGGGGTGCGGGGGAGCCACTTCCTGGCACTGTTCTCCCGGCTGCACGGCGGGCTGGTGTCCTACCGGTACGGGCTCACCTCGGACGGCGGCCGGGAACTGCTGCAGGCCATGCCGATGCCGAACTTCTGGCACGCCCCGACCTCGAACGAGCGTGGCTGGGGAATGCCCTTCCGCGACAGCCAGTGGCGATCGGCCAGCCTGGACGCCAAGCCCGCTGGCACCTGGCACGTGGCCGAACGGGAGACCGGGCCTGCCGAGTACCCGCTGGTGAGGCAGCACGACGACTCGGTCGAGATCGGCTACCGCTACCTGCTTCCAACCACGCCGGGCAGCACCTGCGACGTGAGCTACCGGGTGTTCGGCAACGGCCGGGTCGAGGTTACTGTCATCGCCCAGCCGGGCGAGGGATTGCCGGACATGCCCGAGTTCGGGATGCAGTTCGTCGCCCCGTCCACGCTGCGGCAGCTCACCTGGTACGGCGAGGGCCCGCAGGAGTGCTACGTCGACCGGCGCAACGGCGCGCGGCTGGGCGTCTACGCCGGCGACGTGCGGGAACAGCTGGCCGACTACCTGCGGCCGCAGGAATCCGGCAGCCACACCGGGGTGCGTTGGGCGCAGGTCACGGACGAGCGCGGCGCGGGCCTGCGGTTCGAATGCGCCGGGGGCATGGAGTTCTCGGCCCTGCCGTGGACGCCGTTCGAGATCGAGAACGCCCGGCATCCGGTCGAATTGCCGCCGATCCAGCACACCGTGCTGCGTCCGGCGCTGATGCGTCGCGGAGTCGCCGGCGACCAGGCCTGGGGAGCGATGACCCATCCGGAGTACCGGCTGCCGGCCGGCCAGGAACTGACCTTCCGCTTCAGCTTCCAGGGCGTCCTATAGCAGGGCCCTTCTGGTCATCCGCGCGGAGGTGGGGATCCCACCGCCCGCGGGGGTACTTCAGCGGACGCCGACCAGGTCACAGACGAAGATCAGGGTCTCGCCCGGCTTGATCGCGCCGCCCGCGCCGCGGTCGCCGTAGGCGAGATGCGGCGGGATGGTGAGCCGGCGGCGTCCGCCGACCTTCATGCCGACGATGCCCTGATCCCAGCCGGTGATGACCTGCCGGGCGCCGAGGCCGAAGACCAGCGGCTCGCCGCGTCCGTAGCTGGAGTCGAACTCCTCGCCGGTGGAGTGGGCGACACCCACGTAGTGCACGGCCACCCGCTTGCCGGGGACGGCCTCGGGGCCGGTGCCGACCTCCAGGTCGACGATCTCCAATTCGGTCGGGGCGGGACCCTCGGGCGGGTCGACAAATGGCTTCTCCATGCCGTTCACCCTACCGGGACGACACCACCGTCCTGGGTCGTGTAAGCTTGTGAGGCTGGGGTCGGAAGACACCAGTGACAACTCAACAGGGGGTGACTGGTTTCGACTTGGGACGGTAGTTCCAGGAGAAGCGGGCCGAGGATCCAGGGACATCTCGTTAACGAATCCTGGAAACCAATAAGTGCCGATACCAATCGCACTGACTTCGCTCTCGCTGCCTGAGCAGTGACCGAAGGGTCAGCCCGGACGCGCCTTCCGTCCGGTTCCTGGCCTCATTTTGAAGGCTTGCTGCATTGACCCCGTTCTCGGGTCAGTGCGGGACTTTTTGAGAACTGGGCCTGTCCACCACATGCCGGCGTGAGGGTGGGGGCCAAGCAGAACGCTTAGTCGGCTGCGCCCGGAGAAGTCCTGGTTCACCTCTTGAGGACGCGGGTTCGATTCCCGCCACCTCCACCAAACCTCGACGAACGAGGTTTTGAGTTCCCGACTCGTCCTCCGCCTCCGGGCGGAGGACGAGTCGTTGCACGTCTGGGTTGAAGAGGACGTTAAGGCTCCCTCATGACGCAGACCCGAAGAGTCGATCGAGATGCTGGTCGATGGCTGCGAGAGCCGCCTGCGGTTCGATGACGTTGAGGTCGAGAAGCGGGGCGAGGCCGGTCAGTGCGAGGACGAGGTCCGTTTCGATGATCGGGTCGCAGTCTGGACGGATCTGCCCGTTGCTCATCGCTTGCCGGATGAGGCGTTCAACCAGTGCGCGCCCATCGCGGAGTCCGAGGCCAACCTGTTCTCTCAGCGATGGATCGTGCATGGCTTCGAGGACGTAGGCCGCGTTCATGCGGCTGGTGGCACGAGAGTCGGATCGGAGGGGGAGCAGTTCCGTGAGGGCTATTCGCAGCACGTCGCGAGGGTGCGGGGGGTGACCAAGCGACCGTAGGGCTCGTTCGACTCGATGGGATGTCCGCTCCGAGGCGAACTCCATGGCGAAGGCCAGCATCTCGGCTCGTGAGGAGAAGTAATGCTGTAGCTGTCCCAGGGAGACTCCCGCCTCGCGGGCGACTTCGCGCAGCGTCGCTTTCGCCCAGCCCTGCTGGTCGACGACCCGCCACAGCGCGTGAGCGATCGACTTGCGTCGCTCGTGGTGATCCACCTGCTTCGGCATCTGGACTCCTCAGTTTCCAATGCATGCGACATAATACAAGTGACTTACAAAGCCCGCGAGTTGGAGCGCTGATGCCTGAGAACGAGTTTCCCCTCAGGTTCTACAATCCCTGCGCCTTCGAGTTCGACACGGAGATGGTGATCTCGCTAATGGCTGACGCGCAGATACGCGCGGCCATTGAACGCGGGGAGTTCGACAACCTGCCTGGAGCCGGCAAGCCGCTCGACCTGCCTGACCACCATGACCCCGATTGGTGGATCAAGAGCCTCGTGAAGCGGGAGGGGCTCGTGATGCTGCCGCCGTCCGTCCAGCTCCGCAAGGATGACGCCGGGCTTGACGAACAGCTCGACCGACTTCCGAACTAGGCCGCGGTGCGCCGTGAGGTCGAGGAGTTCAACGAGCGAGTGATAAGGGCCCGCTACCAGCTCCCGGCCGGGCCGCCCCTGATCACCATGCCGCGTGATGTCGAGGCCACCGTGGCCGCGTGGGCCGATCGCAGAGCGGCCGGAGCCGAGGAAGCTCGCCAGAAGGCCGCCGAGGAAGCTCGCGCACGCGAGGAAGCGGGGACGAATGAGCGCGATCGTCGAGGATTCTCGTTGTTCCGTGCGCGACGAACGACGTGAGTTCGCCGCATGTCCGGGCCGAGGAGACGTCGCGAGCTCGCAGCCATGCTGTGGGACAAGCTGCCGGCGCAGACGCTGGGTCAGCGCGATCTTCGGCGGTCCTCGCCCTGGTGGGTCGTCAGTCCGGGCAGGGTGGTTTCGGCCAGGAGGGGCAGCCCGATCCAGAACAGCGTGAGCGGGGTCGCGAGGGCGAAGGCGCCCAGTGCGGTCGTGAGGTCACCGGCAGACCGATAGGTCATGACGACGAGGCCGGAGGCGAGCCATAGCAGAACGACCCGGGCGGGCAGCCGGCTCGGATCCGGACAGCTGTGCAAGGCGACGAAGCCTGCCGCCACCAGGGCGGTCACGGGGAGCAGCAGACCCAGGCTGCCGACCGGATCGTGACCGCCGGAGAAGATCGCGGGCACAAGAAGCCATACCAGCCCCGGCAGCAGGGAGAACCAGGCCAGTCGTCGCATCGAACTCCGATCCGAGAAGGACTGTCTCCATTGTCCAGGCATCGCAGGCTCGCTGTCGGCGAAGTCGAGCCGCAGTCTTGCGTAGCCGGCCGGTGGTGGGCTACCGACGCAGACCCTTCCTCAGCGCGCCCGCGGCCAGCGCCACGAGGAGAGCGATGAGCACCCAGCCGGCCGGCCCGCCGGCGACGACCGTGCGACACTCACCGCCACTCGCGCAACCACCCGAGCTGAACGAGGCCACGCCGAGAGCTGCCAGGAGTGCGAGCGCGGCCAGAACGAACCAGCCAGTGCGGCCCTTCCTACTGCCCGGTGAAGTCAGTTCGCCGTCGACCATGAGCACCTTCTCGCATCAGCCCCGCCTGGGAGGTCTTCTCGTCGTGCCGTGGAGGCTCAACCCAATCGTACGGACGGTGACTGGGCCGCATCGGTCTTCGCGGGCGAGTTCCCGATCTCGTGATCTCCTGGCATCGAACGCGTTGGTCGCGCTGACGTCGAGGCCCGTGGCGTCAGCCGTGGGTATGGCGGTGATGCGCGTCGGGGAAGTGGGCGTGGCTGTGGGTCACGGCCTGATGAACGTGGGGGTGGCTGTGTCCCGTGCCTGCGGGTACCGGGTACTCGTGGTCGTGGTCGTGGTGGCCGTCGTCGTGGGTGTGCCAGTGGGAATGGGTGACCGGTTCGTGGGTGTGCGGATGCTCGTGGCGTTCGGTGACGTGCAACCAGACGCCGATGGCCATGAGGAGGGCGGCGACGGCGAGCGGCCAGGTGATCGGTTCGCCCATCGCCACGGCGAGCACGGCGCCGAAGAACGGGGCCACGGAGTAGTACGCCCCGGCGCGGGCCGTGCCGACGTGGCGCATCGCGACGATGAACAACACCAGCGACACCCCGTAGGCCACCAGGCCGACGCCCATCGCACCGACCACGTTGCCCCAGGGCGGGAGCGTCGCACCGAGCGCGAACGCCAGCACCAGGTTCACCGGCCCGGCGACCCCGCCCTTGATGGCGGCCAGCCAGGTGGCGTCGTGGAGGGAGACCTTGCGGGTGAGGTTGTTGTCGATGGCCCAGCACAGGCAGGCGCCGAGGATGGCCAGCGAGGGCCAGGGGTTTCCGAAGCTGACACCGCCCTGCACGGTGAGGACGACCGTCCCGGCGACGATGGCGAGCATTCCGAGCCCGACCCGTCGGTCGAACGGCTCCCGGAACACGACCCAGGCGATCACCGCCGTCAGCACCGCCTCGGCGTTGAGCAGCAGGGAAGCCCCGGAGGCCGGCAGGCTGCTGAGCCCGACCATCAACAGGACCGGGCCGACCACGCCGCCGAAGCCGACCGCGCCCACCAGGTAGCGCGCTTCACCGCGCTCGAGGCGTGGGCGCGGGGCGCGTCGAGCCAACTGCCAGGCGGTCAGGCCGAGCCCGGAGCCGAGGTAGAGCAACCCCGCCAGCAGCCAGGGGCTGGTGGCGTCCAGCAGCAGCTTGGCGATCGGGGTTCCGGCGCCGAACAGCAGCGCGGACAGCAGACCGGCCTGGACTCCCCAGTTCCTCACCCCGGAAGCCTATCGAGGTCCCGAGGGGCTCGGTCCCGGCGCAGGCAGTGCCAAAGCTCGGGATGGTCGTGCGTGGACACCGCTCGGGGCAGGTCTCGTTAGGGTGGTCGGGTGGAATCCGATCCTTCCGACTACCTGGCCGTGAACCGGGCCAACTGGGACAGCCGGGCCCCGTTGCATGCCAAGGGATACGGCATCGATCGCCTGCTGGCCGATCCCTCGGCGCTCTCCGAGGTGGTGGCGTTCGATCGTGCCCGTCTGGGCGACCTCTCCGGGCTGGACGTGGTTCATCTGCAGTGCCATATCGGCACCGACACCCTCAGCCTCGCGCGACTGGGAGGCCGGCTGGTCGGCGTCGATCTCTCGCCGGCCTCGCTGGCGGAGGCCCGTGACCTGGCCGAGCGCGCGGGAGCCCCGATCGAGTACGTGGAGGCGGACGTCTACTCCGCGCCGCAAGCTCTCCGCCGCCAGTTCGACCTGGTGTACACCGGCATCGGCGCGATCTGCTGGCTGCCCAGCATCAAGCGCTGGGCGCAGACCGTGGCGGCGCTGCTGCGGCCGGGCGGGCGGCTGTTCATCCGGGACGGGCATCCCGTCCTGAACGCGCTGCTGGGCATGGTGGTGGCCGAGGAGCATCCCGACCGTGCGCAGCAGCCCTGGGTCTCCGGCCCCGGTGAAGCGACCCCGGCGCTGGAGTTGCCCTACTTCGAGCAGTCTGTGCCGCTGGTGTGGGAGGACGCGGCCACCTACGCCAGCGACCAGCCGGTGGGGTCGCCGCTCCAGGTGGAGTGGAACCACGGGATCGGCGAGATCGTCTCCGCGGTGCTGGCCTCCGGCCTCGAACTCACCGGCCTGGTCGAGCACGACAGCGTCCCGTGGGAGGCGCTGCCCGGAATGATGAGTTGCGACGAGGCGACGGGGGAGTACCGCCTGCGCGACCGCCCGGAACGGCTCCCGGCGACGTTCACCCTGACCGCCCGCAAGCGCTGAGCCGAGCCCGGCTCCAGGAGACGGAAGGCGTCAGATCGAGTTGAGCCTGGTGGCCGTGGGGCAGCGGAAGGTGGCTCCCGCGGCCAGGCCGACGGTGTTCAGGTAGCGGGCGACGATGCCCAGCGCAGCGGGGAACGAGGTCTCGGTATAGGGGACGCCCTGTTCCTCGCAGTGGCGCAGCACCAGGACGCGGGCGCGGCGCAGGTGCGGCCGCGGCATGCCCGGGAACAGGTGGTGTTCGATCTGGTAGTTGAGGCCACCCATCAGGGCGGTCATCCACCAGCCGCCGCGGATGTTGCGCGAGGTGAGCACCTGCTTGTCGAGGAAGTCCAGCCGGGCATCGGCGGGGATGATCGGCATGCCGATGTGGTTCGGCGCGAAGCTGGCGCCCATGTAGACGCCGAAGACGGCGAGTTGAACGCCGAGGAAGGCCCAGGCCATTCCGAAGGGGAGCAGCCAGAACAGCAGGCCCAGGTAGAGCACCATCCGGGCAGCCAGCAACGTGATCTCCAGCGCCCGTCCGCTGACCCCGCGGCGGGTGAGCAGATCGAGGATCGACACGCGGTGCAGTTCGAGGCCGGCGAGCAATAGCAGCGGGAAGAAGAACCAGCCCTGGCGGCGGGTGAACCAGGAGGCGATCCGGCCCCGGTCGGCGACGTCCTCGTCACGGTAGGCGAGCGCGCCGGGCTCGATGTCCGGATCCTTGCCGACCTTGTTGGGGTTGCCGTGATGCCGGGTGTGCTTGTTCATCCACCATGCGTAGCTCATCCCCACGAAGAAGGTGGCCAGGATTCGCCCGAAGTGGTCGTTGGTCTTGCCGGAGGCGAGAACCTGGCGGTGCGATGCCTCGTGGCCGAGGAAGGCGAACTGGGTGAAGATGACACCCAGCGCGGCGGCGATCAGCAGTTGCAGCCAGGAATCCTCCAGGAGCACCAGGCCGGTCACCGCTCCGCCCAGCGCCGCCACCAGCCCTGCGAACAGCGCCAGGTAGAACCACCGCGTGCGGTTGTTCAGGCCGGCGTCGCGTACCGACTGCGCCAGCTGGGTGAACGATCTGGTTCGCTGTGCCAGGCGTCCCCGGGCAGCCTCCCGACGGGACGCCTCGAGCGGGGACACCGGAGCGTCGACGGTCATGGTGGACTCGCTTTCCACCGGGTTCTGAGACGAGAATCCGGACGGAGCCGCCAGACCAGGTGGGCACAGCATAGGGGTGAGCGACCGCGCTGGGGAGGCCTGTTTGCCGTGTGTCTCGCCGAAGACCGGCTACCCGCCCAGGAACGGCAGCAGCGGCGCGAGGAGCCCGGTGCTCATCGCGAACATGCCGCCCGTCATGGCGAAGTCGGACAGCGCGGCCAGCCGGTACTTCACCGAGCCTGGCGGACGCACCTCGTGGCAGCTGTACGCCGGGTGGTGGGCGGCGTGGTCGTCCTGCGCGCAGTCCGGATCGGTCGGGGCGACCGCAGCCGGACGGGCCGCCTGCCAGAGCGCGCGGAGGCTGGCCACGAGCAGGTAGGCCATGAGCGGCAGGCCCATCAGGGCGAACCACCACAGCACACCGCCCGGCCCGCTCTGGACGGTCATCCAGTCGCCCATGCCGCCGCCGGCGCCCATCTGGTCGGTGTGACCGTGGCCGGAGTGCCCGTGACCAGAACCCCCGCCGTCGCCAGCAGTCATGCCGGCTGTCATGGCTGCCATCGCGGCGAGGTGCCAGGCCATGGCGGCGAACATGGCCGCGTGCCCGAGGAAGTGCAGCAGCGCCCTGCCGTCGGCGCGGACATCGATCGCGAGCCAGCCGAACCAGGTGGTGGCCAGGCCGAAGAGCACGGCCAGGGCCGGTGTCGGCAGGATGCTGGTCAGCATGCTCCAGGTGGGGCCTGCGACCATCAGCAGCATGACCGCGGACATCGCCAGATGGAGGGTGTTGGCGATGCGCTGCCTGCGGCTCTGCGGCCGGGTGAGCTCGTAGGCCGACCAGATGGTGCACCAGCCGAACAGCACCAGCAGGGCGACGAACATAGCCGGCGTGGCATCGAACGAGAACAAGCCAAAACTCCCTTTGACTACGACCTCCGGGCTGGGCCGCCCGGTCGTCTGCATTCTCAGCGACGATAGGCCACGTCAGGGTGTGAGGTCGCCCGCCGAGACGGCGTCCGCTCGTCCGCGATCCACCTCGAACTCCGACGAGCGGGTGGGAAACGCCCGTCGCCAGGCGAGAACGGCCAGCAGGGTCAGCCCGAGAAGGGCCGCTCCCGTCCACGCCACCTGACTGATACCGGACGCATCCAGCACCAGACCACCGATGAGCGCGCCGCCCGCGATCCCGGCGTTGGCGGTCGAGTTGACCCAGGCTCCGGCGATCTCGGGGGAGACCGCCCGCGCTCGCACCGCCGCGCTCTGGAAGAGCGAGGGCGCCGGTCCGAAGGCGCCGCACCACACCACGCCAGCGAGTAGGACGAGCACCATCGAGGGTACGCCCACGGCGACTCCGGCCAGTCCCGCGCCGATCGCGCCGATGATGACCAGGGCGCTTCGCCGGGGACGCAGGTCGAGATGGCGGGCGGCGATGCCGATGCCGAGCAACCCGGCGACGCCGAACGCGAAGAGGGCGGGCGCCACCCAGGCGATGGGTATGCCGCTGGCGAGTAGCAGGACGCTGACGTAGGTGTAGAGGCTGTACTGCCCGAGATAGGCCAGCGTGTTGGTCGCCACGACCGCCGCCAGATCCCGCTTGCGGCCGGGGGTGGCCGGTTTCGGCTCGTTGGCGGTGCGAGCGTCGGGCAGGAAGACGACGATCAGCGCGGTCGTGGCCAGCATCAGGGCCACCAGGATGCCGAAGGCGCCCCGCCACCCGACCGCGTTCCCCACCGCGGTGGCCAGCGGTACGCCGAGGATGAACCCGCCTGAGGCGCCCGTCGAGGCCAGCGCGAGCGCCCGTCCGGACTGCGCCGCCGGCACCAGGCGGGCCGCGTAGCCGATCACCAGCGAGAAGAACAACGCGTGGGTCGCGCCACCCAGCAGGCGGGCTGCCGCCAGCACGTCCAGCGTGGGGGCCAGCGCGCTGTGCAGGTTGCTGACCGCATAGGCGATCGTCGTGATCAGCAGCAGGAGCTTGCCGGGCAGGCGCCGGGTGGCGATCGTCACCGGAACCGCGCCCAGGGCGACGACGATCGCGTACTGGCTGACGATCTGTCCGGTCCGCGACTCGCTGGTTCCGAAGGAGGAGCTGATCGCGGGGAGCAGACCCATCGGAAGCATCTCGGTGGTGACGGCGGCGAAGGCCGCGAACGCCAGCACCACTAGGCCGGGGCGAGCCGGTCCCAGCCCGTCCTTCGCAGGTTGCTCGGGAGCCACCGGCCACCTCCTGCAGCCTCGGATCAGTTTTTACTCGGTTGCCGAGTATATTAGAGGATCGAACCAGTCAGGAACGGTCATCGGATGACGAGCAAACCGACGGCGCGGGCGCAGCGACGGCGCTGGATCACCGCGTCCGAACTTCTCCGGCTCGTGCATTCCGAACCGGGTATCACCCGCACGGCGGCAGCCGCCCGGCTCGCCCTCTCCTCGGGAACGACAACGGAGCTGATCGACCGCCTGCGCGCCGTCGGTCTGCTGGCGGAGCAGCGGGCGGAGCAGCGCGGGCGCGGCCGGCCGACAACCGTCCTTCGAGCGCATCCGGAGGGTCCCCTGGTGGCCGTTGTCGATCTGCAGAGCTCCCGGTGGCAGGTCTGGCTGGGCGATCTCGCTGGTGGGATCACCGAGGTCGCCGACGGACGCTACAGTGACGCGGCTCCAACCGAGTTCCTGCCGCGGATCGCCGAGGTCATCGCCGCCGTCGCGGCACAGGCGTCAGGGCGGCTTCGTGCCGTGGTCGCGGCGGCCGCGGGCACGGTCAGCGGCACCACCCTGCTCCAGTTCGCCACCCGCGACTGGCAACGGGCCGATCTGCGGGTGCTCACCGGAGCGCTGCCGGCCGGCGCCGACGTCGTACTGCTCGCCGGGAACGATGCGACGCTGGGTGGGGTAGCCGAGGCGCGCAACGGCGCGGCCCGCTCGGCCCACGTCGCCCTGCACATCCTGGTCGCGGTCGGCGTCGGCGGCGCGCTGCTGGTCGACGGACGCCCCATGACCGGGGCGCATGGCTCGGGGGGCGAGTACGGGCACCTTCCGTTCGGGGATCCGGCCCTGGCCTGCCCGTGCGGTGCGCACGGCTGCTGGGATCTCACGCTCGACGGTCGCGCGCTGGCTCGGCACCTGGGCGATGCGCCGCCCGAGGATCCGATCGCCTACGGGCAGCGGCTGCTGGCCTCGCTGCGACGCGGCCGGGGCACCCGGCGGCAGCGGGCGGCGGCCGAATCGATCGCCGAGGCCCTTGGTGCCGGCATCGCCGGCCTGGTCAACCTGCACGACCCCGATGTGGTCACGCTCGCCGGGCTGGGCCCGGCGATGCGAGCCACGATGCCCGATGCCTTCGCGCGGGCCTATCGGCGGGGGCTGATGTCCTTCCAGCGGGAACATCCCACGCCCATCCTCGACGCCGCCCATGAAGCCGACGGTCCGGTGCGCGGCGCGCTGGCCCTCGGTTTCGATCACCTCACCAGCCCTGACGCCCTGGCCGGCTGGTTCGACCGGGACGGCCGTCAGGCGACGTAGTTGGCCAGGTGCTGGCCGGTCAGGGTGGCGCGGGCGGCGACCAGTTCGGCCGGCGAGCCCTGGAAGACCACCTGGCCACCGTCGTGGCCGGCGCCGGGGCCGAGATCGATGATCCAGTCGGCGTGAGCCATTACGGCCTGGTGGTGCTCGATCACGATCACCGAGGTGCCGGTGTCCACCAACCGGTCGAGCAGGCCGAGCAGCTGTTCGACGTCGGCCAGGTGCAGGCCGGTGGTGGGCTCGTCCAGCACGTAGATGCCGCCCTTCTCACCCATCCGGGTGGCGAGCTTCAGGCGCTGCCGCTCGCCGCCGGAGAGGGTGGTGAGCGGCTGGCCGAGGCTGATGTAGCCCAGCCCGACATCCGCCAGCCGGGTGAGGATCGCGTGGGCAGCGGGTGTCCGGGCCTCGCCGGCGCCGAAGAATTCCAGCGCTTCGCTGACCGGCATCGCCAGAACCTCGGCGATGTTCCGGCCGCCGAGCAGGTATTCCAGCACCTGGGCCTGGAAGCGCTTCCCGCCGCACTCCTCGCAGGTGGTCGCGACCCCGGCGAGCATCACCAGGTCGGTGTAGATCACGCCATTGCCGTTGCAGGTCGGGCAGGCGCCCTCGGAATTCGCGCTGAACAGGGCCGGCTTCACCCCGTTCGCCTTGGCGAAGGCCTTGCGGATCGGCTCCAGCAGCCCGGTGTAGGTCGCCGGGTTGCTCCGCCGCGAGCCGCGGATCGCGCCCTGGTCGATCACCACCACGCCCTCGCGGCCCGCCACCGAACCGTGGATGAGCGAGCTCTTGCCCGAGCCGGCAACTCCGGTCAGCGCCACCAGGACGCCGAGCGGGATGTCGACGTCCACACTCTGCAGGTTGTGGCTGCTGGCACCCCGTACCTCCAGCGTGCCGGACGCCTGGCGCACCGCTTCCTTCAGCCGAGCGCGGTCGTCCAGGTGATGTCCGGTCAGCGTGCCGCTGCGACGCAGTTCGTCGGGCGTGCCCTCGAAGACCACGTCGCCGCCGGCGGAGCCCGCGCCCGGGCCGAGGTCGACGACATGGTCGGCGATGGCGATCACCTCGGGCTTGTGCTCCACGACCAGCACGGTGTTGCCCTTGTCGCGTAGTTGCTGCAGCAGGGCGTTCATGCGCTGGATGTCGTGCGGATGCAGGCCGATGCTGGGTTCGTCGAACACGTAGGTCACGTCGGTCAGCGACGAGCCGAGATGGCTGACCAGCTTCGTCCGCTGCGCCTCCCCGCCCGAGAGCGTGCCCGAGGGCCGATCCAGCGAGAGGTAGCCCAGCCCGACCTCCACGAAGGAGTCCATCAGGTGGCGCAGCTTGGCCAGCAGGGGGGCGACGGAGGGCTCGTCCAGCTTCCGGATCCACTCCGCCAGGTCGCTGATCTGCATGGCGCAGGCGTCGGCGATGCTGATGCCATCGATCTTGGACGAGCGCGCGCCCTCGTTGAGCCGCGTTCCGTGGCAGTCGGGACAGGTGGCGAAGGTCACCGCCCGCTCCACGAAGGCGCGGATGTGCGGCTGCATGGCATCGACGTCCTTGGTGAGGAAGGACTTCTGGATCCGCGGGATCAGGCCTTCGTAGTTGACGTTGACGCCCTCGATCTTGATCCGGGTCGGCTCCTTGTAGAGCAGTGCGTTCAGTTCCTTCTCGGTGAACTGCGCGATCGGCTTGTCGGGATCGAAGAAGCCGCAGCCGCGGAAGATCCGGCCGTACCAGCCCTCGGTGGAATAGTTGGGGACGAGCAGCGCCCCCTCGGTGATCGACTTCGTCTCGTCGTACAGGGCGGTGCGGTCGAAGTCGGTCACCGAGCCGGTGCCCTCGCAGCGGGAGCACATGCCGCCGGTGATGCTGAAGCTGCGCACCTCGGCCACCTGCCCGTGCGCCTTCTGGGTCTTCATCGCGCCCTGGCCGGTTGCGGAGGCGACGTTGAACGAGAAGGCCTGGGAGGTGCCGACGTGCGGCTGCCCGAGCCGGCTGAACAGGATGCGCAGCAGCGCGTTGGCGTCGGTGGCCGTCCCCAGCGTGGAGCGGATGTTCGCGCCCATCCGCTCCTGGTCGACGATGATCGCGGTGGTCAGCCCGTCCAACAGGTCGACCTCCGGACGGGCCAGGCTCGGCATGAACCCCTGCACGAAGGCGCTGTAGGTCTCGTTGATCAGCCGCTGGGATTCGGCCGCGATGGTGTCGAACACCAGCGAGCTCTTGCCCGAGCCGGAGACGCCGGTGAACACGGTGAGCCGCCGCTTGGGCAGGTCCAGGCTGACATCCCGCAGGTTGTTCTCCCGGGCTCCCTGCACCCGGATCCGGTCATGACTGTCCGCCGGGTGGGGTCGTCCTTGGTTCATCCGCATGCTCCTCGTCCGTTTTGGCCCCCGCGATCCTGCCATGCCGCACTGACACTGAACAGCCCTCGCTTCCTGCTCGCAGGCGAGCAAGCTTCGTCCTCGGTCCGATCAGGAGCAAGCTTCTGTCGTCCCTCGTCCTCGCTTTTGCGCAGGGGTGGGCGGGTTCGCGTAAGCTGGCTCAGGTTGTCCCAATCCGAATCCAGGAGACCTCTCTTGCCCAGCACTGTGGAGAAGCTCGGCCCGTCGCGGGCGAAGCTCACCGTCGAAATCCCGTGGACCGATCTCAAGCCGCACCTCGACAAGGCCTACCGTGAGATCGCCACCCAGGTCACCATCCCCGGTTTCCGCAAGGGCAAGGTGCCGCCGATGGTGATCGACCAGCGGTTCGGCCGGGGCGCTGTGCTGCAGGAGGCGATCAACGCGGCGCTGCCGTCGGCCTACGAGGCGGCGGTCACCGAGGCCGGGATCATCCCGCTCGGCGAGCCGGAGGTGGACGTCACCAAGCTGGAGGACGGCGAGACCGTTGAGTTCACGGCCGAACTCGACATCCGGCCCGACTTCGAGGTTCCCGACGCCTCCACCGTGAGCGTGACCGTGGACGCGCTGGGTGACACCGACGCCGAGGTGGACAGCCGCATCGAGATGCTGCGCTCCCGGTTCGCGACCGCCACCGAGGTCGAGCGGGCCGCCGGCGAGGGCGACGTCGTCACCATCAACCTGGTCGGCACCCGGGACGGCGAGCAGCTGCAGGACGCGACCGCGGAGGGCATCACCTACCAGATCGGCTCCGGCGGCATGATCGACGGCCTGGACGAGGCCGTCACCGGGCTTTCGGCCGGCGAATCCGCGACCTTCTCCTCCACCCTGGTGGGCGGTGAGCTGGAGGGCGAGCCGGCCGACATCACGGTCACCGTCACCAAGGTCAGCGAGCAGGAACTCCCGGAGGTGGACGACGAGTTCGCCCAGCTGGTGTCGGAGTTCGACACCGTGGAGGAGATGAAGGCCGACCTGGCCTCGTCCGTGTCCGAGATGGCCCGCCTGGAGCAGGCCGCCAAGGGCCGCGACCTGGTGCTGGAGGCGCTGGTCGATCAGGTCGACCTCGAGCTGCCCGAGAAGCTGCTCACCTCCGAGATCGAGGCGCGCAAGGAACAGATCAACGATCAGCTCAACCGCGCGGGCCTGACCCTGGAGCGTTACCTCGACCAGGCCGAGGAGGAGGCCAAGACTCCCGAGGAGTTCTGGGCCGAGCTGGAGGCCTCCACGCAGCGCGGGCTGAAGGCCCAGTTGCTGCTGGACAAGGTCGCCGACGACTCCGAGGTGGGCATCGAGCAGGCCGACCTCTCCGAGCTGCTGGTTCGCAAGGCCGCCCAGGCCGGCACCTCGCCGGAGCAGGAGGCCCAGCACATGATGGAGCACAACCACACCGGCGCCTGGATGCAGGAGATCCGCCGCAACAAGGCGCTGGCCCGGATCGTCGCCGCCGCCACCGTCACCGACACCGAGGGCAACCCGGTGGACGTCGCCGGCGGTGGGCTTCCGGCCGACGAGGAAGCCGCCGAGTAGCGCACCGATCAACGCCGCGCAGGGCCGTCCCTTCGGGGGCGGCCCTTTCGCTTTGATGCGCCGTCAGCGAACAGGGGGAGGAATACCGCGGTTTTGTCCTGGGCAGCGGGTAGGTTCGCTTCCGTGACTGATTTCCATGCGATGGCCGCCGGCGGCGGACCGGCCGGGATGACGGATTCGGTGTACCAGTCCCTGCTGGCGAACCGGATCATCTTCCTCGGCTCGGAGGTGCGGGACGAGAACGCGAACGCGATCTGCGCGCAGATGCTGCTGCTGAACGCCGAGAATCCCCACAAGGACATCTACCTCTACATCAACTCACCCGGCGGCTCAGTCGACTCGGGCATGGCGATCTACGACACCATGCAGTGGATCTCCAACGACGTCGCGACCGTTGCGATGGGCCTGGCGGCCTCGATGGGCCAGTTCCTGCTCAGCGCCGGCACCAAGGGCAAGCGGTTCGCGCTGCCGCACAGCCGGATTATGATGCACCAGCCCTCCGGCGGGCTGGGCGGCACGGCCTCCGACATCCGGATCCAGGCCGAGCAGTCGCTGCACATCAAGAAGACGATGTCGGGGCTGATCGCCGAGCACACCGGCCAGACCGTCGAGCAGATCGAGGCCGATTCCGACCGCGACCGCTGGTTCACCGCCGAGCAGGCGTTGGAATACGGCTTCATCGACCACGTCTTCGAACGCGCGGCGCAGATCCCCACCGCCGCCCCGAACCAGTGAACCCCGATTCAAGGAAAGCGGCAGCGATGACCATGCCCATGTTCCCAAGTGGCCTGGCTCCGGCCGGCCCCTCGATGGACTACTACATCCCGCAGTGGGAGGAGCGGACCTCCTACGGCGTCCGCCGGGTCGATCCGTACACCAAGCTGTTCGAGGATCGCATCATCTTCCTCGGCACCCCGATCAGCGACGACATCGCCAACGCGGTGATGGCGCAGCTGCTGTGCCTGCAGTCGCTCGACCCGGAGCGTCAGATCAGCATGTACATCAACAGCCCCGGTGGCTCGTTCACCGCGCTGACCGCGATCTACGACACGATGCGCTACATCAAGCCCGACGTGCAGACGGTCTGCCTGGGTCAGGCGGCCTCGGCAGCCGCCGTCCTGCTCGCCGCGGGCACCAAGGGCAAGCGGCTGGCGCTGCCGAACAGCCGCATCCTGATCCACCAGCCGGCCACCGAGGGCGGTTACGGGCAATCCTCCGACCTGGAGATCCAGGCCCGTGAGATCCTGCGGATCCGCTCACTGATGGAGGAGATGCTGGCCAACGACACCGGGCAGCCGGTGGAGAAGATCAGCAAGGACATCGAGCGCGACAAGTACCTGACGGCCGAGGAGGCCGTCGAGTACGGCATCGTGGACGACATCCTCACGTCGCTGAAGGACGTTCCGCGCTGATCGCGCCAGGGCGGCCCATGGTCGCCCGGCTGCGACGAACGCGGACGATGACAAGGGAGTTGGGAAGTGGCACGGATCGGTGAGACCTCGGATCTGCTGAAGTGCTCGTTCTGCGGCAAGAGCCAGAAGCAGGTCAGGAAGCTGATCGCGGGGCCGGGGGTGTACATCTGCGACGAGTGCATCGACCTGTGCAACGAGATCATCGAGGAGGAGTTCTCCGAGACTCCCGATGCGTCCATCCTCGACGACCTACCGAAGCCGCGGGAGATCTGCGCCTTCCTCGACTCCTACGTCATCGGTCAGGATGTCGCCAAGAAGGCGCTGGCCGTGGCGGTCTACAACCACTACAAGCGGGTGCAGGCCGCTGCCACCGGCCCGGCCCGGCGGGCGGCCGACGACGAACTGGTCGAACTGGGCAAGTCGAACATCCTGCTGATCGGCCCCACCGGCTGCGGCAAGACCTACCTGGCGCAGACTCTGGCACGGATGCTCAATGTGCCGTTCGCGATGGCCGATGCCACCGCCCTGACGGAGGCGGGCTACGTCGGCGAGGATGTGGAGAACATCCTGCTGAAGCTGATCCAGGCCGCCGACTACGACGTCAAGAAGGCCGAGACCGGGATCATCTACATCGACGAGATCGACAAGGTGGCCCGCAAGAGCGAGAACCCGTCCATCACCCGTGACGTCTCCGGTGAGGGCGTGCAGCAGGCGCTGCTGAAGATCCTGGAGGGCACGACCGCGTCCGTCCCACCCCAGGGCGGCCGCAAGCACCCGCACCAGGAGTTCATCCAGATCGACACCACGAACATCCTGTTCATCGTCGGCGGAGCCTTCGCCGGCCTGGAAGAGATCATCAACGCACGGGTGGGCAAGCGCCCGCTGGGCTTCAACAACGATGCCGCGGTGCGGCGTCCGGCTTCGACCAACCCCTTCGAGCAGGTGCGTCCCGAGGATCTGCACAAGTTCGGCCTGATCCCGGAGTTCATCGGACGGTTGCCGATGATCTCCACCGTCGAGGCGCTGGACGAGACCGCGCTGGTGCGCATCCTGGTCGAGCCGAAGAACGCGCTGATCAAGCAGTTCCAGCGGCTCTTCGAACTCGACGGGGTGGAGCTGGAGTTCACCGACGAGTCGATCGAGGCGATCGCCGCGATGGCGCTGCGGCGCGGCATCGGCGCCCGCGGGCTGCGTTCGATCCTGGAGGAGATCCTGCTCAACGTGATGTACCAGGTGCCCAGCGACGAGCAGATCGCTCAGGTGCTGGTGGAGGCCGACGTGGTGACCGAAGGGGCCACGCCGACCCTGCTCTCGCAGGCCGAGGTCACCCGGCTGCGTCGCGACAAGACCGCCTGAGGCCGGCCTCAGCTGCGCGCGTGGCGCGCCGGCGCGGCTTCGGGCAGGAGCCCGTTCGCGCGGGCGACGCTGACGGCGACCAGCCGGTCGTGCACCCCCAGCTTGCGGTAGATGTTGCCCAGGTGCTTGTGCACGGTCCGCGGCGAGAGGTTGAGCCGGGCGGCGATGGACGTCGCCAGCAGGCCCCGTGCGAGCAACTCCAGCACCTGGCGTTCGCGCTCGGTGATGTGGAAGTCGGCGTCGGTGGCACGCTGCTGGGCGTAGGCCTGCGCGGCCCGGGGCCACAGCACGGTCAGCGGGCGGCAGGCCCGGTGCAGCAGTCGCTGGGCATCGTCGTCGTAGGGCTGGGGGCGCGAGATCGCGAGGATCCGCCCGAAGCCCTCGATCGGCTCGCCGTCCACCATCGGCTGGATCAGCACGTAGACCACGTTCCCCAGGCCCGGCACCTCGGCGATCCGGTAGTGCTGGGTGAGCCCGGTGGTTCCCACCGACAGGACATGTTCGAGCAGGGGGGCCGCGATCTCGTCCGTGGGCACCACCGCGACCTTCTCCAGACCGCCGTCGTCGTCGCAGTAGACGCTGACGGCCGCCTCCGCGTCGACGGCCTGCACCAAGTGCTCCAGCACGGTCGCGTCGGCTGAATGGCCCTGGTTCAGGGCATCGATCGTGTCAGCCAGCATGTCCAGCACCATGGCGGCGGGGTCAACGGTCAAGGCTTCCCACTTTCCCGGGTAAAAGTACGACCCCATCTTGGCACACAGAATCGTGACAGCCATGGCGTGACCGCCTGCATTCGCTCCTGCCGACGCTCGGCCACGATCTGGCGGGAGGCTCAGCTCGGCCGCGGCGGGATCTCGTCCCAGAACTGAGGATCTCTTTGCCCACTTTCTCCACGAACCGGGTAACGACCGGTATGTTGAGCCGTGTTCCGCTGGAGCCCCACAAAGGAGTACCCACATGCCAAGCCGTTCAGTCGTCATCGCGTCCTCGGTCGGTCTGCACGCTCGTCCCGCGTCGCTCTTCGTTCAGGCGGTCACCGCGACCGGTCTTCCGGTCACCGTCGCCAAGGAGGGCGGCAACCCGGTCGACGCCAAGAGCATCCTGATGGTCATGGCGCTGGGCGCCAAGCACGGCGAGACGGTCACCCTGACCGCTGAGGGCGACGGCGCCGAAGCCGCGCTCGACAGCCTGGTCGAGCTGCTCTCCCGGGATCTGGACGCGGAGTAACAGATGCCGGGCACCGAACACCGGACTTTCCACGGCATCGGTGTCAGTGCCGGCACCGCCGTCGGGCCGCTGGTGGTGGTGACTCCACCGCCGGTCGCACCCGCCGACGAACCGTCGGCCGCTGATCCCGCTGCCGCGATCGCGCAGGTCAAGGGCGTTCTGGAGGACGTCGCCGCCGGCCTGGAGGCCAAGGTCCAGATCGCCAGTGACCACGCCAAGCCGATCCTGGAGGCGGGCGCCCTGATGGCGCGCGATCCGGGCCTGGCGATGGGCATCGAGAACCAGATCAACGGTGGCCTCGGCCCGGCGAAGGCCGTCACCGCCGCCGTCGAAGAGATCGCCGCGATGTTCCTCTCGCTGGGCGGCTACATGGCCGAGCGGGTGACCGATCTGCAGGATGTTCGCGACCGGGCGATCGCCCGCCTGCTCGGTCAGCCCGAGCCGGGCGTCCCGACCCTCACCACGCCGAGCATCCTGGCCGCCCGTGACCTGGCTCCGGCGGAGACCGCCACGCTGACCACCGAGACCTGTCTGGGCATCGTAACCTCGGCCGGCGGGCCGACCAGCCACACCGCGATCCTGGCCGCCCAGCTGGGCATCCCGGCCGTGGTGCAGGCCGTCGGCATCCTCGATGTCCCGGCCGGCACCATCGTCGCGATCGACGGCGGCGTCGGCGAGGTGACGATCGACCCGTCCGACGAGGAGAAGGAACTGCTCGCCGAACGCAAGCGCCGCCGCGAGGCCGCGCTCGCCCAGGGCAGCGGCAAGGGCTCCACCAAGGACGGCTTCCCGGTGCAGTTGCTGGCCAACATCGGCACCGCCGACGACGCCCGCAAGGCAGCCGGCACCTCCGCCGAAGGGGTGGGCCTGTTCCGCACCGAATTCCTGTTCCTGGATGCGGAGACGATGCCGACCGTCGAGGAGCAGACCAAGGTCTATACGGAGGTCTTCGAGGCCTTCGGCGATCGCAAGGTCGTCGTCCGCACGCTGGACGCCGGCGCAGACAAGCCGCTCAAGTTCGCCGATCTCGGCGAGGAGGAGAACCCGGCGCTGGGTCGCCGCGGGCTGCGGCTGGGCATGATCCGCACCGACGTCATGGACGCGCAGCTGGAGGCCCTGGCGGCCGCCCAGAAGGCGACCGGAGCCGAGGTGTGGGTGATGGCCCCGATGGTCGCCACCGAGGCCGAGGCGATCTGGTTCGCCGAGCGCGTTCGCGCGCTGGGCCTGCCCAAGGTGGGCGTGATGATCGAGGTTCCGGCGGCGGCGATCCGCTCCAAGGGGATCCTCTACCACGTCGACTTCGCCTCGCTCGGTACCAACGACCTGTCGCAGTACACGATGGCTGCCGACCGGATGCAGGGCGAGCTGGCGGCGCTGCTCGACCCGTTCGAGCCGGCTCTGCTCGACGTCGTCGCGCTGGCCTGCGCCGGCGGCCAGGCGATGGGCAAGCCGGTGGGCGTCTGCGGTGAGGCCGGTGGCGACCCCGCGGTCGCGCTGGTGCTGGCCGGCCTGGGCGTCTCCAGCCTGTCGATGGCACCTGGCAAGATCCCGGCCGTGCGCACCGCCCTGGCGCTGCACACCCGGGAGCAGTGCCAGCAGATGGCCGCGGCGGCGCGGGCGTCGACCTCGCCGGCAGCGGCGCGGGCAGCCGTCCTGAAGATGGCCGACCCGATCCTGCTCGACCTGGTGTAGTTCGGACGAAGAGCGCGCTCCACCCTCCGGGGTGGGGCGCGCTACTTCTTTGCGCCGGACAGTGACCCTTCGACCTTGCCCTCGCCGTCACCGGCCAGGCAGGTCACCTGGCGGTCGCCGGCCTGGCTCCAGGTTTGTTTGGTGGGCTGCAGAACCGTCAGGCGGTACTCCGACTTGGCGACGGAGACACCGATGAAGGCCTTGAACTCGTCGTTGCAGAAGGCCTCGGCGAGATCCTGCACCTCGTTGGCGCCGGGGAACTCCTCGCCCGGCAGCTCGGTGACCGCGAACACCTCCCAGGCGTGCGGCTCGGCGCACGGGATCAGGGTCACCTGCCCGACCGTCCCGGTGGTGAGCGGTCCGGCGCAGTCGCCCACCTGCAGTGAGAACGCGTCGGCGGGGACGGCCGTGGTCACCTGCCCGTCCGGGTTCCGGGGGCTCTGGGTCGCGCACCCGGCCAGCCCCACCGCCAGCACGGCTATCAGGGCCGTGCCCAGTCGGCCGAATCGGGTGATTCCCGTGCTCCGCGTGGACAAGCACCGCGGGCCCCCGGGGCCCCGTAGGCCCAGGCCCCGCAGGCCCAGGCCTCCGGCCCGTCCCTGCCGCAGAAACCGGGCAATTCGGGGTGCCTGAGTGGATAATCCGGCCGCCGGGGCGGAACTGCCCGGTTTCTGCGGTCGAGAGGCTGGCCCGGTCGGACCGCTGCGGCTTGCCGTGGCCTGCGGAAGCCGGGTCATTCGGCGGGTGCGAGCTCGACGTCCACGACGAGTTGGGCGGACGACTCCGTCCACTGCAGGTCGCCGATGATCTTGCCGACCGCGCGCAGGTCGGATTCCACCTGGCGCAGCGCGCTGAGCACCGGCTCCGGGCCGGCGAAGTCGGCCCAGGTCACCTGGGTCTTCATCGAGGCCTTGGCCTGGGACTTCGCCCCGCGGATGCCGACCAGCGCGGCCGCGATGGCCTCCAGCAGGGCCGGGTCTCCGGCGTCCGGCAGTTCCTCGATGCGCGGCCAGGTGCTGCGGTGGATCGAACCCTCCCGCCACCACGACCAGACCTCCTCGGTGACGAACGGCAGGAAGGGCGCGAACAGACGCAGCAGCACGTCGAGCGCGAGCCGCAGGGCGGCCTGGGCCGACGCCGCGGCAGCCTCGCCGGCGGCTCCGTAGGCACGCTCCTTGACCAGTTCCAGGTAGTCGTCGCAGAACTGCCAGAAGAACTTCTCGGTCACCTCCAGCGCGGTGCTGTAGTCGAAGGCGTCGAAGGCCGCGGTGGAATCGGCCACCACCTGCCGCAGCGCGGCGAGCATGGCGAGGTCGGCCGGCTCGGTGATCGCTGCCGCGTCCGAGCCCGAACCGATCCCCAGGATGAACTTGCTGGCGTTCAGCACCTTCATCGCAAGCCGGCGGCCGACCTTCATGCCGGTCTCGTCGAAGGGGGAGTCCATGCCCGGGCGGGCCATGGCCGCGCGCCAGCGCACCGCGTCCGAACCGAACCTCTCCAGAATTTCGGTCGGCACGATCACGTTGCCCTTGGACTTGCTCATCTTCTTGCGATCCGGATCGACCACGAAGCCGGAGATGCCCGCGGTCTTCCACGGCAGGCGGTTCTCCTCGAAGTGCGCGCGCACCACCCGGCTGAACACCCAGGTGCGGATGATGTCGTGCGCCTCGGGAGCGAAGTCCATCGGGAAGGTGAGGTTCCACAGTTCCGGATCGGAATCCCACCGGCAGGCGATCTGCGGGGTCAGCGAGGAGGTCGCCCAGGTGTCCATGATGTCCGGGTCGCCCACGAAGCCGCCGGGCACACCGCGCTGCTCGGCGGTATAGCCGGGCGGGGTCTCCGAGGACGGGTCGACCGGCAGGGCGTCCTCGGACGCGAAGATCGGACGGCTGTGGTCGGGCTCGCCGTCGGCGTCAACCGGATACCAGACCGGGAACGGGACGCCGAAGAACCGCTGCCGGCTGATCAGCCAGTCGCCGTTCAGGCCGTTCACCCAGTTGGCGTAGCGGTGCCGCATGTGGTCGGGCACCCATTCCAGTTCCTCGCCGCGGGCCAGCAGGGCTGCCTTGAGGGCCTCGTCCCGCCCACCGTTGCGGATGTACCACTGGCGGGTGGAGACGATCTCCAGCGGCTTGTCGCCCTTCTCGTAGAAGTTCGCCTTCCGGGAGGTCGGGGTCGGCTCGCCGTCCAGATCGCCGCTGGCCCGCAGCAGTTCGACCATCGCGGCGCGGGCCGAGAACGGCGTCTTGCCGGCCAGTTCGGCGTACGGCTCGGCGTTGACCAGCCATTCCGGGGTCTCGGCGGCGAGCCGTCCGTCCCGCTGGATGACGGTGCGGGTGGGCAACTGCAGCTCACGCCACCACTGCACGTCGGTGGCGTCGCCGAAGGTGCAGCACATCGCGATGCCGGCGCCCTTGTCGGGCTCGGCCGCGTGGTGGGCGACCACCGGGATCTCGACGCCGAACACCGGCGAGGTGACCGTGGTGCCGAACAGGTGGGCGTACCGCTCGTCGTCCGGGTGGGCGATCAGGGCACACACCGAGGGCAGCAGTTCGGGCCGCGTGGTCTCGATGTAGACCGGTTCGCCGTCCGGACGGTGGAAGGCCACCCGGTGGTAGTGGCCGGGGTAGTCGCGGGCCTCCTGCTCGGCCTGGGCGACCGCGGTCTGGAAGGTCACGTCCCATACCGTCGGGGCCTCGGCCAGGTAGGCCTCGGCGCGGGCGCAGTTGCGCAGGAAGGCGCGCTGGGACACCCGGATCGACTCCGCCGAGATCGTCGCGTAGAGGTGGTTGTCCCAGTCCACGCTCAGCCCGAGGGTGCGCCACAGGTTCTCGAAGGCCTGCTCGTCGACAGCGGTCAGCTCATGGCACAACTCGATGAAGTTCTTCCGGCTGATCGACACCTGCCGCTTCGGATCCGGCTTCTCCGGCGGGGTGAAGTCGGGGTCGTAGGGGATGGACGGATCGCACCGCACCCCGTAGTAGTTCTGCACCCGCCGCTCGGTGGGCAGGCCGTTGTCGTCCCAGCCCATCGGGTAGAAGACGTGCTTGCCCCGCATCCGCTGGTAGCGGGCGATCAGGTCGGTGTGGGTGTAGCTGAACACGTGTCCGACATGCAGCGAGCCGGACACGGTGGGCGGGGGAGTGTCGATGCTGAACACCTGCTCGCGCGCTTCGGGACGCACGAACGTATAGGTGCCCTCGTCCTGCCAGCGTTTCGCCCAGGTCGCCTCCAGCCCCTCCAGCACCGGGCGCTCCGGTACCCCCGCGCCGGCACTGGTCGCGGCGGCAGGATTGGTCAGCGGCGTTTGCGTCATGGGCTGAATCTTACGAACGGTCGTGAACCCGCGTCACATCGACCACCCTGCGTCGCAGCCTGGCCTCGAGCGACGGGTGGGAGGATTTGCCCTCAACTCGCGCACCACGGGCCAAATCCAGCGGATCGACGCGAGTTCGGGGCGAATCCTCCCGGCGGGTGACGGGTAGGCTGTGCGCACCATGAGCCCTTCCTCGCACGCTGAGATCGTCGCCGCCCTCACCAGCCGTTGGCCGGAGCACCGGATCGCCCGCAGCCTGGGACGGATCGAGGCGCTGTGCGACCTGCTGGGCTCACCGCAGGATTCCTGCCCGGTGATCCAGATAGCCGGCACCAACGGCAAGGGCAGCACGGCGATCATGATCGACACGCTGCTGCGTTCCCTGGGGCTGCGGGTCGGACGGATCTCCAGCCCGCACCTGCAGGACGTCACCGAACGCATCGTCGTCGATGGCGAGCCGATCAGCACCGAGCGATTCGACGAGTTGGTCACCGAGATCCAGCCCTACGTCGACATGGTCGACGCGCAGCAGATCGACGGCGTCGCGATGACCTTCTACGAGGTGATGATCGCGCTGGCCTACACCGCCTTCTCCCAGGCGCCGGTGGACGTGGCGGTGGTCGAGGTGGGCATGGGCGGCGGTTGGGATGCTTCCAGCGTCGCCGACGCCGCGGTGGCGGTGGTCTGCCCGATCGACTTCGACCACACGCACATCCTGGGCCGCACGCTCACCGAGATCGCCAGCGAGAAGGCGGGCATCATCAAGCCCGGCGCCAGCGCGCTGCTGGCCGGCCAACACCCCGAGGCGGCCAAGGTGCTGATCGAACGGGCCGCCGAGGTGGGCGCGAAGGTCTACCTCGAAGGGGTCGAGTTCGGGCTGATCGAACGGCAATTGGCCGTCGGCGGCCAGGTGATCCGGATCGAGACTGCAGATGGCCCGCTGGGCGACCTGGTGCTGCCACTGTTCGGCGCCCACATGGCCCGCAACGCCGCGCTGGCGGTGGCGGCCTGCGAAGCCTTCCTGGGCGGCCGGGCGCTGCCGGCTCAGGTGGTCGCCGACGGGCTGGAGGCCGTGGTCGCGCCCGCCCGGCTTGAGGTGGCGCGCCGGTCGCCGACCATCGTCATCGACACCTGCCACAACCCGCACGGCGCGGCGGCGACCGTCGAGTCGCTCGTCGAGGCCTTCGGCTTCACGCCGCTGATCGGCGTGGTGGCGATGATGGCCGACAAGGACGTTCGCGGCGTCCTGGAGGTGTTCTCCGAGACGATGTCCACGATCGTGGTGACCGGCATCGCCGACAATCCGCGTGCACTGGCTCCAGCCGAACTGGCCGAGGCCGCGTCCGAGGTGTTCGGCGCCGATCGGGTGATCATGCGCGAGCGGCTCGACGACGCCCTGGATGAAGCGGTGCGGCTGGCCGACGATGCCGGCCCCGGCGCCGGCATCCTGGTAGCCGGCTCCGTCTACGCCGCCGGCGAGGCACGGTCGCTGCTGATCCGCCCCGCCTCCGACACCCCGGAGGTGACCGAATGAGGCTGACCGCGAAGAACCCGATGGGCAAGGCGATGCTCTCGATCCTGGCCTTCGAGGCGGTCGTCTTCGGCCTGGCCATCGCCGGCATGATCCAGGTCGACAACGTCCCGGTCTCGGTGGCCCTCACCGCCTCGGGCATCGGCATCGTGCTGGCGGTCGCTGCGGCAGCGCTGCTGCGCCGGCCGATCGGATACCTGCTGGGCTGGCTGACGCAGCTGTTCGCGGTGGGTCTGGGGGTGCTGACGCCGTGGATGTTCTGGGTAGGCGGGGTGTTCGCCCTGCTCTGGGTGGTGAGTTTCTTCCTGGGACGGCGCCTGGAGGCGACTCAGCCCGGCAGCCGGTAGGGTCGGCGGCATGACGCAACGAACGCTGGTCCTGATCAAGCCGGACGCCGTCGGCCGCGGCCTGGTGGGGACGATCCTGGCTCGTTACGAGGCCAAGGGCCTCACGCTGGCAGCCGTGGAGCAACGCCGGGTCGACGCCGCCCTGGCCGACCGGCACTACGCCGATCACGTGGCGAAGCCCTGGTACCCGCCGCTGCGGGAGTACATCACCTCCGGCCCGCTGGTCGCGCTCATTCTGGAGGGCGCGGCGGCCATCGACGTGGTGCGGCTGATGAACGGTGCCACCAACGGCGCCGAGGCGGCCCCCGGCACGATCCGCGGCGACTACTCGCTCTCGAACCGGTACAACCTGGTGCACGCCTCCGACTCCGAGGAGTCCGCGGCGCGGGAGATCGCGCTCTGGTTCCCCGGCCTGGCCTGAGCCGATGGCCGAGGCCTTCCATCCGCCGATCGCCTGGCCGCCGCACGCGGACCGGCCGGCCGAACTGCCGGTGGTGCCTCGGGAGTATCACGAGTTCTATCGCACCCCGCGGCTGCGCTGGTGGCATCCGTTGGCCGCGCTGGGCATGTTCGTCGGATTGTGGTTGGCGCTCAACCTGGTGCTGAGCGTCCTGGTGCTGTTCTACGAGTTCGCCCAGGGCACCCTGCACTACGACGACCTGGTCTCCGGTCAGCTCACGGTCACCCCCGCGCTGTTCCTGGTGAACAACCTCGGGCTGGCGGCAGCCATTCCGCTGGCCTGGGCGGCCCACCGGGTGGTCTTCGGGCAGCGTGCCGGCTGGCTCTTCTCGATCGTCGGACGATTCCGCTGGGGGCTGCTCGGCCGGTTCCTCCTGATCGCCTGCCCGTTCTACCTGGTCGCCTACGGGATCGAGGTGGCGGTGAGCGGGTTGCCGGACGATCTCGGCATTCGTCCGGAGACCTGGTTCCTGCTCGCCTCCGTCCTGCTCACCACGCCCCTGCAGTCGGCAGGGGAGGAGGTCGCGATGCGCGGCCTGATGGCACGCAGCCTGGGCTCGTGGTTCGGCGCCAGCCGGGTCGGGCTGGTCGTGTCGACCGCGATCACCTCGGTGGTGTTCATGGTGGTCCACGGTGCCGGCGACCCGTGGCTGAACCTCTACTACTTCTACTTCGGCGTGGTCGCCAGCGTGCTCGTCTGGCGCACCGGCGGGCTGGAGGCGCCGATCGCGATGCACGTGGTGAACAACCTGGTCGGGCTCAGCCTGGTTCCCTTCACGGGGGTGGGCGGTCTGTTCGATCGCGAGGCGGGGACGGGCAGCCCGCTGGTGCTCACCCAGATGGCGCTGATCACGGTCGTGGCGGCGGTGATGCTGTGGCGGGCGCGCCGCTGGCAACTTCCTCAGAGTGCGGCACCGGCGGCTTCCGGGATACGGTGGAACCAATCGGGCCAGATCGGCCCGGGACCAGACGAAGGGAAGGGGTGAGATGCCGACCGACGGGCCGATGCGACTCGATGTCGCCGAAGGGTTGAAGTGGCTGCGAGCCAGGCTTCGCACCCGGGCCGGGCGAACCCTGGTGGGAATCGACGGCGTGGACGGTTCGGGGAAGAGCACCTTCGCCGACGATGTTGCTCAGATGGTGGCCGAGTGCGGCAGCAAGGTGATCCGCATCTCGTTGCGCAAGTACCTCAACCCGCAGTCGGTGCGCTACGCCCAGGGCCGTACCTCGCCGCGCGGGTTCTACGAGGACAGCTACGACTACGAGAAGTTCCACGACGAGGTGCTGGAGCCGCTGGGCCGCGAGGGCTCGGGACGCTACCGCACCGCCGCCTACGACCTCGCGGTCGAGGCAGCCGTCCGATCTCCCTGGATGGTCGCGCCCGACGACGCGGTGGTGATCATCGACGGACTCTTCCTGCACCGCAAGGAGTTCGCCACCAGCCACAGCAAGAAGGTGTGGGACTACTCGGTCTGGCTGGAGGTGCCCTTCGAGGAGGCGTACCGCCGCCTGCACGACCGGGAGGGTTTCAGTCCCGATCCTCGTGACGCGAGCAATGCCCGCTACTACGAGGGCCAGTTGCTCTACCTGCAGGATTGCC
>Ga0102832_1000854_pt1 | contig 31954 bp, 34 predicted proteins | sample EBPBio282013_DNA_FD_88942 | JGI IMG/M metagenome (GOLD analysis project Ga0102832, IMG submission 88942) | Wastewater treatment Type I Accumulibacter community from EBPR Bioreactor in Madison, WI, USA - Reactor 2_5/28/2013_ DNA (Illumina Assembly) | ecosystem: Engineered > Bioreactor > EBPR >... | reverse complement strand
GGCCTGCAAACCGTATCGGGCGAAAACCAAGGGCAAGGTGGAGCGTCCCTTCCGCTACATCCGCGAAGACTTCTTCCTTGGACGCAGCTTCCGGAACATGGAGGATCTGAACCGGCAGCTTGCTGACTGGCTCGGCACTGTGGCGAATGTGCGCGTGCACGGGACCACCAACCGCATCGTCTCGGAAGCCTTTGCTGCCGAGCAGCCGGAGCTTCAAGCTCTGCCGGCTGGGCCCTTCGACGCGCTGATCAAGCTGGAGCGGCGGGTCAGTCATGACGGCTTCGTCGCGATTGGAGGGAACTATTACAGCGTCCCGGACCGGACGCGCCGGCTCGTCGAGGTGCATCAACTGCCCCATGAGATCCGCATCCTCGACAGCGGTCGCCTTGTCGCTTGCCATCCGGTTGTGGAAGGCCGCAAGCAATACAGGATCGATCCCGCCCATCGCCAGGGGAATGCGGCAAGGACAAGAGCGCATGGCTATCCGCGACAGAAGGAGGATGGGCTGACCTTCCTCCGGCCCGGCGATCAGGTACCAAGCCGCCCGCTCGCCCTTTACCAGGCGATCGGCGACAGGCTCGCCGCGCAAGGCGCTGGAGCCAGATCATGAGCACCGCCATCCGCAATCCCCATTATAGTTCCTTTGCCACCACGCTCGACAGCATCAAGAAGAGCCTGGTTGCCTTGCGCATGCCGCGCGCGCTGGAAGTGCTTGATCAGGCTATGCGCCGCATCGAGCAGGGTGAGATCGACGCTATCGGCGCCCTCGACCAGATCCTGGTGGAGGAGCTCTCGGTCCGGGAGAACCGGCGCATCAGGATGGCGCTGCTTGTTGCGAGGCTGACCGCAATAAAGACGCTTGCCGGCTTTGACTTCACCTTCCAGCCTTCGCTCGACAGGAACCGCATCCTGGCGCTCGCCGAGCTGACCTTCATCGACCGGGGCGAGGTCGTGCATCTGCTCGGTCCACCTGGCACCGGCAAAAGCCATCTCGCCACGGCGCTCGCGGTCGAGGCCGTGAAGGCCGGGAAGAGTGTCGCCTTCTCGACCCTTGCCGATCTCGTCACTTCGCTGGCCAAGGCCGAAAAGGAGGGGACCTTGCGCGAGCGCATCCGCTATCTGGCAAGGCCACAGCTCCTTGTGGTCGACGAGATCGGATACCTGCCTGTCGTCCCTGGCGGCGGCAACTTGTTCTTCCAGCTCGTCAACGCCCGCTACGAAAAGGGCGCCATGATCCTCACCTCAAACCGCGGCTTTGCGGAATGGGGTGATATCTTCGGCGATCCCGTCGTGGCCACGGCGCTGCTCGACGCGGGGCACCGCGTCATCGCGTTCGACCAGCGGGGCCACGGCCGGTCACGGGCGGGCAGCGAGGGCATCGGGTCGGCCCCGATGGCCCGCGACTACGTCACAGTGCTCGAGACCTACGACGTGCAGGACGCCGTCCTGGCCATGCACTCGATGGGCGGTTTCGTCGGTATCCGCTTCCTTCTCGAGCATGCCGAGGCGGCGGCGCGCCTGCGCGGCGCGCTGCTGCTGGCGACCTTCGCCGGCGACGTCAACCGTGACAACGCGCAGAACCGCCTGCAGATCCCGCTGATCCGCAGCGGCGTGCTGCCGTGGCTCGTCCGGTCCGACCTCGTCGGCAAGCCGTTCGCCCGAAGCCTCATGGGCGACAACGGCGACGACGCCATGGCCGCAGCCTTCCTGCGGATGTTCCGCGCGCAGGATTTCGGCCCGCTCGTCCCGGTGCTGCAGGCGATGGTCGACGAGAACCGCTACCCGCAGCTGGGAGAGATCGGGCTGCCCACGACGATCATGGTGGGCACCCGCGACAAGACCACCCCGCCGTTCCATACCGACGAGCTGCACGCAGGGATCCCTGGCTCGACGCTCGAGCGGGTGTCCGGCGCCGGCCACATGGTGGTGTGGGAGGAGCCCGGCGTCGTCGTCGGAGCGATCCGGCGCCTCTCCGGATCTGCCTGAGGCGGCGAGACCCGACCCGCCTCGGCGCGACCTGCGGCAGCGGTGCACGATGCCGGTATGGCCGAGCTGCACCCCGCCCTCGCGGGCGCCACGATCGACGACACCGTGCTGGCACTGCGACCCGACTACCGCGCGCTGCTCATCGTCGTGACGGGCGTGCGCGGCGGACCCACGGACGATGCGAGCGATGCCGCGCTCGCCCGTGCCGAGGTCTCAGCGAGGGCCCGGCTCGATGGGGCCGCGCCGGAGTCGCTCCCGGAGATCGCCTCGTGGCGTGAGGCTTTCGCGGGCTTCGGCGTCAAGCCGCGGCAGGCGCGCAGCAGCGTCGAAGCGCTGGTACGGCGCATCGACGCGGGCCTTCCGCGCATCGACCGGCTCACCGATCTCTACAACGCCGTGTCGGTGGCGCACCTGGTGCCGGTGGGCGGCGAGAACCTCGACCGGTACGTCGGCCCTCCGCGGCTCGTGCGCGCCGCCGGCGACGAGCCGTTCGACACCGTGGCCGATGGCGAGCACGTCGTCGTCAGCGCCGATCCCGGCGAGGTCGTGTGGCGCGACGACGACGGGGTGACCTGCCGCCGGTGGAACTGGCGGCAGTGCGTCAGGACGAGGCTGGATCCGTCGACGGGCAACGTGCTGTTCATCCTCGACGGACTGCACCCGCTGACCGACGACGACCTGCGCGCAGCGGGCGACGCGATCGTCGAGGCCGTCACAGCCGGGTCGCCGGACGCCGTCGTGTCGTCACGACTGATCGGCGCGCCCTAGCTGCCGCTCCCTACGATCGCGGGCATGACGCAGCGCAGGTTCGCCCAGGTCGACGTGTTCACCGACGTGCCGCTGCTCGGCAACCCCGTGGCCGTCGTGCTGGACAGCGACGGGCTCAGCACCGAGCAGATGCAGGCCTTCTGCGACTGGACGAATCTGTCGGAGGCGACCTTCGTGCTGCCGCCGACCGATCCCGCCGCGGACTACCGGGTGCGCATCTTCTGCCCGGGCCGCGAGCTGCCGTTCGCCGGGCACCCCACCCTGGGCACCTGCCACGCCTGGCTCGAGGCCGGCGGCGAGCCGAAGGGGGGCGAGATCGTCCAGCAGTGCGGCGTCGGGCTGGTGGCCATCCGCCACGACGCAGCTACCGGCCGCCTCGCCTTCGCCGCGCCTCCGCGCCAGCGGAGCGGCCCGCTCGACGATGTCGACGTCGCGCGTCTCGTCGCCGCTCTGCGCATCGACCTCGACGAGGTCGTCGCCCACGAGTGGTGCGACAACGGGCCGGGCTGGCGTGCGCTGCTGCTCCGCACGGCCGACGCCGTCCTCGCGGTGAGCCCCGACCCCGCCGCCCTGGCCGGCCTCGACGTCGGCATCGCGGGACCGCATCCTGCCGGCGGGCCCGCGGACCTGGAGGTGCGCGCCTTCTTCCCCGGCAACGGCGGCACGCTGACGGAGGACCCCGTCACGGGCTCGCTCAACGCGGCTCTCGGTCAGTGGCTCATCGGGTCGGGGCGGCTGCCCGAGCGCTACACCGCGCGGCAGGGCACGGCGCTCGGCCGCGACGGTCGCGTATCGGTGGAGCTCGCCGACGGCGACGTCTGGGTCGGCGGCTCCAGCGTCACGGTGCTCGCCGGATCGGCCGACCTGTAGCACGTCGGCATGGTGGAGGGCCCGCGGCACCAGGCGCCGCGGACCCTCGCTCGTGCTGTGGTGCTCGGAGCTGGCGGTACTGGGACCGCTAGGACCGCTAGTACCAGGTCTTGCGCCCGCCGACCGCGCGGCCCGTGGCGCCGAGCAGGGTGAGGACGAGGCCCACGACGAGCAGGATCGCTCCGATCGTGGTGAGGATGCTGATCTTCAGCACGAGGCCGAGGATCAGCAGGATCAGTCCGAGGATGATCACGGCGTCTCCCGAGGGGTAGTCAGGACGCCGCGGTGGCGTCCGGTGCGGCCGCCTCTGTACCCGCAGTTCGGTCGCTCGAACCTGATTGCGCCGAGAAGTTCGCGGGTAGGGGTCACGTCATGAGGAACGCGATCGCAGCCGCCGGCCTGCTCGGGCTCTATCTCGTCGGCCAGGGCGCGTCCGTCGCGCTCACGGGACGTCGCACCGACCAGGACGGCACCGAGCAGTCGCGCCGCGAGTTCGAGCGTCTGCCTACCCCGGAGTGGGCGCCGCCGGCTCCGACGTACGGCATCGTCTGGTCGGGGCTGGCCCTGACGTCGAGCGCGGCGGCCGCCCGCGTCGTGGCCAAGGGATCGACTCCGGAGGGGCTGACGCCGCAGGCTCAGCGCGCTATGGCGTGGTGGGTCGCTGCGACACTGCCGCGCTCGGCGTACACCCCCCTGGCCTTCGGCTCGCGCCGCCTGTGGGCGGCGACTGCCGACGCAGGGCTGCTCGCTGCCACATGGGGAGGCTTCGCGCTGGCGGCGGCGAAGGTCGATCGCACGGCGGCCGCTCTCGCGCTGCCCGAGCTGGCGTGGACGTCGTTCGCGACGGTGCTCTCGGCCGCGACGGCGCGCAACGAGCAGCGCGCGTAGCCGATCGCTGCCGGCGCCTCAGGGGCGCGGAGTCGCGGGCACGTGCACGACGTAGCAGTCGCCGCCCACCTGCTTGGCGGCGAACATCGCGGCGTCGGCCTGCAGCATGAGGTCGGACGGCGTCGGCGCGGTGGGGTGGCTCAGCGCCACGCCCACCGACACAGGCGACACCACGTGGTGCTCGCGGTGCGTCACAGGTCGGCGCAGCTCGGCCACGATGCGCCCCGCGGCCGCAGCCGCCTGATCGTCGTCGTCGAGCCCCACGAGCACGACGATGAACTCGTCGCCGCCCAGACGCACGAGCAGGTCGCCGGCGCGCACCTCGGCCCGCAGTCGTGCCGCGACCTCGCGCAGCACGACGTCGCCCATGGCGTGGCCGTACCTGTCGTTGATCTGCTTGAACCGGTCGAGGTCGATGACGAGGACGGCCAGGCGTCGCGTCTCGCGCTCGGCGCGCGCCATCTCGCGGGCGAGGTCCTCGTCGAGGGTGATCCGGTTGCGCAACCCCGTGAGCGCGTCGGTCGTGGCGGCGCGGTCGGTGCGCCGGTCGATCCTGGCCAGCTGAACGACCAGCACGATGAGCAGCGCCGACAGGGCCAGGAAGCCGAGCGCGCGGGCGGCGTACCAGCCGAGCGAGTAGCGCAGGGCACCGAGGTTGAGCAGCGCGTCGCCGAGGTTGAGGACGCAGATCGCCAGCAGCCAGCGCGAGAGCACGCTCGACGCGCGCGTGGCGACGACGGCGACGATCAGGCCCGCGATCGCGAGCAGCACTGTGGCCTCGGTGACCGACGTGCCGAGCGGCGACAGCCCGGGCGGCTGGAAGAGCGCTGGTGCGGCGTCCGGCACGAGCAGCCACCACGTCGAGAGGAGCAGCACCGGGACGGTGCCCCAGACGACGCCCGGCACGATGCCGTGGCGCAGCGCCGGCACCCTTCCGTTCGCGTCGTCACGGCTGAGCACGACCGCGCTCGCGGGGATCCCGACCGTGATGACCACGTGCCAGAGCAGGAACAGGGCCACGGGTGTGTTCGGACCGCCGAGCACCGAGCGGGGCGTGCCGTCCGGGGCGTCCGGCAGGAGCGCGCCGGGGAAGGCCAGGGTGAAGGCCAGCAGCAGGATCGCGATGGAGGAGAAGGTGCCGCCGAGCACGAGGTAGCCGCGCACCTGGGTGCGGCGGGCCTCCAACCAGAGCACCACTGCAGTCAACGACGTGACGACGGCGAGCGAGAGCGCGTGCGCCAGCGGCACGGCCGGCACGTCCCGCAGCGGGTCTGCGACGTGCGGGAGCAGCCAGGCGATGGCTGCGGCGTAGAGCAGCGCGGCCACGATCCAGCTGAGGGCCTCCCGGCGTGCGGGGCTGCTCGGGCGGTGCAACTGGTAGAGCGGCGACTGCACGACCCCTCCCACCACTGGTCCGTCGGGCCCTCCTGCTTCGATCCTGTCGGCCGACGGGGCGGGAGTCTCGCGCAGCGGCGAGAAGTGACGCCCGCCCCAGGGCGCCACGGGTCAGCGCTGGTCGCGGATCGCTGCGCGCTGGGTCTCGACGTCCTCGTCGCGATGCTGGGGGGCCGAGGATCCCGCCGGCCCGCCCTCGTCGCCGAGCCAGTCGGCCTCGGGCGGCTCGCTGCCCGTCCCCGCGCCCGCCCCGGGCGGGGACGCCGTCTGCTGGTCCTCGTCGGTGGCGGGCTTTCCCCCGTCGCGCTGCTCGTCCATCGGGCCTCCTCGTCGTCGGGCGCCTTCTTCCCCCGCGCGGCGCCCTCCATACGCGTCCGACGGCCCCGCTCTGGATGCGTGAGCGACGTCTCGCGGTGTCGCTCACCCCTCCAGATGGGGTGATCAGTCCGTGTCCCCTGCGGCGGTGATCACCCGTTCGGCCTGCTGCGATCAAGATCGGGCGTCGCGGCCGCCGAGACCGTGCAGGCAGGTACGACTGGGAGGGACCACGATGAGCCGTACACCCGCACGACGACCGATCGGCATCGCGATGCGCACCTCGAGCGCGTCGACGACGGCGGCCGCCTTCGACCTCGAGCACGCGTCCGACGTGCGCGGGCTGCTCGCCCTCTGCGGCGAGCGGCTCATGCTCGTGCTGTCGAGCCCGTTCTCCGACACCGCTGCGGCCTGCCCCGACTGCGCCCGGGCTCTCGCCGACCCGCTCCTGCGCGCCTCCTGAGCTCGCTCTGGATGGGCGAGCGACGTCGAGAGGTGTCCCTCACCCATCCAGAGCGGGTACTCAGCCGCCGGCCTTGCGGCGGAACTCGCGCTTGCCGCCTGCGGCACCGTGCTCGTGGCCGCCGCCCGCGCCGGACTCGTGCTTCTGCGCGTGCGGGCCCTTGCCCTGGTGCTTCTTGGCCTCGAGCGCGGCGAGGAACTTGGCCTTCTGGTCGTCCTGCTCGGCACCCTCCGCCGTGTCGTCGGCCGGCGTGCCCTTGCTGTCCGCCATCGCGCACCTCCGCGTTCGTCGTCGTGCTCGACAGTCTGCACCGCGCCACCGCCGCGGGTCTCGCCAGTTGCCCGGCACCGGGCCCTGCGGGAGGCAGCACGGACGCCGAGCGGCCGTCAGGCGAGCGCCTGACGGGTGGCGTGGGCGCGGACGGCGAGGTGGAGCTGGAAGCGCGTCTCCGGATCGGACAGGTCGTAGCCGGTGAGCTCGCGGATCCGCCGCAGCCGGAACCGGACGACCGACGACGCCGACCCCGCATGCCGCGACATGCGCAGCGCGACCTGGGCCTGGCGCAGCGACGCCGGCAGCGAGGCGGGGTCGTGGCACATCCCGCCGACCGCGACGCGCGCGGCCGGGCCGAGCCGCGACGCCAACGAGCGCAGCGCGACGTCGTCGTCGGAGACATCGACCGGGACCACCGCGACGACGGCGGACTCGCGCTGCACGAGGAGCACGGGCGGGCCGCCGGGCTCGCGCAGCAGCCGCATCGCGGCCGTCTGCGCCTCGAGCACCAGGGGGTCGTCGGCCGCTGCACGCGGTCCGGGCTCCACCACCACGGCCGCGTGCGGGCGCGACAGGTCGTAGCCCAGCGCGCGGGCCCGCCGCTGCGCGTCGTCGCCGATCCCGGCGAGGAGGTCCGCAGCGAGGTCGCGGCCGAGGCGCAGCTCCGTCTCCGCGAGGCTGTGCTGGCGCGAGAGCTCGATCGACAGCACGGTGCGGGCGTGCTCGAGGGCGACGATCTCCTGGTCGCCCGCATCGCCGTCGGAGTCGGCGATCCACAGGACGCCGACCACGTCGGGCCGGGGTCGGGCGGCCGTGAGCAGCCGCCCGTCGATACGGATGGGGTGGCCTACGCGCAGCGCCCGCTGCACCACGTGCTCCCGACGGTCGCGCGCCGGCACCCACGGCTCGTCGCCGCCCGCCTCCGCGAGCACCTCGCCGCTGGTGCTCTGGACGCACGCCGCGCGCCCGGTCACCTCGTGCAGAGCGCTCACGATGCCGTCGAGGCCCGACCCGGACAGCTCGACCTCGGTGAGCGCCTCGTGGATCGCGGACTTGTAGCGCAGTGCCTCCACCGTGCGGGCGAGCTCGGCGTTGGCCTCGAGGTTGCGTGCATGCAGTCGCGCGTTGGCCAGGGCGATGCCGGTCTGCTGTGCCAGCGACCGCAGCATGAGCATCGTGGTCGACGAGGGCTCGCCGTCTGCGACGACGACGAGGTGGCCCATGACATCGCCGAGGCTGCGCAGCGGAAGGGCCCACGCCCACTCCTCGCCGGCCACCTTGACGGACCCGCCATCTGCGGGAAGGCGTCGCAGCTCCTTCGACAGCGCCGACCGGACGCCGGCCGCAGCGCCCGGCCCCGTCGTAGCCACCCACCGCGTGCGCTCATCGACCAGCTGGATGCCGATGGGGCGCACCGGGATCAGGGCGGGCACCGCCGTCGCCACGATGTGGACGATCTCCTCCTCGTCGCGCCGCGACGTCATGAGCAGCGACAGTGCGAGCAGGCCGCGGAGGTCGGAGACCTCCTGTCTGAGCGCGGCGTCGTGCAGGGCGGCGTCCGACGGCTCCGGACGCTGCTGCGGCACGCCTCGCCGCGGCGTGCGGGTGCGCGGCGCTCCGGCGACGACGGTCATGCCGGCGGTGTCAGGACGCCTCGGCGGCGAACTCGTCGGCCGACATGTGGTGCGGGTTCTCCAGCACGAGGCCGCCGAGCATGAGCTTGGGGTGCGTGCGCAGCAGATCCATCAGCACGCCGGTCCCCAGCTTGCGCAGGTCGTACAGGCACAGGCAGGTGGTGCCGTTGCGCGCGACGAACTCGTCGGCCCACGTCTCGTACCGCACGACGGAGTCGCGCGGCGGCGGCACGCGCTCGAGCCACGACATCTCGCCGAGCAGCCGCACGGCCTCGAACCGGCCTTCGTCGCTGATCTCCCGCGCCCGGCCCTCCCAGAACTCGATCATGAGATCGGGGTCGAAGGTCCCGGTGCGCAGGTAGGTGGAGTCCGAGTCGTAGAACTCCAGCTGGCCGGACGCGACGCTGTCCGGGGTGCCGCCGATCCGCTCGATCACCTCGTCGGGTGCGGTCGAGTCGACGACGGCCACGCACTTGGCGCCGTCCTCGAAGCCGTCCCGCAGGAAGGGAAGCAGGAGCGTGTCGCGCTCCTCCTCGCCGTAGTAGAACCCGCACACGTGGTCGCCCGGCGCGAGGGCTGCAGGGGTCGCGCCGAGGCCGATGCTGTCGATGCTCACTGGGGCCTCCTCGTGCGTCAGACGGCCTCTGTAGCACCTCGTGCCCGATCTGGACAGGGACCGGTTCCCAGGGCGGGACACCCGTGCCGCGCACAGGGGACATAGCCGGGATCCGCTACGGCTCCAGCGAGTTCGGCCCTGGGAGGGCATAGGCGTCGAGCGCGCCCTGCCCCCACCCTTCCGGCACGCCGGAGCGTCTGCGGAGCACCCCAGCCCCCGCAGCCGCCCTACCCAGCCGGCCACCGACGAGAGGAGCACACGTGCCTGCGCTGCCACGCTCCGAGTGGTACGACCTCACTCGCGACATGAACTGGGACCTCACCTACGTCACCGAGGACCAGGCCTTCCCGCCCGCCCTGTCCAACAGTTTCGGCGTCCCCGCCGAGGACTGGTGGACGTGGGACGAGCCCTACAAGATCGCCTACACGGAGTACGTGCACAACCAGGCCGGCAAGGACCAGGGCCTGTTCTCGGTCAACAACGTGGTGTCGCGCTCGAGCATCTTCGAGAACCTCGACCCCGGCTGGAAGGCCGCGATCCTCGCGCACTACGGCGCGATCGCCGTCGCGGAGTACCAGGCGAGCATCGGCGAGGCGCGCATGGCGCGGTTCGGCCGCGCCGCAGCGTGGCGCAACATGGCGACCTACGGGACGCTCGACGAGATGCGGCACGGGCAGCTGCAGACGTACTTCCCGTACCAGGCTCTCAACAAGGAGCCCCGCCTCGACTGGGCGCACAAGGCGTACCACACCAACGAGTGGGGCATCATCGCCGCGCGCCACGTCTTCGACGACATGTTCACCGCCAACGACGCGGTGTCGACGGCGATCCAGCTCACCTTCACGTTCGAGACCGGCTTCACCAACCTGCAGTTCCTCGGCATGGCCGCGGACGCGATGAAGGTCGGCGACCTCGACTTCGGCGCGCTGATCTCGTCGATCCAGACCGACGAGGCGCGTCACGCGCAGCAGGGCGAGCCCACGCTCAAGGTGCTCGTCAAGGCGGGCAAGACCGACACCGCGCAGAACCTGCTCGACAAGATGTTCTGGCGCGCCTGGAAGCTCTTCTCGCTCCTCACCGGCCTGTCGATGGACTACTACACGCCCATCGAGCACCGCACGCACTCCTTCAAAGAGTTCATGGAGGAGTTCATCAACAAGCAGTTCATCGACCAGTTCCGCGACTTCGGGCTCGAGAAGCCGTGGTACTGGGACCAGCTGCTCAACGAGATGAACTGGGTGCACCACGCCTACCACCTCGGCGTGTACTTCTGGCGCCCCACCGTGTGGTGGAACCCCGTCGCCGGCACCGGCCCGGAGGAGCGCGCCTGGCTCGAGGAGAAGTACCCCGGGTGGAACGACTCCTTCGGCAAGTACTGGGACGTCATGGGCGACAACGTGCGCGCCGGCCGTCCCGAGCTCACGCTGCCCGAGACCTTCCCGATCGTCTGCAACAGCTGCCAGATCCCGGTGTGCACGCCGGCGGGCTACGCGGCCGGGTACCTCGACAGCCCGCTGCCCTACCAGCTCGTCCGCGACGGCCGGAAGTACACGTTCTGCTCCGAGCCGTGCCAGTGGGTCTTCGAGCAGACGCCGGAGCAGTTCGCCGGCCACCTGTCGATCATCGACCGGCTGCTCGGCGGGATCATCCAGCCCCCGACCATCGAGGGCGCGCTCGCCTACATGGGCCTCTCGCCCGAGGAGTGCGGCGTCGACGGCAACGACTACGCGTGGGCCACCGCCACCGCGTCGAAGACGGCCTGAGGGGAGGCAGCCATGGCCATGTTCCCCGTGCAGGGCTTCGTCGACGGCGACTTCGTCGTCGTCCTCGCCCTCGTCGACGACACCGACCCCATGCCGGTGGTCGCGGAGAAGATCGCCTACCACTCGGTGGGCAAGCGGGTCGCCGCGCAGGACCGCCCGCTCAAGGTCAAGCGCGACGGCGTCGTGCAGCCGGACGACGCGACGCTCGCCAGCGTCGGCGCCGCCCCGCTGGACGTCCTGGAGGTCGTCTACGCATGAGCGACGACATCCGCTGGGTCTCCGCCACGACGCTGGACGACCTCTGGGAGGGCGACCTGCTCGACGTCGAGGTGGAGGGCGAGAACGTCATGCTCGTCAACCTCGTGGACGGCGGCGGCGTCAAGGCCTACCAGGGGATGTGCCCGCACCAGGAGATCCTCCTGGCCGACGGCAAGTGGGACCCCGACACCAACGTCCTGCTCTGCCACGGCCACAACTGGGAGTTCGACCTGAGGTCGGGCAACGGCCTGAACCCCACCGGGTGCCGCCTCTACGAGTACCCCGTCCGCGTCGAGGAGTCCGACGTCCTCGTCGGCATCCCGCAGGACGGGCAGCGGCACCACCTCCGTCACGAGGTCCCGTGACCCGGACGTGCGGCGCGGTCCCGCGCCGCACGTCCCCCCAGCCGTACGAAGGAGCCCCATGACCACGCACGTGAAGATGGTCGGCCCGGTCGTCCGCGGTCTCGACGGCACGCTCGCCGACGCCGTCATCACCGCGATCGAGACCGACAACCCGGACGTCGACGTGGATGTCGACGACCAGGGCGGCTACATCCGCATCGGCACGCCGCAGCGCTGCCTGCTCACCCGCGCCAGCCTCGAGGACGCGATGGGCCGCAGCTTCCCGCTGCACCAGCTCGAGCCGTCGCTCGCCGGTTTCGCGGGCCGCATGACCGTCTCGGACGACGAGATCGTCTGGTACCTGGAGAGGGAGGACTGACCGATGGCGGTCACGACGCGCAAGCCCCCGAAGACCTGGAGCCTCCTCGGCGAGGTGCGCCGGCGCCCGAGCGTCTACGAGGCCACGGCGGCGAAGTTCAACTACCACTTCCGCCGCGAGCCCGCGCCGTTCGAGATGGACCCGACGGCGGCGATCAACCAGTGGTACCTCGAGCACCGCGAGGGGTCGCCGTTCAACGTCGAGGACTGGGAGGGCTTCCGCGACCCGGCGAAGCTCACCTACTCCGACTACGTGTCGACCCAGCACGACCGCGAGACCTACCTCGACCTGCTCATCGACCACCACGAGGCCGCGGGCAGCATCGCGAAGCTCGACAAGGCCTGGGTGGACACGCTCACCGCGCTGCTGGTGCCGCTGCGGTTCCCGCTGCATGTGCTGCAGATGACCGGCCTGTACGTCGCGCAGATGGCCCCCTCGGCCTTCATCATCAACTGCTCCAACTTCCAGGCCGCGGACGAGATGCGGCGCATCCAGCGCCTCGCCTACCTCACCCGCCTGCTCGCCAACGAGCACGGCGACACCATCGCGGCGACCGACACCGCGCGGGAGCCGTGGCAGTCGGGGGAGGCGTGGCAGCCGCTGCGCGAGGTCAGCGAGCGCATGCTCGGCGTCTACGACTGGGGCGAGGCGTTCGTCCTGCTCGACCTGCTGCTCAAGCCTGCTCTCGACTCCGTGGTCAACGACTCGCTCGCCTCGCTGGCGGTGGCCAACGGCGACGAGTTCCTCGCGCTGATGCTCAGCGAGTTCCAGCGCGACACCGCTCGCCACCAGGCGTGGGCGACGGCGCTGGTGCAGTACGCGGTCGAGCAGGACCCCGCGCTCGTCGACGTCATCCGCGGCTGGATGGCGTCGTGGGAGCCGCTCGTCGACGCGGCCGTGGCCGGCCTGGCCGACCTGTTCGAGGCCGCGGCGGTCCCGCTGTCGGCGGCGGACGTCCGCGAGGCGGCCGCGCAGGCTCGCGAGCGGGTGCTCTCCGCGGCCATCCAGTAGGCAGCGGACGAACAGAGCCCAGCAACGGCAAGGGATCGCGGTGCCGCGGGAGTCTCCCCGCGGCACCGCGATCCGCTCACGTACCACGAAGGAGTCGCGATGAGCCCGGTGCCGGACCGGCCTGAGAGCCTGCGCGCGCACCAGGTGCGGGTGGAGGGCGCCGGCACCGTGTTCGACGTGCCCGCGGGCGAGCGCATCCTTGCGGCGGGCCGTCGGGCCGGGGTCTGGCTGCCGTACGAGTGCGGCTGGGGCAGCTGCTCGTCGTGCAAGGCGACCCTCGTCGAGGGCTCGGTCTCGCTGCTGTTCGAGGGCGCTCCTGCTGTCGATGCGCGCGACGAGCGACGTCGCCGCATCCTGCTGTGCCAGAGCACCCCGACGTCCGACGTCGTCATCAAGCCGCAGCGCGTCGACGACGGGCCGTCCCCGGAGCGGCCCACCCGCGATGCGGTGGGGCGGCTCGTCGACGTCGAGCGCCTCGGCCCTTCGATCGCGCGGTTCACCTTCCAGCTGAGCGACGCGTCCGGCCACGCGGTCGTGGCCGAGTTCCGCCCGGGCCAGTTCGCCATCCTCGAGACAGCGCCCGGGGTCCGGCGCTGCTACTCGCTGGCCGGGCTGCCCGGCGGGCGCCAGGTGCAGTTCATCGCTAAGCGCTACGACGGGCCCGGCAGCACGGCGTTGTTCGACCTCGGCGCGGGGGCGTCGATCCCGATCGAGCTGCCGTACGGCGACATGTGGCTGCGCGGAGGCGACCGGCCGATCCTGCTCGCCGCGGGGGGCACGGGCATCTCCGCGATCCTCGCGCTGCTGCGGCAGCTCGCCGAGCCGCACGTCGCGGGCGGGGGTCGGCGTATCCGAGTCGTGTACGGCGCGGCCACGCCGTCCGAGCTGGTCTGCTGGGACGAGCTGCTCGAGCTCGTCGGCCGCATCCCCACGGCGACGCTGCACGGTGCCCTGGTGGCGCCCGAGGCCGAGTGGACGGGCCACACGGGCTTCGTCACCCACGCCCTCGAGGACCTCGCCGGCTCAGGCGACCACGAGGACCTGTCGACCAGCGAGGCCTACCTCGCCGGCCCGCCCGCGATGGTCGACGCCGTCAAGAAGGCCTTCGCCGACCTCGGGATCACGCTCGACCGCACGTACGTGGACGCCTTCGGCTGATCCCGCGACAGCCGCCGGGGCCCTCGGCCTCAGGGGAGGTCGGGCAGGGGGCGGTGCGCGACGGCCTGGGCCGACCGGGCCGTCATCCCCAGCATGCGCAGCAGCATCTCGGCCATCGTGTCGGCGTCGTCCTCGCCGAACTCGTCGGGGTGCTCGAGGGCCACCTGCAGGTAGGCCAGCACGCAGCCGGCCGTCGTCACCAGGCCCATCTTCTCGTCGGCGAGCGTGAAGCGCCCCGCGGCCATGCCGCGCTGGATGTCGCGCAGGGCCCGGGCGCCGAGCCCCTCGCCCGCCCAGGCGTAGTCGACGCCGACCTGCACCAGCACCTGGGCGACCGCCGGCCGCAGGTGGGCCAGCCGGGCCGTCATCCGCACGCCGACGCAGTAGATCTCGGCCGGGTCCGTCAGCTCGGCGCACGCCTCGTCGAGCGCGGCGCCGTACTCCTCGAGCACCTCGCGCACCGCGGCCTCGAACAGCTCGGCCTTGGTCTCGAAGTGGTTGTAGAAGGTGCCGAACCCGACGTCGGCGGTGTCGGTGATCTCCTGGATCGAGACGTCGGTCGTGCCCTGCTCGGCGAGGATCCGCCGGGCCGCGCCGATGAGCGCGCGCCGCGTCCGCTCCCGGCGCCGATCCGTGCGCCGCGGTGCGCCGCCCGCCGCTGCCGGTGCCCTCTCCGCCACGGCCGTCACGCTACCGCCCCCTCCAGGACAGCCCGGCGGATGTCGCCCGGGCACTTGACGATGGCTTCATCAGTTCTGATACTTCCATCAGTTTGTGGCGGGCGCCACACGATGAGGAGGCAGATCGATGACCCAGGTGTCAGCGGCGGCGGAGGTCGTCACCGCCCACACGGACGTGCACAGCGAGCAGGGAGCGCACCGCGGCGAGCACCCTGGCCGCGCGGCGAACCCCGTCATCAAGGCCCACGGACTGGCGTGGCTGGAGTTCGAGAAGACCGATCTCGACCGCACCGAGCTGTTCGCGCGCGACTTCGGCCTCGCCGTCCACTCGCGCACCGCGGACGAGCTCTGGCTGCGCGCCGCCCGTGAGGGCGCCCCGTGCGTCGTCGTCCGCCGCGCACCCCAGTCGCGGTTCGTCGGCGTCGCGTTCGAGGCTGCCGCGCGCGACGATCTCGACCGGCTCGCGCGCGCCACGGGCGGTTCGGTGGAGGCGCTGGCGCAGGAGGGCGGCGGCCACGGCGTGCGGCTCACCGATCCGACCGGCATCGCCGTCACCGTGGTGCACGGCGCCGAGACCGCCTCGGCGACGCCGCTCCAGCAGCCCCTGACCTGGAACGTGGCCGGGGCGCGTCCGCGGACGAACGCCACCCAGCGCCCGGCACGCGAGCCCGCCCGCGTGGAGCGGCTCGGGCACGTGGTGCTCGCCAGCCGCGTGTTCGGCCGGGCGCTGGACTGGTACCTCGAGAACCTCGGCCTGATTGTCAGCGACTTCCTGTTCGTCGACGGCCAGCGCGACCGCGGCCCGACGATGGCCTTCATCCGCTGCGACCGCGGGTCGGAGCCGACCGACCACCACACGCTGGCGATGCTGCTGGCGCCGGAGGCCGGCTACGTCCACTCCGCCTACGAGGTCGCCGACCTCGACGCGATGGCAGCGGGCGGCGAGTACCTGCGCGAGCGCGGCTGGCAGCGGTCGTGGGGCATCGGGCGCCACATCCAGGGCAGCCAGGTCTTCGACTACTGGCGCGACCCGGACCGCTTCATGGTCGAGCACTACGCCGACGGCGATCTGTTCGACAGCTCGCTCGAGCCGGGCTGGGCGCCCATGAGCGCCAGCGGACTGGCCCAGTGGGGGCCGCCCGCCACCGCCGACTTCCTCGGCACCCGTCCGAGCCCCAGCCTCGTCAAGGCGGCCGTCGAGGCGCTGCGCGAGGACAACGAGATCGACCGCGCCCGCCTGATGGGCCTGATGAAGGCGATGAAGTCATGAGCATCAACGTCCTGCGCGCCGACGGCGCCTGGTGGGTCCAGCGCGGCGACAAGGCCGCCCGGCTCGCGACCGATGCGTCCACGACGTCCGAGCTGCTCGCCGACCGCAAGCTGATCGAGGCCGCGGTGGAGTCCTCGGGCCTCGAGTTCAGCACGGACGTCGCGTCGCTGGCGCTCGAGTCGCCGGTGACGACGCCGTGCCGAGTCGTCGCCCAGCTCGTGAACTACCGCTCCCACGCCAAGGAGTCCGGCTTCGACCCCGGCAAGCTGCAGCCGACCTTCTTCCGCAAGTCGTCGGGCTCGGTCACCGGCCCGACGGGCGAGATCGTCAAGCCGGGCCACACGCGCCTGCTCGACTACGAGGTGGAGCTCGGACTCGTCATCGGCGCCCCGGTGCCCGTGGGAACGGTCATCACCGACCGCAACATCCACGAGTACGTCGCCGGCCTGGTCGTGACCAACGACGTCAGCGCCCGCGACATCCAGCTGACCAAGGGCCAGTTCTACGAGAGCAAGTCCTACCCGACGTTCACGCCCGTCGGCCCCGCACTCACGCTGCTGGAGCCCCGGGAGTTCGCACGGCTGCAGGATCTCCGCCTGTCGCTGTCGGTCGACGGCGTGCTGCGCCAGGACCGCACCGCCGCCGACATGATCCATCTCCCTGCGGCGTCGCTCACCGCCCTGGCACGCTTCCAGGCGCTCGAGCCGGGCGACCTCGTGCTCACGGGCACGCCGGGCGGCACGGCGCTGCAGGCGCCGCCGCATGCGGTGGAGCTGATCGCCCACTTCCTCCCCACGCAGGTGAAGTGGAAGGTCTTCTTCGACAAGCAGGCGGGCAACCCGAAGTACCTGCAGCCGGGGAACCGGGTCACCGCGACGATCCGCACCGGCGACGGCGCGATCGACCTCGGCACCCAGGACTGCCGGGTGGTGGCCCCGTGACGGGCGGGCCGTTCGTCCTGGTGGTCGGCGGCGGCCCGGTCGGGGTCGCCGCGGCGGTGATGCTGGCCCAGCGCGGCGTCCGTGCGCTCGTCGTCGAGCGCCATGCCGGCGTGTACCCGCTCCCGCGGGCGGTTCACCTCGACGACGAGGTCTACCGGATCCTCGCCGATATGGGCCTCGCCGACGCCTTCGCCCGGATCACCATGCCCACGCTCGGGATGCGCATCGTCGACGCCGCCCTCACGCCGATGGCCGAGTTCGAGCGCAGCCAGCCGGTCGGGGTGCACGGCTTCCCGCCCGCGAACATGTTCGACCAGCCCGAGCTCGAGGTGCTGCTGCGGGACGCCCTCGAGGCGGAGCCGTTGGCGCACATCGAGGGATCGACCGAGCTCGTCGACCTGCGGCAGATGGCGGACGGCCGGGTGGAGGCCGTGCTTCGCGATGTGACGAGCGGCGAGGAGCGCCGGGTCGAGGCCGACGCCGTGCTCGGCTGCGACGGCGCCAACTCCACCGTGCGCGGCCTCATCGCCTCGACGTACGAGGACCTCAAGTTCGAGGAGCGCTGGCTCGTCGTCGACGTGCGCAGCGAGCAGACGCTGCCCACGTGGCAGGGCGTGCACCAGGTCTGCGACCCGCGCCGCGCCGGCACCTACATGCAGGTCGGTCCGACCCGCTACCGCTGGGAGTTCCGGCTGCACGACGACGAGACCGTCGACAGCGTCGTCGACTCGGGGGCCTTCGAGCGGCTGCTCTCGCCGTGGCTGGGGCCCGTGCCCTACGACAGCCTCGAGATCATGCGGCGCGCGGAGTACACGTTCCGCGCGAGGATCGCCGACCGCTGGCAGGACGGCCGCATCCTGCTGCTCGGCGACGCCGCACACCTCACGCCGCCGTTCATCGGACAGGGTCTGTGCTCCGGGCTGCGCGACGCGGCGAACGCGACGTGGAAGCTGGCCGCAGTGCTGCACGGCACCGCATCCGAGGAGCTGCTCGCCACGTACCAGCCGGAGCGCAAGCCGCACGCGCGTGCGCTGATCATGAAGGCGCGCACGGTCGGCTGGGCGATGACGGGCGGCCAGGACGGCGCCGCCCACGTCCGCCGCGCGGCACTGGCGATCGCCTGCCGGATCCCGGGGGCCACGGACAAGGTGCTCGACGCCGACCCGCCCCGACTCAGCGACGGCCTGGCGGTGCACCGGTCCGGGCGGCGCGACCGGGCCTCCGGCGGGCTGCTGCCGCAGCCCTGGGTGGAGCACGACGGCGCTGCCGCACGCCTCGACGACGTGACCGGGCGCGACTACGCGGTCGTCGTCATCGGTGAGCCGTCGGCCGCGCTGCTCGACGCTGCGTCGTCGGCGGCCATGCCGGTCGTGCGGGTGGTGCCCGGGGGCGGCTCCCAGCAGCCGCCGTCGCGCCGCTCGGCCACCGACACGTCGGGCCTGCTGATCGACTGGTTCCGCAAGGCCGGCGCCACGGCGGTGCTGGTACGCCCCGACCACGTGGTGCAGTCGCGCGGCCGGCGGCCCGGCGGCGACGACCTCGCGGCGTACCTGAGGTCGTGGGCGACGGCCGTCGGCTGGTCGCCGGCCGCGGCGTCGACGCCGCCGTCGGAGTCCGTGCGGACGAGCCCGCAGGGGAGCGGCGCATGACCGGGACCTGGCCCAGATACACCGGGTCGGGCGACCTCGCCGAGATCGAATCGGTCGCCTGGCAGGACCGGGATCTGCCGGAGTCGGTCTACGACATCGTCGTGCGCGCCGCTCGTCGCCGGCCCGACGGCGTCGCGCACCTGACCCTGCGCGACGGCGCCTCCTGGGACGACCCTGCGACCCGGACGTTCGACGCTCTGCTGGGCGAGATCCACGCGGTCGGCAACGCGCTCGTGCGCCTCGGCGTCTCGCGGCTCGACGCCGTCGGGCTGCTGTCGGTCAACACCGCCGAGCTCGTCCCGGGGCTGCTGGCGGCGGAGGCGGTCGGCATCGCCGCGCCGCTCAACCCGTCGCTCGCAGGCCACGAGGTCGCCGCGCTGCTGAGGCGTGCCGGGGCGCGGGTTCTCGTGGCTGCCGGGCCCGAGCTCGAGCCGAGGATCTGGTCGCAAGCGATCGAGCTGGCGAAGGAGGTCGGGCTCGAGGCCGTCCTGGCACTGCGTCCCACCGGCGCCTCGGGGGAGCCGCCCGCGCTGGAGGAGGTCCCCGGCGCCGTCGTCGCCTACCTGTCGGTGCTGGCGGCGGCCGAGCCGTCCGACAGGCTGCTCGTGGCTGCGCCGGCTGCCGACGACCTCGCCGCGTTCTTCCACACAGGAGGGACCACCGGCACCCCCAAGCTCGCGGCCCATACGCATCGCATGCAGGTGATGGACGCGTGGACGATCGCGCTCGGAGCGGTGGCCGACGACGATGCCACCTTCCTCGCCGCCCTCCCGCTGTTCCACGTCAACGCGCTGCTCGTGACCACGCTGGCGCCGGCGATGCGCGCGCAGCCGGTGGTGTGGGCCGGACCCCTGGGCTACCGCGACCCGGCGCTCATCCGGTCGTTCTGGCGGATCGTCGAGCGCTACCGCATCGCCGCCATGTCGGGCGTCCCGACCGTCTACGGGGCGCTGTGCCAGGTGCCGGTCGACGCCGACATCTCGTCGCTCTCGCTGGCGATCGTCGGTGCCGCCCCCCTCCCGCGGGCCGTCGCTGACCGCTGGCTCGAGCACACCGGCGTGGCGCTGTGCGAGGGGTACGGGCTGACCGAGGCGACCTGCGCCAGCGCGCGGTCGTTCCCCGCGGAGCAGCGCGCCGGCCATGTCGGACAGCGCTTCCCCTACCAGGAGATCGCCGTCCTCGGCGTCGACCCTGCGACGGGAGCCCGGGTGCCCCTGCCGGCGGGCGAGGTCGGCGTCGTCGCCATCCGCGGCCCGGTCGTCTTCCCGGGATACCTCGTCGGCTGGGACGACGACGGCCCGGTCCTCGACTCCGCCGGCAAGGTCGTCGACGGCTGGCTCGACACGGGCGACCTGGGCTCGCTCACCGACGACGGGTGGCTGCGGCTGGTGGGCCGTGCCAAGGATGTGATCATCCGCGGCGGCCACAACATCGATCCTGCGGCGCTGGAGCAGGTGCTGCTCGAGCACCCGGCGGTCGCCGACGCCGGCGTGGTGGGCCGGCCCGACGCGCGCTCAGGCGAGGTCCCGGTGGCCTACGTCGTCCTGCGCGATGCCGCCGCCGACGTCGACGAGGTTCGCGCCTGGGCTGCGCAGCGGGCGCCGGAGCCCGCAGCGGCTCCGTCGTCGGTCACCGCGCTGCCGGCCCTGCCCGTCACCGCGGTGGGCAAGCCGGACAAGGTCGCGCTGCGCGTCCTGGCCGCACGGCACGAGATCGGCCGCGCACTGCGCGCTGCCGGCGTCGAGCCGGGCGCCGACGAGACGTGGTGCACGGCGCGCGACGGCGTGGTGCAGGTGCGGCTCGTGCTCGAGGCGGCCCGCGCGCAGGCCGCCCGCGACGTCCTCTCGTCGTACGCCGTGGACGCGGCCGTCGACGTGCGCCTGAACGTCTGAGCGATCCCTTCCAGGCATGCGGACGGGGCGGGTGCGACGCCGTTGTCGCACCCGCCCCGTCGCACCGCCGCCGTCCGGCTGCCCGTTCCCGTCCTGGAGGCGTACGGGCGGCAGCGTCGTCGGACTGCCTAGACGGCAGCCTTGATGTTGTCGGCGACCTCCTGCGGCGAGATGCCTGCAGCGGACGCGGCCGCCTGGATGTCGTTCATGGTGATGTGGGACGGGTCGCCGTGGGCGTCGTTCGGGGCCCCGCAGCCGCAGCTCACGCACATGGTGGTGTCCTCCCTGTCGTCGGATGGGACTCCGCGCTACCCCGTTCACCCGCGGCTAACCCGACGGGCCTCCCCGTCCTGGGCCGGATCACGCCGAAGCGGTGAGGACAGGCGCTGATGCGATGCCATGATCGGCGGGTGGCTGACTCCGCTCGCTCCGACGTCCTCTGCATCTTCGGCATCACCGGCGACCTCGCCCGGGTGATGACCTACCAGGCGCTCTACCGGCTGGAGAAGAAGGGCAAGCTCGACTGCCCCGTCGTCGGCGTCGCGTTCGACGACTGGACCCACGAGCACCTGATGGAGCGGGTGCGGGCCTCGCTCGAGGCCAAGGGCGAGCACATCGACGAGGAGGTGCTGCGCCGCTTCTCCGGCCGGCTCACCTACGTCCACGGCGACTTCTCCGCGGCCGAGACGTACCAGAAGGTGGCCGAGGCCCTCGGCGGCGCGGCAGCGCCGCTGTTCTACCTCGAGATCCCGCCGTCGCTGTTCGCGACCGTCGTCGGCGGGCTCGCGGACGCCGGCCTCACCCAGAACGCGCGCGTCGTCGTCGAGAAGCCCTTCGGCCACGACCTCGAGTCGGCCAAGTCCCTCAACGCGGAGATGGCGTCGTACTTGCGCGAGGAGCAGCTGTTCCGGATCGACCACTTCCTCGGGAAGATGTCGGTCGACGACATCCTGTACCTGCGCTTCGCCAACGTGATCCTCGAGCCGCTGTGGAACCGCAACTACGTGTCGTCGGTGCAGATCACGATGGCCGAGGAGTTCGGCGTCGACGGCCGCGGCAAGTTCTACGACCCGGTCGGCGCCCTGCGCGACGTCGTGCAGAACCATCTGCTGCAGCTGATCAGCCTCGTCGCCATGGAGGCGCCCACCGGCCACGACCCCGAGGTCGTCAACGACCGCAAGCGCGACGTCATGCTGGCGATGCGCTCGGTGGAGCCGGCGGAGGTCGTCCGCGGGCAGTACGAGGGCTACCACGACGTCGAGGGCGTCGCCGCGGACTCGACGACCGAGACGTTCGTCTCGATGCGGCTGCACATCGACAACTGGCGCTGGGGCGGTGTGCCGTTCGTCCTGCGTGCCGGCAAGAAGCTGCCGGTCACGGCGACGGAGATCCGCATCGTGTTCAAGCAGATCCCGTGGCTGGGGTTCCTGCCGATCGACGCACCGCGGCCCGACCCTGACGAGCTGGTGCTGCGTATCGGCCCCAACCCCGGGACGAGCCTGCGCGTCCAGGCGCGCGTCGTGGACTCGCCGGGGTCGAGCCTGGTCGATCTGGACCTCGACTTCGCCAGCATCGACGGCGGCGAGAGCCCGACGGCCTACGAGTTCCTGCTCAACGCCGCCATGAACGGCGACCGCACCCACTTCGCCCGGCAGGACCTCGTCGAGGAGACGTGGCGCATCGTGCAGCCGCTCATCGACAATCCGCCCGCGGTGCACCCGTACGCGCAGGGCACCTGGGGGCCCGCAGCCGTGGACTCCGTCACCGACGGGATCGACGACTGGCGCGAGCCCTGGGAGCTCGCCCCCTGAGCATGCTCACACGGCGATGAGGGCGACGGCTGCTGCAGACAGAGCCAGTCCGACGCCCTGCACGCCGCTGATCCTCTCGCGCAGCACGGCGTACGCGAGCAGCACGGTGAACGCCGGGTACATCGACGTCACGATCGAGGCGACCGCCAGGCCGTCCGACGACGCCACGACGAACAGCTGGCTGGCGCCGAGCACCAGGATGCCGCCGCCGACCGCCATGAGGACCGGCGAGCGCGTGAACGATCCGCGCGACGGGCCGCGCCAGGCGAACCAGGCGAAGGGCAGCAGGAGGACGGCGGACACGAGCATCTCCCACACGAGCGGCCATGTGCCCGCCTGGTCGCCCGCCCGGTGCAGGCCGAGGTAGAGAACGGCGAATCCCACTCCGGCCACGAGCGCCTCGCGCAGACCGGTCGGACCCTCATGGTCGTCCGGCACCCTCGACACCAGGACCGTCGCCGGCAGCGCGAGCACGATGCCGATCCAGCCGAGCGCGGTCAGGCGCTCCCCGCCCACGATGCCCACGACCGCGGGGATGGAGGCGGCGGTCACGGCGGACACGGGGGCGACGACGGCCATCCGGCCGACAGCGAGACCGCGGTAGAGCGCCAGCGTGCCGAGCGCGGAGCCGGCTCCCGCGACCGAGCCCCACAGCGCCACGTCGGGGGAGGACGTCCACCCCGCTGCGACAGCGATGACGAGTGCGAGTGCGCCACCCACCGCCTGCACGAGGAGGGTCACGAGCGCGACGTGCAGCCGCTTGGCGGCCAGGCCGCCGAGGAAGTCCGACAGGCCGTAGCCGAGCGCTGCTGCGAGCGCGAGTGCGACGACCATCCGGCGAACGCTACCGGTCGGTCAGCGGCGCCGCCGCGCAGGCCGTGCCGCGGGGGAGCCGGCTGACGCCGCGACACCGTGCAGGAGGAAGGCGAGCGCCGCCGTGTACTGGTCGTCGCTGCCGTAGTCGGCCATCGGGGCCGCGGCCGCCGCCGTGAACGGGAACAGGTCGGCGGGCAGCGCTGCGAGCGAGGGCGCGAGGTCGGGAGCCCGCTCGCCGGTCGGCGTCGACGGGTCGCGGGCCAGCGAGAAGGCGCACCAGCCGTAGTTGAGCGCTAGGAGGGCGCTGAAGGCGGCGACCGCCTGCGCGCCGCGGATGCCCGCCCGGTCGAGGATCCCGAGGGCCCGCTCGCCGATGCGCACGGCGTTGACGCCCGGCGACGGATGGCTGAACAGGACGACGACAGCCCACGGATGCTCGATGAGCAGCCGGCGGTGCGCCTCGGTGAACGCAGCGAGGTCGTGCGCCCAGTCGTCGGTGTCGTCGGCCATCGCGAACCGGCCGAGCACGCGGTCGAGCATCGCGTCCACGAGCTCGTCCTTGGTCGCGAAGTAGCGGTAGAGCGCCATCGGCGAGCTGTCGAGCTCGGTGGCCAGAGCCCGGATGGTGAGCCCGTCGAGGCCCTGGGCGGCGACCTGCTCGGCGGCGTCGAGGATCGCGTCGGCGGTCAGCGAGTTGCGCGGCCGGCGGGTCCGTCGCCCGGGTGTTGACGTCGTCATGTGTACAGCGTACGTTATCTCCATAACGTACGCCGTACACTAACGACCCGGAGGTTCTTCCCCATGAGCACCAGCACCGCAGCGAGCCCCGCCGCCGCCCGTCGGATCCTGCGCTGGATCCCCACGTTCCTGGCCTTCCCGCTCTCCGGCCTCATCGCGATCCTCGTCGTCGGCTCGACGTCCGGCGTGGTCGCGGCGCTGCTCGCCGGTGCTGTCGTCGGCGCCGTGCTGGGCGGTGCCCAGTGGCTGGCGCTGCGCACCTCCGGCGTCGGTCGTCGCTGGTGGGCCGCGACAGCCGTGGCCGTCCCGCTGGGCACCGCGCTCGGCACCTGGCTCACCGGCGCCGCCGCCACGACCGGCCAGCTCGTACTGCGCGGCCTCGTGACCGGGCTCGTCGTCGGGGCCGCTCAGGCGCTCGCGCTGCGGACGCCGCCGCTGCGCGCGGCGGGCTGGGCGGGCGTCACGTCCGCCGCCTGGGGCCTCGGCTGGCTGATCACGTCCAACGTCATCGTCGACGCCGAGCGCGGCTACGTCGTCTTCGGCGCGAGCGGCGCCCTGACCGCGACGATCCTCACCGGCCTGTGCCTCCCCCTCGTGGTGCGCCGGACCGGGCCCGCCGCTGCGCTCGCCGACACCGACGCCGCCGTGGCGGTGGCTCGATGAGCACGGTCGTCGTCGCCGGCGTCCTGCTGGTGCTGCTGCCGATCGCGTTCAACCTCGCGTTCGCGATGCTGGCGAAGGCGTTCGAGTACCCCGACGTCCTGCGGCACCCCACGGCCGACGTCCTCGCGCGGTTCCGCGACGGCGGCAGCCGGCTGCTCCTGCTGTGGTGGGGGTTCGCCCTGACGGCCGTGCTGCTCGCGCCGCTCGCCGTGCTCGTCTCCTCGTCGCTCGACGGCGCTGCGCCCGTGGTGCTGCAGCTCGGCACCGCGATCGGGGTGCTCGCCGCCGCCGTCCAGTTCCTGGGCCTCGTCCGCTGGCCCTTCCTCGTCCCCTACCTCGTCCGCGAGGCCGAGTCGGGCGATCCCGCCCGGCAGGCCGCCGTCGACATCGTGTTCCAGGCGTTCAACCGCTACCTCGGCGTCGCCGTCGGCGAGCACCTCGGCTACCTGCTCACCGGTGCCTGGAGCCTGCTTGTCGGCACCGCGGTTGTGCAGTCGAGTGCGGCGCCGGCGTGGCTCGGCGTCGTCGGCATCGTCGTGGGTCTGCTGCTCGCGCTGTGCTCGCTGGAGTTCGTCGGACCGAACGAGCGCGAGGGCTGGCAGGTCGCGGCCCGGCTGACGCCGGTCGTCTACGTCGTGTGGTCGCTGTGGCTGGTGGCGCTGGGCGTCGCGCTGCTCCTCTAGATGTACTGACCAGGCACGTTGGTTGAACTCGTGCGACGAGCTCGTCTGATCTTGGGATGAGCGAAGGCCTCCCGGTGTGGAGTGGAGCTGTCTAGTTCACCGCTCCACGACCAAGGAGGCCTTCGTGTCCCACGCTAACGCTGCCCTGACCCCGGCTCACCGTCTTCGCATCGGGCGGCTGGTCGTCGAGGAGGGCTGGTCGGTCGCTGCGGCGGCGGACTACTTCCGGGTGTCCTGGCCGACGGCGAAGCGGTGGTCGGACCGCTACCGGGATCTGCTCACAGGGTCCGGGCAGCCACCGACGGCGGCGGCGATGGCCGACCGCTCGAGCCGACCGCACCGCTCGCCGAACCGGACCCCGGAGCCGGTCAAGCGCCGGATCGTGCACCTGCGCTGGAAGCGCCGCCTCGGCCCGGTCCAGATCGCCGGAGAGCTCGGCATGCCGGCCTCGACCGTGCACGCCGTCCTGGTCCGCTGCCGGCTCAACCGGCTCACCCACATCGACCGGCGCACCGGTGAGCCCGCTCGCCGCTACGAGCACGACCACCCGGGATCGCTCGTCCACGTGGATGTGAAGAAGCTCGGGAACATCCCCGACGGCGGCGGCTGGCGGTTCGTCGGACGCCTGCAGGGCGACCGCAACAAGGCCGCGACACCGGGCCTGCCGCGCAACAAGCACTACAACCCCAGGACCGGGCACGCGTTCGTCCACACCGTCATCGACGACCACTCGCGTGTCGCATACTCCGAGATCCACAACGACGAGAAGGCCGAGACCGCCACCGCGGTGCTGCGCCGGGCCACCGCCTGGTTCGCAGCCCGCGGGGTCCGCATCGAAAGGGTGCTGTCGGACAACGGCAGCTGCTACCGCTCACGGCTCTGGGCAGCCACCTGCGCCGAGCTCGGCATCACTCCCAAGCGGACCCGGCCCTACCGGCCCCAGACCAACGGCAAGATCGAACGGTTCCACCGGACGCTGGCCGAGGGCTGGGCCTACGCCCGGCACTACGGATCAGAATCGGCTCGCCGCAAGGCTCTGCCAGCATGGATCCACCACTACAACCACCACCGGCCCCACACCGCGACCGGGAAGCGCCCGCCCATCACGAGATTGACCAACCTCGCTGGGCAGTACAACTAGGACCGTGCCTCCTGCGGCTCGCGGGACGGTGCCGGGTCGGCCGCGCTCCCGTCGCGGGCCGCAGCGCGGACAGCAGGATCGCCACCGCCCCGCCCGCAGCGAGGACGCCGCCGATCGCCGCTCCGAAGCTCACCGCCGGAGTGGCTCCCTCCGAGACCGGCACCCGACCGCTGAGCCACCCCGAGTCTCCGTCCTCAAGACGGTCCATAACCTCGCCGTAGGGCGAGATGAGGGCGCTCACGCCGGTCGTCGAGGCGACCAGCACCGCGCGCGCTGTCTCCAGCGCCCGGAAACGCTCGATGGCCAGCTGTTGGAGGGGCTGAGAGCTGCCCGAGTAGGTGGCGTTGTTCGACGGAACCAGCAGGAGACCCGCCCCTTCCCGAACTGCGGCCTGAACCTTGTCGTCGAAGGCCACCTCATAGCACAGGAGTACACCTGCCCGAACCGGTCCGACGTCGAGGGTAGGCGACGCTTCAACAGGAACCATGTCTCGTGGCACCCGGGCCAATGACGGGACGATGGATGCGAGCACGGAGCGGAACGGCACGTATTCACCGAAGGGCACGAGTCGGCTCTTGGTGTACGCCGACCCCGGTCCCGAGCCGGGCTGCCACAGGATGGCCTGGTTGAGCACCCGCCCAGTCCCGTCGGGCGATTCGACGACGGCGCCCACGACCACGGGCGCTCCCACCTCGTCCACGGCGTCCTGAACGGCCTGCCCGGCCCACTCGTCCTGGAGCGGATCGATGTCCGCCGCGTTCTCGGGCCAGACCACCAGGTCTAGCTGCTCCGTGGAACGGGCCGCCAGTTCTCCTGTCACCCGCGCGTGGGCCTCCAGGACCGCCCGCGGCTGGGACGGCGAGGCACCGGGCTGCTGAGGGCCGCCTTGGACCACCGCGACGAGCAGCTCGGTCGGCGCATCGTGCTGCCGCCCGGAGGCTCCCACCCGGTCGAGCCACGGGCCAGCAGCCGCCAGGACCGCCAAGGCCGCACCCGCTGCCACCACGGCCGGGCCGCCCTGACGTCGGCCCCTCAGCAGCACGCCGGCGAGGCACGCGCCGACTGCTGCCAGCACGAAGCTCAGGCCGTACACGCCCAAGTAAGGGATCAGCCACCCCCAGGGACCGTCCAACGCGGCGAAGCCCAGGCGCGCCCAGGGGAACCCGCCGAAGGGGAAACCCGAACGAAGCCACTCGACGAGGACCCACACCATCGGTACCAGCAGCAGCCCGCCGTGCCGGCGCAGCACGATGGACAAGCAGGCGAGCAGCAACGCCCACCACACGGCGAAGTAGGCGACGACGCCGACCAGCGCCTCCGGTGCCACCGTGGACAGCCAGTTCACGGTGGAAAGTGCGAACGCCGAGCCCGCCACGGCCCCGAGGAACGCCGCGCGGCGGAGATGTAGCCGCGCGCCTGACACCGTCAGGACGAGCACGGCCACGCCCGCCGGCGCGGCCCACCACCACGCCGTCGCTGGGAAAGCCGTCGCCGTCAGTGCACCGCCGACCAGAGCACCTGCGAGGCGTGGCGCAAGGCGATCCCGACCTGGAGAGGTGCTGGGCCTGCGGCTGCTGGCGAAGGCGGGTGCCCGAAGCGTGACGACGGTGACCGGCACTAGAGAAGGCCCGCCGACGTGGTGCGAGCCAGCGTGAGCACGAACGGGCGTACCGGGTCCTCCACGGTCTGCTCGTGAACGATGTCGAGCCCGAGCGCACGCGCAGCCCGGCGGTGGAGCACCTGGCCGTCGCCGGCACCGTGCAGCATGAGGAAGTCCCGCGGCTCGCCCGCGGTGGCGGCCAGAGCGCCGAACGCATCCCGCATGGCCCGTACCGTGACGAGGTAGTACAAGACTTCCGCGAGGACGATGCACTCCGCCTGCGTGACGTGCCCCAACCGTGCCGCGACCTCGTCGGGCGGTACGACGTCAGCGTTGCCGATTGCCTCAGTCCGCTGTCGCGCGACGTCCAAGGCCACGGCGGACACGTCGGTCCCCAGGACCATGGCCTCGGGGCATGCCCGGGCGATGGCCTCGACGTTGTGCCCGTCGGCGCAGCCGATCTCGACGATCGTGGAGTAGCGGCCTCGTAGCGAGGCGACCAGGTGCTGCTGCTTGCGCCGTTCGTAGGAGGCCGTGTAGTCCCATGGGTCGGCAGAAACGGCGAACATGGAGTCGAAGACGCGGCGGCGCAGGTAGCTGCGGACGGGGCCGGGGACCATCGACAAAACGGCGAAGGCCGCCCTGTGGGCCAGGCGGGCGCCATCGCGCGACAAGGCCTCCTCGGAGTCGGCCTCTGGCAAGGGCTGGCGTGCCAGCAGCAGCAGCACCGCGCCGCCCAGGAGCCAACCGGCCCACCACAGCACGGCCGCAGCCAGGCCGGCATCTGCAGGCAGGCCGGCGACTGCGAGGAGCAGCACGAGGGCAGCGGCAGCCAGCGCGAGGCTCGTGGTCCGTGGCGCGCCCAGGACCTGGACGAGCCGGGCGGTGATCACGATGCTGACCACCTCGATCGGGATCAGCGCCGGCACCTGCGACACAACGGCCACGCCCGCAACTGCGGCGCCGATCGCTGTCAACGCCACGGCCTCGGCGCCGGCCCCCAACCCGAGGATGTGCGGCAACCGGCGCGCCTGGCCCAGGCCCGTCGATATGGGGGGAAGTGCACGGACGCGGCGGACTCCCAACGCGAGGACGACGCACGCGGCCGCCACAGCGGCCGCAACTCCGAGCACGCCGCCCACCCCGGAGCGCTGGCCGCCCAGGACAAGTGCAGCGATCGACCCCAGGACAGCCAACGCCGCGACGATGCGCATCTGCCCGATGCGCCCCCGCCCGTCGGGCTGTTGCTTCAGCGGAGCGCCATGGGCACCCGCGATCAACGCCTCACGCCACGTGTAGGCGGGATCCGTCGCCCGAGCCAGCAGGGCAGGCTCAGCCACCCTGGCAGTCGCCGCCGCGGCCAGGGAGACCCCGACGACCGCCTCAGAACGAACGATCAGGGCCGCTGCGTCTGCGAGCACCCACGCACTCATCGACGTCCGCCTCGGTCGCCCAGAGCCGAGGCACCAGCGCGGGCGCTCAAGAGATCGCAGCGGGCAACCGAGCGCCCACACTCAGGGGAGCACCGCCTGGACGGGTTCCTCGGCACACCGCACATTCAGCGGGCGCCAGCAGCGTTGCCGTCCAGGAGTCGCCGAGCCTGCGCGTAACCGTCGGCATCGACCTCGCCTGAAGCCAGGCGACGGTCGAGGACGGCGCGCGGGTCCTCGAACGACCGGTGCGACGTGCTGGATCTCGTCGCCCACACAGCTGCCCACACCGCTAGCGCGATCACGGCGCCAGTGAACAGCAGCATCATCGCTCCCATCGACACCCAGCTGCCCCAACCGCCGTTCCAGTCGTACATCATCCGGTCCTCCTTAGGCCTCTGTCAGATCCAGAATCAGCGCCTAGGGTCAAGGCGAGGCGATGCTTCGATGAAGATCCGACGAAGACGGGTTCCCTGCGCAAGACGCAGCACGGGAGGTCAGGAACAGGCTGCGACGCACGGCGCTACGAATCGTGTCCGGCGCCACGCATCCTGAGGTCCTTGGCGGGGTCAGCCGGGCAGCAGCCCTCAGCCCGTCGGTCCAACCGACCCGTCGCCAATCCGAACACGACCACCCCGATCGCGAGCAGCACGAGCGCAGTAACGAACCACTGCGCGCCCGTCATCGCGATTCCCTTCCCTTCCGGCAGAGAAAGCATCACTCTCATGGTCCCTGGAGCGGCTCACCAGGCCGAGCGGCGGATCTTCATCGAACCTTCATCGGTCCTGGGCAGGAGCGAGATGTGCGGCACCGATGCTGTACGAGCGGGTGCTGGAGGCGCCTGCGGGAGGAGAACGAACATGACCGCGTCGCTGAGCCGCCGCCAGATCCTCACCGGCGCCTTGGGCGTCGGTGCAATCGGCGTGCTCGCCGGCTGCTCCGCGGGCGGCGGCGCTGGCACGAACCCGCAGTCGCTCGCCTCCGCGGTCGAGGCTGCCGAGAGCGGCCGTCCCACGACGGGCCGGACCCGCCGGGTCACGCTCACCGCCGCGCCGCTTCAGGTCGACCTCGCCGGCCGCGTCGTCACCACCTGGGCCTACGGCGACTCGGTGCCCGGCAAGCCGATCCGCGCCACCGTCGGCGACCGCGTGCAGGTGCTGGTCCAGAACGGCCTGACCGAGGCGACCAGCGTGCACTGGCACGGCCTCGCGATCCGCAACGACATGGACGGCGTTCCCGGCCTGACCACGCCGGAGATCGGCGCGGGGGCGGCGTTCGAGTACGACTTCGTCGTCCCCGACGCCGGCACCCACTGGTTCCACCCCCACCACGGCGCCCAGGTCGACCGCGGCCTGTACGCGCCGTTCATCGTGGAGGCGGCCGACGAGCCCGGCGGCTACGACCACGAGTGGATCCTCATGCTCGACGACTGGTCCGACGGGATCGGGCCCTCCCTCATGGACACCTACGACGCCCTCGTCGCCGCCGGTAAGGACGGCGACGGCATGGGCCACATGGGCATGGGCATGGGCGGCTCCGGCATGGGCGGGATGTCGATGGACGGCGGCGACGTCGACTACTCCCTCTACGTCATCAACGGTCGCGCACCGGCGGACCCCGACGTGCTCGAGGCCAAGCCGGGGCAGAAGGTGCGGCTGCGCATCATCAACGCCGCCGCCGACTCGGTCTTCGACGTCGCGCTGGCCGGTCACACGATGAGCGTCACCCACACCGACGGCTACCCGGTGAACCCCGTCCCAGCCACGCTGCTGCGCCTCGGGATGGGAGAGCGCTACGACGCCACAGTCACCCTCGGCGACGGGGTGTTCCCTTTCGTCGCCCGCCGCTCGGGCAAGCCCGGTCTGGCCAGGGCTCTGGTGCGAACCGCCTCCGGCGCCGCCCCGGGCGAGTCCTTCACACCCCCCGAGCTGTCGGGATACGCCCTCACCGCAGACGCGCTCGGAGCTGCACCGGGGGCCGCTCTGCCCTGGAAGGACCCAGAGTCGACCCAGGACCTCGTGCTGGGCGGCTCCATGGCGCCCTACGTCTGGACCATGAACGGCCGCACCTACGACGAGACCATCCCCCTCACCGTCGCCGCCGGTCAGACGACCCGGCTGCGAGTCAAGAACCGCACGATGATGGCCCACCCGGTGCACCTGCACGGGCACACGTTCCAACTCGGCTCAGCGGGCGGCACCGGAACCCGCAAGGACACCGTCCTCGTCCCGGCGATGGGCTCGGTCGATCTCGCCGTGCTCGCCGACAACCCCGGCCAGTGGGCGGCCCACTGCCACAACGCGTACCACGCCGAGACCGGGATGATGACGACCTTCGCCTACGTCACCTGACGCCCGCAGCGCGCCGGCCGACGGCCGCCTCGGGTGGGAGTCGGTGCGGGTCGGCTTCATCGAACCTTCACCAGGACTTCGGGAAACGTCCGCGCCGCCGGCCGAGAGTCGTGGCCCGACCCTTTCCCGGACCGAAGGACCACCTGTGCCCCGCACCACCCGCCCCCG
>Ga0102832_1000853_pt1 | contig 31990 bp, 36 predicted proteins | sample EBPBio282013_DNA_FD_88942 | JGI IMG/M metagenome (GOLD analysis project Ga0102832, IMG submission 88942) | Wastewater treatment Type I Accumulibacter community from EBPR Bioreactor in Madison, WI, USA - Reactor 2_5/28/2013_ DNA (Illumina Assembly) | ecosystem: Engineered > Bioreactor > EBPR >... | reverse complement strand
TAGTAAATCGCAGCATTTGACGGACTCACAAGCGCAGCTTCGCGAAACCGCATCGCCGGCAACTCAGTAGCTTCCGCGGAACGCATTAGCCCTAAGTAACTGGACTGCACCAAAGCAAGCGCAAGGAGTACGCTTCGTGTGCGGTTTGTGGCGGAACCACACTTAGCTGCTCGAGCTTCACATGGCTCTCCCGAGAAGCTCCTTCCGGGCCGACGAATAACAGTGCGCGCCATGTTTTGCGTTTTCGTCATGGGATCCTCGCTAATCGTCGTCCGTAATAGTTACCAGGGCCGAACCGTCTGTCAGCGTGGTGTATCCATCGCCGGCAGTGATATTCACCAGGAACGTTTCGTCACCTTCCGCGGAAGTATCCTGCGCCGTCGTAATCTCGATAGTGGCGGTCGTATCACCTGGCGCGAAGACCACGTAGCCGGATTTCGACGTGTAATCATCTGCACTTTGAGCCGTGCTATCGGCCGTGGTGTACGGGATGTATTGCCAGAACCCAGCAACCGACCGGGTTAGGGTTAGAGTCGCACTTCCCCCTTCGGCCACGGTTTGGTCAGCAATTGAGATGTTCGTAGCGCTATCGTCGTCGACAATCTTCACCTTGGCGGACGGCTGGGAAATTCCTGGATTGTTCGAGCCATTGTGCTCTAAGTAAATCCAGAGATACTCGTCCCCCTCGACTACCGTATCCTGCGTCGCGGTTATTGACTTCGTCACGCTCGTCACGCCAGAGCCAAATGTCACCGTGTCGACGTAATCACCGCTCGAATTACTTGGGGAATAGTCCGAGTAGGCGGCAGTGCCCGTACGCGTATGATACTTAATTGTTTGACTGTTCGACGTTGAGCCTGTGCGAGTGAACGTTACGTTCACCGACGATCCTTCCGTTACGGTGGCATTAGCGACACTAATCTGAGAGGTAGCCGCGCCTGTGTCTGCGATCGTCACCAGTGCGGACTGCGGCGTACCAATGGTGGCGCCGTTCGTAACCGAGGTCATGAGGACGGTGAGGGTTTCATCGACCTCTGAGTAACCATCCGCCAGCGTTTCTATTGAAACCGTCTTGCTCGTCTCGCCGGCTGCGAACTGAACGACGCTGTCGCTAACAGGAATATAGTCCGCTGAACCGCTGGTCTGCGTCGTACCGTTCAGCACGGACACACTCACATTATGCGTCGACGCTGTATCGCCCGTGCGGTTGATGGTCACCGTCGCCGTCTGGCCTTCGGTGACCGTGACGTTCCCCGCAAATGCAAAACTTACCGGCGATGTGGGCGGAACAGTACCTGGGGGCGTTCCATCATCATCAATGATGCGGACACGCGCGATAGGATCGGAGAAACCCGGGTATCCGCTGTTATCACGATACGCGTAGACCCATAAATACTCGTCGCCCTCGACAGCTGTATCTTGTGTCGTCGTCAGAGTGATCGTTTGAAGGTTTGAATTTGAACCCCATACCTGACCGGCCCCCACTGAGTGGTCCGGGGCGCATGTTAGTTTAGCGGTCGGATTTCGACCAGCGGCTGGATGGCCGGCCGTGTGCCCGGCAACGAGTCATGCGAGGCCAGCCAAGAGATGACCTCTGGTGCCGGTGGTCGGTAGCCCAACGATGAGTGCGGCCGGACGTTGTTGTAGTATTTGCGCCATTGCTCGATCACGATCTTGGCCTCGGCGAGGCTGTAAAACATCTCGCCATTCAAGAGTTCGTCACGCAGCTTGCCGTTGAAGGATTCCACGTAGCCGTTCTCCCATGGACTGCCGGGCTCGATGTAAGCAGTCTTGGCGCCGACAGCCGCAATCCATTCACGCAGTGCCATCGCGACGAACTCGGGCCCATTATCAGAACGAATGTGCTCCGGGACGCCTCTGACGATGAACAGATCGCAGAGGGCAGAGATGACGTCGGTTGAGTTGAGCCGTCTGGCGACCTTGATCGCCAGGCACTCTCGGGTGAACTCGTCGATGATGCACAACATGCGATACGCCTTTCCATCGTGGGTGCGGTCGGCGACGAAGTCGTAAGACCAGACATGGTTGGGCCGTTCCGGCCTGAGACGGATGCACGATCCGTCATTGAGCCAGAGACGCCCGCGCTTGCGTTGCTTGGTGGGAACCTTCAGCCCCTCACGCCGCCAGATGCGTTCAACCCGCTTGTGGTTGACCGTCCAACCCGCCGCCTTCAGCATCTTGGTGATCCGGCGATAGCCGAACCTGCCGAACTGGCGGACCAGTTCGATGATGTCCGCGACCAGCGCGGCTTCATCATCGGGCGTCGTGGGAACCTTGCGCTGCGTGGACCGATACTGACCAAGAACCCGGCAAGCCCGGCGTTCCGAGACACCTAGTTCCTTGGTCACATGATCCACGCAGGCACGGCGGCGTGCGGGGCTTAGAAGTTTCCCTTGGCGGCCTCGCGAAGGATCTGCTTGTCCAGCGTCAGGTCGGACACGGCCCGGCGCAGCCTGGCGTTCTCCGCCTCAAGCTCCTTAAGCCGCTTCACTTGGTCGCCCTTCAGGCCGCCATACTCGTTCCGCCAACGGTAGTACGTCACCTCAGTCACGCCGATCGCCCGAATCGCATCCGCCAGGACCTTGCCCTGGCCGCATAGAACCTCAACCTGTCGCAGCTTCGCGACGATCTCTTCCGCCGAATGCCTCTTTCTCGCCATCGTGGTCCTCCTTGGAAAAACCATACCTCAGGATGGACCACTTCAAAGGGGGCAGCTCAGTCCGGCGCTCGTCGCTAAATACTCAGCGTGAACGCGCGCTCGAAGTCGCGCAGTCGCTACTAGACGAGCAACTAGCGCTCAGTATTGGGGTAGCAGGACAAACTTCTGGGGCTGCTAGTCCAAACTTTAGCTGGCGGATCGAGCGGGCTCTGCGGCCGATCGCGCAACCAACAATCGGCTTCGCCTGGACGCAAGTAGATGTTGCAGTGACCGTTGACTGGGCATCAGCAAGCGGTCCTAACACTGTGCGTCTTGATGCCGTCATGCTGGCTCCCCTTCCCTAGATTCCGCCGCTTCGATCACGATGCGTTGGAAAGTGGCTATCCGTTTCTTGGAACTAAACTAGAACCTTAATGGGGACACTGAAATCAACGGGTTATCTGGCCTCGTTCCATAAATATTCCCTCGAACGCAACTTATGCGACAGATGTCGACTTCTATGGCCGACTTCGTTCATCATCCATCGAACATTAGGGGCGGCGAAACAGGCTATTTCGGATTTAGTTCAAGAGATTGTCCGGTTCATTGGGAGCCTCATAGCCTCCCGATTTATCGGCTTCTCCCCCTTGTTGCCATCGCCCGCGGTACGGTGCTCAAGGAACCTTGCCGCTTTCCGAGCCGCTTTACTCAAGCTTAGGATGAGGAGCCAGCCCTCGTCCCATTCGCCGCTTGCACTGTATCGCGGATAATATTGTGATGACAGATCACTTCGCGAACGATGAAACTGAGAAATTTCTCTGCAAATTCGGGATCAAGCTCGGCATTGCTCGCCAACGCGCGCAGTCGATCGATTTGGAATTTTTCCCGAGTTGGATCGGCAGGCGGCAAATTATGCGCCGCTTTTAGCGCTCCCACGCGCTGCGTGCACCGGAATCTCTCTGCGAGCATGTAAATGATAGCAGCATCGATATTGTCGATGCTTTTACGAAGCTCTAGCAGCTGAGCTGGGATGGGAGACTCATTATTCATTGATTCTGCTCAACTCAGTTTTCATCTATCGCACGCCGCGACGGAAAACTACGGCCTCAAAAGATCCAAGTGGCTAACCCCAAGGGACTGCGCCAGCTCATAAACAGTCACGACTGTGGGATTGCGCCGACCGTTCTCCAGGCCGCTCAAATACTGTTGGCTGAAGCCGGACAGTTCAGCGAACTGCTCCTGGCTCAGCTCCTTCTTTAGTCGCAGTCGCTTCACATTGCGGCCGACGATCTTGCGCATGTCCATACGCCAAGATCGGCCCAATACATACTATAAGTTTATCAACTATAGTATGTATTTTGCTGGACTTGGTGACAAAACGACGGAACCATTGGGGAGTAGTTCAGGCCAGCTTCGGAGGAATAATCATGAACGTCGCAGGTATCGTGGCCGCGTTAACGCTGGCCTATTCGGGGACGCCTGATCAGCGTCACCTGCACTACACAGCGGCGGACACGCCTGCTGCGGCGTCGATCGAGAAGGCCTTAACCGGCTCTGATGATTTCAAGAAGTACCGTGCCGCGTTCGTAAAGTCTTCCGCACAACTTATTGCTTCGGGGCAATGCGCATTGGAAGACTTTGAGAACGTGGGCGGCTGGGTAAAATCTACAAACCACAGCAACGAGCCGGTTTACTTTACGTACTGCGGCGGAATGACCAACGCGAACCGCATCTATCTCAACGTTTCTTCAGGCCGAACATTTCGCTAGCGGTCACCAAAACTCCCGGCGCGCTTGCCCCTCGGCCCATTTCAGGAACTGTGAAACTGAGTCGACTTGATCGTCGTGCTTCCCGCCGGGAAACTGCAGCAGTTCCTTTATAAAGTCCTCAAGCCACGAGGCTTGACGGGGCAAGTGTACGCGGCCTTGCGAGATGATGGGCGTCTGTTGGATGAACCGCATTGTCTTCTCGCCCTCCACTGTCACCGCGATGGCGCCGAATCCCTCTCGATTCAACTCTTGAAGCAGGGCTTGGCCGGACGACTTGTCTTCAATGAGGACATAATTGGGACTCCACTTTGCGCGGAGCCCGAGGACGCGATTACGCAGGTCTGTGTACTCTAGGCGCTCCCGCACCACCTCAAGCAGGTAGTATTGCTTGCCGTGAGCGAGGGTCCGCATCAGCCATACAGTAGCCACCGAGTAGCTGTTCATCTCGGCGGTTTTAGACGCCGTGTCCCAGCTAATGACTACTTGGTCGCCGGCCTGCCGTACCGGCTCATAGTCATACGCCCTGAACCAATCTCTCCGGACCAAGTTTCCAGACGCGGCAACCGGCTCTTGGAGATACTGCGCCCCAAAGTTATGAGGCCCCATATCGGCCTTAATTCGCTCGAGCGCCGCGATGGACTCTCGCGCGCCGTGTAAAGCCTCTCCCGCCTTTAAGCAATAGACCGTTGAATCGCCGGTCGCGATCTCGACGTCACACTGCGCGATCGCCGGCAGGCATAGGTGCCGCCACCCCTCGCTTTTCTCTAAAACGTGGCCGGTGAGGTCATCAATGTGAAGCCGGTGCATGACCAAGACTATGCGGCCGGTATTCTTCTGATTTAAACGCGTCACGAGTGTGTTGTCGTACCAGGTGTTTACCCGGGTCCGGGCCGTCTCGGACTGCGCATCCTCCGCTTTAATGGGGTCGTCGATAATGATGAAATCCGCCCCGAACCCCGTGAGCGTACCTTCGACGGACGTCGCAAGCCGGAAGCCACCCTTTGTCGTCACGAAGTGTCCCGGAGAGCTTTTGGCGCGATCAAGTTGGGTTGACGGAAACACACGCTGATACCAGCCCGAGCGCATGACGCGTAGGCACTGCCGGGCAAGCTCCTCAGCAAGGGCCTGATTGTAGCTTACACAGATAAACTTCAGACTCGGGTCGTGCCCTAAGCACCACGCCACAAACGCGACCGACACCGAGATCGACTTCAGGCTGCGCGGAGGAATATTGATGGCCAGCCGCGTGGCGCCGCCCCAGACGCTCTCAAGCTCGTAAACGATCGCATCAAGGTGCCAATTCCAAAGAAGTCGGTCGCTGGGGCTGACCTCCCGCATTGCCTTTCGCAGGAATGACGCAAAATCCAGGCGTAGCAAAGCGTCGAGAACCTGACGGCTCTCGGCCTCAAGGTGCATGTTTATCATGCGCTTTCAGGGCCGGCTTTTGGCTTACGGCGGCGCTGAAGGAATGCTTCGACTATTGCCAGATCGTCCGCCGACAGATGCTCACTCTCAGGCTCCGCCGAGCTATACTTAGTCATAAGCTCTATAACCGCTTTCATCGCGCTTACATTGCCGCCCAGCGCTTTAGCAAAAAGCGACTTCACGGCTGCTCGTTGCTTACTGATCTTCCGTGATCCCTCGCCCTCCCGGACCAAAACCCGCTCGGCGGACTCCTCGCGGAGATCTGTTGCAAAGTTCTTTGAGTTTTTCAGGCGACCTTTGGGGTTACCGGACTGTCCTTTCTGAAACTGATTCTTCTTCGGTGGTTTTCCATAGCCCACCTCGTACTCTTCTTCTGGCGGCTCGTCAGCCACTGCCCCGTCAGTCGGCGGCTTCATCCCCGAACCGTTACCGGTCATGACGCAGCTCCGTCACTTCATCGAATGATTCGCCAGTATTCTCCAGAACAGCGGTTTGACCGGTGAATTTCTGCCATCTCCGGATGGCAACGTCGCAGTAGAGCGGATCTAGCTCCATTGCATACGCACAGCGCCCCGTCTTTTCGGCCGCGATTAGAATGCTGCCGCCGCCGGCGAACAGGTCGAGCACCGCATCGCCGCGCTCACTACAGTCCAGCAGAGCGTCTGCAATCATCTGCACCGGCTTCGGCGTAGGGTGTGACGAGAGCTCCTCGTTACGACCGGCGCGCAGACTGTTTACGCCGTCATAGGTCCAGCAGTTCGATCTGTACCGTTTCACTCCTAGGTTTACGTTATTGCAATGTGCTGCCTTGCCCTGTTTCCACAACGTAATGAATTCAGTCTGACTTCTGTACAAACTGCCCATGCCGGCGTTGACCTTCCGCCAGGTAATCACGTTTTTCAGTTCGGTGAACGTCGCGATGCCGGCGTTGAGCATCTCCCGAAGGCCGCGCCAATCAATAAACGCAAATATCAGGCAGCCGTCGCAAACGACGGCTGCGATATTCGCAAAGGTCGTTTGAAACAGGTCGTGTAGCTCTGTGGAGCTTAAGTCGCACCCCATTACAAACTCGCGGTGCTTTACCTTACCCAAGCCACTGACATGACCGTCGATCTTACAGCCGTATGGTGGGTCCGTGACAACTTGGCGAATCTGCGCGTCAGCAATCAGAGCCCGACAGTCATCCAGGTTTGTTGCGTCGCCGCACATAAGGCGATGACTTCCCAACACCCAGCGCTCCCCGCGGCGTGAAATCGCGAGTTGGTGAGGCGCCGGCATATCATCTGCGGAAGATGCAATTTTGACGTCTTCCAAGGATTGAATCATGAGGTCGACATCGACCATGTCGAAGCCAGTATCCGAGGCCTTAAAACTGGTGTCGATTTCGATCAGGGATTTGATTTCAAGAGCGAGGGCTTTTTCGTCGAAACTGCTCAGATCGCCGATCTTGTTGTCGGCAATCCGGTAAGCCCTCTTACTACCCTCCGTAAGATGCCGAATGACGATGACTGGTACTTCTTTAAGGCTCAACTGGCAGGCAGCATCGTAGCGCGCGTGCCCACATATGATTTCGCCAGATATGTCGATCGTAATCGGCGTCATCATCCCGAACTTCCGATAGCCCTCGCACAGGAGTTTGATCTGCTTGCGGCTGTGCTTCCGCGTGTTTCTCGAGCTTGGCTTAAGTTGCTCGATTAGCCGCCACTCAATCTTTTCCAGATATTTTTGGTGCTCGTGACTAACGCCAAGTAGCAACGTCGATTTATTGGCGGTCACCTGTGCTGGCGCCCGTTGAGGGATGCCTGCAGCGGGAGCACCTTGATCTTCAGATTTTTGGGACATTTGCGCCTCCTTCGGCAACTCATTGAGCGTGAGTTGCTCTCGCTGGAGACGCTGGGGGCTCTATCCATATAGAGCCAAGAAGCACTGGCGCTACAATACCGGGCTATGGGGATTTCGCAATACTATTCCCGGCGGCACCATAACTCGTGTTATGCGACAGGCGAGCAAGGCCAGTAACTTGCCTTATGCGACCGAGGGTCGGATCAGCCGGCACGCTTTAAATCGGCAGCCATTGATCAGGTGCGTTATATGGCGAAGGCTCGAAGCCGCTAGCGCTAAGGGATCGGCGACCTACTAGCAGCCACCAAAATATTCTTAGTCTCTTCCGGTCACGAAGAATGAGCATGCGCTCACTATAAAAAACGGCGCGGCGGCAACATAGGCATTTCCGGAAAGAACAGCCACAAGTGGTCGAAAAAATATTGACTGAAATTCAACGGTGGGAAGATAGAACCGGCAGAAAACAATAGCGATGAGACCAAGCGCGAATGCTACCCACCATGGAGCAATTAGCAACACGTCCCAGATATCTTTCGGATCACGAAATCTCGCCATTCGAAATCTCCCTAAAGCCTAACCATAAATCTCTATCATCTTAGGATCCAACACACGGAGTATGGTCAATCCTTCTCCCTCTATCGTTCGGCAGCTCTGTACGCGCACATCAAACTGATCAACGTGCCTACGATCGAACCAATATCCGGCCGGCTCTTTCTTAGACGGGCCGACGCGCCCTTGCGACAACGCCCGCGATAGCGCCGATGAACGGATATCGATGTCCTCGCGAACAAAGAGCCCGCCGGCTCCAATCGACGGCCAATGCCAGTTTTTTCCATAGAGATTGTGGGCAACGACGATAATGGGCTGACGGGTCATACGAACGATGCGTATAGCGGTTGCGGTTAGGCTGGCTGAAAATTGGCGAGCGACATCGAAGACGTGTTCGAGCGTTATGTCACCGAATCCATCTAACAGCGGCTGAATCATAAAGGGCGGAAGAATGAGGTCCGCCGCATAAGAGTCTGCAAGCTTCTCCGCATTCTTCGATCTTTCATCAATCGGCTTGCCAATATCTTCGCTGCGGCAGACGAATGATTGACCGCGATGATGGTGCCAATGACCCAGCTCGTGCCCCGCGCTAAATCGCTTGCGAGTTTCTCTTACGGTGTTATCGACGTACACAACCGCGCGATCTCGAAATCCGACGATCTGCGCTTCGCAGCCCTTAAGCGGGCCGTAAAGTATCTCGACATTTTCGCACCGAGCGATCGCGTCAACCTCGATGTCACGTGGATCCGAGATACCCAAATTGACGAGTAGCTTTTCTGCCGGTCGCACGACGCCGAATTCCTAAACTTTCAAGTTTCCGTCGGAGTCAATGACACCAAGGCGAAAACACATGAATAAGAAGTTGTCCAAGTCCTGTTCAGCATCAATCGCTTGATTACGTGCTGCGAGCGTCATTTCCCCGGTATTAGCCATACGCAACTTAATTGTGGCATGCACCTCGCGCTTCCGGGAGACATCAAACAATAGGACGTTGAACACTGGCGATGCCGCTGAAGTTTTTACTTCTTTTCTGGCCGCTTCAAATTTTACGCGGCGCTCCTGGGCTACAGCTCGCTGAACACTAGCATCGTACTGTGCTTCGAGTTTAGCAGTGTCGAGACCGATACCGGTCAGATAGCCATCAAGATCTTGATCCTCACAGTAAATCATTTCGGCCCAGATATCTTGCAGGACCTGCTGCTTAAGTGACATGCGCCGCTTTTCTGTCATGGCACCTTTCCCTCGATTTTCCATTGAGCAACCATGCGCAGCTTTCGCTTACACACCGCCTCATACTTTTGCTCGTCCCATCCCATTTCCTTCATAATCGCCGAACGTTGGGCGCCTTCGGCTCGGTAAATAATTAGGGCCTGAACCTCTTCATCAGTTGCCGACAAGTCGAAAAGTTGCTGAGCGTAGACGGCATCCTCCTGTGATGCCGCATCATCGGGCACCAAAGTGATGGGATCCTCCTCCTCCAGGCTCATGTGAACAACGCGGTCGCCCTGCACCTTGCGGATCAATTTTTTACGGCGGCGTAAATTAAAAACGATGCTTTGCATCGCGGACGCCAGGAAATTGGTGGTCTCCGCCGGTCCCACGACTGGCATTGAGGACGTCAACCAGCGCAGGTGTGCCATCTGCAAAACATCGTCATGCGTTTCTTCCAAATCGGACGCAAGAATCCAGGCATAGCCCGCCAAGCGCTTTTTCTGGGCGGGATTCAAAGCAAGCAGTGCTGCGGCTCTCATTCCGGTTTGATCCGGTGTCATCGCCGTCCTCCTCCCCCTAATAGCTCCTTACTCCCGGTATGCCGGACAAACTTTTTTCTAAGGACCTGTCCGGCTGGAACCATCTCGCGAGCTAATGACTGTAGGGGATAACCCACGAGGCATCATGCGTGAAAAGGGTAAAGTTAGAAAATTACAACTTAAAGGATATATCACTATATCCGTTGTTGGCCCTGCCGGGGACTTACCATCCAAGGCCATTCAGTTTGAGAAGCAGCTAAATCCGCAAATTTCCAGGGGCTTACGGCCTAGCAGCGCCGGGGCAACCGCGCTCCAGAACTTCCCTTTCGCCGTTTCTCTGCGCACTCAGGAGTAAGACCGACTTGGGCGTACAACAGAATCGAACCGTAGAGGTACTGCTTGCGGCCGGCCTGCTCAATGCCATCCCCGCTGAGCACCATGCAGCCCTTGTGCATGCCCTGAACCCGCGGACCTTTAGCCTCGCTGCTAACCAGCCTCTGGTTACCAAGGGCCAGCCAGCAACCAGTTTGTTTGTTCTCTTGCATGGCCGCGCTTTGGTCTATCGGGGTCATGTCGGCGAGCAGCAGCTTATTCAGGTTCGAGAAGCTCCATGCGTCATCGGAGAGGTCGCTTTCTTCCGACCGTCCCGCGAACGCACAGCTGACGTTGTGGCCGCTGGCCCTTTGAAGGGAATCGAAGTCAATTTCCAAGCTATCGAGCGGCTGGGGAATACAAGCTGGGCGCTTTCCTTCGTGCGCAATCTGGCGGGCGTTGTTGCCGATCGGCTCGACGAAGCCACTAGGAAAAGGGCTGATCTGCAGGCTACTAGCGCCGAAGATTACGATCGGTTGCGCCGGTTTGCTCCAGATACCGCCCTGGACAAATCACTCGATGACAGTTGGGGAATTACGGAGCGATTTTCGCGCAAGCACGCCGTCGTGATGTTCTCCGACGTAGTCGGATTTAGTGCTCTGGCGGACGATCTAGGACGTGACGGAGATGTCGGGGCTATCGCTCAGGTTTTGGCCCCCATTCTTGGAATCCAGGTCGATGCCATTCACCAAAGCCGCGGCGAGGTGGATAAGTTCATTGGCGATGCAGTCATGGGTTTCTGGGTCATCGATCAACCGAACGATACTTGCTCAATCGCCTCTTCTGCTGTGTCTGCAATGGCATCGGCTATTACCCAAATCGAGAAATTGCCGATGCAAAGTTCTCCCCGTCCTCTCGGTATTCGGGTCGGGATGCATATCGGAGAGGTGTCCCTGGGCAATTTCGGCACCGCCGACCGCTATGCCTATACCCTTATTGGATCGACCGTAAATTATGCAGCGCGATTGGAGCAGGTGCGGTGTGACGCCGACGGATGCTCGCTTGGACCACTGCGAGTAAGCCACGAGTTGTATGCGGTTCTCGACTCACGGGAGCAGCGGCTGATCCCCCACCACGCCGCGGGGACCGTAAAAGAAACGGCGCTCAAACTTATGCACAATAAAGGACAATAGATATGACATCGTCTCCTCCGAAGACTTGGAACGCCGAGCGCGCCGCGAACAGAATCGATACGCGATTGACCGAAGTTAAACAGGTCACGATTTACCCTTACACCCGTCGTAAGGACCTTGACGCGATCCAGGTCAATCAGGCGTACGCGCTGAATGGCGCGCACCTGTACTTCGACATCACCAATATCGATCAGTTCGTTGGCCACAATCGCGACGATGAAGAGGCACACCGGAAACTGATCATCTTCACGGATCGCTTAGCGCGACTTGCTCACCGGGTTATCAACAGCGTCGACGCCATTCGCGTCGATAGCCAGAATCAACGGCTTCATTCAGTCGTTGCCGAACCCTATGGCGACGATGCTAAAGCCGAACGTGGCCGCGTTGCAAAGGCTGTTGGCATCGCAGCTATCATGGCGACTGTCCTCTTGCGCACCGGCCACCAATCGTTGGGATTTCCGCCGCCCTCCATTCGAGCTGGGATTGATACGGGATTGGCACTTGCCGTTCGCAACGGTCGCCCCGGAGCTCGAGAACCGCTCTTCCTGGGATGGCCTGCGAACCTGGCAGCAAAGCTTGCGAGCGACCGTCGCCATCGTGGTGTTGGCATTTTCCTTACTAACACCGCACGCGCAGCCGTTGGCCTCATGCCCGTAGAAAATCCGGCGAACACATCGCTTTCCCTCAATGAGGTTCAACTCCTGGCGCGGGAAGCGAATATTTCTTTCGACGAAGGGCGCATTATCCGGGAGTGGGAGAAAGACCTTGCCGACAATCCACCAGGCGACGTGCGCTTTAGTCGCGCCGCTCTTCCCCTTTCAAGCTTAGACGTGGATCAGTTGAGCGCTTCCAACGTCAAGCGCATGGATGCGGTGGCCGCATATGCCGACATTGATGGGTTCACGAAATTTGTGGGCGCTGGCATTCAACATGCTGAGGCCGCAAAAAATGTTGTTCGCACACTTCACATCATTCGGTCAGAGATTGATGCGGTGTGGGTCCAGGATTTCGGCGGCGCCCATATTCGGTTTATTGGCGACTGCTTGCACGGCGTGCTCGCCGAAGGTTCAACACAGGTCACAGATCCGGCAAAGAGCGTGGAAATGGCCGTCACTGCCGCCGCTGCCATGGAATCGAGTTTTCAGCTATGTATTAAGAAGCTTGCCGAAAATGGTATCGACGCCACTAGTTTAGGCCTCCAAGTCGGCCTTGAGTTCGGACCGATGACAATTTGCCGTATCGGGCTCAAAGGCGACCTTGTGCCGTGCTCAATGAGCCACGGGCAGATGGTATCGGAAGATGCTCAAGCTGATTGCCTTGCTTGGGAAACAGCCTCTGGATTCACCGGATACGGCCATATGTCCCCAGTACTAAAACGCATTTTCCACATGCGCCGCTCAAGCTCCATGGCTGGAAAAACAGGGGGCTATGACAGGCTTCTCGGATCATTTGCGATCTCGCAGGGGCCGTCAGTTCTCGTAAGGACGGCCGCTGGTGGAGCGTTGGCCGCTGCGGCTGCCTCTCCGGCGCGTGCGTTCGGTTCGACCCCATGGCCAACGAAACGTTAAAGCTCCTCGCCGCCCACGCGCCACGCGGCGAATCTGGGGTCCGACTCGTTGGCGAGCAGATGTATGTGACGTTAACACTACGTCAGCCATCGGGAGCGCTTGGCTCCCCCTTGTATTTGGAAGCCAGGGCCGACAAGTACAGCGTGTCGGTCTCCGAACAAGCCGACCGACGCCGCTACCCGGCCTTCTGTATCGACCGACACATCATGAGCGATGGATCCTTCTGTCTCGCGTACCGGGAAGACGTGAATATTGATGTATCTTCTCCGGAAACTGCGCGCGCATGGTGGGCTGCGTTAATCAAATTCTTAATGCTACAGGAGGAAGTGGAATTACGGGGTGCCTGGCCAGAGGAACAACAGATGGACCACGGCAGCAACGGGGCGGATCTTCAACTTCGATCGGAAGCGGCTGCAACGCCATTCGGGCCTACACTGGAAAACGCGATCCGAGCCGGCACGTACGAAGTAGGAGTAATCGCGCGCGGACAACAGACGCATCTGACCCTTTTTCTGGATAACCGCATCGCCTTGCGCTGCATCCAGGGAGGCCGACTACTGGGCAACGAGCGGGACTGCCTCTGCGGAAGCGGAAAATCTTTGCTGGCCTGCGGCTCTCACGCCGCCGCGGCAAAACTCCTACTAACTTTGCTAGGAGAACGCGCGCAGTATAAGCGCGCATTTTACGCCTCCATGGCGCGCTCCGGCGCAACTTGCTGTGGGCGTCTTGCAACTTGCGGCTTGCGATCTGCGATTCAGAGAACCGGTACGCGGCGGCTATAGCGACGCCGGTCGTGCGCGCGTGTCGAACGGCAATACGTACCTAACTCCCTGCAAAATCCACAAAATTCCCTGTTATAAATTTAGGGAAATCTGCCGTTTTGCCCGCAATCACGGGGCAAAACGCGTGTTGCTGAGCAACAGAAAGCCCAGGTTTCACTCAAATCCCTGTAAATTCCCTGTATTGCAAGGAAACAGAGCGTTTTAGGCCCGAGACTGGCACCACAGCCATCCAGTCTCACAGGAGAGAACTTTCTCTCCGCCATGGCTGAAAAATCCCCATAATTCAAAACATTGTCGGCCGTTCCGCGCCCTGCGGATTGCGTTGCACGTACTTATAAGCGCGATTTTGGGGAGAATCAGGTCTCGGCCGGCCACGCTGTCGCACGATGCCGACGTGCTGCGCACCCTCACCGTCGCGGCACAGCTCCAACCCGATCTGCCCGAGGCCACGATCAAGAGCTACGCGCGTGCGATCCTCGCCGGCAAGAAGGGCACCGATCTCTACAAGGCGAAGAAGGCGCTCAAGGATGCGTGTAAGAGCGCCGGCATCACCGCGCCGTCGGATCGTCAGCTCGATGCATGGGCCGGCGAAGCGTGACTCTCGTCTGAAGTGCGCGCGTTCAGCGCGTAGAGACTCAGTGGGACGAGAGTGGCGCTTAAAAAAGTGCACGATCTCAAGCCGCTAAAAAAGAACAGGCGCCAACTGTGTGCCAGTTTGGCGCCTACTCCCCGGTTGTGGCTCCATAAATTCCGATGTGCAGACAATAACTTAGGCACACTTGTGTGCCATTGCTTTTATCTTGCCCTCACAGCTCCATTCAGTCTCCACACGCTGACGACGATCTATTTCGACGTCGCCGGCTTAATCGCCTTCACCATGATCCCCACATCCTTGCAGAACGACGTGCTCAGATCGTTGGCAGATAGCAACTGTTGCACGGTTCCGGACACGGTGACTTTGGAGCCGCTGAGCTTTTCGGCCGCAGCTACGAGAGACTGATTTTCAGATTCAATTGCGAGAGGAACGCACTCCTTTTTCCTGAAGTCGGCCTTCCAATCCGACGATGGAAAGAGGTTCCGATTCTCGAACCCGTACTGCAAGTAACCAGTTATCTCGACGTTTTGACCCATCTCTTTTTCCGGCGATTTGAACGTCTGCTGCGCGCCTGCCTGCGACGCGCAGCCCGTCAAGATCACACTAAATCCAAGGCCAAGAACCGCTGCTATTTTCCTCATGGGCGCGTCATCCGTTGGAAGTCTCTAAGCACATTTCGGATGCCACTACGGTCTGCGCCACTCAGATTTCCTTGAATGACTCTGACCTGATACTGACCGTCGACTCTCTCAACAACGACCACTTGGCCGTCGCGACCGATGTAGTTCGGCAGGCCCTTTTCAACTGCGCCGTTGTCCATTGGGCCCGGCACAATCGAGAAGTCTTTTGTGTTCGGATGCGAGTGACCAATGGCATCCGTATTGGCCATATCGACCGACATTCTGCCCTCTAATTTCGAGCCTTTGTCAGTGGTAGTACCGCCAACTTCGGCAAACTTAACCGATCCATCGTCCTTCTGATCGAACGTGCCAAAACGCTCTTTGTTGGTCGTTGTTTCCAAAGAACCCATGTTCGCTTTCGCAGATGCATCGATCTCCGGCGTGCTCTGAACCGTCCTGTTTCCGTCCTTCATAGGATCGAAATTAGGTGCGTCGATGCAGGAGCCGTTCTCCTTCAAGTCCGACTGGCAAGCGAGTCCCATCGGGTCTTTGTTCGTGATGGGATCCCACATCGCGTATTGATAGAGATTTGGTGCCTAAAAAATCGGAACGCGCCTCTACTTTTCCACCTCAAACTCGACTTTCTCGGATTGCAGCAGGACGCCCTTACCGATCCAATGGGACAAGCCCGCATCGCTTTCACGAGTGTTGAGAAATAGGGGCCGGGGGACTTCAATCAGTCCAGCCTCAAGGACACTGCAGTACACGCCAAAGAGAGAAACCGTGAGTGCATACTTGTGCCGGCCCTTAGGAAACGCATAGGAATCACTTAATTTGACGCTCGATTTCGAGGTCGCTCCAGGCGGAATCACCCGAAATTCGTCCTCCATGTCCCGGCGCTCAATTGCTATTCCCTGGTAAGGGATAGAATTGTTTTGAGTGTCATACACATAGAATAGACGTTCCGGCTGATTGTTGACCTCGCGCCAGGAATAAAGTGGAACGCACAGCGCACGATCCGAATTGTTGGTTACCGACGCGCTAAGTGACACGACCTCCATTCCTGCTTCACCCTGCGCCCTCTCAATTTTCACCTCCACAGGGAATATCAGAAGATCTTTGTCTGCCGCCGAGCATGAACCGGAGAAAACCACTACCGCAACGACCAAAATGCGCTGGGTAAACCTCTCCATCCATGGTGGGAGCTGCCCTCGCATGTCTAGCACCCTGGAAGATTTGTAATGGAGCAAGCATAGCTATCGGCGTTTAGTAGCCGCTGTCGCTCCGACAATCCGCTGTAGCCAAGCTCACCTACGTAGGCGAGGTCATCCAATCCGCCGAAGTGTCCCCCCTCGTGAATGAGCGTATGTTGGCGGCCACCGCGACCTGTAGAATTGCTAAAGAAGCGCCCGGGAATTCCAATCTGGCCATAGGCATAGGACTTGTCATTGAACTGGGTACCAGACGGATCATTGGAAGCGAATGCTCGCTGGCCCGGTCCTTTAACGTATACATAAGACGAATTCTTTTCGTCTAAGACAGACGCCGCCTTTTCATTAGTTCTTATCTTATCATCGATACGCACGAGCTGCCGTTGCGTGTCTTTCGTCTGCTCTCCCGCCTGCAGACCGCGCTTCTGCTCTTGGAGTTGCTTCGTGTCCTGCAGGACTTTTTCGCGGGCGACTTTCTGCTCTTCCATAAGGGTATTGCATTCAGACTCACTAAACTCGCCTTTACCGCATACGGCGAGCCCCGTCGGATCCTTATTCGTAATTGGGTCCCACATCGCGTATTGATACAGATTTAGACTATCCACATCACCTGCGGGATCTACCTGCAGGAAGCGACCATCGCGGGGGCTGTAGTAGCGTGCACGATTATAGTAAAGCCCAGTCTCCTTGTCATACTGGCGCCCGGCGAAGCGCCATATCGCGCCCTCACTCCCTTCAATCCCAACTTCGCCGTGGGTGGAGTAGCTGAAGGAGTCCACAAGGTCGCCCTCGTCGTCGGTAATAGCAACCACCGTCCCTAAATGATCTTGGTGAAAGTAAGTCGTCCCGGTGGCGGGGCTGTATTCGATCTGAGCTACAGGCTCGTCGACGCCGGCCCCGTGCACGTAGCGGCGCAGTAGCGTGTCCTCATCGTCATACTCAGCGACCACGTTTTGCCCAGCCCATAGGTACTTAGTGACCAGACCATTCACCGTCTTCGAAATCCGCCGATCTAGCGGGTCGTAAGAATAGGTGGCGGTTACAGTACCACCAGAAGTCTTACTGGCGCCAGTAAGCCGGTTTTCAGCGTCGTAGGTGAAAGTCCAAGTGCCGTCAGACGTCAGATTGCCTTTGGTGTCATAGTTGTAGGCAACTGCTTCCACGCTCTCGATTTGATTAAGGCCGTTCGACACATAATCGAAAGCACCGATACCGCCGCTGCCCGGCTGCCAATTAAACGCCATCGGCAGGCTTTTGGAGGCCACTTGATTGGATGGGTTGAATGTGAAGTCCCACACCGCATCAGCATCGCCCACACCGTTGCTGTCGGTGTCGATCAGATCCGGCTGCACAATCTCATGCAGCATGGAGTCCTTCTCGTAGGTATAGCTTACCGTTCGAGAATTGCCCAAAGTCGTAGAACCCCGTCGCGCGAGGTCATCGTAAGTATACTGCGCGTAGTGGGGCAGACTATCGCAGGAGCCGTCCACGTCGTCGTAGCAAATCTCCGATACGAGATTGAGACTATTATAGGCATACCCAACGAAAAGGTCCGGATTTTCCGGCCAACTGATGCCTGTCGTATTGCCTGAAGCGTCTAGCGCGTACGACATTGTGCGCGCAACGGAACCATCGTCGGAGGTTTCTGAGGTGACACGACCTGCGGTATCGTAGCCGTAGGACACCTCATAGCCCGACAAAGTTTCCGTTACCTCCTCGACCTTACTGGCCGCATCGAACTCCGTGAGCACCTTGCGCTGTAGGGTTCCAGAGCTGGTACCAACGCGGGTCTCACGCTGGGTTTCGCGGTTCATGGCGTCAAAGGTTCGTAGGATAAAGTCCCCGCCACGCGTCCGCTTTGAGGTCGGGTTGCCGTTGGCGTCATATGTGAATTCTTCGCGGTCCGGGTGGCTCGATGCGGGCAGATTGGGACTAGCGGTCGTGCATGGGGTTGAGGCGCTGCACACCTTATCCGACGCATAGGCAACTTCGGCGAGGCGGTCGTGTGGGTTGTAGGCGAACTGCGTCAAATTACCGTTTGCGTCCATCGCGGATAGGCGCCGGCCGTTCTTTGAGTAGGTATATGTCGCCGTCGCTTGAGCAAGCGTGGACTGAAAACCACTAGTTAGGGCTGCCAGCCGTCCTGCGGCGTCATAGGAACGCTTTGTCTTTCGGCCATCGGGATCGGTGACGATTTCAAGCCGCCCCGCGGAATCGTAGGAGTACTCAACGATTGCGCACCCTGCGGCGGAATAGGTAGCAGCACCAGCAGCATCAAAACATTGAGCATTATAGGTCTTCTTAACCTGGCCGTCTTTGAAGTACTCCGTGGCGGTTGGCTGTTCGAGGTTATGGCTTTCATCGAAGCGCTCCACTTTAGTCAACCACCCGTTGCCATTGTAAGTGTTCAACGTGTAGTCGCCCGTGGGCTCGATAATCTTCTTGAGACGACGCATTTGGTCGTACTCGTACGCCGTCGTGAAATCCCGAGGATCCTTACTTTCGATGACGGAGCCTGCTGGGCTGTATACGAATTCAGTTTCGAGATTGAGGCGTCCGGAGCCAGCATCCACGGTGATCTTCGTGAGATCACCGGCGGTGTAAGTCCATGTCGTCAAGGTGCCCACTGGGTTCGTAGACTGCGTCGGCTGGCCGCTAGCGTTGTAGGCGTAGGTAGTCGTTGGCGCATCAACATCATCGGTACCGCACGTACTCGCCACCGGGCATGGTTCGCGGCGCGATGCAATTTGACCGGTACCCGTCCAACTGAGAGAAACGTCAGAAAGCCCATTCGGGTAGGCGTACGAACCGGATATCGAGGACATGCTTCGCGGTGCCGAGGCCGTGGACCGCGCGTTCGAAATCAGGCGCCGGCTCTGTCACGCGTTGCATGGAACTGTCGCTCTCGAGCAGGCCCAACGTCGTAAGCGCGGCGGCGCAGGCGCTGAAGATAACCCTCGGGCGGCACCAGCACGCCGGCCGAGCCCGCGAAGCTTTCCTAGCGGTTGTGTGACGGCTGTGCGTGGACTTTCTGTGACAGCGCGGCGTCGGGCGGTCACCGGGCGCGGCGCGGGCCTCGCTTCGGTTTCAGGTGCCGCGCGATATTTTCGAGCGCCATGTCCATTGCCAGACGCAGCGGACGTTCACTGCGCTGAGTTTGCGCCAGCAGCTTGCCGCCTTGAAGCGCCGTCATCGCCGCTGTGGCGAGTTCCCCGGGATCGGCCGCCGGGGCTAGTTCACCCCGTACTTTCATCGCGTCCAAACCACGCGCGATCTCCGCTTCCCACAGATCGAAGCTTTCTCCCAAGAGGACCCGCGCCTTTTCCGAATAATCGGCGAGTTCGCTGGCCAGCGATCCCAGCGGACAACCGCCGCGCCCACCATTGTCGATCACGGAGGCCACGATCATATCGCCCCAGCGCTTCAAGGCCTCGAACGTGTCGAGAGCGGGGATTGCCCCTGTCTGCGCGCCGATAATGCGCTTCGTCTGCCATTGGATCACGGCCCGTAGCAGCGCATCCTTGTTGTCGAAGTAATGATAAAGCTGCGACTTGCTGGTGCCGGTGCGCTCCATCACGTCATCCAAGCTCGTTCCGCGCGCGCCTTGTTCATAGACCAGCCGCGCGGCCGTCTCGACGATACGCTGACGCGTCGCGGTACCGCGCTTCGTCAGAACTTGCTCTTGGCGCTTTCTCACCATCGGGCCATGGTCGCCGTTCTAAATTGGACTTGTAAGTCCAATTTTAGGGGAAGAGGCTGCGCGTCGTCCAGAACGCTGTAACCGGAGCCCGACATGCCCCCTTCTATCTCCCGCTTCCTGACCGTCTGCCTGTTTGCCCTGACCGCGGTGTTCGCCGCGCGCGCTTCGGCGGCCGATTACCCCGCCTATGATCAGGCCGTTTTCGAGAAAGCCCAAGCTGCCGACAAACCGATCCTTGTATTCGTGCATGCCCCCTGGTGCCCGGTTTGCAAGGCGCAGATGAAAACCATCGACCAGGTCACGGCGGACCCCGCCTACAAGGAGCTGACCATTCTGCGCATCGACTACGACACGCAGCCGGAGTTGTGGAAGCAGTTTGGCGCGACCATGCAATCCACGCTGATCGCGTTCCACGGCGCCAAGGAACGTGGACGCATCGCACATGTGGCCGAAGCCGCGGCGGTGACCGATATCGTGCGCCAGACCTTGAAATAGATATGGCCGCGGCCCTCAATCCCGCGCTCGGCTTCGCGGCAGGCGCATTGACGATTCTTTCGCCATGCGTCCTGCCGCTCGTCCCGGTCGTGCTGACGTCAGCCGCGCAGCGCCACCGTCTCGGACCGCTGGCGCTCGCGGGCGGACTTGTGGTGGCCTTTACCGCGGTGGGCTTCCTCGTCGCCGCCTTCGGCTCACTGATCGGTCTCGACTCCTTGTTTGTCCGTAAAATCGGCGCCGTCGTTCTCTGCGCGGCCGGCGGCGTGCTTCTGGTCGACCGCCTGCAAGACTGGCTTTCAGGCGCGGCCGCGCCGCTCGCCGCATGGGCTGGCGAACGCCAGGCGCGCGTCGACGGTCATGGCCTCGCCGGCCAAGCGGCTGTCGGCGCGCTGCTCGGCGTGGTCTGGAGCCCTTGCGTGGGCCCGACACTCGGGGCCGCGACCGTGCTTGCCGCCGAGGGCAAGAACCTCGCGGAGGTCGCCGTGGTGATGCTCGCCTTCGGCCTTGGAATCGCGGCGGTCCTTCTCGCGCTTGCCTTCACGGCACGTAGCGTGCTTGCGCGCTGGCGCACCAATCTGATGTCCACTGGAAAATCCGGCAAACGCGTGCTTGGCGTGCTGCTTCTTGTGATCGGCGTGGCAATCCTCACCGGGACCGACCGAAGGCTCGAAGCCGCCATTCTCGACCGCCTGCCCGACCGCGTCATCGACTGGTCGACGGCGTTTTAGAACCCGCCGCCGGCCCGAAGGATCGCGCCGGTCACATAGGACGCTTCATCCGACAGAAGCCACAGGATCGCGGGCGCGATTTCGTCGGGTTCGGCGAGGCGCCCCATGGGAATGCGGCCCTTGACCCGGTCCGGACGTCCAGGCTCTCCGCCGGCTGCATGGATGTCCGTGAGCGTCGCGCCGGGGGCCACGGCGTTGACGCGAATCCCCTGCGTGGCGATCTCCCGCGCGAGTCCGATTGTGAAACTGTCGACGGCCGCTTTCGATGCGGCGTAATGCACATATTCGCCGGGCGAGCCCGTCGTGGCCGCCGTCGAGGACACATTGACGATAGCGCCCGTCGCGCCCCGCGCCGTGAGACGCCGGACGGCTTCGCGCGCGCACAGCAAGCTGCCGATGACGTTGGTGTCGAACACGCCGCGCATCACGTCCGCCTCAAGATCGGTGAACTTGCCGATGCGGCCGGTGATGCCCGCGTTGTTCACCAGATAGCGCACCGGCCCGAACTCACGTTCGGCGGCATCGAACAGGCGCGCGACATCGCGCTCCTTGGCCACGTCGCCCTGCGCGGCGAACGCTGTCCCGCCGCCCTTCTTGATGTCGTCCACCACGGCTTCGGCCGCCGCCTGATTGTGCGCGAAGTTCACGCACACCGCGTAGCCACGCTGCGCGGCAAGGCGCGCGGTCGCCGCGCCGATGCCCCGGCCGCCGCCGGTCACAATGAGCCCATCCGCCATGAAACCCTGCCTCCTTTTTCAGCCGAGCGCCGTCTTAGTCGGTGATCGATTTCTTCTTCATCAGCTCGATCAACTCGGCCCGCCGGTTCGCGATGATCTCGAGATGCTGGATTCTCAAGGCATCCAGTTTTTCGTGCAACGCCATGATCTCGAGTTCCGCCTTCAAGTTGACCTCGTAGTCGCTACGCGCGGAGATGCGATCTTTCGCGGCCTGACGGTTTTGACTCATCATGATGACCGGCGCTTGCAGGGCCGCCAGCAACGACAGCATCAGATTGAGGAAGATATACGGGTACGGGTCGAAGGCGAGATTCCACTTCGTCAGCACGTCCGTGTTCAACAGCATCCACCCGATCAGAAGGGCGAGGAAGGTGAAGATGAAGGCCCAGGATCCACCCACGGCCGCCACGCGGTCCGCCAACCGGTCCCACCTGGTCGCGCTATCGTCCGCGGTCTCGCTGGAATCCCTGCTGATGGGCCGGCGTTGCGCGATCTCGCGAAGGACGCGCCACTCCTCTTCATCAAGATCTTCCGTCGCCTTGCCGAGCAGCCGGCGGGCCAGGTCATCGCTTTTGGTCGTCATATGAGCCTCATGGTGGTCAGGGCCGGGCCTGAAATCTTGCCAAGGGCCCGCCGACAAAGAGCGAAGTCGGGACGTCGGCGGGGGGCACGCGCACTGAAACGCTGGCTTCGTCGTGCGGCGCGCCCTACCCTTGAACCGACAACCCTGATGGAGGTCCACATGATGCGGTCCATTGCCGCCGGCGTTTTGGCTTTGGCCCTCGCCGGCCCGGTTCACGCCCAAAGCCAGACAGACCCTCACAAGGAGCTGCGCGCGAAGTTCGAGGCGAAACTCGGCGAGATCAACAAGGGTTTCGAGGGGGCATTCGGCGCGGTGTTCATCGATCTCACGGACGGATCGAAGGTTGAGGTGAACCCGGACATGGTGTTGGCCACCGCGAGCACGATCAAGGTCGCGATCCTTGTCGAGCTGTTCCGCCGCGAGGATGCGAAGCCCGGCTTCCTGAAGCGCCGGCACTCCTATGACGTGAGCGATGGTTTAGGCCGCGGCGGCATGGCCAATTTGATCGGCAAGGATTCGATGCTGTCGCTCGAAGACATCGCCAAGCTCATGATCAATCTGTCCGAGAACAACGCGACCAACATCCTCATCGACGAGGTGGGCATGGAAAATGTCAACAAACTCACGGCGGGCATGGGTCTCAAGACCATGCGCCTGCAAAGGAAGATGCTCGACCGCGACGCGCAGGCGATGGGCCGCGAGAATATCTCCAGCGCGGCCGACGGCGCCGCGCTCATGCTGCGCATCGCCAAGTGCGACCTTCCGGTGAGCCAGGACTCCTGCGCGCGCCTGCGCGCCATCATGGAGATTCCCCAGCCGCCGCATCCGGGCAAGGACCCGATCCCGGCGCACATCCCCATCGCCTTCAAGTGGGGCGGGCTCGAAGGCGTCTCCAACGCTTGGGGCATCGTCGGCGTCCCGGACCGCCCGTATATCTTCGTCATTATGACCAGCTTCGGGACAGCCAACGAGAACACCGTGCGCGCCGCCTCAGCGGCGGCGTTCGACTATTACGCGCGTCTGGCCCGCGCGAACGCCTACGGCAGCCGGGTGGCCGCCGAGGTGATGAAGAAGACCCGGGAAAAACAGGCGCCTTGAGGTCTGGGAAATAATGTTTCGTTTTTAGGCGGCGCCTCTTGTCGCCGGGCAGGGAATCCCGCAGGTTCCCGCGCCCGCCTGACACGCGGATCAAGAGACGACCCCGGACCATGACCACACTGCGAATTACGAGCGTGCGAGTTACCAAGCCGGCCCGAATTACGGGCCGGATTGTTCGCATCTGTCTGCGTACGCGCATCGCATCCGAGGTCTCCCATGGTCGCCGTCTCCCGTTCGTGTCACTTTCATCGCTTCACGGTTCACTGCTCTGAATTCCAGGCCCTGGGCCGGATTCTAAAAACCGCCTTTTATGCGCGGGCCGAACCGGCGTGGGAGTTCACCCGCGCGTCCGAGCGGTCCTCCTTCAAACTCGATCTGGTGCTGGGCGGACTGTCCGCTACCTCGGCGCAGAGTTTCGCCGCGCAGGTCAAACGCCTGCCCGCGGTGACCAAAGTGACTTGGGCGGGCTTGAAGGCCTGTGGTTTGGAGGCCGGGACTTAGGTATCCTTCCGGTCAGCCGGTGGTAACGCTCATGGGGGGATGTTCGGGCCGGCGCGAGGACATCCGTCCGCTTGACCCATTCATTCCGTATTTATCCGGCCGTCGCGGCCGTCTTTCTGTTCGCGGGGCCCGCCTTCGCGCAGCGCGCCTCCGAGAACGTCGTCGCCACCGCCGAGGACGCCTTCGGCTCGTCCATCGGCAATGAGAGCATCGGCCTCTACAGCTCGACCGACGCCCGCGGCTTCAGCCCGAAGGATGCGGGCAACATGCGCATCGAAGGCCTGTACTACGACCAGCAGGGCAGCTTCGGCTTCACCAACCAAATCACGCGCTCGACCACCATGCGGGTCGGTCTGACGGCGCAGTCCTATCCCTTCCCGGCCCCGACCGGTATCGCCGACTTCCGCCTGCGCCTTCCCGGCGCGAAGACCGTCACAAGCGCTTCGGCCTATTACGGTCCCTATTCGGCCTACGGCGCGCAGGCGGATGTCGAAAGCCCCATCGTCGCGGGCAAGCTCAGCGGCTTTCTCAGCGTCGCCGGCGGACAGAAGGAGCTCGATTTCCACAGCGTCTTTTATTATGTCGATTACGCGGGCCTCGTGCGCTTCACGCCGACGGACCGCACCGAGGTCATCGCCTTCGCCCAGCGCAGCAACGCCAGCAAAGGCGAATCGGGCCCGGCGATTTTCACCGCCGGCGCCTTCCTCCCGCCCTTGTACGACCGCACCGAGATCTTCGGGCCGCGCTTCGATCAGGAGCGCCATCGCAAGCAGAACAACTACGGCCTCATCGCGCGCGGCGGCGTCACCGACGCCTGGCGGCTGCAAGCCGGCCTGTTCCACTCCGTGAATGACCTCGAGAACGACTGGCAGGTTTTCTACCGCGATGTGCAGCCGAACGGCATCGGCGACGTGGTCATCCGTTCACGGCCCGCGCCGCTCCTGGCCTCGACATCCGGCGAAGTGCGTGCGTCAGGGGTCTTCACCGAAAACGAACGCCGCCACACGGTGCACTTCGCCTTCCGGGGCCGCGTGGGCGAGCGCCTGTTCGGCGCCGACCAGAACGCGAGCGCGGGGCGCGCCGCGCTTGGGGCGACGTATGAGTTCCCGAAACCCGTCTTCACCTTCGGCCCGCAAAGCCGCGACGAGGTGCGCCACGGCACGGCGGGCGCGAGCTATGTGGGCTTTTGGTCCGGTGTCGGCGAAGTGAGCGCCGGCGTCCAGAAAGCGTTCTACCGCCGCGAGGTGGATTATCCGGGCCGCGCCAGCGTCGAAACGCGCACGAACCCGTGGCTCTACAACGCGACCCTGGCCGCTTATGTGACGCCCGATCTCACCTTCTACGCCGGTTATACACGCGGCCTCGAGGATTCCGGCATCGCACCCGAGAACGCCGCCAATCCGGGCGAAGCGCTCGACGCCAGCCTCACAAAACAGATCGACGCGGGCCTGCGCTACAAGATGGGCACGAAAGCGACCCTGGTGCTGGGCGTGTTCGAGGTGAAAAAGCCCTACTTCGACCGCGACGCGATCAATGTGTTCACGCGGGTCGGCGCGCTGTCTCATCGCGGCGTCGAACTCTCGCTCTCCGGCGAGCCGATCGAAGGGCTCAAGATCGTCGCGGGCTCGATGCTTCTGAAAGCCCGCGTATCGGGCTTTACCGTGAACCAAGGCCTGATCGCCGAGGTTCCGCCCGGCCGCACGCCGGGCACGGTACGCCTCAATGCCAACTACGGACCGAAGGCCTGGCGCGGCTTTTCCATCAGCGGCCAGGTCAATTACGAGGACGGTCAGTTCGCCAACCGCCTCAACACGCTGCGTGTGAAAAGCCTCACCACGGTCGATCTCGGCGCGCGCTATAACTTCCGCCTTTACGACACGCTCGCGTCCGTCCGCTTTGACGTACAGAACCTGACCGATGAATATGTCTGGACCGTCAACGGCGCGTCCGGCCAGTTCAACCCGTCGCCCGCGCGGCGCTATATCATGCGCCTCGCGGCGGATTTCTAAAGCGCGTTCCGGCGAAGTGGAAGCCGGTGCGCCGTAGAACGCGCGACCAAATAAGAATCTAAGGCGTGTTGGCGATTCGACATGACTTCAACACGCCTTAGGTCACCAGGATCGCGCGGAAATCGTTGACGTTGGTGCGCGTCGGACCGGTGGTCACAAGATCGCCGAGGGCCGCGAAGAAACCGAACGCGTCATTGTTCGCAAGATACGCGGCGGGATCGAGCCCCAGCGCACGCGCGCGCGATAATGTGTCGGGCGTGATGATCGCCCCGGCGTTGGTCTCAACCCCATCGATGCCATCGGTGTCCGCCGCCAGCGCATAGACGCCGCGCGCGCCATCTAGCGCGATCGCCAGCGCCAGCAGATACTCACTATTGCGCCCCCCGCGCCCGTTGCCGCGCACGGTGACGGTGGTCTCGCCGCCGGAGATCACGACAAAGGGCCGCGCGTGTTTTTCGCCCAGCACCGGCGCCGCGTGCGCCGCCGCGACCGCGCGCGATTCACCCTCGAGATCGTCGCCGAGGACAACAGGTTCGATTCCGTATTCTCGCGCCTTGGCGGCGGCGGCTTCGAGCGCGCCCTTGGCGTCGGCGATGATCGCCGCGCGCGCCGTGCCGAGGCGCCCATCGCCGGGTTTCGGGGTTTCGTCCGCGCCGGCCGCCATATGACGGGCCACCGCCGGCGGCAGCGCGATCCGGTACTTCGCCAGGATCGTCCGGGCGTCCGCGAATGTCGTGGGATCGGCGATGGTCGGGCCCGAACCCACCGTGGACGGATCGTCCCCCGGCACGTCGGAGATGACGAGGGTCACGACCGGCGCGGGCGCGGCCGCCAGGGCCAGACGCCCGCCCTTGATGGCCGACAGGTGCTTGCGCACGCAGTTCATCTCGGAGATCGCCGCGCCCGAGCGCAACAGGCTTTTGGTCACCTGGCGTTTGTCATCCAGCGTAAGGCCCGCCGCCGGCAGCGCCAGGAGGGCCGAGGCGCCGCCCGACATGAGGGCCAGCACCAGGTCGTCCGCCGATAACCCGTGAACAGCGGCGAAAATGCGTTCCGCCGCCCGCGTTCCGGCGGCATCGGGAACCGGATGGGCGGCTTCGATGACCTCGATGCGCGCGGTCGGCGCGCCGTGGCCGTATGGAACGACCACCAGTCCGGTGAGCTGTCCCTGCCAATGCGCCTCGACGCTGGCGGCCATGGCGGCGGCGGCCTTCCCCGCGCCGACCACGACGGTCCGCCCCCGGGGCGGGGCGGGTAAATGGCGCGGGACCGCCACGCCGGCGCCGGCCGCACTGACGGCGGCGTCGAACAAGGTCCGGAGAAGCGTGTCGGGAGCCGGGGTCATCGTGCGTCTATTCAGGATCGAAGTATCTTCGCCAGGACCACCCCGAATCCTGCTACGGTTTTCGGGGGAATATTGGGGGAACCACGTTGCGCCGGCCATTCTACCGTATCCTATACGTTCAGGTCCTCATGGCGATTGCCGTCGGGATCGTTCTCGGCGTCACCAGTCCCGATTGGGCGGTGGCCATGCGCCCGCTCGGCGACGGCTTCATCAAGCTGGTGAAGATGATCATCCCCCTGGTCATTTTCTGCACCGTGGTCTCCGGCATCGCCGGGATGAACGATACGAAAAAGGTCGGCCGCGTCGGCGGCAAGGCGATTCTCTATTTCGAGGTCGTCTCCACCTTCGCGCTCATCATCGGCCTCATCGTCGCCAACACCTTGCGCCCCGGCGCAGGCTTCGAGGCCGATCTCTCCCATGTGAATACCAAGGAAATCGCGGGTTACTCCGCCCGGGCGCACGATCAGTCCATCATGGACTTCATCCTCAACATCATTCCCACCACCGTGATCGACGCCTTCGCCAAGGGCGATATCCTGCAAGTCCTGTTCTTCGCCATCCTGTTCGGCTTCGCGCTGTCGGCGCTGGGCGAGCGCGGCGCGGGCGTGCGCGACGGCGTCGATTCCGTCTCGGCGGTGATCTTCCGCATCCTCAATTTCATCATGCGGACCGCGCCCATCGGCGCGTTCGGCGCCATGGCCTTCACCATCGGCCGCTACGGTCTCGAGGCCCTGCTTCCGCTGATGAAACTGATCGGTTCGTTCTACCTGACCGCTTTCCTGTTCGTGGCGGTCGTATTGGGCATTATCGCGCGCCTGGTCGGCTTCAGCATTTTCAGGTTTGTGAACTACATCAAGGAAGAGCTCCTGATCGTGCTCGGCACCAGCTCCTCGGAAAGCGCGCTGCCGTCGCTCATGGACAAGCTCGAACGGCTCGGCTGCTCGAAATCGGTCGTCGGCCTCGTGGTCCCGGCGGGCTATTCCTTCAACCTCGACGGCACCAACATCTACATCACCATGGCTGCGCTGTTCATCGCGCAGGCGACGAACACCGACCTCACCCTGACTCAGGAACTCACCTTGCTCGGCGTCGCGATGATCACGTCCAAGGGCGCGACGGGGGTTACGGGCTCCGGCTTCGTGACATTGGCCGCCACCATCGCGGTCGTACCCACTATTCCGATCGAGGGCATGGCGCTGATCCTGGGCATCGACCGCTTCATGAGCGAATGCCGCGCGCTGACCAACTTCATCGGCAACGGCGTCGCGACGGTGGTGGTTTCGCATTGGGAGAAGGAACTGGATCGCACGCAACTGCGCGCGCGCCTTTCCGGCGAAGACGCGCCGGTTACGCCGGCTTAAGCAAACGCCTTGGTCGCGAACAACTGATACACCGGCGCGCCGCGCACCACGAACATCTTGCGCTGGAAGATGTTGATGAAGGCATCGATGGCCGGTTTGGGCATGTTGAAGGAGTCCTGCTTGCCCAACTCCTCCATGCTCCACAGGTAATCGTCGAAAATCATCAGCCCGCCCACGCGTAGGAGCTGGAACGCCATGACGGCGTCGGTGAGCACGTCGGGCGCCTGGTGCGAACCGTCGATATAGATCACATCGAACACCGGTTCAGGGTTGATGAAGATCAGCTTGGCCAGCGCCGGATGCGACAGGCTCTTGTGCTTGATGAGCTTCACCGGATGCGGAACACGGCGCTGTGCCAGCGCAACGTTGTAGTCGAACCGCTTCTCAACGGCCGACATCGCCTTGGCATTATGTTCGACGCCGCCCTGCCAGCTGTCGACGCAGTGCAGCTCGATTGGGCGTTCGGCGGCGAACTTTTCAATGAAATAACAAGCCGAGCGGCCCTCGTAAGAACCGATCTCCAGGATTCGCTGCGGCTTGTGGCGCGGCACCAGTTTGTCCCAGATCACGGCGTTCTGGGCGAACCAATTCTGGGTGAACTGAAACGTGAGATCCGCGCCGGTCATGACGCCACCGGCCAGAATCTGTCGTCGCCGCACAAGTGATAGAAGTCCGCCTTGTACGCCAGTTTCTCTTTATAAAGGTCCTCGAAATTCGGAACCGTCAGCATCTCGACGTCGTCCTTGTCGAGTTCGACGCCGATATCGTTGTAGATCTCGAGGTTGGCGAGGTTCGGCTTCGGCAGGCGGCCGGCCACATAATCCGCCCACATTTCGCGATAAAGATCCTCGAATTTCGCGGCGAGGAGCGGCGTATCGAACAGCACGCAGCGGTCCCGGTTGGCGGCGAGTTTCGCACGCACCGCCGCAAGTTCGCCCTTATCGGTCGCGAGCGCGATGGCGCGCGCGACGAATTCGTCGGGACCGGCGCACACCAACTCCGGCACGCCCGCGGCGGTCACGAGGCTGCCGCAGACCCGCGAGGCGAAGCTGCGCCCCGGGAACGTCAGCACCGGCACGCCCATCCATAACGCGTCCGACGACGTGGTATGCGCGCCGTACGGCGACGTATCGAGGAACAGATCGGCCAGCGGATACCGCGCGAGGTGATCCGGATTGTGCTTTTTCTTGGCGAAAAGGATGCGCTGCGCGGCCACGCCATGTTCCACCGCCAGCTCCTGAAGCCGCGCATTGGTGGGCGGCATGCCGTCCAGCAGCCACAAGACGCTGTTCGGCACCGCCTTCATGATCTCCATCCAGCGGCGCCAGGTGAACGGCGTGATCTTATGAATGCCGTTGAAGCAGCAGAACACAAAGGCGTCCTCGGGAAGCCCGGCCTCGGCGCGGCTCGGCTTACGGTCGGAGATCGCCCGCTTGCGGTCGTTCGGCTGATAACACGGTAGGCGCAGGACCTTCTCCGTGTAATAGCGCTCGGAGCCTTCGGGGATGATGTACGCGTCCGAGACGATATAGTGGTGATACGGACTGCCCATTGTGCCCGGGAAACCCAACCAGTTCACCAGCACCGGCGCGGGGCGCATGGCGAGAACCTTGGTGCGCGCGCTGTTGGTGTATCCGTTGACGTCGACAAGGATCTGGATCTTGTCGTCGGCGATGCGGCGCGCGGCCTGCTCGTCGCTAAGGCCCGTCAGATCGCTCCAGTGATCGACCCCGGCCTTGATGCGGTCCATCGTGCTGTCCGTCAGCGCCGGCCCGCAGTAGTAGGCGAACACTTCGACTTTTTTGCGGTCGTGCAGGCCGTACATCTCGGCCGTCAGGAATCCGATGGCGTGCTCGCGCAAGTCCGAGGAGAGATACCCGATCCGCAGCGGGCCTTTCTCGTTCTTGAGCGCGGCATGGCGGTCGGTGAAGGAAACCTTGGCCTGCCCGATCTGCGTCTTGCAGTACCGGAAGGCGTTTCCAAGCTGAAGCATCGGATCGTCCGTCTGCGCGGCCAGCGACAGGGCCGAGATCCCGTTCAAGAGCTGCGCGCGCGTCACGTTGGCCCAGGGCTTGATCACCGGCCAGCGGCACTGGCGTTGGCGCAAGCTGACATAGTGCTGCAACGCGTCGTTTTGGTTGGCGTTGAGCGAGAGGCTCATATGCAGCGCCTCTTCCGCTTTCGGATCCACTTGATAGCGTTCGAGCACGCGCGCGACCTGCTTCAGGGCCGCCGTCTTGAAGTCGGCGTTTTCGCCCGTCACCTGGCCCAGGCGATTCACCAGCGCGAACCAGTGATTGACCCCCTCGCCCGCCGCGCCCATACGCTCGCAGACATGGCCGAGGTTGATGTAGGCCGGATAGAAGTCCGGGTTCACGCGGATCGCGTCCAGCATCGCCGCCTTGGCGCTCGCAAGCTCGCCGGCCGCGGTCAGCATCACGCCGTAATTGAAATACACGGCATAGATCAGCGGGCTGTCGTGGTTGTGGCCGATCCATTCGCGGTATAGCGCCACCGCCAACGCATTTTCGTTCGCGCCCTGCAATTCGCCCACGGTCCGGAGCAATTCCATGACCGAGAGTTTCTTTTCCATCGCGCATTTCAGCGCATTGGCAAATACATCTGCGATCATGAGCGCGCGGGAGTCCAAAAAGAGAAAGGGCCAAACCGGCTAAGGTTTGGCCCTTTCCTTTTAAGATTTGGTTAGCAGATGCCCGTGATCCGATCCTGCGATCGGATCACGTTGATCTTAAAGTGGGGCCGCGATCTCGCGCAAAACCGGTCCCCACTTTTCCGGATCGCGGCCTACCCGCCGAACAGCGCCATCGTCTGCTGGATCGTCATCGCGTCGACCTGCGGGCCGGTGACGCGGGGGTCACCGCCGTGTTCGCCACCGCCCCGCGCAGCATCCGCGCCGCGGTCAGCCACTGCATCCTCAACGAAGTCGCCTACGAGCGCCTCAAGACCGGCCTGATCGACGAACTCATCACGACCAATTCCACGCCCGTCAACGCGCAGGGTCTCCCGGTCCGCGTGCTCAGCGTGGCCTCGCTCCTCGGCAAAGCCATCCAGCGCATCAACAGCAACGAGAGCGTCACCGGCCTCTTCCCGGTGAAGGGCTTCTGAGGCCCGGGGTGGCCCGCCGCGTGAGCGGCGG
>Ga0102832_1000852_pt1 | contig 32024 bp, 31 predicted proteins | sample EBPBio282013_DNA_FD_88942 | JGI IMG/M metagenome (GOLD analysis project Ga0102832, IMG submission 88942) | Wastewater treatment Type I Accumulibacter community from EBPR Bioreactor in Madison, WI, USA - Reactor 2_5/28/2013_ DNA (Illumina Assembly) | ecosystem: Engineered > Bioreactor > EBPR >... | reverse complement strand
GATAGTGTCCATTATCAGATGATGGACACTATCCTCTACGCAGCACCCCAGACAGAGCGGTCAGACCGGACGGTTACGGAAGGAAGTATTATGCTTCGGTTCAATGCTCCTAATGCAAGCAGCATCGCGGTCAACCAACCACCGATACCATTCTTGCACGACAATGCTTGCGACAATGCCGTGGTCCATGCCTTCGATGGTTTCGGTCTGCACCGGGTGCGAGCAGAGGATCGCAGAGGTCTGACCGCTTGGCGGGAGCTTGAGGCTGAATTCAATTCCTCCTCCATCGGGCTGATCGCGACGAGTTCTCGCGCGGTGTTCCAGATCCTGTCGCTGGGGATCGCCGGAGCGCCCTTGCCCGGGGCGATGGCGCTTCTGGGGTGGATGGCCCGCGATCTTGCGGCGCTGCCTGGTGGGATAGATGCATTGAGTGGCAGCTTCCCGCGCAATGTTGCGTCACCCTTGTTCGAATGGCCCGAACTGCGCGTGATCCTGCGCTGCGACAGCCCTGAACTTGGCGCCAGTGCCCGAGTTGTGCGCCGCTTGCGTGCTCGGAGCATACCGATCGCGCTTGAGGTGGTGTCAGACTTGCCCGAGATCGTCGAAGAGCTGGATCGGTTCTTTGCCGCCCATCTGACCCCCGTCTTTCCAAAGATGAACTGACCCAATTGCACGATCAGCAGACCAATGCCCCTGGAGGAGCAACAAAGATGCATGTCGACAAGAGACTTGAGGGCAAGACGGCCCTGATCACGGGTTCCGCGCGCGGTATCGGCCTTGAGTTTGCCAAGGCCTATCAGGCGGAGGGCGCGCGGGTGGCCATCGCCGACATCGACATTGCACGGGCCAAGGAAGCCGCAGCGCAACTTGGCGCGGGTGCCTTTGCCATCGAGATGGATGTGACTAGGCAGGACAGCATCGAAGCCGCTGTTGATGAGGCTGCTCGGCTTCTGGGCGGGATCGACATTCTGATTAACAACGCCGCGCTGTTCACGGCGGCCCCGACTGTCGAAATCTCGCGACTGGATTACGACCGCACTTTCGCGGTCAACGTCGCGGGTACGCTGTTCACGATGCGGGCGGTTGCCAAACATATGATCGCGCGCGGCAAGGGTGGCAAGATCATCAACATGGCGAGCCAGGCAGGGCGGCGCGGCGAGGGCTTGGTTGCGGTCTATTGTGCCACCAAGGCAGCGGTGATCTCGTTGACCCAAAGCGCCGGACTGAACCTGATCGCGCATGGCATCAATGTAAACGCCATCGCCCCAGGCGTGGTCGACGGCGAACACTGGGACGGGGTAGATGCGTTCTTCGCGAAATACGAGAACAAGGCGCCTGGCCAGAAGAAGAAGGAAGTCGGCGAGTCCGTGCCCTTTGGCCGCATGGGAAGGGCAGGCGACTTGACCGGAATGGCCATCTTCCTGGCGACCAAGGAAGCCGACTACATCGTGTCCCAGTGCTTCAACATCGACGGCGGTCAGTGGATGAGTTGACACGTCCCGTCTGTTTTCAGCATCGAGGCCATGCGCAGGAACTCGCCCTGCTTGAAGTGGTCTCGACGGTCGAGGCGGACGGGATCGCTCGCGAAGTGGCTGAACGGCTGCTTCGCGAGCACCATCACCTTCAGGGCCCCCATGTGTCTGGCGGCGGGATGGCAGGAGTGCAGGGTGCGGTCCGCGATGCAGGGAACGGCGAACAAGTTGTCATCGTGAAGTATGATCCTTCCGACGTGACCAAAACAGGACTGCTCGACGGGTCGATCAATCTTGTGAATTCTCACCCTTTTGAAAAGCTTGGGCCACAGGCGATTGCCGCCATGATGCGTGCAGATCAGTCCGGCCCGATGGCAGGTCTACAGACACTTCGTGTGCCATTCGATACCTACACGCTTGAAAACCTATTGCGGAGAGCACGCAAGGTTCTTCGCGAAAGCTGACACTGCGCAATCTCCTTACGCCAGTCGAGCTCCCCCGACACTGTCTCTCAGTTGAACGTCGGCTTTCGTGAAATGCTGCAAGGTCCAAGCCGCGCCGTCCTGCGACCGCTTTCCGCCCTAAACCGCCACTCGGCCCAACTACAAAGATCTCAGACGGTCAGCCCATCGGTCACTTCCTGTCCCTCAGGTCTGCCTCCCACCAGTCCGGCCAGGAGACCTTGTGCGGCGTTCGCGTTGCCGCCAGCACGGTCTGCTGCTCCTCGCGTGACAGCCTACGACCTTCAAGTCGTGCGAGCGCGGCCTCGACGATCCAGGGCTCGAGCATCATTCGTGCGCTCGGACGGTAGGGGTCAAGCTTCCGCGCCATGCGCAGCGGCTCGAGCGCCGTGTTCACGCTGCCCGGCGCGACCATGCTGTGGACGATCGTCATCGGCATGTTGTCTGCCAGCGCCTTCTGACCGCTGACCTCCTCGATCGTGGTCATCAGGGCCCGCCCGGCAGGCCCGTCGCCCTCGAGGCCCCGCTTGGCTAAGTGCAGCATGAAGGCTTCGGCCGCAGACATCCGCTTCTCCACTGCGCCGTCGCGGATCGTCACCATCTGCCCGAGGACGGCCTCATAGGGCGCCGTGCGATGCCGCCCCCTTGGCCTTCCCTTCGGATTGCCGCTCTCGCCCTTGGCGAACCGGCTCCCCTGCGGCGGGCGCTTGTGCCCGACCTTGGCGGGTGCGCTGTCGATCGGGGTATCGTGGTCGCTCTCGTCAGCCCCGCTCTCGCCCGCCCCGCTCACGCCCGATCCACTCCCGACCAGCGGAGGGACGCGATGTTTCTTGTGCAGCGCAGGATCTCGGCGCGCTCCTTCCCCGTCAGGGGTGTGGCCGAACGGCGCAGATCGAGGGCCGCCTGCACCGCCCAGGGCTCGAGAAGCGCACGCCGGTACTGGTCATTCGGGCCATATTTCGCCACGTCGTCATCCGGCGTGGCGATCCCGAGGATCAGGAGCGCATCGAGGGCATTCATTGGGTCGGGCGACTGCTTGACCTCGATCCTCCTGGTCCCCTTCGTGGCGTTCCGCGCCGCGATCCAGGCCTCGCGTTTCCGGATCCACTTCAGCACCTCGCGCTGCGCCATACGCCTGCCGGCAATGGCATCCTGGTAGGTGCGATGCTGGAGCGCCTCCTCCATGGTCACTTCCCGCGGCTGGCCATTGCGGGTGATCGTCAGGGTCCGGTCGATCACGACATCGAAGGCCGAGCTCCGCGCCTCGACCACCTTCCGTGGTCGGCCCTTCGGATTGCCGCTCTTTCCCGGCTTGAAGCGGCCCTTGGACGAGGCTCCGGTCTCGCTCATGCGGACCCCTCCTCCCGCACCGGATCGCGGCCGGTGAGCGCGGCCCAGCGGTCGATCGCCACATCGACATAGGCCGGGTCGAGGTCGAGGCCGCGGAAGCGCCGGCCGCTGCGTTCCGCCGCGATCAGCGTGGTGCCGGAGCCAAGGAAGGTGTCGAGCACGAGGTCGTTGTGCCGCGTGACATCCTTGATCGCATCCGCGACGAGGCCCGTCGGCTTTACGGTCGGGTGGAGCGCGAGATCCTCCCGCCGGCTTCCCTTGAACGAATTGACCGACGCATAGTCCCAGACATTGGTCCGGTTGCGGCCGTGGCGTCCGAGCTCGACCATGTTCAGATGGCTCTCGGAGCCCACCCGGTAGACGAAGATCAGCTCATGCTTCGAGCGGTAGAGCGAACCCATCCCGGCGTTGGACTTGTTCCACATGCAGAGGTTCAGGAAGGCGTCGTAGACTTCGCGGCCCACGACGGAGACGTCCTCCATGTGCCGCCAGTCCATGCAGACAAAATGAACCGCCCCGCTCCGGGAGACCGCGGCAGCGGCACAGAGCGTCTCCTTGAGAAAGCCGCGGAATTCGACCTCGCTCATCTCGCCCGAGGCCATCGCGAACTCGCGGTGTCGCCCCTTGGCATTGGCATGGCCGCTGATCCGGACGTTGTAGGGCGGATCGAGGAAGGCCGCATCGACCTCGACGCCCTCGCCGACAACGCGAGACAGGAAGGCCGCATCCCGGCTGTCGCCGCAACCGATCCGGTGCTCGCCGCAGACCCAGATGTCGCCAGACCTCGTGCGGGGTGTGACGGGGACGGCCGGAATCTCGTCATCATCCGGATCGTCCGATCCCTTCAGGATCACGTCGATCTCGCCGGTGGTAAAGCCGGTCAGGAGCGGATCGATGCCGATGTCGATCGTGGAGAGATCGGCCAGTTCCGCCTGCAGGATCTCGAGGTCCCAGCCGGCATTGAGCGCGATCTTGTTGTCGGCAAGCCGCAACGCCCGGTCCTGGGCCTCGGAGAGGCCGTCAAGGTCGATGACTGGGACGGTCGCAAGGCCCATGGCCTTGGCGGCGAGGAGGCGGCCGTGGCCGGCGATCACGTTACCGGCCGGATCGGCCAGGATCGGGTTGGTGAAGCCGAATTCGGCGATGGAGGCCCGGATCTGCTCGATCTGGCGCTTGGGATGCGTGCGGGCATTCTGAGGCGACGGGATCAGTTCAGAGGCCGGGCGCTCGCGCACCTTCAGGTCCCGGGATGGCATGCTTGCTCCGCCCAACGCGTTCTCCTCTGAACTGGCCTCCCCTCACGATACCATGCGCCAGAATTCTGTCGAGCATGGGGGACGGGTCGCGCTTCAGGACTGGACTTCGGCGTGGGACGGAGCGTTCCTGTGGCACGCCCGGCTGTCCCGGGCTTGCCCTGGTACGGGCGAATGGTTCGCCCGCGAACCGGAGGACAGAGATGAACCAAGGCAAATCCCAGGCGGCAATCACGGTCAGCGCCGAGGCGGCGAGCACAACCCTTATCGAACGCACAGAAGCTGCAGGCGAAGCAAACGGCCCGGCGCGTGGCGCGCGCGGCGGAACGGCGCGGCCTAAGCAGGCTGGGAAGCGCCAGAGCAAGACCGGGTCGGGTCCGCGCGATGCGAAGCCGCCGAAGGCAAAGGCACAGGCAGACGGCGCCGCAGCGTCCAAAGCCGAGTCGGACACTGCTCCCACCGCCGCTGCCGCCCCTTCCAAACTGGACCAGCTCGTGACGCTCCTTCGCACACCCGGTGGGGCCACCCTGCCCGAGTTGCAGAGCGCCACCGGATGGCAGGTCCACTCGGTGCGCGGCGCCATGGCAGGGGCCTTGCGCAAGAAGGGCTACAGCATCGTCTCCGAGAAGCCCGAGGGTGAGCTCCGGCGCTACCGGATCGCGGTGACCTCCTGATGCCACGCGCCTCAGCGAAGCCGATGACGGAAGCCGAGATCGAGGCCCTCGCGGGGCTCGATCTTGCCGCCCTCCGGTCCCTCTGGGAGGATCGGATCGGTCCCGCGCCAAAACTGCGCTCGCCCGAACTCTTGCGTCATCTTCTGGCCTGGCGCCTGCAGGTCGAGGCCTTCGGCGATCTCGATCGCGAGACCCGGCGTCGGTTGGCGACCCGCGGCCCGGTCGAGGCCGAGGGTCGCCAGTTCGGCATCGGCGCGATCCTGCGCCGCGACTGGCAGGGACAGCGGATCGAGGTCGTGGTCGAGACCGGGGGGTTCCGCTGGGAGGGACAGATGTTCCCGAGCCTCTCCGCGGTCGCGCGCGCTGCGACCGGCACGCGCTGGAACGGGCCGCGTTTCTTCGGCTTGCGGGCCGAGGAGGCCGCGGCATGAGGCCGGAGCGGCGCCGCTGTGCGCTCTATACCCGCAAGAGTTCGGACGAAGGCCTCGACCAGGCGTTCAACTCGCTCGATGCGCAGCGCGAGGCCTGTGCGGCTTATGTGAAGAGCCAGGCGGGTGAGGGCTGGAAGGTCCTGCCGACCCTATACGATGATGGTGGCTATTCCGGGGGGACGATGGAGCGACCGGCCTTGCGCCGGCTACTCACGGACATCGAGGCCGGGCGCATCGACATCATCATCGTCTACAAGATCGATCGCCTGACCCGCTCGCTCGCCGACTTCGCCCGGATGGTCGAGATCTTCGACCGCCACGGCGTAAGCTTCGTCTCGGTGACACAAGCCTTCAATACCACGACGAGCATGGGTCGGCTGACGCTGAACGTGCTTCTGTCCTTTGCCCAGTTCGAGCGCGAGGTCACCGGCGAGCGGATCCGCGACAAGATTGCCGCCTCCAAGGCCAAGGGCATGTGGATGGGCGGGGTCATTCCCCTTGGCTACGACAAGCCCATCGGCGGAGACCGTACCCTCGTGGTGAACGAGGCCGAAGCGGCGCTCGTGCGTCGCATCTTCGCGCTCTACCTCGACCTCGGCTCGGTTCATGCGCTCGAACACCGGTTGCAGACCGAAGGCATTGTCTCGAAACGGCATGCCGGCGCCGCGGGCAAGGTCACCGGCGGTCAGCCGTTCAGTCGGGGCGCGCTCTTCCATCTTCTGCGCAATCGGCTTTACCTCGGTGAGATCCGCCATCGCGATACTCACCACCCGGGTCTGCATCCCGCCATTCTGGGCCGAGACCTGTTCGACGCTGTGCAGCAGCGGCTCGACGGCAATGCCCGCAAGCGAACGACCGCCCGGGAGACCGTGGCACGCTCCGCCTTGACCGGCCGTATCTTCGATGCCGATTGTCATGCCATGTCGCCGACCTTCGCATACGGCAAAAGCGGCAGGCTCTACCGCTACTATGTCTCGGCGCCACTGCAGCAGGGCGGGCGGCGCGATGCAAAGGACACCGCTCCCCGCCGGGTCTCGGGCCCGGCCCTGGAAGACGCGCTCGCCACGGCCCTGCGCCGCCTCTGGCCCGAAGAGGCGGAGAAGGACGCGGATCCGCTGGCCCGCATTCGGCGGATAGAGGTTCTGCGGGAGGGCATCGAGCTCGTTTTGCCCATCGCGCTTCTTCGCCGACTCGAGGCGCGATTGGCCAGCGGCGAAGATGCCGCAATCGATCCGGCAGACCCCGCACAGCTGCGCCTGAAGCTACCGCTGCGACTTTCGACCCACCGGGGTCGAACTGAAGTGTTGGCTGCGACACCGCGCGTGCGCAAGGCAGATCCCGTGCTGGTCGCGGCGTTGCGGTCCGCGCACCAGATGCTCACGCGCGACACCCACGGCAGACCGACCCTCGACGCAGCCCCCGACACGTCACACCGCCGTCGTCTCATCCGGCTGGCCCTCCTCGCCCCCGATCTTCAGCGCGCCATCCTGGCGGGCGAGCAGCCGGACCGCCTGACCCTCGCGAGGTTCCTCGACAGCGAACTGCCTCTGTCGTGGGCGGCCCAGCGGCGGATGTTCGCGGCGATTGCTACCGAGCACCAGCACTTGCGCGGTTGAGCGAAAGCGTAAGGCGAGCTTCAGTCAAGGCACTCCAAGCCTCCGTCGCGAGCCAAACTGAAGCCACCTGTTATTCTGACGGATTACCCCGATAACAGGACGGAACAGGTCCTGTTACCCGTCTTAAATCACCTGTTCTGCGTCAAAACAGGAAACTGGCTTTTGGCAGCATAACACATTGAAATGGCGTCACTATCTGGCACTTCGGCCCAGACTCTCCGCGATCCGGTCCTGTTTTGTCCTGATAATCGCGAAAAACTCCCTGTTCCGCGCAAACTCCACCTCCTTCCGGGCAGCCGGAGAAAGGGCCGCGCGAAGGGCGGGAATGCGTGGGAACAGGGGCGGGGTACGCCGCAGAGGAACCGGAACAGGGCTGGAAAGTGCCGCTGTTACAGGCGGTTGGCGGCGGGTCGGGGCAAGAGAGACTGATACTGGGGGTGGGTGGCGGACAGAGAGGGATTCGAACCCTCGAGACGGTTCCCCGCCTACACACTTTCCAGGCGTGCGCCTTCGACCACTCGGCCACCTGTCCGTGGCGGCGTCAATACACGCGAAACTTCCGCCAGTTCAACCCCCTTCAGCGAAAGAGCTGGCGCATGCGGTCGTGGTAGGTGCCGGCGCGGAAATGGCGGGCGGTCCAGCGGTCGTCGGGGTCGAGCATGGCGGGATGGATGCGGGTCGCGGGACGGGCGGCGCGGCGGAGCGCCACGGTGCGGAAATAGAGGTGGTTCCAGAGCCGCATGTATTCGACCGCATGGGTTTCGGCCTGCGCGGTGAAGGCAGGCCCGCGCATCAGGATCATGTTCTCGTCATTCGATCCGACCGAGCCGGCGGAGAAATTGGCCGAACCGGTCAGTATCTGCGGCACCTCGCCAAGTAGATCGAGGCCAAGGAACTTGGTGTGGATGTAGAAGACGTGGCCCCGGCTGCGGAAGTGCTCCTCGGCGCGGAACCAGCGGTCGAGGCTTTCGCCCGGCAGGCCGAGGCGGATCGTCTCACTGTTCAGCCGCGCGCCGACGGCGATACGGGTGTCACGGTCGCGCAGAAGCAGGGCGCGACGGTCCTCATCCGCCTCTTCCCGTTCCGAAAGGATCAGCTTCAGGTGATCCGCCTCGGTGCCGAAGACCTCGGCCAATGGCGCTGCCACGCCGAAGGCGGAGGTGAACATCACCGAGGAGGACGCCCCCGCCATTGCCCCCGCATACCAGTCGAGCATGCCGTCCGGGCGGGGCGAGAAAACCGGCAGGATCGCATTCTCAGGCAGCGGAACCGCCGGATCGGGGCTGGTCAGCGAGATCGCCCGCTTCAGGGTGCGGCTGCCGGGATCGCCGGCGAGCAGGTTCCAGTAGGCGAGGAAGGTCGCCGCGAGGTCAGGCGCCACGATCCGGTGCGCCAGGTTCGACTGGCCGAGAAACCCCGAGGGGGTGAAATTGGTGGAGCCGGTCCAGACCGCGGCCGGATGGCCGGCATCGGAGAGGATGATGAACTTGTTATGCGTGATGTTGCCGTAGCGGGTGCGCGGATAAAGGCGCGCCGTGGGCTGCCGGTCCAGCCCCGAGGCGGCGATCAGCGCGGCGTTGGGCCCGCTCGTGTGATTGGGTACGAGAGTGCCGTCGCGCTTCCTTTCACCCGCGTCATAGACAAGGTGGACCTCGGCCCCCCGCCCGGCGGCGGCGGCGAGCGCCTCGGCGATCGGGGGATAGGTAAATTCATAGGCCGCCACATGCAGCGCCTGCCCCGGCCCCCTCGCCTGGCCGATGAAGTCGAGCGCCGCTTCCAGAAGCCCGCGCGACAGCCAACGCGTCTTGCGGTTCGTCGGATCGTTCTGTTCCGCTTCGGTCGGGCCTTCATTGCCGAAACTGTCGGCGAAGGCCTGGCTCGGGATCGCGCCGCGATTGTAGAAGACCGAATGGTCCCCCTGCCCAGACCGCGCGGCAACGCGGACCTCGATCTGCGGACCGCCTTCAAGGGCGGCGGGCTGGCCGTAAAGCGGCTGGACCACGTAGTCGTACGTCTCACCGGGGGTGCAGCTATAGTCGCCCCACTGAAAGTCCTGCACCGGATGTTCGCGGGTTGACCGCCTCTCTCCCGGTGCAGGATCTGGTACCGTCTCGGCGAAGAACTTGAAGCCCCTGAGCCAGTCGATCCGACCGCTCTCGCGCCGCTTGCCGAGCGCGAAGCCAAGTAGTCCCCTTGCCGCATCCGGCGTGCAGTCGAACCCAAAGAGGATGGTGTGGCTGCCCGCAATGGCGCGGACGGAAAACGCCCCGTACCTGACCCGCATGACAATACCCGACTGAAATACCCGCGCGCGAAGATACCATGTGCGCGGGCACGAATCGAGCGTTCCGTCAGTCGGCCAGTTCCAGAGAAACGCGGCGGTTCTGGCGGCCCTTCTTCTCGATCTTGCCAAGCCGCAGCCTGCCGATCTCGCCTGTGCGGGCGACATGGGTGCCGCCGCAGGGCTGCAAGTCGATCTGGTCGGCGCCCTGCCCGATCCTGACAAGGCGCACGCGGCCCTGACCCATCGGCGGACGGACCGACATGGTCTTGACGAGGCCGGGGTTGGCCTCAAGCTCGGCATCGGTGATCCAATCGTCGGTGACGGAAAGATCGCGCGCCACGAGGTCGTTCAGCGCAGCCTCGATCGCGGCGAGGTCTGCCGGCGGTTCCGGCATGTCGAAATCGAGCCGGCCACGTTCCGCCCCGATCTGGCCGCCGGTGACCGGCAGCGGAATGACGACCGAAAGTAGGTGGAGCGCGGTGTGAACCCGCATGTGCCGGTAGCGACGATCCCAGTCGAGCCGCTGGCGCACTTCGGTTCCTGGCCCGGGCAGCGCCTCCGGCGCCTCGGGTACCAGAACGATCGCCCCGCCCTCGCCCTTGACCGCCGTCGCGATCCGGGCTGACCCGCCATCCCAGTCGAGCCAGCCGCTGTCGCCGGGCTGGCCGCCGCTGTTGGCATAGAAGAGGCTCGCGTCAAGGATGAGGCCGCCTTCGGGTGTGTGGCCGACGACCTTCGCCGCCGCCTCGCGCAGGTAGGCGTCCCGGAAGAGCAGCTCGGTCACGTCTCATCCTCCTCCGAGGGGTCGTTGTTGATCCGCTCGCGGTCGGGCGTGCGCGCGCGATCCTCGGCTGCCGGCGCCGTCGGCTCGGGCTTCGGGTGCGCTGCTGCCGGGCCAAATTTCCGTCCGAAGATTTCGCCTGCGTTGCGCAGCCAGATGTCGCGCTGCGCGAAGGGTATCTCGATCCCCTCCACCGCAAAGCGTTCGACGATCTTGTGCAGCATCTCGGTCTGCACACCCAACTTCAGATTGACGTCCGACAGGATGGCGCGGATCTCGAAATTCAGGCTGTCGGCGCCAAGCCCGGTGAAGAAGACATTGGGCTTGGGGTCGACGAGAACCACCGGCTCCGCTTCGGCAATCTCGCGCAGGATCGCCTCGACCTTGCGGGTGTCGCTGCCATAGGCCACGCCCACCGGCAGGATCATCCGTCCCGTGAGGTTGCGCCGTGTGAGGTTCGTCACCACCCCGGAAATCAGGTCGGCATTCGGCACGATCACGTCGCTACGGTCGAAGGTCTCGATCCAGGTCGAGCGGACGGAGATGCCCCTGACGGTGCCGGCCTGGCCGTTGACCTCGATCATGTCGCCTTCCGAGATCGGCCTTTCGATCAAGAGGATGATCCCCGAGACGAAGTTCTGCACGATGTTCTGAAGGCCGAAACCGATACCGATCGACAAGGCACCGGCCACATAGCCAAGGGCGGAAAGATCGATCCCCGCACCGGTCATCGCGGCAAGGGCGGCAAGGAAGATCCCGACATAGCCGAGGCCCGAGACGATGGCGTTCTGGACGCCCTTCTCGATCCGCGTCCGCGGCAGGATCGCGGTCCTGAGGCCGGCCTGCGTCAGCCGCGTCAGACCGTAGCCGACAAGGAAGATCGCCGCGAAGGCAAGGACCACGGTTGGCGAAATCTGCGTCTCGCCGACCCGCACGCCTTCGCTGAGACGGGTCCAGGTTTCCGAGAGATCGGCCTCGCGCGCGCCCCAGATCAACGCGAGGAGCGGCACGGCGATCAGGGCAAGGATGGTGCCGAGGATGACGGGCGCAAGCCCCTCGCGCCCCTGTTCGCCCTGCCGGGTGACGAGAAGGTAGAAGTCGGTGCCGAAGCGCTGCACCAGGATGAAGAAGCCGATCAGCGCCAGCGTCTCCAGCATCGGCCACATCAGCGCGTTGGCGGCAGCGACATAGCCCACGGCGGCCAGAAGTGGCGCCACGACCGAGACGGCCAGCACCGCCGAACTGAGAATGCGGAGAAGCCAGCTTCTGAGCTCGGCCGCCGAATCCGCAGGCGAACCGGGCCGCGCCTTGGGCCGGATCAGGACACCGAGGCGGAAAAGGAAAATGCCCGCGATTACCACGAGCGGCGTCGCCCAGACCGATTGCGCCGCCATCGACACCGGCGGCCTGACCTCGGTGATGAAAGCCTGACGGAAGGCCTCCAGCGACATCATCAGGCCAAGCATCGTGGTGTGGAAACTCGCCTCGGCCGGGCGGTCGGTCACGGTCGTGCTGTAGAGATTGTGCCGGAAGACCCATGAGCCGATCCAGCGCATCACAAAGAAAGCGACCGCCGCGACCGGCAGCGCGTCTAGCAAAGCGCCGGAGCGCGTCCCGGTCATCCCGGTCTGGTGGATCGCGGCGACGAGAAGCGTTACCCCGCCCACCGGCACCAGGACCTGACCGAAGGAAATCAGCGCCGCGGCGACGTCGCGCCCGCCAGTACGCCCGACGGTCAGGAGCCGGTTGGCCTGCCGTTCGATGAAGTCGGGCGCCCGGATCACGAGGAAAGCGGCCAGCACCAGCAAGAGGATGATGAGCGGCAGGTTGTTCTTCAGCGCAGTCCGCTTCTTCGGATCGCTCCAGGCATCGCCGGTTTCGGCCCAGAGCGTCCGGGCGCCCTGGGTCAGGACCGCAAAGCCCGCGTCCCAGGTGCGCGGATCGAAGGCTGTCGGAGACAGGCGCAGAAGCTCGGTCGCCTGCCGCGCCCTGACGCGGCTGTCGATCTGGCGGACGAGCCCGTCGGCGCGGGTCCGCGCCTCGACGGCTGCAAGGCCCGGCGCCTGCAGGTCGTTGAGCTGGCTGGTCAGTTCCTTGCGCCGCTCAGCCACCGCTGGCGGGTCGGGCGCATCGGCGGTGGGTGCCGGACCGAGGGCCGCGATCTGACCCTTTACCGTCGTGATCTGGTCGGCATTGATGTTCTGCGCTTCGGCGAAGGTGGTCCGCCACTCGACCACCCTTTTGCGCAGATCCTCAAGCGTGATGGTGCTGATCCGGTCGGCCGCAAGCGCCTCTTCGGTGCGCTTGGCGACCTCTTCCCACATCGTGTAGTCGGGCGCGGCCGGCTGGGCCTGCGCCACGCCAAGGCCCGGCAGAATTGCGGGCATCACCCCGGTCAGAAGGCCGAGGCAGAGGCAGAGGAAAGCGGTTCTTATCCAGCGCATCAGTCGACGAAGGCGCTTGGTATCGCGCGCGGCGCGGCGTCGAGCCACTCCGGCACCGGCAGCCCCTTGGCATGAAGGAAATCGGGATTGAAGAGCTTCGACTGATAGCGGTTGCCATAGTCGCAAAGGACGGTGACGATGGTGTGCCCCGGCCCCATTTCCTGCGCCATGCGGATCGCACCTGCGACGTTGATGCCGGAAGAACCGCCAAGGCAAAGCCCCTCCTCCCGCACCAGATCGAAGACAATGGGCAGGGCTTCGCTGTCGGGAATGCGGTAGGCCATGTCGGGCCGGAGGCCTTCGAGGTTCGCCGTGATGCGCCCCTGCCCGATGCCTTCGGTGATCGAGGAGCCTTCGGCCTTCAGCTGGCCGGTGGTGTAATAGCTGTAAAGTGCCGCGCCGTCCGGGTCCGCGAGGCCGATCTTCACGCCCTTCGGTTGCAGCGCCATTGCGACGCCGCCGAGCGTTCCGCCCGAGCCCACGGCGCAGATGAAGCCGTCGATCTTGCCTTGCGTCTGCGCCCAGATCTCGGGTCCGGTGGTCTCCACATGCGCCTGACGGTTGGCGACATTGTCGAACTGATTGGCCCAGATCGCGCCGTTAGGTTCGGTTTGTGCAATTTTCTCCGCAAGACGACCAGAATACCTGATATAGTTGTTCGAATTTGAATATGGCGCCGCCGGCACCTGCACCAGCTCCGCACCGGCCAGACGGATCATGTCCTTCTTTTCCTGGCTCTGCGTCTCAGGAATGACGATCACCGTCTTGTAGCCAAGCGAGGACCCGACGAGCGCGAGCCCGATGCCGGTATTGCCGGCCGTCCCCTCGACGATGGTGCCGCCGGGCCGCAAGAGGCCCTTCGCCTCGGCATCGCGGATGATGTAGAGCGCGGCGCGGTCCTTGACCGACTGGCCCGGATTGAGGAATTCGGCCTTGCCGAGGATCTCGCAGCCGGTCATCTCGCTGGCTTTCCTGAGCCGGATCAGCGGGGTATTCCCGACCGTCTCTGCCAGATCGCGGTGAATGGTCATGCGCGCTACCTCCTGAGGTTTCGCCCATTCCTAGGCCGCGCGCGGGCGGACCTCAACCCCCGCGCCGCAAGGCGTCGCGCCGAGCCGCCAGCCAGTAGGTCAGAATGACGAGCGGCCCCGCCGTGATCTCGCCCTTGTCGACAAGGTCGAGAAGTTCGGCGAAGGGCATGAGATGGGCGCGGATATCCTCTACCTCGCCGGGTACGCCGCCGAAACCGGCGCTACCGTCAGGCAGGTCGGCGATGCCGACGAAGTTATAAAGAAACTCGCTCTTGGCCGAGGGCGATGGATAGTAATGCGTGGCCGGCAGCAGCGACTTCAGGACCAGCCCCGCCTCTTCCATCGCCTCGCGGTGTGCCGCCGCCTCCGGCGTCTCACCGCCGTCGATGCGCCCTGCGATCGCCTCCAGAAGCCAGGGCTGACGGTCGCCGCGCGCCAGGGGCCCCATGCGGAACTGTTCGATCAGAAGCACCCGGTCGCGCGCCGGGTCATAGGGCAGCACCACGGCGGCATCGGCCGAGATGAAGACCGCGCGGTTGACCTCCGTGCTCATGTCGCCATCGAAGCGGCGGAAGCGGAGGTCATATTCCTCGACCGCGAAGAAGTTGCCATAGGGTTGCCAGCGGCGCCTGAGGTCAAGATCGCCCTTGCCGGCGGCACGGCGGACCCGCGGCGCGCCCGCCGCCTCGGCCCTCAGCCGCGCGCCGGCACGGGCGAGCATCATCGGGTAACGCCGCTGCACCGCATCCGCCGCCAGGCCCTCACCGTAAAGCCGCATCGCGTCCTCGGCGGCGGCGACGACCGTGCCGCCCCAGCGCGCCACCCAGTCGGACAGCGACCACGGCTCGCCCGGTTCCCAAAGATCAGGCTCAGGGAAATAGACATGGACCGGCAGCGCGCCTTCCGGGACCATGACCTCGCGGGTTTCATAGCCAAACCCGCCCTCGTAGAAATCAAGCCGGCGGACCTCGGCCTCGCTGAGGCCCCGCACCACGACGCCCTTGGCACCGGTCCCCCCTTCGACCAGGACCGGAAAGGCGCGGCCCTTGACCCAGAAGACCGAATGACCAGGCAGTTGCGCCGGCTGCATCCCGACCTCGCGGCCAAGCACAACCCGCAAAAGCTGCGCATGGCAGAGGGTTCCATAAAAGAAGAAATCGGCCAAGGTCTATTTCCAGCGCCGGGCGGCCCATTCCGACATCATCCCCGCCAGCGCCCCGCCGACAACAAGCACGGCAAGGACATCCCAGGCCAGAACGGTCATCAGATAGTCGACCCCGATACCGAAAATCCCGACCACGGCATCCATCGGCCCATCATAGGACCGGCGGAAGGCGAGGACCAGCATCTGGTAGATCGAGAAGATCAGAAGTGCCACCGCCACCGTCGTGGCCGCCGTCCGGACCCCGGCATTGACCGCCGGCCACCAGCCACGCCCTGCCGCAGGTCCCATGATCCGCCAGCCGACGGCAAGTCCGATCAGCGCGCAGTAGAACGAGAAGTTGCCGAACTGCGTGCCCTCCGGCAGATGCGGCTTCAGTATCTCCGAAGCGAAGAAAGCCAACAGCGCGAAGGCGAGCGCAGCGAAAAGCTTGGCGGCTGTGGGCATGCTAAATTGCTGGCCTTGTTACCGTGATCTGTGTCACGTCGCAGTTTCCGCCCCGGAATGCCCCGGCGCAAGAGGTCAGATAGAAATTCCACATCCGTTGAAAACGTGCATCAAACCCCATTTGGGCGATGTCGTCCCAGCGTTCGTTGAAACTGTCGTGCCAGCGTCTCAGCGTCTGGCTGTAGCTGCCGCCGAATTCGACCGATCCGACGAGGCCGAGCCCGGCCCGCGCGATCTCTTGCCGCAGCGCCGAGGGTGATGGCAGCATGCCACCCGGGAAGATGTATTTCTGAATGAAATCAACGCCTTTCCGGTAAATCTCGAAGCGCTTTTCCTGCAGCGTGATGATCTGCAGCGTGGCATTGCGCCCCGGTTTCAGCCTTTCGCGTACGGTGTCGAAATAGACGGGCCAGTACCTCTCGCCGACCGCCTCGAACATCTCGATGGAGGCGATGCCGTCGTATAGCCCGCGTTCGTCGCGGTAGTCGCGCAAGTGTAGATCGACCCGGTCGGCCAGCCCGGCGCGGGCGATCCGTGCGCGGGCAAAGTCGAATTGCGCCTCTGAAATCGTCAGCCCGGTGACTTTCAGCCCGCGCTCGGCCGCCGCATATTCGGCGAAACCGCCCCAGCCGCAGCCGATCTCCAGCACATGATCGCCGGGGCCCACCCCCATCCGGTCGACCATCGAGGCATATTTCGCCCGCTGCGCGGCCTCCAGGCTTTCCTGCCCGGTGGCGAAGAGCGCCGAGGAATAGGTCATCGTCCGGTCGAGCCAGAGCGCGTAGAATTCATTGCCGAGGTCATAGTGATGGGCGATGTTCTTCCGCGCCTGTTCGCGCGAGTTCGACTTCAGGTAATGACGGAGCCGCTCGTAGGCGCGTACCAGCCCCATTCCGGGAAAGCCGTCATAAAGCCCTTCGTTATCCTCATGCACCATGTCCATGAAGGCCTGAAGGTCTGGCGTGGTCCAGCCGCCCTCCATGTAGGCCTCGCAGAAGCCCAGATCACCCTCGCGGATCAGGCGCGCGAAGATATCGTCGTCGAGCACCTGGATTTCCGCCGCCGGCCCCGGCCCCTTGCCCTGCGCGCGGAACCGGCGCCCGTCGCGCATCACGAAATCGAGCCGTCCGTTCCTGAGGCTGCAAGCCACACGGAAAACCTGCGCGAAGTAGCGCGGCAGGCCGGTCTGGCCATCGGTCGAGGTAAGCACGCCCATCATCCCCTCCGCCACGGAGTCTAGCGCGATCCGCAGGCTTCGGGCAACTATCTAGAAAGGCAGGCCTTCACGGCGCGTTGCGTAAGCCAGAAGCGCGCGTTCGCGCCCTTCGGCAAGGCCGATCAGCGGATCGGGATAGGGCGCGTCCGGTGACAGCCCCCAGCTTTCCGGCACGGCGCGGAAATAGGACAGCGCGGTGTCGGGCGGCCTCGCCTGCCCTTCTGCGATCCAGCGGCGGCGATAGGTGCCGTCGGGGTCGAACTTCTCCCCCTGCGTCCTCGGGTTGAAGATGCGGAAATAGGGGGCGGCATCGGGGCCGGAGCCCGCCACCCATTGCCAGCCCATGGCATTGGCCGCCGGGTCCCAGTCGATGAGGCAATCCTGAAACCACCGAAGACCGACGCGCCAGTCGGTCAGGAGATGCTTGGTGAGGTATGAGGCCACGATCATCCGCGCCCGGTTGTGCATCCGACCGGTCACATACATCTCGCGCATTGCGGCATCGACGAAAGGCTCGCCGGTCAGGCCACGCCGCCAGCGCTCGGCATCCGGGTTGTCGCCGCGCCATGGGAAGCCGTCCCAGCCCTCGCGCCAGTTCCGGGTGGCAAGGGTCGGGTGGTGATAGAGGAGGTGCCAGGCAAATTCGCGCCAGCCGAGCTCCGACAGGAACTTCTCGGCCCCCGCCGAACCTTCGTCCCGCGCCCGCATCGCGGCCTGCCAGACGATACGCGGCGAAATCTCGCCCCAGGCGAGGTTTTCCGACAGGCCAGACCCCGCATCCAGCGCGGGAAAATCGCGCTCCGCCGCGTAACGATGAAGCCCTTCCGTCAGAAACCGGGAAAGCCGCGCCGAAGCCGCCGCCTCGCCTATTGTGGCATGGTCCGCGACCACCTCCGCCCCCCGCCGCATCGCCGCACCAATGCGCCAGTCGTCCAGAACCTCGGAAGCCGGCCATACATCAGGCGCCGGAATCCGCCCCGGCGCGGGCAAGGGCAGCCCCGGATCGCGCCCCCGGACCGCCTTCCAGTAGGGCGAGTAGACAGAGTAAGCCCCGCCCTGCCCGGTCTTGACCGTCCATGGCTCGAATAGCACCGCCCCCGGAAAGCTTTCCGCCGCGATGCCGCGATCCTTGAGCGCAGCCTTGACCGCAGTATCACGGGCAATCCCCTCCGGATCGTAGACCCGCTGCCAAAAGACCACCGCCGCTCCGGTCTCGGCCACGAGCGGAAGCAACACATCCTGCGCCCGCCCCCGCCTGAGGATCAGCCGCGATCCCTTCGCCGCCAGCGCCGCCGCAAAAACCCGCACCCCCTCGCCCAGCCGCCAGCGCGCTGCCGCGCCCATCGCCTCGACCGTCTCGTCATGGATGAATACCGGCAGGACCACCCGCCCGCTCCGGCAGGCCGCATCAAGACCGGCATGATCGGCCAGCCGCAGGTCGCGGCGGAACCACAGGATGACCGGACCTTCTTCCGTCATGGCTTCTTCGTTGTCCAAATACCCCGGGAGGGTCCGGGAGGGCAGCGCCCTCCCGGTTCCGACCTCAAAGCACCTCGTCCAGCGCCGCAATCAGCCGCGCCACATCCTCGGCACTGGTGTAATGCACCATCGACAGCCTGAGAACGCCCTTCTCAAGGTCCACTCCCATCGCCGTCAGGGGCCGCACCGCAAAGAAATCCCCGGCCCAGCAGTTGATGCCGCGCGCCGCCAGCGCCACCGACACCGGTTCCGCCGCCCGGCCAAGATCGACGGCCACCGTCGGCGCCCGGCGCGCGGCATCGGCAGGGCCGATCAGCCTCAGGTCGTTACGGTCGTTGAGATAGTCCAGCAAGGGCTGGCACACCGCCACCTCCTGCGCCCGCATCAGGTCATGCACCCTGACACCGCGCTTCCGCGCATCAGGCTCCGCGCCGAAGTGATGGTCGTGGAGCGCATCGAAGTAATCCGCGATCCCTGCAGAGGCAGCGATCTGGGCATGGTCCGGCCCGCCCGGCGTGAAGCGCTTGTAAAGCGTCTCGCCGTTGAACCAGTGGCCCTGGTTGGGCAGATGCATCCCGAGGCCCTCGCGGATCGCCATGATCCCCTGATGCGGCCCGAAGACCTTGTAGGCCGAGAAGAGGTAGATGTCGGTGCCAAGAGCATCCACATCCGGCAACCCGTGCGGCGCATAGCTGACCCCGTCGACGCAGGTCATGGCGCCGGCTTCATGGGCCATGGCGACGATCTCTGCCACCGGGTTGATCTCCGCCACCACGTTCGAGCAATGCGGGAAACAGACCAGCCGCACCCGGCCATCGGCCAGAAGCGGATTCAGGCGTTCAGGGTCGAGATGCCCGGTCGCCGGGTCGATCTTCCATTCCCGGATCTCCACGCCCTCCTCGCCCAGTCGCCGCCAGGGGCCGGAATTGGCCTCGTGATCCTGATCGGTCACGACGATTGCCTCGCCGGGCAACAGCGCACGGCGGAAGGCCTGGGCGAGAACATAGGTGTTGGCGGTGGTCGAAGGGCCGAAGCTCAGCTCATGCGTGCCGATCCCCATATAGGCCGCAAGCCGGGCCCGCGCCTCGTCCATCTCGGCCCCGCCCGCGGTAGCCGCCGCGTAGGGCGCATAGGGCTGCACCTTCCGTTCGCGGTAGAACCGCGTCAGCCGGTCGATCACCGGGGCGCAGGCGTAGGAACCGCCGGCGTTTTCGAAGAAGGCCTTGTCGGCCAGACCGGGCACGGCAAAGGCCGGAAACTGCCTGCGCACGAAGGTCATGTCGAGGGATGTCATCGTCGATCGCTCCTCAACTTGGCATCGGGGACCCGCTGGCGCTCGCCTGACAGGTCCCGGTCACGGGGGTCCTGGCAGGTCTTCCAGCCGAGCCGATGCCCATGGGTCGGGATCAACGGCAGACTTGGGAGCCAGATCGGCCCTTGCGTCGCGCCACCGATAGCATTGGTCCCCTGATCTGTAAATCGTTGCGGTCGGCACCCTTGCCGCCCCCGTTCGCGGCCCATATATTGGACCCGTCCGGGGCGACCCGGACTATGGACATAAACGCGCTCGTAATAAGCGGATCGGACCCGGGGGCGGTACCCGGCGGCTCCACCAGACACCCGTTATTGGCGGGTCATGGGGCCGAAACAGGATCGACGAACGACTAAAGGGGTTAGCTTTGTCCCGGTGAGGTACCACCGTTATCGGTCCGAAAAGTACAGTTGCCAATAACAACCGTGCTCCGGCAATGGCTCTGGCTGCGTAAGCAGTTCGGGTCGCCGAAACTAAGTCCTTGCGCTTAGCAGCGTAAGGCGGGGTTCGCAGGCACCTGGCAACAGAAGCCTGCACTTCCTTCCCTCACAACCTTCCTCAGCGTCATTCACGCTTCGGAAACCAGTTTCGCCCTAGTTTTCAACCAAACCGGATGCCGGGGAGATGGAATCGTGGGCAAACTCGACCTCTTGCGTGAATGGTATCGCCGCGTCTGGATCGAGGCGGATCCGGGCGCCATCGACGAATACTTCGCGCCCCGCGCCGGGGCGGACGGGCTGATGCCCGATGGCCAGGTCTCGTCCGAGGACTTCCGGGCACTGGTGCCCGCGCTCCTGTCGCTGGTCCGCAATCTCGGCATCGACATCGTCCGCCATGTCGAGACGGAAGATTGGCTCTGGGCGCAGATCACCGTCCACGCGCTCCCCGCACAAGGCGTCGCGCCAATCAGCGCCGGCGGCCAGATCATGATGCGGATCGAGGGCGGCAAGATTGTCGAGGCCTATAACGCCTTCGACTTCATCAGCTTCTTCGAACAGGCCGGACTATTGCCGCAGGATGCGTTCCTGCTGCTCCTCTCGGGCGAAAGGATGGGCTAGTTCCGCCTTGCCGGACGCGGGCCCGGCCTGCCATCATGGCCCATGCGCCAACCGCTTCCGCCCCGCATTGCCCTTGTCGTCGCCTCTGCCCTTCTCGCCGGCCCGTCGCAGGGTTGCGAGATTGCGCTTGTGCTGACCATCGACACCTCAGGCTCGATCGACCGAGGCGAATACCGCATCCAGACCGAGGGGCTTGCCGATGCGCTTGCCGACCCGGAAGTAGCCGATGCGCTCATCCTTGGGCAGGTGGCGCTTGCTGTGGTGCAATGGTCGGGTGCCGGGCAGCAATCGCTGTCGCTGCCGTGGCGGCGGATGCTGAGCCACGATGCCGTGGCGGATTTCTCCGCCGCCGCACGCGATCTGGACCGGGCCTTTGCGGGGTCCGATACCGCCGTGGGCGAGGCCATCGGCTTTTCGACCGACCAGTTCGCCGCCGTCGCCGACTGCCGCCGCCACATCATCGACATTTCCGGCGATGGCCCGATCAACGCCGGCCGCCCGCTTGGCCCGGAACGTAACCGCGCCATCGACGCAGGCATCGCCATCAATGCCGTCGCCATCGAGGATGCCGGCCAGTCGATCCCGATCACCGAGTTCTACCGCCGCGCCGTCATCACCCCCGGCGGCTTCGTCCTGACCGCGCGCGGCCTGACCGACTACCCACGCGCGATCCGCGAAAAGCTTCTGCGCGAAGTTGCCCGGCCCATGGGCTGAGGTTGACGGGCCGGGGCCGCCGTGTCACCATTTGCCCATGGGGCCGCGACCGCGCCCCGTGAGGCCAAGGCCCAAGCGTCGCATCCTTTGGACCACTTGAAAGGGATGCATCATGCCCGCTTTCGGCACCATCACTCCGTCTCAACTCATCCGCCTCATAGGCACGCCCGACGCGCCCGCGATCATCGACGTGCGCGACGAAGACGACTTCGCCGCCGATCCAAGGCTTCTGCCCGGCGCCCGCCGTTCGGCGCATGGCGCGGTTGCCGCACTCGCGCCCGGGTTTGCCGGGCGTCCTGCCGTCGTTGTCTGCCAGCGCGGCAAGAAACTGTCGGAAGGCGCGGCAGCAATCCTGCGTGTCCACGGCATCGCCGCCGAGGGGCTTGAGGGCGGCTGGCTCGCCGCCGTCGCCGCCGGCCTCCCCGCCATTCCGGCGCAGCTATTGCCCGCCGATGGCGAGGCCTCACTCTGGGTCACGCGGGCGCGGCCGAAGATCGACCGCATCGCCTGCCCCTGGCTCATCCGCCGCTTCATCGACCCCGGCGCCCGGTTCCTCTTCGTCGCCGCCTCCGAGGTCGCGGGCGTTTCCGACCGCTTCGGCGCGACCCCCTTCGACATCGAGGGCGTGACCCTGTCGCACCGGGGCGAAATGTGCAGCTTCGATGCCTTCCTCGACGACTACGGCCTTCATTCCGAGGCGCTCGACCGGCTCGCGCTGGTCGTGCGCGGGGCCGATACCGACCGCCACGACCTCGCGCCGCAGGCGGCGGGACTTCTCGCCATCTCGGTCGGGCTGTCGCGCCAGTTCAAGGATGACCTCGCGCAGCTAGAGGCGGGGATGGTGATCTACGACGCGCTTTACCGCTGGGCGCGGGACGGGTTCGACGAAGGCCACGACTGGCCGGCAGGGCGAAAAGCATGACCGCGACCGGACAGGACTGGCCCGATCTCTGGCGGGTCTTCGGGCGGATCGGGCTTTTGTCCTTCGGCGGCCCGGCGGCGCAGATCGCGATGATGCACCGCGATCTCGTCGATGACCGCAAGTGGCTCACGGAAGAGGAATATCTGAGGGCGCTGTCGTTCTGCATGCTCTTGCCGGGGCCGGAGGCGATGCAGCTTGCGACCTATGCGGGCTGGCGGCTGAAAGGCGTCGCAGGCGGTTTCCTCGCCGGTCTGCTGTTCGTGCTGCCGGGAGCCTTCGTCATACTGGCGCTGGCAGCGGCCTATTCCGCCTGGGGGGAACTGTCCTTCGTCCAGGCCCTCTTCTTCGGCGTGAAGGCCTGCGTCACGGTGATCGTGATCGAAGCCCTTCTCAGGGTCGCGAAACGCGCCCTGAAAGGCAACCGCCACCGCCTGATCGCCATCCTCGCCTTCGTCGCGATCTTCGCCTTCGGCGTCCCCTTCCCGGTCATCATCGCCGCCGCCGCGCTGACCGGGGCGCTCTGGCTTGACCGGCCCGCGCCAAAGCCCGCCGCCCTGCCCGCGCATGGCCATCTGGTGCCGACGCTCGGCATCGGCCTCATCGCATGGTTCGCGCCCTTCGCGATCATCTGGGCGGCGGGCCAGCAGTTCCTGCTTGAGATCGGGCTTTTCTTCTCCAAGCTCGCCGTCGTCACCTTCGGCGGGGCCTATGCCGTTCTGGCCTACATGACCCAGACCGTGGCGCAGTACTATGGCTGGCTGACGACCGGCCAGATGATCGACGCCTTGGGGCTGGCCGAGACGACGCCGGGTCCGCTGATCCTTGTGACCGAGTTCGTGGCTTACGTCGCGGGCGACATCAGGGGCGGCGCGGGCCTTGCCCTCGCGGCGGCGGCGCTGACGCTCTGGGTGACCTTCGTGCCCTGCTTTCTCTGGATCTTCGCCTTCGCGCCCTACATCGGCTGGATCGGCTCGCGCCCGCGGCTTCAGGCGGCGCTCGCGGGAATCACCGCCTCGGTTGTCGGCGTCATCGGCAATCTTGCCGTGGTCTTCGCGCTTCATGTCCTCTTTGCGCGGCTCGGCACCTTCAATGCCGGCCCCCTGCACCTGACCGTGCCGGACCCGACGAGCCTCGATTTCGGCGCGCTGGCGATCCTCCTTCTGTCAGGCGTAGCCCTTCTCAGGCTGCATTGGCCGCTGGCCGGTGTGCTGGCCGGATCGGCGGCCCTTGGCGTGGCGATTCAGGCCATCGGCTAGACCCCCGGAAACGGCGGCCAGCCCGGATTTCCCCGGTGCCAGCGAGATTTGGCACCGACCCGCCGCCCCCCTTTTCTTCCCGGACAAAAGGCTTATGCTGCGCCTCATAACCGTCCGGAAAGCAGTTGCATGACGAAATCCATCGACTACGGCACGCTCATGCACAGGGCCATGCGCGGCCTCATCATGGATGTGCTGCGCGGGGTGGAGCGGGACGGTCTGCCGGGCGATCACCACTTCTTCATCACCTTCGACACCCGCCATCCCGAAGCCGAAATGGCCGACTGGCTGCGCGAGCGTTACCCTGAAGAAATGACCATCGTCATGCAGCACTGGTTCGACAACCTGACCGTCGACGAACAGGGTTTTGCCGTGACGCTGAACTTCGGCGACCAGCCCGAACCGCTCTACATCCCCTTCGGTGCCATCTGCACCTTCGTCGATCCTTCCGTCGAATTCGGCCTCAGGTTCGAATCGCAGCAGGATTCGGACGACGAGGACGAAGATGACGAGGATGAGCAAGAGCCCGACGACGACGCGCCTCCGACCCGGACCGAGGCCGAGGTTGTCAGCCTCGACAAGTGGCGCAAGTAGTCCGATCGAAAGCGCATCCCCAATCACTCAGGGCGCAGGCCTGCCCTTCGCATTTCCGAGGAACGTCGATGCCCCGTGATCTCGTCCTCTTCGTCGGCCAGCTCCTGCGCAATCCGCGCGAGGTTTCGGCCATCGTGCCATCCTCGCGGGCGCTGGCTTTGGCAATGGCGCAAGGTCTTGGGCCGGCGACGGGGCGCGTGGTGGAGTTTGGCCCCGGCACCGGCAAGCTGACGCGGGCGATCCTCGATCAGGGCGTGGCCCCGGCCGACCTCACTCTTTACGAGATGAACCCGGCCTTCTGCGACAGCCTCCGGGCGCGCTTCCCCGGTGTCCGCGTCATCAATGCCCCGGCGCAGGAAGCGGTGCGCGAGCTTGCCGGCGTCGGCGCCGTGGTCAGCGGCCTGCCGCTTCTGTCGATCCCGCCGGAGATCCAGCGCGGCATCATCGGCGCGGCCTTCACGATCCTGCGCCCCGGCGCGCCCTATATCCAGTTCACCTACGGCCCGAAACCGCCGGTGACCGAAGGCGTCAGCGCCGCGCTGAAGCTGCGTTTCGATCAGGGCCCGCGCATCTGGCAGAACCTGCCGCCGGCGCGGGTCTACCGCTATACCCAAGGCTGATGCGACAGTTTGCGCAACCAGCGCAAGTGGCCGCATTTCAGGTTTGAGACGCGCCCCGGAATGGCTTAGTGAGGGGGCGCATTCCCCGAAAATCACAGGCCCCGTCATGACCCAGACCCGCACCGAGACCGACAGCTTCGGCCCCTTGGAAGTTCCTGCCGACAAGTACTGGGGCGCGCAGACCCAGCGGTCGATCATCAACTTCCCGATCGGCTGGGAAAAGCAGCCGGTGCCGATCATCCGGGCGCTTGGCGTCATCAAGAAGGCCTGCGCGCTGGTCAATATCGCGCAAGGCGACATCGACCCGAAGCTGGGCGAGGCCATCGCCAAGGCGGCGGATGAGGTGATCAAGGGCCAGTTCGACGACAACTTCCCGCTGGTGGTCTGGCAGACCGGCTCCGGCACCCAGTCGAACATGAACGCGAACGAGGTCATCTCGAACCGCGCGATCGAAATGCTGGGCGGCACGATGGGCACCAAGAAGCCGGTCCACCCGAACGACCATGTGAACATGGGCCAGTCGTCGAACGACACCTTCCCGACGGCGATGCATGTCGCCATCGGGATGCTCGCCCGCGACGTGCTGATCCCCGGGCTTGAGAAGCTGCAAAAGGCGCTGGCGGCGAAGTCGGAAGAGTTCAAGGACATCATCAAGATCGGCCGCACCCATACCCAGGACGCGACACCGCTGACGCTTGGGCAGGAGTTTTCGGGCTATGCCAAGCAGGTCGAAAAGGGCATCGCGCGGGTGAAGGCCTGCCTGCCCGACATCTACGAACTGGCGCAGGGCGGCACCGCCGTTGGCACTGGCCTCAACACGAAAGTCGGCTGGGATACCCGCGTCGCGGCAGAGATCGCGAAGATCACCGGCCTGCCGTTCGTCACCGCCCCGAACAAGTTCGAGGCGCTGGCGGCGCATGACGCCATGGTCATGTTCTCGGGCGCGCTTAAGACGGTCGCGGCGAGCCTTTTCAAGATCGCCAACGACCTCAGGCTTCTCGGCTCCGGCCCGCGCTCCGGCCTTGGCGAGCTGATCCTGCCGGAGAATGAGCCGGGATCGTCGATCATGCCGGGCAAGGTCAATCCGACCCAGGCCGAAGCTCTGACCATGGTCTGCGCCCATGTCATGGGCAATGACGCTGCCGTCGGCTTTGCCGGGTCGCAGGGCCACTTCGAGTTGAACGTCTACAACCCGATGATGAGCTACAACGTCCTGCAATCCATGCAGCTTTTGGGTGATGCGGCGTCGAGCTTCACCGACAACATGGTGGTTGGCACGCTGGCCAATACCGCGCGGATCGACAAGCTGATGAAGGAAAGCCTGATGCTGGTGACGGCGCTGGCCCCGACCATCGGCTATGACAACGCCACCAAGGTCGCCAAGACCGCGCACAAGAACGGCACGACGCTGCGCGAAGAGGCCATCGCGCTTGGCTTTGTCGATGGCGAGACCTTCGACAAGATCGTGCGGCCCGAAGACATGATCGGCCCCAAGGGTTAGGCCATGGCCGAGATCATCAATCTCAGGCAAGCGCGAAAGACGAAGGCGCGGGACGAAAAGCGGGCGGCGGGCGATGAGAACGCCGCCCGGCATGGCCGCTCCAAGGCGCTGAAGGCGCTGGAAAAGGCCCGGAACGACCGGGCCGAGGCCGCGCTCGACGCGCACCGGCTGGATGGCCGGGGCGAGTGAGCGCGCCCGCCAAGCATTCGCTGACGCTGAACGGCCACCGAACCAGCGTGTCGCTCGAAAACGACTTCTGGTGCGCCTTCCGCGAGATCGCCGAAACGCGCGGCCGACCGATCAATGCCCTTGCCGCCGAAATCGACGCTGGGCGCGACGACGGCACCGGCCTTGCGACCGCGATAAGGCTGTTCGTGCTTAAGGATTTGCAGAGCCGACTGAAGGACGCCGGCACCGGCGCTCAGTGACCGTCAAACTGATCGGGATAAAGCGCCCGCCGCATCTTGTCGGCCAGCGACTTTTCCTGCTGCTCCCAGTCGGTCAGGGTCGGACCCTTGCGCCCGTCCGGGCTGAGTTCGCCCCGAAACAGGGCCTGGATTTCCTCGCGCGACAGCGAAGCGGTTTCTTCCACCGGTTCGGGCTGGTACTGGATGCCGATGGCCCGCCACGACGGGATGGCAATGCGAAGAAAACTTGGCGCCGAGAAGATCGCGGAGCCAAAGGACGACTGGGCAACATCCAGTGCTTTCATGGTACAGGAACCCCCCAAGGAACCCATCCGGAACGAAGGCAGATTCGATCCGGTCAACAGCGGCCATATGAGCGGAAAACGGCCTAGGCAGAGTAAGGGAAAAACGAATCGTTTTTCCCACAGCCCTAAGATGAACCGGAATCGCGATTTCAATCAATTGCCGGTTGCACAATTCGGCGGTTTTTCGGCCATTGGCGCAAGTTACGCGACGTCACGCAGCCGCGCGATCAGGCGGATGCCATCCTTTGCACGAACGGTAAGCTGCGCCACAGGAACGGGTTCAGCGGCATCGACAACTCTAAACTCAAACGTTTTCAACAAGATGGCAAGGAAGAGCGGCCCCTCGATCATCGCAAAGCCGGCACCGGGGCAGACCCTCGGCCCTTCGGAGAAGGGCATATAGGCTGAGCGCGCGGATTTCCGCCCGGCTTCGCGCTGCCAGCGGTCGGGATCGAAGCTGTCGGGGTCATTCCAGAGCCTTTCGTGGCGGTGAAGATGCCAGGGCGACAGCACGATCTGCGCGCCGGGACCAATGTCCCGGTCGCGGAACCGTTCCGCCCTTGTCGCCTCGCGCACCATCATCGGCACAGGCGGATAAAGCCTCAAGGTTTCACGGAAGACATCGCGGATGAAGCCCATCCGCCCGAGCGCGGCGATGCCCCCATCAGGCGCAAACCCCGCCGCCTCGGCCGCCGCGCGGTCTTGCGCCCCGGTGTCCCGCGCCAGCAGATAAAGCGCCCAGCCAAGCGCCGCCGCCGAGGTTTCATGCCCGGCGAGAAAGAAGATCGCGACCTGATCGACCATCTCGCCCGTGGTGAACAAGCGCCCGGTTTCGGGATCGGGCGTGGTCATGATCTTGGTGGCGAGGTCATCGGGCGCCCTGCCCGCCTTGATCGCCGCCAGCCGGTCCTCGACCAGCCCCGCGATCAGGGCGCGGATCGTCGCCGCCGCAGCCTTCGCCCGGCGCGGCAGGAAGCGCGGCATCCAGGCCGGCAGCGGAAGGAAGGCCGCGAGGTTCAGAAGCGGTTGCGCCCGCTGGTAGGCGCGGAACTCGGCAAAAACCCGCGCCGCCGTCTCATGTTCGATCGGGATCGAGAAGAGCGTGCGGAAGATCGCATCGGCGGCGGCGTGGCTGGCAAACTCCTCGATCTCCACCACCGCGCCCGCCTTCGCCAAAAGCCGATCTCGCGCGGCCTCTGCGGCGGCCAGAAGTGCGGGGTAAGTCTCATGCAGGCGGCCCTTGGCGAAGGCCGGGTCGATGATCCGCCGCTGCGCCAGCCAGAGCGCGCCATTGGTGACAAAGACGGATTGCCCCAGAAGCGGCGCCAGCCCCTCGCGCACCCGGTCGCTTTTCGGGAAATCGCCGGGGCGCCTGGTCAGCACCTCTTCGATCAGGGCCGGATCGTTGCAGAGGTAGGAGCGGAAGAAGGGGGTCCGGAACTCCGCCATCCAGGCGCGGTAGAGCCGCGCGGGCTGGGCCGAGAGGATATCGCGCCGGAAGAGCTTCAGGTATTGCCAGAGCGACACGCGGTCTGGCCGAGGTTCGGGCTTCGGCGCAATCATGGCAGGTCCCTGTAGCCGCTTGCCGTACGGGTGATGACCGTCTTCGACGGTGCCCGGTCGCGGTAGCGGTCGGCGAGCGTCAAGGGCCCGGCGGTGATGCGGAAATAGTCGTAGTCGCCGGGCCGGTCGAAGGCGCAGAGATACTGGAAATGCAGCCGGAAGAAGCGCCACCTGAGCTTCCTCCAGCGCGCCGGGCTCAAGGTCTGGGTGAAGGCCGCCGAAAGGATCAGCGGCCAGCGCTGATCTGGCGGCGCGACCCCCGTCACCTTCACCGGATCGCAAAGCGCATAGGTGCAGCCGTCCCCCGGCGCGGTCACATCGACCCAGGTCAGGGCATCGCTCGCCGAAAGATGGGCGAGATCGCCGCGCAGGCGCTGCGCGCGGGGCAGGAATGAAACCATCGGCACGACATGGCCGAGCGTCAGGAGCGAAAGCACCGGCCCCCCGTCGCGCGGCCCCTGCCCCGCCCTGAGAAGGTCGGAGAGCAGCGAGACGGCAAGATGCGCGCCCGAGGAATGGCCGACCACGACCACCTCGTCATGCGGCCCCCGCAGCGCCTCGGACACGCGGGCGGCGAAGTCCCGCAGCCGGTCCTCCAGAAGCTGCGGATAGGCGCCGCCCTCGACCGCCGTGAAGGCATAGTCGTGCATCAGGTAATGGGCATAGAGCCTGCCGTCGATCCGCCGGAACTGCCAGAGGACGAGGGCAACGGCACCAATCCCCGCCGCCAGCGCCAGCAGCACCGAAAGGCCGCCTTCGGGCAGCGCCACGCTCAGGAGCCGCCCCGCCACGACACCCGCGCCGATTGCCACCACAAGCTGCAAAAGAAGCATCAGAATCGGATAAAGCGCCGCGATCGTCGGTCCTTTGCGCAGCCCCGCCAGCCGGAAGATCGCGCCCGAGCCGACATAGGTCCGCACCGTTCGCCAGAGCTGCCGGTAGGTATCGAAGACCCCCTGCCGCATCGAGGCGCGGACGATGTCGGACCAGAGAAGCACCTCGATCTCGGCCTCCGAGGCAACGCCCTCCATCTCGGTCGTCACGCGCCAGCCGAAGGCATCGCCCCCCTGCCGGGCGGAAACGGTGATCGCATAGCCGCTGATCGCCGCCTGGGCCAGGGCCTCGGTCCGGTAAAGCTCGCGGTAGCGGCGCGGATGGAAGGGGTCGTAGCCCGGAATGTAGAAGACGCGCCGCCGCACCTTTGGCTCAGAGGCTCTGTCCGGCAAGGACGACCCCCGCGGCGCGGCCAAGCTGGCGCGAGACGTCGCGGAACACCTGCGCATAGGCCTCGGACAAGGCCCGGTTCATCATCTGGGCTTCGGGCCGCCGGGTGAAATCGGTGTAACGCTTGATATCCTCGTCGGACAGCGGCGCATAGGCCATCATCAGATAGGCATGCACCCAGATGTCGGTCTCTTCCCGGATCGCCTGTTCCTGCGCCCAGACTTCGGCGACGACATCGTCCTCGCTCATCTCCGCCCCGATGGCGCCAGCGTCCCGAAGCCCCTGATAGAACGCGAAATTGGCGTTGAGGCCGTTCGAGACATTGCTTTCGACAAGATCGTTGACCTCGACGAAATCCGTGACAAGCGCGACCCTCGGATCGTTCCCGGCCCGCATCTCCTCAAGCGTGAGGCGGCTGGCATCCTCGACATCCGGATCAAGCAGCGCCCGCCGCGCGGAGATTTCCAGCGTCGTCGCCTGCTGGCCGAGGCCCGATCCGAAGAACTCGATGACCGGAGCGAAACTGGTGCCCGATTGCGGCAGGGCCGCCACAAGGGCGGTGTTGAACTCCGCCAGAAGCCGGTCGGGCGCGTAGATCTGGTGGACGGCGGCACTCCAGCTCGCACCCCCGGCGCCGTCGAGCATGTTCTCGTCGATCTCCTTGCCGTAGGCCTCGCCCTCTGCGGCAAGAACCTCGAAGACCTCCGGCAGTTGCAGGACCGCGACCAGTTCGTCCACTTCCGCCGCGCCGGCCGCGCCGGAAACCGTAAGGCCAGTCGCAAGAAGTGTGGCAAGGAAGAATGGGCGCATCGGGGTTCCCGGGAAGGTTCTGCCCCTACAGTCCTAGTCCCAGCGCCCGCCCGTGCCAAGCGCAACCCGCAAGGCCACTGCCTCCGCGGGCGGTCCTCCGCACACCCCCGGGTCCCACGCGCCCGCAGAATCGGGGTTGCAGAGCAGAGCGCCTGCCGCTAAATCCCCCGCCTGTGACGATCCCTGACGCGGAGAGGTGGCAGAGTGGTCGAATGCGGCGGTCTCGAAAACCGTTGTCGGTGCGAGCCGACCCAGGGTTCGAATCCCTGTCTCTCCGCCACATCACATTGAAAACATTGAATTATTTTGTATATTTTTAGGATTACCCGCCGTCTTACCCGCCATGCACAAAATGCTTGGCCACATTTGGTTGGAATTGCCGCTCACCGTTGCAACGGGTTGCAAGCCGTGATGCACTGGCGTCAGTCGCTGCAAACTGCGCATGTCGGAAACCAGCGAACGCCTGAAGTTGCCACAGATCGCTCGCGGCGGTAGCGTTCAAGCAAACATACAGCTTGGGCCTTCATGACGGTTTCCGGTCGCATAGCGTTCCTGCCATGGGTCACGCTCCCGAAGGCGGTCAGCGTCTTCGGCTTCAGGTTTGTTCCAGTGCACTTAAGCGAGTGCGAAAAGGTCTTTGGCGAGGAGGTAGCCACCCCTGCCGTCAAGGCCATCCGGACCCATGTGACCCAAAGCAGCAAGCCCATAGAAAGTTGCACCGCCATCTTGCGCCCGCGTGCAGCACCGCCAGGCGTTGTTGCGCAACTCACGCTTGAGGCGTGATGGCCCCTTGCCCCATTGAGTTCATGCCACGCGGACGATCTCGGCGGTGCCGAGTGCATTGAAGCCGTTGATGAGCGCGACGCGGATCTGGATTTCAGCGGTTTGGCTGTCGGGGGGCGTTGTTGCCCAACTCTGACGTTGTAGGATTCACATCGCGAATCCATGCAGTTAGGCAAGCGGCATGAGCAAGCCATCACCTGCCCGCTACCGCACCACGAACTGGTCCGGCTACACCGCCTCGCTGAAGAAGCGTGGTTCTTTGCTGGTCTGGCTGGACAAGGAGATGGCATGGCGCGCGCCGCCTGACGGTAGCCCGGGCCGCCCCTCGGTCTTCTCCGACGCCGCGATCCAGTTCTGCCTGACGATCAAGGTCCTGTTCAAGTTGCCGCTCAGGCAGACCACCGGGATGGTGGCCAGCTTGCTGAAGTTGGCGGACCTGGACTGGGCGGTGCCCGACTATACAACCTTGTGCCGTCGGCAGAAGACGCTGGCCGTCCAGATTCCCTTCCGGCGTGCCGATGGGCCGCTGAACCTTCTGGTGGACAGCACTGGCATCAAGTTCCTCGGTGACGGCGAATGGCAGGCCCGCAAGCACGGCATTCAGGGCCGACGCCAATGGCGCAAGGTGCATCTGGCCATGGACACGGCCACGTCTGACATCCGCGCCGTGGAATTCACCCCCAGCAGCGATGGTGACAGCCCTGTGCTGCCGGAGTTGCTCGACCAGATCCACGAAGGTGAAGAGATCGGCACCGTGACCGCCGATGGCGCCTATGGCACGCGCCGTTGCCACACCGCCATCATTGACCGCCAAGCCACGCCGATCATCCCGATCCGCAAGAACGGACGCCCTT
>Ga0102832_1000850_pt1 | contig 32090 bp, 30 predicted proteins | sample EBPBio282013_DNA_FD_88942 | JGI IMG/M metagenome (GOLD analysis project Ga0102832, IMG submission 88942) | Wastewater treatment Type I Accumulibacter community from EBPR Bioreactor in Madison, WI, USA - Reactor 2_5/28/2013_ DNA (Illumina Assembly) | ecosystem: Engineered > Bioreactor > EBPR >... | reverse complement strand
AAAGCGGGTTACGAAGTATTCTTAGCGAAAAGCCGGATCTCGTGATTCTTGACATGAATCTGCCCAACTACGATCAGACTACATTGGAGTCAGGCGGGCGGCTTCATCAGTTTGGCGGCCGCGAACTTGTTCGCCAAATGAGTCGACGAAAGATTCGACTTCCGATGATCGTGATCACTCAGTTCGACTACTTCGAGATTGGGGCCACAACCGTCACGTTATCCGCACTCGATGGCGAACTCAAAAGGCGCTTTCCAGACAACTATCTGGGCGCAGTCTACTACCACATATCGAATGACGATTGGACGAGCGAACTGGCGGACCTCATCGCTGAGGCAGACAGCCGAACTGGAAGCGGGGAAGTCTAAAATGGAAGCAAAGCATCAAACTAGTATTCGCATCTTAATTGTAGAGGACGAGACCGAGAAACTTGGGAAAATTATGGATGTCATTGGATCAACAAAGGACAGTCACCTTATAAGATGCTCGGAGGTTCGTGATGCAATGGGCGCGCGAAGACTGCTTGAAAGAGAGCAGTATGACTTGCTGATTGTCGATCTGCGCATTCCAAACAGAATCGGAGAACCTGCAGAAGCTGCGCAAGGCGCCGAGCTCTTGAGAGAGGTTTGCGCTCGCGACAAGTACCATCGACCATACCACATCATCGGGATTACCGCGTACTCAGAGAGCTACGAGAGTTCCTTCGAACTCTTTTCGGATCAAGTGTGGGCAATTTTGAGGTACGACATTAAGGAAGATGGCTGGGCTCGCCAACTGCGAAACAAGCTTTCATACCTCCTAAGTTCCAAGCAGTTGTTGAGATTCTCAGACGGCAAGACATATGAGACCGACCTCGCCATCATAACCGCACTTGATTCTGAACTTGCCGCCGTGCGGCGGCTTCCAGCAGATTGGCAGGAGCATAAGGTTCCGCATGACTCGACCCGTTACTTTACAGGGGTCTTTTCGTCGGCTTCCCGGAACATCTCAGTCGTCGCCGCTGCTGCGCCTAGGATGGGGATGGCGATGAGTGCGGTGCTGGCCTCCAAACTCATCACGAACTTTCGGCCTAGGTATCTTTGCATGTGCGGTATCGCTGCCGGTGTTAAGGGCCGAACCAACCTTGGTGACATTCTAGCGGTGGATCCCTCGTGGGATTGGGGAAGCGGCAAGCGGTTGGTCGATAAAGATGGCAAGGCGTGCTTTTCGCCTGCGCCGAATCAGTTGCCGCTAGAACCGCGCATCCGGGACCGCCTAAAGGCTTACGTGGATCGAACAAGCGTGCTTCACGATATCCAAAAGGCTTGGCCAGGCGCGGAAGTTGGGCACGCCCTACGATTGCACGTCGGACCAGTTGCGTCAGGCGCGGCAGTTCTGGCTGATCCGAATGTTGTTGGCTCAGTTAAGGATCAGCAGCGTCAACTTATTGGCATCGAAATGGAGGTTTATGGAGTTCTGACCGCTACAGAGAACTGTGGCGAGCCTCGTCCTATCGGGTTTGCGCTAAAGTCTGTTTGCGACTTTGGAGATGCAGAAAAGTCGGATGACTTTCAGCCTTATGCTGCGTACACCAGTGCTCAATTCCTGTACAAGTTCAGCTTGGAGGAGCTCGACTGCTCGGGAATATAGCCCACTACACGACTTAGGGCATGTCTCTTGATCTGCTTGCTTGGCTGATACGTTAGGCCCCCGGGTGCAGCCCCGGCGCCTCCTGGCCGGTCCGGGCGACGTACTCGGTATAGCCGCCGCCGTACTGGTGGACGCCCTCGGGGGTCAGCTCCAGCACCCGGTTCGACAGGGCCGCGAGGAAATGGCGGTCGTGCGAGACGAACAGCATGGTGCCCTCGAAGTCGGCGAGGGCCGCGACCAGCATCTCCTTGGTCGCCATGTCGAGGTGGTTGGTCGGCTCGTCGAGCACCAGGAAGTTCGGCGGGTCGAACAGCATCTTGGCCATGACCAGCCGGGCCTTCTCGCCACCCGACAGCACGCGGCACGGCTTCTCGACATCGTCGCCGGAGAAGCCGAAGCAGCCGGCCAGCGAGCGCAGCGCGCCCTGCCCCGCCTGCGGGAAGGAGCCGTCGAGCGATTCGAACACCGTCTCGTCGCCGTCGAGCAGGTCCATCGAGTGCTGGGCGAAGTAGCCCATGCGCACGCTGGCGCCCAGGGTCACCGTCCCGTCGTCGGGCTCGGTCGCGCCGGCCACCAGCTTCAGGAGCGTCGACTTGCCGGCGCCGTTGGCGCCCAGCACGCACCAGCGCTCCTTGCGCCGCACCACCAGGTCGAGGCCGCTGTAGATCGGCTGGGCCCCGTAGCCCTTGTGGACGTTGCGGAAGGCCGCCACGTCGTCGCCCGAGCGCGGCGGGCTGCGGAACTCGAACTGCACCGACTGGCGGCGGCGCGGCGGCTCGACCTTCTCGATCTTGTCGAGCTTCTTGACCCGGCTCTGGACCTGGGCGGCGTGCGAGGCGCGCGCCTTGAAGCGCTCGATGAACTTCAGCTCCTTGGCCAGCATCGCCTGCTGGCGCTCGTACTGGGCCTGGCGCTGCTTCTCGCCGATCGCGCGCTGGGCTTCGTAGAAGTCGAAGTCGCCCGAGTAGGTGATCAGCGAGCCGCCGTCGATCTCGACGATCTTGTTGACGATGCGGTTCATGAACTCGCGGTCGTGCGAGGTCATCAGCAGCGCGCCGTCGTAGTCCTTGAGGAAGGCTTCCAGCCAGATCAGGCTCTCGAGGTCGAGGTGGTTGCTCGGTTCGTCGAGCAGCATGACCGACGGCCGCATCAGCAGGATGCGGGCCAGCGCCACGCGCATCTTCCAGCCGCCCGACAGGAGGCCGACATCGCCGTCCATGCGCTCCTGGCTGAAGCTCAGCCCGGCCAGCACCTCGCGCGCGCGGGCCTCGAGCGCGTAGCCGTCGAGTTCCTCGAAGCGCGCCTGGACCTCGCCGTAGCGCTCGACGATCTCGTCCATCCGGTCGGCCTGCTCGGGATCGACCATGGCGGCTTCCAGCGCGTGCATCTCGGTCGCCAGCGCGCTGACCGGCCCAACGCCGTCCATCACCGCCGACACCGCGCTCTGGCCCGACATCTCGCCGACGTCCTGGCTGAAGTAGCCGATGGTGGTGCCGGGATCGACGGTGACCTGGCCGTCGTCGGGCTGCTCCTGGCCGGAGATCATGCGGAACAGCGTCGTCTTGCCGGCGCCGTTCGGCCCGACCAGCCCCGCCTTCTCCCCCTTCTGGAGGCCCATCGACGCGTCGATGAACAGGATCTGGTGGCCGTGCTGCTTGCTGATGTTGTCGAGGCGAATCATGGGGTCCGGTACTGACGCGGGACGGCGGGAGCGGCGAAGGGCGCCCTGTTAGCAGGTTCCGCGGGCGGGCAAAACCGGGGCGGCGCCCCTTCCCCCGGCCGGACCGGGGCGGCTCGGCTCGTGAGACGGTGCCGGAAAAGGCGGTAGTATTGTCTCGCCAACCCCGGTCTCAAGGAGGTTCCCGTGGCCATATCGTTCCTGCATTCCAAGGGGACCCAAGCGCCCATCCGGATTCCCGCCATCGGGCTCGACCTGTTCGTGCGCATGCCGCCGGCGGCGAGTTCGGGCGAATTCTGCTTCATCGAGACCATCAATGCGCCGGGCGCGGGTCCTCCCCGGCACCGCCATCGCGAAGCCGAGATCTTCCGCGTCATCGAGGGCCGGTATCTCTACGAGGCGGACGGCCAGCGCTTCCATGCCGAGGCCGGCGACGTGGTCAGCATTCCGGGCGGGGTCGAGCACGGTTTCTGCAACGTCACCGACAAGCCCGCGCGCCAGTACATCCTGGTCACCCCGGCGCTCGATGCGGTGGCCTTCTTCACCGAACTGGCGAGCGTGATGCACGACGGCATCCCCGACCCGGCCGCTCTCGCGGCCTTCGGGCGAAAGTGGCACGTGGAGTTCCTGGGGCCGCCCGTCAGCAGGAACGACCAGCCCACGGACTGACGCGATCGCGCCTGCTGGGCCGCCGTCGACGCAATACCGAGAGGTCCGTCACCGACGCGGCGCCTGGTTCACTCCCACTCGATCGTGCCGGGCGGCTTCGAGGTGATGTCGTAGGTCACCCGGTTGATGCCGCGCACCTCGTTGATGATGCGGTTGGCGACGCGGCCCAGGAACGCATGGTCGAACGGGTAGTAGTCGGCCGTCATGCCGTCGGTCGAGGTCACGGCGCGCAGCGCGCAGGCCTGGTCGTAGGTCCGGCCGTCGCCCATCACGCCGACCGTGCGCACCGGCAGCAGCACGGCGAAGGCCTGCCAGATCTCGTCGTACAGGCCCGACTTGCGGATCTCGTCGAGGTAGACGGCGTCGACCGCGCGCAGGAGGTCGAGCTTCTCCTTCGTGATCGCGCCGGGGATGCGGATGGCGAGGCCGGGGCCCGGGAACGGGTGGCGGTTGACCAGGCTGTCGGGCAGGCCGAGCTCGCGGCCGAGCGCCCTCACCTCGTCCTTGAAGAGCTCGCGCAGCGGCTCGACCAGCTTCATGTTCATGCGCGCCGGCAGGCCGCCGACATTGTGGTGGCTCTTGATCGTCACCGACGGGCCGCCGGTGAACGACACCGACTCGATGACGTCGGGATAGAGCGTGCCCTGGGCGAGGAACTCGGCGCCGCCGATCTTCTTCGCCTCGGCCTCGAACACGTCGATGAACAGCGAGCCGATCGTCTTGCGCTTCTGCTCGGGGTCGGTGACGCCGTCGAGCGCCTTCAGGAACAGCTCCGACGCGTCGGCATGGACCAGCGGGATGTTGTAGTGGTCGCCGAACAGGCGCACGACCTCCTCGGCCTCGCCCTTGCGCAGCAGGCCGTGGTCGACGAACACGCACTGCAGCTGCTCGCCGATCGCCTCGTGCAGCAGCACCGCCACGACCGACGAATCGACGCCGCCCGACAGGCCGCAGATCACGCGGCCCTTGCCGACCTGGCGGCGGACGTCGGCGATGGCGCGGTCGCGGAAGGCGTGCATCGACCAGTCGCCCTTGAAGCCGGCGATCTTGAGCGCGAAGTTGCGCAGCAGCTTGGCGCCGTCGGGTGTGTGCACGACCTCGGGGTGGAACTGCACGCCGTAGTAGTGGCGGCTCTCGTCGGCGATGGCGGCGAACGGCGCGTTGGCGCTGGTCGCGATGACCTCGAAGCCGGCCGGCAGCTTGGTCACCCGGTCGCCGTGGCTCATCCAGACCTGCTTGCGGTCGCCCGGCTGCCACACGCCGTCGAACAGCGGCGAGGTCTTGCGGACCTCCAGCTCGGCACGGCCGAACTCGCGGTGATGGCCCGACTCGACGGTCCCGCCGAGCTGCTGCGCCATGGTCTGCTCGCCGTAGCAGATGCCCAGCACCGGCACCTTGGCGGCAAAGATCGCCGGGTCGGCGGCCGGGGCCTGTCCCTCGATCACCGAGGCGGGACCGCCGGACAGCACGATCGCCTTGGGATCGAAGCTCTCGAGCTTCGCCCGGTCGACGGACTGGAAGGGGTGGATTTCGCAATAGACGCCGGCTTCGCGCAGGCGGCGGGCGATCAACTGGGTGACCTGGGACCCGAAATCAACGATCAGCAAACGGTCGGCCATGGGGGGATATACGGAACCCCGGCCGGGCGTTCAACCGGCGGGAATGTGGATACCCTGCTTCGCCCGATCCGGGCTTCGCCGGGCTATGGCTTGCGGCCGACGATGATCTGCATGGTGTCGGGCGGCAGGTCGGCGACCGCGTCGCTGATCGTGGCGATGCGGGCCGCCATCAGCGCCCGGCCGATCGGGTCGACCGCCAGCCCGGCGCCGACGGCGCGGTCCCGGATGCCGAGGAACACCCCGCGCAGCGGCGTCGGCACCGCCTGTTCGAGGGCCGGCGGCCGGCCGGTGCCGGCCTTCACGGCGGCAACGATGCGGCGCGCCAGCGCCTGCGCCTCGCCGTCGCCCTGCGACCACAGCACCTCGAACTTCAGCGCCGGGTGGGCGGCGAAGGCCGCCGACAGGCCGTCGAACTGGACGGAAGCGAGGTCGCGGTCGGCCTCGCGCAGCTGCTCGGCCCGCCACGCCAGGCCGACGCCGCCGCCGACCATGATCGTGAACAGAACCGCCAGCAGCCTCTCCAGCACGCGGCGGTCGCGCGGGAAGGCGAACAGCGAGACCTGGCCGACCAGCCCGAGCACGAACGACAGGGTCGCCATCACGTCGAGGATGGATGGGTTCGACAGCATCACTCCCCCCGTCTCAGTCTTCCGTCGCCAGGCGGCGTCTCACCAGCGGCGCCTCGAGGTCGCGCCACAGGTAGGCGATTTCCTCGACGTCGACGCCGGCCATCGTGTCGACGCGCTGGCCGACCAGCACGCCGCCCATGCCCTCGTAGAAGAAGCGCGTCGGGTTGTCGGCCAGCATCCACAGCGCGGCGGCGTCGCAGCCGTCGGCCGACAGCTGGCGGAACAGCGCGTCGAGCAGGCGGCGGCCCAGCCCCTGGTTCTGGAAGTCCGGCTCGACGTAGAGCGTGTAGACCTCGCCGACCCGGGCCTCGGTGCCGTCGAGGTTCTCGGGCGGATCGCGCAGCGGGCCGCAGCTGCCGAAGCCCACGACTCCCGCCTCGGTCTCGTCAGCGACGAACACGCCGCGCGCCTCGCGCGGGTTGTCGAGCAGCGACGACCAGTAGGAGGCCTGCCGGACGTCGGACATGCCGGCCAGCAGGGCGTCGGGCAACAGCCCGGCATAGGTCGCCTGCCATGTCTCCACGTGCACCCGGCCGATCGCCGCGGCGTCGTTGGGCGTCGCGCGGCGAATCCGGATCACGCCGCCTCTCCCTCCGGCGGCGCCTCCGCGACCGGATCGGCGGGTTCGGCCGGCTTGTCGGCCGCCTTGCGGCGCAGGCAGGCGGCGAAGAAGCCGTCGGTGCCATGGCGCAGCGGCGACAGGCGCAGCCACGGGCCGCCGCCGATCTCGGCCGGCGCCTCTCGGCCCATCGCCTGTTCCCAGACCTGGCCCACCGGCACCGCCTCGAATTCCGGGTGGCGTTCGAGGAAGCCCTCGATCTGCCGCTCGTTCTCGGCCGGCAGCACCGAGCAGGTGGCGTAGACCAGCCCGCCGCCGGGCGCGACGAGGCGCGACGCGGCGTCGAGGATCTCGGCCTGCTTGGGCACCAGCTCCTCGAGGTCCTGTGGCGTCAGCGTCCAGCGGCCATCGGGATTGCGCCGCCACGTGCCGGTGCCGGTGCACGGCGCGTCGACCAGCACGCGGTCGAACGAGCCGGCCTGCCGCTTCAGCCACTTGCGGCTGTCGGGGCCGATCGCGCGGCGCTCGACGTTGTGCGCGCCGGCGCGGCGCAGGCGCTGCGCCGAGCGGTCGAGCCGGCTCTCCAGCACGTCCATGGCGACAACGCGGCCCTTGTTGTCCATGCCGGCGGCGATCGCCAGCGTCTTGCCGCCGGCGCCGGCGCAGTAGTCCATCACCTGGTAGCCCGGCCGCGCATCGACCAGCGCGGCGACCAGCTGCGAGCCCTCGTCCTGGACCTCGACGAGGCCGTTCTGGAAGGCGTCGCCCGCCACCACCGACAGCCGTCGCTTCAGCCGCAGCCCGTCGCGGGCGTAGCGCATCGGCTCGGTCTCGATGCCCTCGCGGGCCAGCTCGGCGCGCGCCTCGGCGACCGTCGCCTTCAACCGGTTGACGCGCAGGTCGACCGGCGGCGGCGTCTCCAGCGCGGCGATCTCGCGGCCCCACGCCTCGCCGTAGGCCTCCTGGAAGTGCGGCGCGACCCATTCCTGGACGTTGAGGCGGACCCAGTCGGGCTGCTCGGGATGCGGCAGGGTGTGGCCGTCGAGCCGGCGCAGCGCCGCCGCCTCGTCGTCGGTGAGCGGCGCCGGGCGATAGCGGCCGCCGTCGAACAGGCGGTCGACCTCCTCGAGGCGCAGCCCCTCGACCAGCAGCAGGTCGGCCAGGACGATGGCGCGCGCCGAGACCGGGATGCCGGCCCGCTCCAGCCACCAGCGCAGCTGGCCATGGCGGCGCAGGATTCCCCACACCCGCTCGGACACGGCGCGGCGGTCGCCGCTGCCGATGAAGCGGCGGGCGCGGAAGAAGGCATTGGCGACGAGATCGGCCGGCCGGTCGCTGCGGCTGACGATCTCGTCGAGAAGTTCTATGGTGGCATCCACCCGCGCGCCCGGCGTCACGTCGATCCTTTCTGTCTGTCCCTGCCGCTACGATGAATAAGCCCGACGCGCAACGTCGCTCCTCGCCGCCCCCTCGCCCTGCGTCCGAGAACCGCGCCAAACCGGGCCGCGAATGGCTGCGCAACGCCGGACTGGTCGTGGCCTCCCTGGTGGCCGGCCTGGTGCTGATCGAGTTCACCTGCCGCGCGATCGCCTGGGGCTACCTGTTCGCCTACCCGAACTTCGTGCTGACGGCGCGCACCACGCTGGCCGAGGGCGACCGCGGCCGCTACCGCCACGACCCGCAACTCGGCCACGTGCCGCGCGCCGGCTATTCCGGCGGCGGCACGACCATCGAGGACGGCGGGCTGCGGCGTACAGGACCGGTCGGGGCCGGCACGGCGCTGGCCGGGCCGCCGATCCTCGCGGTCGGCGATTCCTACACTTTCGGCGACGAGGTCGACGACGGCCAGACCTGGCCGGCGCAGCTGCAGGCGCTGACCGGGCGGCGCGTCCTGAACGGCGGGGTCAGCGGCTACGGCTTCGACCAGTCGGTGCTGCGCGCCGAGCAGCTGGCGCCGAAGGTCGGGCCGGCGGCGATCGTCGTCGGCTTCATCGCCGACGACATCCGGCGCACCGAGATGCGGCGGCTGTGGAGCGCCGACAAGCCGTACTTCGTGCTCGAGGACGGCGCGCTGGTGCCACGCGGCGTGCCGGTGCCCGAGCGCGCCGCGCCGGCCTCGACGCTCAGCACGGCGCAGTGGATCCTCGGCTACTCCTACGCCCTCGACCTGCTGCTGCGGCCGCTCAACCTGCTGCACGACTGGTACGGCGACCACCAGCGCGCCCTGCCGGCCGGCAGCGGGCCGACCATCGCCTGCCGCCTCGCCGACCGTCTTGCCGGCCTGCAGGAGTCGAGCGGCGCGCCGGTCGTCGTGCTGGCCGCCTACGACCCGGTGGTGTGGGACGATCCCGCCTTCGCCGCCGAGCAGCGCAAGCTGACCGGCGGCCTGCTGGCCTGCGCCGCCCGGGCCGGGCTGCAGACCATCGACAGCTTCGACGCGCTGGCCGCCACGGGCAGCCCACGCAAGCTCTACGTCACCTGGCACATGAACGAGGCCGGCAACCGGCTGGTCGCCGAGCTGGTGGCGCGCAAGCTGGCGACGCTGGGGATTCGATAGCGAAGGCTTTCCTCCCTGCGCGCCAGCGCGGGGAGGTGTCCGCGCAGCGGACGGAGGGGTCAGAGGCGGCGCGACGGAGGCTCATGACCCCTCCGTCGGCGAAGACGCCGACACCTCCCCATGCTGTCGCATGGGGAGGAAGATTTATCGCACCACGATCTTCGGCGCGGCGCGCGGGCCGCGCTGGCTGGCGGAGAGCTGCTTCCACACCCGGCCGGCGATGTTCTTGTAGATCTGGGCATGCGCGCTGTCGGGCTTCGACGCGACGATCGGCTGGCCGGAGTCCGAGGTGGTGCGGATGTCGAGGTGCAGCGGGACTTCGCCGAGGAACGGCACGCCGAGCTTCTCGGCCTCCTCGCGGGCGCCGCCGTGGCCGAAGATCTCCGACCGCTCGCCGCAGTGCGGGCACAGGAAGTAGCTCATGTTCTCGACGATGCCGAGCACCGGCACGGCGACCTTGCGGAACATGTTGAGGCCCTTGCGGGCGTCGACCAGGGCGATGTCCTGCGGCGTCGAGACGATCACCGCGCCGGCCAGCGCGACGCGCTGGGCGAGGGTCAGCTGGGCGTCGCCGGTGCCCGGCGGCATGTCGACCACCAGCACGTCGAGGTCGCCCCACTGCACGTCGCGCAGCATCTGCTCGAGCGCGCTCGACACCATCGGGCCGCGCCAGATCATCGGCGTGTCCTCGGCGACGATGTAGCCGATCGACATGGTGCGCAGGCCGAACCGCTCGATCGGCTTCAGCGCCTTGCCGTCGAGCGACTCGGGCTTCTCCTTGACGTCGAGCATGCGCGGCATCGACGGGCCGTAGATGTCGGCGTCGAGCAGGCCGGTGGCGACGCCGTTGGCGGCCAGCCCCAGCGCCAGGTTGACCGCGGTGGTCGACTTGCCGACGCCGCCCTTGCCCGAGGCGACGGCGATGATGTGGCGGACGCCCGGCACGTCGATTCTCCCGCCGCCGCCCGTGGTCTTTGCCGCCGGGCCGCCGGCCGGCCCGTGGCTGTGACCCTGACCGTGACTGTGGCCATGGCCATGGTCGTGGGAATGACCCTTCGCCGCCGGGGCCTGCCGCTCGGCGGTCATCACCGCGGTCGCCGACAGCACGCCCGGCAGGGCGCGGACCGCCTGCTCGCTGGCCTGCCGCAGCGGTTCGAGCGCGGTGCCGCGCGCCGGGTCGACCTCCAGGGTCACGGCGACGTGACCGCCCCGGATGGCGACGCCGCCGACCAGCCCGGAGGCGACGACGCTCTTGCCGGTGGCGGGATCGATGACGGCGTCGAGCGCCTGACGGACGGCCGATTCGGTGATTTCTGCCATGATGCCTGATTCCGCGGCTTCGCAATTTCGTGTCGCCGCTTGATTGCAGGGGGTGGTGTCGTCACATATATGCAGCGACGCGTGAAATCAAAGCTGACAATCGCCCGAGGCGAGGCGGCCGATGGCCGTGAGGTGAACGATGGCGTGGAACAATAATAGCGGCGGCCCCTGGGGCGGCGGCGGCGGTGGCGGAAACGGCGGCGGCCCGTGGGGCGGCGGCGGTGGAGGCGGCAACCGCGGCGGTGGCGGGGGCGGCGGGCCGTTCGGTTCGCGCCGGCCTCCCGACATGGAGGACGTCATCCGCAAGGGCCAGGAGCGCCTGCGCAACCTGATCCCGGGCGGCTTCGGCTCGTACAAGGGCCTGGCGCTGATCGTGCTGGCCGGCGTCGTGATCTGGCTGGCCACTGGCTTCTTCCGCGTCCAGCCCAACCAGCAGGCGATCCAGCTGGTCTTCGGCAAGCCGTTCGGCAAGCCGGTCGAGCCGGGCCTGCACTACAACCTGCCGGCCCCGATCGGCAACGTCGTGGTGGTCAACGTCCAGGACCAGCGGCGCACCCAGATCGGTTCGCGCAACGGCCCGGCCGACCGCGGGACCCAGTACGGCCGCGGCGCGCGCCCGACCTCGACCGAGAACCTGATGCTGACCGGCGACGAGAACATCGTCGACATCGAGTTCGCGGTGCTGTGGCAGATCAAGGACGTCTACAAGTGGGCGTTCGACGTGCGTAACCCGGAGGAGAACGTCCGGGCGGCCGCCGAGGCGGCGATGCGCGAGGTGATCGGCCGCTCGAACCTGCAGTTTGCCCAGACCGAGGGTCGCAGCCGCATCGAGCAGGACGCCAAGGACCTGCTGCAGCGCATCCTCGACGACTACGGCGTGGGCGTGCGCATCTCCAACGTCCAGCTCCTGCGCGTCGACCCGCCGCAAGAAGTCATCGCGGCCTTCCGCGACGTCCAGGCGGCGCGCGCCGACCGGGAAAAGAGCATCAACGAGGCGAATACCTACCGCAACCAGGTGCTGCCGCGCGCCAAGGGCGAGGCCGAGGCGATCGTCCAGCGGGCCGAGGCCTACAAGGCCGAGACGGTGGCGCGGGCGAGCGGCGACGCGCAGCGCTTCGACCAGGTCTACGAGCAGTACAACAAGGCCAAGGACATCACCGCCGAGCGCCTCTACCTCGACACCATGGAAGAGGTCCTGCGCAACGCGAACAAGGTGCTGGTCGACAAGAACACCACCCCGGGCAGCGGCGTGGTGCCGTACCTGCCGTTGCCGGAACTGAGGCCGGGAGGGCCGGCGGCAGCGCCGGGCCGACCGGCCGCGCCGACCCAGGGAGCCACCCGATGAGCAACCGCGCCATCATCGCGTTGATCGCCGCGGCCGTCGCGATCTTCCTGCTGACCCAGACCTTCTACACGGTCAATCCGACCGTGCAGGTGCTGGTCCGCCAGTTCGGCGCCATCGTCGGCGAGCCCAAGACCTCGCCCGGCCTGTACGCCAAGCTGCCGCTGATCCAGGACGTCCAGCGCATCGACCGGCGGCTGCTCGACTACGAAGCCGAGGAGTTCGAGATCATCGCCGGCGACCAGAAGCGGCTCGTGGTCGACGCCTATGCCCGCTACCGGATCGACGCGGCCAAGACCTTCGCCCAGACCGTGCCGGGCGGCGAGGCCGCGCTGCGCGGCCTGCTCGACTCGCTGATCAACTCCGAGATCCGGGGCGTGCTGTCGTCGGTGCCGCTGCATGCCGTGCTGACCGATCGTCGCGAGGCGCTGATGGGCGAGATCACCCGCCGCGTGAACGCCAAGACCAAGGAGCTGGGCGTCGAGACGGTGGACGTCCGCATCAAGCGGGCCGACCTGCCGCAGGCCAACTCCCAGTCGGTCTACAACCGCATGAAGACCGACCGCGAGCGCGAGGCCGGCCAGCTGCGCGCCGAGGGCGACGAGGAGAAGGCCCGCATCACCGCCACCGCCGACCGCGAGGTCTCGGTGCTGAAGGCCGATGCCGGCCTGAAGGCCCAGGTGGTCAAGGGCGAGGCGGACGCCGAGGCGACCAAGATCTATGCCCAGGCCTTCAGCAAGGACAAGGACTTCTACGGCTTCTACCGGCGCCTCGAGGCCTACAAGCAGGCGTTCGGGCAGGGCGGGTCGACCATGGTCCTGAGCCCCGACACCGACTTCTTCCGCTACTTCAACGACCCCGCCGGACCGGCCATGCCGGGCCGCAAGGACGCCTCGAAGGACGCGGCGAAGTAGCCGGCAAGGACCGTGCCGGGCGGCGCTGTGGCAGGGCTGCAACGCCGTCCCTGAATCTGGACGGGACCGGGTGAAAACCCGGCTCCTCCGCTTCGATCAAGTCCTCTTTATTTGCGCCACAATCGGCCCCCATGTAGACAGGGGTCGAACGCGCGCGCCGGCCGTTCCGTTCCGTCGAGGCCTGTGCGCCGCTGGAGGGGTCGGACGTGATTCTCACTGGTTTTCCTGGTGTTTTGAAGTCGGCCGCGGTAGCGGCAGGGATCTCGCTCGGGGTGGTTTCCCTCGGGCTGGCGGTGGCGCAGCCCGCCGCGGCGCGCGACGCGCCCACCAGCTTCGCCGAGCTGGTCGACAAGCTGATGCCCACGGTCGTCAACATCACGACCACGCAGAACGTGCCGCAGCAGGGCCAGCGCCTGCGCGACATGCCCCAGCTGCCGCCCGGCTCGCCGTTCGAGGAACTGTTCAAGGAGTTCTTCGACAAGCGCGGCGGCGAGGAACAGAAGCGCCGCGGCACCTCGCTGGGCTCGGGCTTCGTGATCGATCCCGACGGCTACATCATCACGAACAACCACGTGATCCAGGGCGCCGAGGACATCACCGTCATCTTCAAGGACGACACCCAGCTCAAGGCCAAGCTGATCGGCTCGGACAGCCGCATGGACGTCGCCCTGCTCAAGGTCGAGCCGCCGAACAAGAAGCCGCTGCCGGCGATCAAGTGGGGCGACTCCGACAAGGAGCGGGTCGGCGACTGGGTGATCGCGATCGGCAACCCGTTCGGCCTCGGCCACTCGGTGACCGCCGGCATCATCTCGGCGCGCGGCCGGTCGCTGAACGATTCGCTCGACGACTACCTGCAGACCGACGCGGCCATCAACAAGGGCAACTCGGGCGGCCCGCTGTTCAACGCCGACGGTGACGTCATCGGCGTCAACACGGCGATCTACTCGCCGTCGGGCGTCAATGCCGGCCTCGCTTTCTCGATCCCGTCCAACCTCGTGAAGCAGGTCGCCGACCAGCTGCGCGAGTTCGGCAAGGTCAAGCGCGGCTGGATCGGCGTCAGCTACCAGAGCGTGACCGACGACATCGCCGACAGCTTCGGCCTCGACCGGGCGCGCGGCGTTCTGGTCGCCAACGTCGTGGCCGACGGCCCGGCCGCCAAGGCCGGCCTCAAGCGCAACGACATCATCCTGACCTTCGCCGGCCAGGACGTGCTCGACCTGCGCCGCTTCCCGCGCCAGGTCGCCAATGCCCGGGTCGGCAGCACCGTCGACCTCGTGGTGTGGCGCGCCGGCAAGGAAGTGCCGCTGAAGATGCGGATCGGCGAGCAGGAGGACGACGGCAAGCAGAACGCCGCCGCCCAGGGCGGGACCAAGAAGCCGGCCGAGCCCGACCAGGCCGTGACCTCGACGGTCGAGCAGCTCGGCCTGACGCTCGGCAAGGTCACCGACCAGCTGCGCGAGAAGTATGGCCTCGGCGACCAGGTGAAGGGCGTGGTCATCACCAAGGTGACGCCCAACAGCCCGGCGGCCGAGAAGCAGCTGCAGGCCGGCGACGTCATCCTCGAGGTCGACCAGAAGCCGGTCTCCTCGCCGCAGGAGATCTCCGACCTGGTGGCCAAGCTGCAGCAGGCCAAGAAGCGCTCGGTCCTGCTGTTCGTCGAACGCCAGGGCGACCCACGGTTCGCGGCCCTTCGACTGGGCAAGTAAGGCAAAGCAAAGGGCGGCCCCGCGGGGCCGCCCTTTTCATTTTCCCGTCATCCCGACCGGAGCCGAGCGCAGCGAGGCGTAGTGGAGGGACCTTCTCTCCGCCGACGAACGTCTGCTTGTCGAAGCAAGATCCCTCCGCTCGCGGCTTCGCCGCTCGGTCGGGACGGCCTCAGGCCACCTTGACCACCAGCTTGCCGAAGTTGTCGCCGCGCAGCAGGCCCATGAAGGCCTCGGGCGCCTTCGACAGGCCGTCGACCACGGTCTCGCGGGTCTTGAGCTTGCCGTCCTTCAGGTAGCCGCCGACCTCGCGCACGAAGTCGCCCATCAGGCCGACATGGTCGGAGATGATGAAGCCCTGCAGGTTCAGGCGCCGCTGCACGATCGTGAACATCTTCGGCGGGCCGGCCATCGGCACCTGGTCCTGGTACTCCGAGATGGCGCCGCAGAAGGCGACGCGGCCGAAGTTGTTCAGGCGCTCGAACACCGCGTGGAAGATCTTGCCGCCGACATTCTCGAAGTCGGCGTCGATGCCCTGCGGGCAGAGCTTGTCGAGCACCGCGCCGACATCGGTCTCGGTCTTGTGGTTGAAGCAGGCGTCGTAGCCCGCCTCGCGCACCGCCCAGGCGCACTTGTCCTCGCCGCCGGCGCAGCCGACGACGCGGGCGCCGGCCAGCCTGGCCAGCTGGCCCGCCACCTGGCCGACCGCGCCGGTCGCGGCCGACACGAACACCGTCTCGCCGGCCTTGGGCTGGCAGATCTTCGTCATGCCGTACCACGCGGTGAAGGACGGCATGCCGAGCACGCCGAGGTGGGCCGACAGCGGCGCCGCCGCCGGGTCGAGCTTGCGCAGGCCCTTGCCGTCGTGGCGGGTGTGGCTGGCCCAGTTGAGCAGGCCGGTGACGACGTCGCCCTTGGCGTAGCGCGGGTTGCGCGACTCGACGACCTCGCCGACCGCGCCGCCGGTCAGCGGCTTGTCGAGCTCGAACGGCGGCACGTAGGAGCGCAGCTCGGTCATGCGCGGCCGCATGTAGGGATCGAGCGACAGGTAGCGGGTGCGGATCAGCAGCTCGCCGTCGGCCAGCGCCGGCAGCGACACCTTCTCCTCGCGGAAGCAGTCGGCGGTGACGTCGCCCGCCGGGCGCTTGGCGAGAACGATCTGGACGGCATCGGTCATGGATCTTTCCTTTCGACGAACTCGTCGCGGCTGTAGCCCTGGAGGTAGAGCAGGGCGGTGAGGTCGCCATGGCCGATCCGCGCCGCGACCTCGGCCGCGACCGCCGGCTTGGCGTGGTAGGCGACGCCGAGCCCGGCGGCCTTCAGCATCGGCAGGTCGTTGGCGCCGTCGCCGACGCTCATCGTCTCGGCCAGCGCCAGGCCGCGCTCGCCGGCCAGCGCCTGCAGCGTCGCGAGCTTGGCTTCCTTGCCGAGGATCGGCCGCGCCACGGTGCCGGCCAGCGTCGCGCCGTCGAGCTCCAGCCGGTTGGCCGCCTGCAGGTCGAAGCCCAGCGCCTGCTGCACCAGGCCGGTGAAGTGGGTGAAGCCGCCCGAGACCAGGGCGCAGGTCGCGCCGTGGGCGCGCATGGTGGCGACCAGCGTGGCGCCGCCCGGCATGTAGCGGATGCGCGTCGCCGCCTCGTCGAGGCGGGCGGCCGGCAGGCCCTTCAGCAGGCCGACCCGTTCCTCCAGCGCGCCGGCGAAGTCGATCTCGCCGTTCATGGCGCGCGCGGTGATCGCCGCGATGCGGTCGCGCAGGCCGAGGAAGTCGGCCAGCTCGTCCAGCATCTCGTTGTGGATCATGGTCGATTCCATGTCGGCGACCAGCAGCTTCTTGCGCCGTCCCTCGGCCGGCACGACCACCGCGTCGATCGCGGTCATGGCGACCGGCCGCGCCTCGCCGTCGAACGGGATGTCGACGGCGATCTCGGGGGCCAGCCAGCGCGGCGTGCCGACGGTGGCGCCCTGCGCCCGCAGCACGGCGGTGGCGGCGCGCACGGCGCCCTCGTTGAGGGCGGGGTGGGCGGGCGTGGAGACCAGGACGAGGACGTTTTTCACGGGGACGGTTAATCGCTCATTTGCAATCGCCCGCCAAGCAGGTCATTTCGCGGGGCATGGACGCCCCCGTTCTCGTGATCACCGGTCCGACCGCCAGCGGCAAGTCGGCGCTGGCGCTCGCGTTGGCCGAGCGCCGGGGCGGCACCGTGATCAACGCCGACGCGATGCAGACCTACGACGCCTTCCCGGTGCTGACGGCGCAGCCGACCGCGGACGAGCGGCGGCGCGTCCCGCACGCGCTCTACGGCATCCTGCCCCTGTCCGAGACCCTGTCGGCGGCGCGCTGGCGCGACCTCGCGTTGGCCGAGATCGCGGCCTGCCACGCAGCGGGGCGCACCGCCGTGCTGTGCGGCGGCTCCGGCCTCTACCTGCGCACCCTGATGCAGGGCATCGCCGCGGTGCCCGAGGTGCCGGCCGAGTTCCGCGACGAGGCCAACGCCGACTGGCTGGCGATGGGCCCGTCGGCCTTCCGCGAGAGGCTCGAGCAGAAGGACCCCGACCTGGTCGCCCGGCTGAAGCCCGGCGACCGCCAGCGCCATGTCCGCGGCTGGGAAGTGTGGTGCTCGACCGGCCGGCCGCTCAGCGCCTGGCAGGACGCTCCTTCGGTGCCGCCGCCGTGGCGCTTCGCGACCGTGCTGCTGGCGCCCGACCGGGCCTGGCTGCGGCGGCGCATCGAGACCCGGTTCGACGCCATGTTGCGCGACGGGGTGGAAGCCGAGGTCCGCGCCGTGTTCGACCGCGACCCCGATCCGCGCTGGCCCGGGCTCAAGGCGCACGGCGCGCCGGAGTTCTTCGCCCACTTCCGCGGGCAGCTGGACCTCGAGGCGGTGCGACGCATCGCCATCGACCACACCCGCCAATATGCCAAGCGCCAGATGACGTGGTTCCGCCACCAGATGACACCAGATCTGGTGGTGTCGCCCGAGGCCGACGGCGGTTGGGACGCGGTTGAGAAATATTTGACCAAAACGGCGGCCTGAAACTTTACGTTTCGTGCGATTTCGGTTGATTCCAAAACCGGCCGCCCCTACTTTCCCGCCCGCCGCAAAACCCCCGTTTTGCGGCGCATTTGTCAGAGAGGAGACCCGTGTCATGAAGCCCGAGGAGTCCGCCACGACTGGCGCCGATCTGCTGGTGAAAGCCCTGATCGACGAGGAAGTCGAGGTCGTCTTCGGTTACCCGGGCGGCGCGGTCCTTCCGATCTACGATTCGCTGTTCAAGCAGAACCGGCTGCGCCACATCCTGGTGCGCCACGAGCAGGCGGCGGTGCACGCCGCCGAGGGCTATGCCCGCTCGACCGGCAAGGTCGGCGTCGTGCTGGTGACCTCGGGTCCGGGCGCGACCAACGCCGTGACCGGCCTGACCGACGCGCTGATGGATTCGATCCCGATCGTCTGCCTGACCGGCCAGGTGCCGACCCACCTGATCGGCAACGACGCCTTCCAGGAAGCCGACACGACCGGCATCACCCGGCCCTGCACCAAGCACAACTACCTGGTGAAGTCGGTCGAGAAGCTGGCCAACACCGTGCACGAGGCCTTCTACGTGGCGCGCTCCGGCCGTCCCGGCCCGGTCGTGATCGACCTGCCGAAGGACGTGCTGATGAACAAGCACGAGTACGTGGCGCCCAAGAAGCCGGTGCAGCACAAGTCCTACCGGCCGCAGGTCAAGCCCGACCCGAAGAAGATCGAGCAGGCGATCGACCTGCTGGCCAAGGCCAAGCGGCCGATCTTCTACGTCGGCGGCGGCGTCGTGAACTCGGGCCCGAAGGCGTCGAAGCTGCTCACCCAGTTCGTGCGCACCACCGGCTTCCCGATCACCAACACGCTGATGGGGCTGGGCACCTACCCGGCGTCGGACCGGCAGTTCCTCGGCATGCTCGGCATGCACGGGACCTACGAAGCCAACCTCGCCATGTACAACTGCGACGTCATGGTGAACATCGGCGCGCGCTTCGACGACCGCATCACCGGCAAGCTGGCCGAGTTCTCGCCGCGCTCGAAGAAGATCCACGTCGACATCGACCCCAGCTCGATCAACAAGAACGTCCACGTCGACCTGCCGATCATCGGCGACGCGACGCTGGTGATCGAGGAGATGATCAAGGCGTGGAAGGCGCGCGCGCCGAAGGTCGACCAGAAGGCGCTGAAGGCGTGGTGGGCCGAGATCGAGACCTGGCGGGCGCGCAACTGCCTCGCCTACAAGCCCGGTGGCGAGATCATCAAGCCGCAGTACGCGCTGGAGCGACTGTACCATCACATCAAGGACCGCGATCACTACATCACGACCGAGGTCGGCCAGCACCAGATGTGGGCGGCGCAGTTCCTGAAGTTCGAGGAGCCCAACCGCTGGATGACCTCGGGCGGGCTGGGCACCATGGGCTACGGCTTCCCGGCGGCGCTCGGCGTGCAGATCGCGCACCCGAAGGCGCTGGTCATCGACGTGGCCGGCGAGGCCTCGATCATGATGAACATCCAGGAGCTCTCGACCGCGGCGCAGTACCGGCTGCCGGTCAAGATCTTCATCCTCGACAACCAGTACATGGGCATGGTGCGGCAGTGGCAGGAGCTGCTGCACGGCGGGCGCTATTCCGAGAGCTACATGGAGTCGCTGCCCGACTTCGTGAAGCTGGCCGAGGCGTTCGGCGCGGTCGGCCTGCGCTGCCACGAGCCGTCGAAGCTCGACGACACGATCAAGGAGATGATCGCCATCGACCGCCCGGTGATCGTCGACGTGCTGGTCGACAAGGCCGAGAACTGCTTCCCGATGATCCCGTCGGGAGCGGCCCACTACGACATGCTGCTCGGCCCCGAGGACCGCGCGGCGCGGCCGGTCTCCGAGGAAGGCATGGTGCTGGTGTGAGCGCGCCCCAGATGATTTCCAGTCACACCATCTCGGTGCTGGTGGACAACGAGCCCGGCATCCTCGCCCGCGTCGTCGGCCTGTTCTCGGGCCGCGGCTACAACATCGAGAGCCTGACCGTCGCCGAGACCGACTCGAAGGAAAACCTGTCGCGCATCACCATCGTGACGCGCGGCACGCCGATGGTGATCGAGCAGATCAAGGCGCAGCTCGACCGGCTGGTGCCGGTGCACCGCGTCCGCGACCTGACGGCGGAAGGCCCGCACATCGAGCGCGAGCTGGCGCTGGTCAAGGTGCGCTCGACCGGCGACAAGCGGGTCGAGGCGCTGCGGCTGGCCGACGTGTTCCGCGCCAAGGTGATCGACGCCAAGACCGACTCGTTCGTCTTCGAGGTCACCGGCAACTCCGACAAGGTCCACACCTTCATCGGCCTGATGGAAAACCTCGGCCTGGTCGACGTCGGCCGCACCGGCATCGTCGCGATGTCGCGCGGCGGCGAGGCGCTCTAGGACGCAAGCAAAAGGTCCCTCGCTGCGCTCGGGATGACAAGAAAGCCTGTCATCCCGAGCGCAGCGAGGGACCTTTCCTCTTGGCCGTCTACTTCTTCCACAACTCCGCGAACGGCACCGTCTTGGCGTCGGCGATCCCGGCCGGGGTGAAGTCGGCGTCGGTGACCGGCTGGTCGAGCGACCAGCCGCTGTACAGCGTCGCCGCCGCGGTCGGCTTGCCGGCGATGCCGCGCGTCCAGGTGCCGACGATGTGGCGCGGCAGGCGGTCGGCCTTGCCGATCCAGATCTCGCCGTGGAACGACGGCGTCGACAGGAACACCACGTCGCTCGGCACGCCGTCGATCGCGATGTCGCGCACCAGCACCTGCGACACCCGGAGGTCGTCGGTGAAGCGGCGCGCCGCTTTCTCGAGCACGAGGTCGATGTAGGGCAGCATCACCGCGTCGTAGGCGACCGTCGCCTCGGGCGGCAGGTTGGGCTGGTTGACCGCCAGCTGCGCCTTCATGGCGCGGGCCGGCACGAACACCGTCGTCTTCTCGCCGTCGCCCAGCAGCTCGGCATTGACCGGCGCGCCGTACTGGATGCGCAGCCGGTTGGGCCGCGCGAACAGCACCTTGGCCGAGCTCACCAGCTTGTAGATGTCGGGCAGCTTGGTCGAGGCGTCGCCATCCATCAGGGTCGTGGTGGCGAAGCGCATCGTCTTCGCCGCCGACAGCGCCTGGCCCATGCCCTCGATCAGCGCCCGCGCACTCGGCTCGACGGTCTGCGCCAGGGCCGGGCGGACGGCGACGGCCGCGGTCGCGGCGGCGCCGAGGGACTTCAGGAAGAGACGTCGGTCGAACTTAGGCAGCAACTTGGGCAGCATGGTCTCGCTCACTCGCTCTTTCTCCGGTGGGATCGTCAGTTGCGCACGCGCGCCTGGACCTCGGCCAGGCTGGCCGGGGTCTTGTCGAGCACGAACAGGGCCTCGCTGCGGCCGTCGATCCGCAGCGGGTCGCCGGCCTCGCGCTGGGCCGTCTCGTAGAACAGCTTGCCGGCCTGGGTGCAGTGCCAGGCCTCGCTCAGGCCGACCCCGCCGCCGCCGGGGTGGCGCAGGCAGATCGAGACGATCTCGCGGCCCCGGTTGTTGTGGTCGCTGGCGACCCGCCACTCGCCGGCGAAGATCCGGCGCTGGCCGACCACCCAGGCGAAGTCCCGGCCGTCGGCCGTCGAGTAGTGGATCTGGGCCGGGCCGCCGGCCGGGACCCACAGCCAGGTCTTGTTGGCCATGCCGTTGCGGGCCGTTTCCGGGGTGGCGTTGTCGATCGCCGACTGGATGCCGGGCATCGGCACGGCCGGACCGGTCGGGGCCTCCGGGTCGGGGTTCTTCTGGCAGGCGGCCAGGCCGACCGCGGCGGCCAGTCCGGCGAGGACGGCGAGGCGGGAGAGCAGGGAACGTTTGGTGGACATCGGGAGCCATCGCAGGGTTGACGGGGCGCCGGGCGCAGGGCGGCCATGCCGGGACGCGGGATTCCACACTGGTTTTTGCCGGTCGGGTTGTCTAGTAAGCCCCGTCTTTTTCGCCAAGAGCACCGCCAGGAGGAATGGCCCCAATGCGTGTCTATTACGATCGCGACGCCGACGTGAACCTGATCAAGGGCAAGAAGGTCCTGGTCGTCGGCTACGGCAGCCAGGGTCACGCCCACGCCATGAACCTGCGGGATTCGGGCGTCAAGGACGTGCGCATCGCCCTCAAGACGGGCTCCGCCACGGTCAAGAAGGCCGAGGGCGCGGGCTTCACCGTGATGACCCCGGCCGAGGGCGCCAAGTGGGCCGACATCGTCATGGTGCTGACGCCGGACGAGCTGCAGTCGGACATCTACAACGCCGACCTCGGCCCCAACATGCGCCCCGGCACGGCGCTGGCCTTCGCGCACGGCCTCAACGTCCACTTCAACCTGATCACCCCGCGTCCCGACATCGACGTGTTCATGATCGCGCCGAAGGGCCCGGGCCACACCGTGCGCTCCGAGTACCTGCGCGGCGGTGGAGTGCCGTGCCTCGTGGCGGTCGCCCAGAACGCCTCGGGCAACGCCCTCGAGATCGGCCTCAGCTACTCGTCGGCGATCGGCGGCGGCCGCGCCGGCACGATCGAGACGACCTTCAAGGAAGAGTGCGAGACCGACCTGTTCGGCGAGCAGGTCGTGCTGTGCGGCGGCCTGGTCGAGCTGATCAAGGCCGGCTACGAGACGCTGGTCGAGGCGGGCTACGCGCCGGAGATGGCGTACTTCGAGTGCCTGCACGAGGTGAAGCTGATCGTCGACCTCATCTTCGAGGGCGGCATCGCCAACATGAACTACTCGATCTCCAACACCGCCGAGTACGGCGAGTACGTCTCGGGCCCGCGCATCGTCACGGCCGAGACCAAGAAGGAGATGAAGCGCGTGCTGGACGACATCCAGTCGGGCCGCTTCGCGCGCGACTGGATGCTCGAGAACAAGGTCAACCAGGCCTCGTTCAAGGCGATGCGCCGCCGCATGTCGGAGCACCCGATCGAGGAGATCGGCACCAAGCTCCGCGCCATGATGCCGTGGATCAAGGAAAAGGCCCTGGTCGACAAGGCCAAGAACTAGTCGACCGTAGTGGCCGGCCAACGAGGACGCGTCCCGCGAGGGGCGCGTCCTTTTTGTTTGCCTGGAGGATCGGTGCCGCTGAATCACGAAAAGTGACGGATGCGCTTCGTGTAAACCCTATTGCGACTGCTACCTGTGGTAGCAGATTCCCCTTTACATTCTCCGTCTCCATGCGGATTGTTTCTGGCGCAGATGCTCGAGCGGGGGGTGCTCATGCGAAACGTCCGGATCGCCGTCGCCGCACTCATGGCGGCGACCCTGGTATCGTGCTCCCCGTACAACTATTCCAAATCGATAAACGACTTCAGCAACGGCGTGAGTGGCCTGACGGGAGCCGTGGAAGGCGGGCATCAGGCCTCGCAAGAGGACGCGGTCGCAATCGGACGCCGCAAGCTTGTCTACAATCAACAGCAGGTAACCTTTTCGGCGAGCTGCAATAACGGCGGCGTGTCGAAGCCGGGGGAGCCTCCATGCGTGGTCATGGCCGTAGGCGGCGCTTCGGATACCCGGAACACGCCAGCGCCAGGCCCCCGAACCGTTCGGGTCTCGAAGGCGTTGGCCGGGTATGCCCAAGGCCTCAAGGCCATCAGCAATGCGAGCGATCGAACCGAATTCGATGCCGAGGTCGCGAAGCTCAAGAAGTCGCTGGAAGCCTTGGCTGCGCTGGTCCCGGGCTTGGGAGTTGGCGGTGCAGCGGCAATCGGGGGTGGCATCAACCTGCTGGGGTGGCTGGTGGGCACAGGCCTCGACCTCCAGCGCTACGAGACGCTTCGAAAGACGGTGACCCTGGTCAACAGCCCGGTCGGAGCCAACGACCAGAGGCCGCTGGACACCCTGGGCGGGGCGATGCTGATCGAATTGCTGCAGATGCAGACCGACCGTCGCAATGTTCTTTTCGCGGAGGCGGCCGAAATCCGCCGGGGACTTGGCCCGGGCTTGGGCGAGCCGACCTATCGAGCGCGGCTCGCGGACCTGGAGGATGTTCTGGCCAAGCTGGAGGCGGTGCGGAAAAGCGACCCCACGGCAGCCGTCGAAGGAATGGTCGCCGCGCACGACGCGCTGGCCAAAGCGTTGAACGACCCGGGAAACCAGGCGGAAGCGGTCGCGAAGGCCGTCGGCGAGTTTGGGGACCGGGTGAACGCGGTCGTGGCGGCCACGTCCTCGAAGGCTTCGAAGTCCAAGAACTGAAAGGGGAGGGTAGCCGTGGCCACTGCCAGTGTGATGGACATTGTGCGTGAAGCCCGCGCGGCGGCGCTCGCCTTCAGCGAGCCGATCCAGACGGCCATGAGCGTGCAGTCCCCCAGCGACGCACTCGTCGAGAAGATAAAGGAGATGGGGCGCAAGCAGAGCGAGATCTATGCGGCGGCTCACGACGAGATACTGGCCAGCCGTGAGTTGGACGAGGCGCTTGCCCTGCTGGAGGCTGCGACCCAGAGCTTGATGGAGACGGCCAGCGTCATGAAGACCGGCACGGCGATTCTTCGCAAGGCGAATACGCTCATTGGATTCGGAACCCAGGCGGTCAACGCCATCAAGAGCGTGACCTCATGACATGCAGTGGCGGGCCAATGCGGAAAACCCGGTTACTGTACAGCAGGTCCTGGCGATGCAGGGTCGCCGGATGATTGGCCGTGCCTAGGGCATTGGCTTCAGCCCGGCCCGTAGAGCGATCACCAGCCAATCACTCAATCCTTTCGGCGCTTTGTCGTGCGGCGGCGGTTGCTATAGTGGCCCGGTCACCGGGAGGAAAACCATGAAAGCCGCCGTCCTGTTCAAGCCCAACGAGCCCCTGCAGGTCGTCGAGTGCGAGCTCGACCCGCCGAAGGCCGGCGAGGTGCGGGTCAAGATGAAGGCCTCGGGCGTCTGCCAGAGCGACTGGCACGTCATGAACGGCGACTGGCCGTCGCCGATGCCGATCGTGCCGGGCCACGAGGCGGCGGGCGAGATCGCCGAGGTCGGGCCGGGCGTCACCACGGTCAAGCCGGGCGACCACGTCATCTTCTCGTTCCGGCCGCATTGCGGGCGCTGCCGCTACTGCACGCAGGGCCGCACCGTGCTGTGCATCGGCCGCGCCAGCGTGCCGCCGGGCTCGCTGTACGACGGCACGCTGCGCATCAAGCACAAGGGCCAGGGCATCAACCAGATGGCCCGCATCGGCACCTTCGCCGAGGAAGTCGTGGTGCCGGAGGAGATGGTGGTGCCGATCCGCAAGGACATGCCGTGGCCGCAGGCCGCGCTGGTCGGCTGCTGCGTCGCCACCGGCGTCGGCGCGGTGACGCGCCATGCCAAGATCGAGGCGGGGTCGTCGGTGCTGGTGATCGGTTGCGGCGGCGTCGGCCTCAACGCCATCCAGGGCGCCATGCTGTCGGGCGCCAGCCGGATCATCGCCGCCGACCTGCTCGACAACAAGCTGGAGATGGCGAAGACCTTCGGCGCGACCCACACGATCAACACCTCGGGCAACGACGACGCGGTGAAGAAGGTCAAGGAGATCACCGGCGGGCTCGGCGTCGACTATTCCTTCGACGCGGTGTCGGTCGACAAGACGCAGGCGCTGGCGTTCGACGCGCTGGCGCCGGGCGGCCACGCCGTCGCGGTCGGAATCTCGGCCGCCACCGTGCGGGCCTCGTACTCGCCGTTCATGATGGTGTTCGCCGAGAAGAAGGTGAGCGGCACCTTCTACGGCTCGGTGCGGCCGGACCTCGATTTCCCGGTGCTGGTCGACCACTACATGAACAAGCGGCTCAACATCGACGGCCTGATCAGCCGCACCTACAAGCTCTCGGAGATCAACGAGGGCTTCAAGCGCATGATGGCCGGCGAGGTCGCGCGCGGCGTCGTGGTGTTCGACTGAGGCGCCCAGAGATGCGGTTGGCAATGCGGTTGGCGATGCGACTGACCGGTCTGGCCGGCCTGTTCCTCGTCGCCGCGGGCGGCGCGGTCGCGCAGGACCAGAAGCTGACCTGCGACCGCGGCCCGTTCGGCACCCGGACCTACGGCGCCACGTCGTGGGAGCTCTACGGCTGCAGCGACAACCGCTCGATCGCGGTGGTCACCGCCAAGGGCAATCCCGGCGCGCCGTTCTACTTCCTGTTCGTCGAGCGCGACGGCACCTACCAGCTGAGCGGCGAGGGCACCGGCCTGCCGGCCTTCACGCGGCGCGCCTACGACGACCTGCGCCGCCTCACCGACCAGGACATCCAGGCCCTGCTCCGGGAAACCCAGAAGGGCCCGCGGGCGCCGCGCTAGCCGCGGCGATCGCCGCCGGCCGGGCCTGTCGGGCTGTAACGGCAGGGGCCAGCGTGACGTCTCTTATCCCCGTGCCCACCGCACCCTCCTGCCACGACGCGGTGGCAAGGCGGGCCGGGGCGGGACGGGGAGACGCGTGGTCAAGGTGTGGCCGCGCGACCGGGCGTTGCAGGAGCTATGAACTTGAAGTGTCGCAACTGTCGCCATCTAGGCGACATTTCCAGGCCGTCGAAGCGCGGCGACGGCGTGTCGGATCAACGCGTGGTTGCCGGGCTTTTTCGCCGTTCGGGGACCTCCCGACGGTTGCCGGATCGTTCGTCCCGAATCGTCTTGCGGGCGCACGCCTGCCGGTCTAAACCGACCGCGCTTGCCGCGGCGGGTTCGCTGATGCCTCGCCCGACCTGAATTTCCTCGTGATTACAGAGACTTAACTAAATGCTCTCGCGCGTCATCGGGCTTTTTTCGGCTGACATGGGGATCGACCTCGGGACGGCCAACACGCTGGTCTACGTGAAGGGTCGCGGCATCGTCCTCAACGAGCCCTCGGTCGTCGCCCTGACGACGCAGAGCGGCAAGCGGCAGGTCCTCGCCGTCGGCGAGGAGGCCAAGATGATGCTCGGCCGTACGCCGGGCAACATCCAGGCGATCCGCCCGCTGCGCGACGGCGTCATCGCCGACTTCGAGGTCGCCGAGGCGATGATCAAGCACTTCATCTCGAAGGTGCATAACCGCCGCAGCTTTGCCCATCCCCAGATCGTGGTCTGCGTGCCCTCCGGCTCCACCGCCGTCGAGCGCCGCGCCATCCAGGAATCGGCCGAGAGCGCCGGCGCCCGCAAGGTCTGGCTGATCGAGGAGCCGATGGCGGCGGCGATCGGTGCCGGCCTGCCGGTCACTGAGCCGACCGGCTCGATGGTCGTCGACATTGGCGGCGGCACCACCGAGGTGGCCGTGCTGTCTCTGGGCGGCATCGTCTATCCGCGCTCGGTGCGCGTCGGCGGCGACAAGATGGACGAGGCGATCATCGCCTACATCCGCCGCAACCATAATCTCCTGGTCGGCGAAAGCTCGGCCGAGCGCATCAAGAAGACCATCGCCTCTGCCTGCCCGCCCGACGACGGCGAGGGCCGCACGATGGAGATCAAGGGCCGCGACCTGATGAACGGCGTGCCCAAGGAACTGGTCATCACCGAGCGCCAGATCGCCGAGAGCCTGCAGGAACCGGTCAGCGCCATCGTCGAGGCGGTCAAGGTCGCGCTCGAGAACACGGCGCCGGAACTGGCCGCCGACATCGTCGACAAGGGCATCGTGCTGACCGGCGGCGGCGCCATGCTGGCCAACATGGACACCGTGCTGCGCCAGGCCACCGGCCTGCCGGTCTCGGTCGCCGAGGACCCGCTGCTGTGCGTGGCGCTTGGCACGGGTCATGCGGTGGAGAACATCGACCGCCTGCGCGGCGTTCTCTCCTCGATGTACTAATCCCCCGCGCGCCGGGCCCGGTTGGAGTACAATGGGCGGACCATGGCGATTCGGGACGACTTCGAAGTAGTCGCGGGCCAGGTCCGCGCCGGCATCCAGCGCTTCGCGCTGGGGCTGCTGGTGCTGGCCGCCTTCGGCGCCATGCTGGTCGGCAAGGCCGACACGGTGCTGGTCGAGCATGCCCGCGTCCTGGCCCTCGACCTCGCCAGCCCGGTGCTCGAGGCGATCGCCCGGCCGGTCGCGGTGGCCAACCGCGCCATCGCCGACCTGCGCGAGTTCGCCTCGCTGCGCGAGGAAAACGCCCGCCTGCGCGAGGAGAATGCCCGCCTGCTGGCCTGGCAGACCGCCGCCCGCCGCCTCGAGAACGAGAACGAGGGGCTGCGCGGCCTCGCCAACTTCCGCGAGGGGCCGGAAGCCTCCTTCATCACCGCCCGGATCGTCGGCGACAGCGTCAGCGCCTACGTCCGCGGCGCCCTGCTGAACGTCGGCCGCAAGGCCGGCGTCGCGCCGGGCCAGGCCGTGGTGACCGGCGAGGGCCTTGCCGGCCGGATCGCCGAGGTCGGCGAGAACTCGGCCCGCGTGCTGTTCGTGACCGACGTGAATTCCCGCCTGCCGGTGCTGATCGAGCGCACCCGCGAGCGCGCCATCCTGGCCGGCGACAACTCGCCCCAGCTGCGCCTGACCCTGCTGCAGAGCGTGGCCGGCGTGCAGCGCGGCGACCGCATCATCACCTCGGGCCACGGCGGCAGCTTCCCGGTCGGCATCCCGGTCGGCGAGGTCGTCGAGACCAGCGAGGGCCATGTCCGCGTCCGGCCGTTCGCCGACTTCTCGCGCCTCGAGTTCGTGCGCGTCGTCGATTACGGCGTCACCGGCCTGGTCGGCGCGCCGGCGCCGCCGCCGCCCGCGCCGTCGGCGGCGTCCGGCCAGAGGGTCAAGCCGTGAAGGCCGACGGCGCCCTCGTGACGCTCGACCGCTGGGGCCGCGCTGCGCTGCCCGGCACGGTGCTGCTGCTGTTCGTGCTGCTGACGCTGGCGCCGCTGCGCGCGCCCTACCTGCGCGACGCGCTGCCGCTGCTGCCGGCGCTGGCGGTCTTCCAGTTCAGCCTGGCGACCCCGGAGCGGCTGCCCGGCCCGCTGCTGCTGGCGATGGGCATCCTGCTCGACCTGCTGCTCGGCGGCCCGGGGGCGCCGATCGGGGTGAGCGCGCTGGGCTTCGTGCTGATCCGCGCCTCGGTGGTCGCCAACCGGCCGTACCTGGTGGGCGTGCCGTTCCTGTTCCAGTGGTTCGGCTTCTGCCTGCTGGCTGGCGGCTTCGTCATCCTGGTCTGGGCCTTCACCGCGGTGTGGACCTGGACCGCCATCGACCCCGTGCCGGCGATCGTCCAGTATGTCGTGGTGGTCGTGCTCTATCCCCTGCTGGCGCCGCTGCTAGCGCGCGTGCGCGCCCGCGACCCGCTGAACGTGCCCGAGCCGTCGCGCGGCACCGCGCGGCCGGGGGAGACCACGCCATGATGCGCTACCGCAAGGGCGACGGCGAACGGTCGAGCCTGTTCACGCGGCGCTCGCTGCTGCTGGGCGGCGCCCAGGCGCTGCTGCTGTCGGCGCTGGCCGGCCGGCTGTACCAGCTGCAGGTGGTCGAGACCGACCGCTTCACGACGCAGGCCGAAGAGAACCGCATCAACCTGCGCCTGCTGCCGCCGTCGCGCGGGCTGATTTTCGACCGCGGCGGCCAGCCGCTGGCGGTCAACCGCAACAACTTCCGCGCCATGGCGACCTCCGACCGCGGCCGCGGCGTCGAGGTCGTGGTCGAGCGCCTCGACTCGATCTTCAACCTCGGCGAGGCCGAGCGGAACCGCCTGCTGCGCGAGCTGCGCCGCAGCCGCAACGCCCAGCCGGTGGTGGTGCGCGAGAACCTCGGCTGGGAGGAAGTCGCCCGGCTCGAGTTCAACGCACCCGACCTGCCCGGCGTGTTCATCGACCTCGGCCAGACGCGCGACTATCCCGAGGGCGAGCTGATGAGCCACATCGTGGGCTACACCGGCCGTGTCGCCGACGAGGATCTCGCCGGCCGCGACGACCCGGTGCTGCAGCTCGCGACCATGCGGTTCGGCAAGAAGGGCGTCGAGCGCTCACTCGAGGACCAGCTGCGCGGCCGCGCCGGCGCCGTGCAGGTCGAGGTCAACGCGGTCGGCCGCGTGGTGCGCGAGCTCGACCGCACCGAGGGCCAGCCCGGCGCCAACACGCTGCTGACCATCGACCTCGAGCTGCAGCGCTTCGTCGCCGAGCGCATGAAGGAGCACCAGTCCGGCTCGGTCGTGGTGATGGACGTCGTGACCGGCGACATCCTCGCCATGGTGTCGACGCCGGGCTTCGATCCCAACACCTTCGCCCGCGGCATCACCCAGAGCGAGTGGCGCGACCTGCTCGACAGCCCGGAACGGCCGCTCAACAACAAGTCGATCGCCGGCGTCTACCCGCCGGGCTCGACCTACAAGATGGTGACGGCGCTGGCGGCGCTCGAGTCGAAGGCGATCGACCCGTGGACGCGCCTGCCGTGCAACGGCTTCCTCGAGCTCGGCAACATCAAGTTCCACTGCTGGCTGAAGGGCGGCCACGGCTCGACCAACGTCGTCGAGGCGCTGGCCCACTCGTGCGACTGCTTCTTCTACGAGGCGGCGCGCAAGGCCGGCATCGACCGCATCGCCGACATGGCCAACCGGCTGGGCTTCGGCCGGGTCAGCGAGCTCGGCCTGCCGGGCGAGTCGACCGGCATCCAGCCGAGCCGCTCGTGGAAGCAGGAGAAGCTCGGCAAGCCGTGGCAGCACGGCGACACCTTCAACCTCGGCATCGGCCAGGGCTACATGGCGGCGACGCCGCTGCAGCTCGCCATCATGACCGCGCGCATCGCCAACGGCGGCTACGAGGTCCAGCCCAACCTGCTGCTGGCCAGCGCGACGTCGCGCGAGGAACTGGCGCCGCCGGCGCCGCGCGACAAGCCCAGCGCGCCGTCGCTGCGGCTCAACCCGCAGCACCTCGCGATGGTGCGCGAGGGCATGGTGCAGGTCGTCCAGTCGGGCACCGCCAACCACCTGCGCGTCGACGGCAACGGCAAGGTCATCGATCCCGCCTACCGCTTCGCCGGCAAGACCGGCACCGCCCAGGTCAAGCGCATCACCGAGCGCGAGCGCGACATGGGCATCACCCAGGCCCAGCTGCCGTGGCACCTGCGCCACCACGCGCTGTTCGTCTGCTTCGGCCCGGTCGACAACCCGCGCTACGCCTGCGCGGTGATCGTCGAGCACGGCATGGCCGGCGGCACGACCGCGGGCCCGATCGGCCGCGACGTGCTGATCGAGACCATGAAGCGCGACCCCTCGCGCCGCACCGAGGGCTTCAAGAAGATGGCGTCGCGGTGAGCCTCGCCCTCGACGCTCCCGCACCGGTCGGGTTCGCCGAGAAGATCTGGCGCATCAACTGGGGCCTCGTCCTGGTGCTGTCGGCGATCGCCGGGGTCGGCGTGCTGGCGCTCTACTCGGCGGCCGGCGGCCGCTTCGAGCCGTGGGCGGCGCGCCACGCGGTGCGCTACGGCGCGGCGCTCGGCCTGATGCTGGTGGTGGCGCTGATCCATCCCAAGGTGTGGCTGGCGCTGGCCTGGCCGATCTACATCGTGTCGATGCTGCTGCTGGTCGCCGTCGACGTGGTCGGCAAGATCGGCATGGGCGCCCAGCGCTGGCTGGTGATCGGGCCGATGCAGGTCCAGCCCTCCGAGATCGCCAAGGTCGCGGTGATCCTCGTGCTGGCGCGCTACTACCACGGCCTGCGCAAGGAAGAGGCCTCGAAGTTCCTCTACACCCTGCCGCCGCTCGCCATCATCCTGGCGCCGGTCGGGCTGGTCATGGTGCAGCCCGACCTCGGCACGGCACTGATGGTGCTGATGGGCGGCGCGGCGCTGCTGTTCGTAGCCGGCGTGCGGCTGTGGATGTTCCTCGCCGCCGCGGTCGGCGCGGTCGCCTGCCTGCCGATCGGCTGGTCGCTGATGCACGAGTACCAGCGCAAGCGCGTGCTGACCTTCCTCGACCCCGACCGCGACCCGCTGGGGGCCGGCTACCACATCACCCAGTCGAAGATCGCGATCGGCTCGGGTGGCCTGTTCGGCAAGGGCTTCCTCAAGGGCACCCAGTCGTCGCTGAACTTCCTGCCCGAGAAGCAGACCGACTTCATCTTCACGACCTTCGTCGAGGAGTGGGGCATGGCCGGCGCGATGGTGCTGCTCGCCCTGTTCGCGCTCGTGCTGGTCTGGGGCTTCTCGATCTCGCTGCGCTGCCAGCACCATTTCGGCCGGCTGGTGGCGCTGGGCGTCACCGCCATGATGTTCCTCTACGTGTTCATCAACACCGCGATGGTCATGGGCCTGCTGCCGGTGGTCGGCGTGCCGCTGCCGCTGGTCAGCAACGGCGGCACCGCCATGGTCTCGGTGATGTTCGCCTGCGGCCTGCTGATCGGGGTCAACGTCTACCGGGACGCCCAGCTTCCCCGGACCCGCTGAGGGGCGGGAAAAAAGGCCTCAGGGACGACTCGACAAGGGGGTGTCCCCTTGCTATCACCGCGCCCTTCCGAGGCCATGGCCCGCAAGGGCGCATAGCTCAGTTGGTAGAGCAGCTGACTCTTAATCAGCGGGTCCCAGGTTCGAGCCCTGGTGCGCCCACCAT
>Ga0102832_1000848_pt1 | contig 32125 bp, 32 predicted proteins | sample EBPBio282013_DNA_FD_88942 | JGI IMG/M metagenome (GOLD analysis project Ga0102832, IMG submission 88942) | Wastewater treatment Type I Accumulibacter community from EBPR Bioreactor in Madison, WI, USA - Reactor 2_5/28/2013_ DNA (Illumina Assembly) | ecosystem: Engineered > Bioreactor > EBPR >... | reverse complement strand
TGGGGCGGCACGCCGGGGCGCGTGATCGATGCGGCCGAGGCGCAACGCATTGAGCTGGCCAGCAGCGCCGCGCTGCTGGCCGAGCTGCAAGGGGTGCTCTCGCGCGAGAAGTTCGCCAAGCAATTGGCCAAGCGCGGGCTCACGGTCGCCGATGTCTTCGACGGCTATGCGGCAATGGTCACTCTCATCTTGCCGGCCGTCATCGCACCGACCATCACGCGCGATCCCGCCGATGACCAGGTGCTGGCCGCCGCGCTGGCGGCGCAGGCCGATTTGATCGTCTCGGGTGACGCGCATTTGCTCGACCTGAAGAACTTCCAGGGCATCGAGATCATCACCGCCGCTGCGGCCCTCGAACGCATCGGCTCGGGCGCATAGAACAACGCCCGCTCAAGGCGGGCGTCGTGGACAGACAAGAAGGTCGCCCTCAGAGTTGCTCGACCTCGGGCTCTTCCGTGGCCAGAACGTCAATGCAATCCGTATCCGTAATGATCGCGAAGTGCTTCAAGTCGCCAAACTGCCTCGCCGAATCCGCTTTGAAGCGCGCCTCGAACTCAGAGCCGCGGACACGATAGAAGCAACCTCGGCCGAGCCCGTCAGAGCGGGCAGCCTCACCGTCAAGGTCGCTCTCGTCTCGATTCAGGTAAGCCACATGCGCGCTGAAGGCAATGCGCAGGACTCGATCCGTCTCGTGATCCCTCAGCAACACGCGAAACCCCTCCCAGTCGTCGATAACACCCTCGACTGACACCCGAACGATCCGCCCAGGAACAACGTCCCACACCTCATACGTTTGACGCATTTTTTCCCTCACGGATAGCGGCTCTTGATCTCGCGGCTGCCATTGCCGATTTGGATAGTCGGCACGCCGTCGGTCTTGCTGTCGTGGACATTCACGGGTCGCCCATCAGGCAGCGTTCCGGTCCGCGTGCCGTTGCCGCGGTCCTTGACATCGGTTGCGCCCAACGAATCAAAGTCCTTGTCGCGCTGCTCGCGACCACCACCATGGATGTACTGGTCAGCTCGCCCTTTGGTCTCACGACCTGCTGTCGATTCGCCAATCAGGTCATCAACGGTTCGTTGGCCACTGCCTTCGCTGTTTGCCCCAGCCGAGGTTGAGGACTGGAGCAATCCCCCGACGGCGCGCCTGCATCTCTCGGATGCGGTGCATGCTACCGCGCCGACAGTGATGGCACCCACGGCGACGGCGCAACCGACTGATGCTATGCAAGCAAACGCCGCTGCGGTGGCCGCTCCGCCCCCTGGTCCGATCGTCACGGCCCCCGCAAAACCAGCCGCTCCCACGAACAAATACGGCATCCCTGACTGCAGCGATGTGCCATTTGCTTCTACCGTTAGAGTCCCTGAAAAATCGGCGCGATCTGCCGTGACGATGGATCCCGCCGGACGACTCTCGGACGGTGGCAAGTACGTCGTGACAGGCTCGCCTCGCGGTGTATCCCCACTGCGGGGCATAAGTTGTGCCGCAAGATCATCTCCAGCTTGGCGCCTCGGATGCCGTACTTGAGGGTGATGGTGTTGGCCAGCGGGTCCTTGGTGACCACCAGGTTGCCGAAGGCGTCGTGCTGATGCACGAGCTGGGCGCCGGCCGGGTCGGTGATGCGCACGAGGCGGCCGATGGCCTTGCGCTCTTCGCTGCGGACCTGGCCGCGGTCGTTGGTGATGGGACGAAAAATCAGTCGCACCATCAGGCCGAAGCGGCCAAGGCCATCCGCCAGGCCGCCGCTGCCGCGAAGCTGCAAGGCCATGCGGCGGGGGTGCTCGCCGGTCTGGAAAACTGCCATCCGGACGGCGCGCAAACGCTGCAGTTTCAGCTCGATGCGCAGCAAGGCACCGCGGCCGTCACGTTGAAGAGTCCGGCAGCTTCGAAAGTGCAGGATTGGCTGGCCTGCCTGAACCATCAAGGCCAGAGCCTGGAATGGCGGCTGGTCCGCGTCAAAGCCGAGCGGGACGGGAGCTGGCTGACCAGCCTGTCGGCGGCCACAAGCCCGCCTCGCGGCACTTCCAGCCCTTGACGGCCGGCGTGGCTGGCTTGCACTGCTCGCCGTGAGCATGGGTTCCGCCTGCGGAGGGGGGCCAGTCATCGCCGCCTCCAGCGACCGACCCAAGCCACCCGTCGTCGACAACGCCACAACTGACGCTGATTGCGGGTGGCTGCGATCTCACCTCAGCCGCCCTGCCCCACCGCCACGAAGTGCGGGTTCTCCAGCCCCGGCTTGCCATAGGCCAGCGGCGCGCCGTCCAGCGTCTGCACGCTGCCGCCGGCCGCCGCCAGCACCGCATGACCGGCGGCGATGTCCCATTCCATCGTGCGGCCGAAGCGCGGGTAGAGGTCGGCCTCGCCGGCGGCCAGCAGGCATAGCTTGAGCGACGAGCCGGCATTGATGGTACGCGCAACATTGCGGCCAGCCAGGAAGCGCTGCAGCGCCGGCGCGTTGCCGTGCGAGCGGCTGGCCACCACGGTCAGGCCCTCGGGCGGCGGCGCGCGGCCATGGATGGCGCGGCGCGGATGGCCTTCGTCCTCGACCCAGGCGCCCTGCCCCACGACGCCGGCGAACAAGCGGCCCAGCGCCGGCGCGCCCACCACGCCCAGCACCGGGCGGCCCTGGTCGACCAGCGCCACGTTGACCGTGAACTCGCCGTTGCGGGAGATGAACTCGCGCGTGCCGTCGAGCGGGTCGACCAGCCAGAAGCGGCTGCCGGTCAGCGCATCGGCCTGGCCGCGGGCGGCCATCTCCTCGGCCACCACCGGCACGCCGGGCGCCAGCGCGCGCAAGGCGGGGACGATCAGGCTCTCGGCCTGCTCGTCGGCCGCCGTCACGGGCGAGGCATCGTCCTTGCGGCGCACCGCGAAATCGTCGCGGTAGACCGTCATCACGACGTCACCGGCGGCGCGCACGATGCGCACCACGGCGTCCAAGCTCAGCCCGTCGAAATCCACGCTCGTCCTCCTGTGGACCGCATCGTAGCCGGCGCCCGCCGCCGAATTTGCTTATGAGAAGTCTGGCTGTGGCAGGCCCCTGGGCTGCGGAATACTCGCGCCCCGAAACGGCCGCAAGCCCTCGGGGCACGGCCGCCGCGACCCCGACCCATTTCTTGAACCCGTGCGCATGACGACCCCACCGCTGACCCATTTGCAACGGCTGGAAGCCGAGAGCATCCACATCCTGCGCGAGGTGGTGGCCGAGGCCGAGCGCCCGGTGATGCTGTACTCGGTCGGCAAGGACTCGGCCGTGATGCTGCGCCTGGCGCAGAAGGCCTTCTACCCGGCGCCGCCGCCGTTCCCGCTGCTGCACGTCGACACGACGTGGAAGTTCCGCGATATGTACGCGCTACGCGACCGCATGGCGCGCGAGGTGGAGATGGAGCTGCTGGTGCACCGCAACCCCGAGGCCCTGGCGCGCGGCATCAACCCCTTCGACCACGGCTCGCAGCTGCACACCGACCTGTGGAAGACGCAGGGCCTGAAGCAGGCGCTGGACCTGCACGGCTTCGATGCCGCCTTCGGCGGCGCCCGCCGCGACGAGGAGAAAAGCCGCGCCAAGGAACGCATCTTCAGCTTCCGCAACGCCGCCCACCAGTGGGACCCGAAGAACCAGCGGCCCGAGCTGTGGAACCTGTACAACGCGCGCAAGCGCCAGGGCGAATCGCTGCGCATCTTCCCCATCAGCAACTGGACCGAACTGGACGTCTGGCAGTACATCCACCTGGAGAAGATTCCCATCGTGCCGCTGTACTTCGCGGCGCCGCGCCCGGTGGTCAGCCGCGGCGGCACCTGGATCATGGTCGACGACGAGCGCATGCGGCTCGAGCCCGGCGAGCAGCCGGTGATCATGCAGGTGCGCTTTCGCACGCTGGGCTGCTACCCGCTGTCGGGCGCGGTGGAGTCCGAGGCGCGCACGCTGGAAGACGTGATCCAGGAGATGCTGCTCACCCGCACCAGCGAGCGCCAGGGCCGCATGATCGACCACGACCAGGCCGCGTCGATGGAGAAGAAGAAGCAAGAGGGGTACTTCTAGCATGGCCCACGTCTCCGACCTGATCGCCAGCGACATCCGCGAATACCTGCGCCAGCACGAGCACAAGAGCCTGCTGCGCTTCATCACCTGCGGCTCGGTCGACGACGGCAAGAGCACGCTGATCGGCCGGCTGCTGTACGACAGCAAGATGCTGTTCGAAGACCAGCTCGCGGCGATCGAGAGCGACAGCCGGAAGTGGGGCACGCAAGGCGGCGAGATCGACTTCGCGCTGCTCGTCGACGGCTTGTCGGCCGAGCGCGAGCAAGGCATCACCATCGACGTGGCCTACCGCTTCTTCAGCACCGACCGGCGCAAGTTCATCGTCGCCGACACGCCGGGCCACGAGCAGTACACGCGCAACATGATCACCGGCGCGTCGACCGCCGACCTGGCGGTGATCCTGGTCGACGCGCGCAAGGGCGTGCTGACGCAGACGCGCCGCCACAGCTACCTGGTCAGCCTGATCGGCATCCGCAAGGTGGTGCTGGCGATCAACAAGATGGACCTGGTGGACTGGTCGCAGGACGCCTTCGACCGCATCGACGAGGACTACCGCGCCTTTGCCGCGCGGCTGGGCCTGGCCGACGTGCAGTCGGTGCCGCTGTCGGCGCTGAAGGGCGACAACATCACCGCGCCGAGCGCCGCGATGCCCTGGTACGAAGGCCCGACGCTGATGCAGGTGCTGGAAGGCGCCGAGCTGGACCAGACGCGCCAGCAGCGCCAGCCGCTGCGCCTGCCGGTGCAGTGGGTCAACCGGCCCAACCTCGACTTCCGCGCCTTCTGCGGGCAGATCGCCAGCGGCACGCTGCGCCCGGGCCAGCGCGTGCGCGTGCAGCCATCGGGCCGCGAGAGCCGGGTGCGCGAGATCGTGGCCTTCGGCGGCGACCGCGCGCAGGCGCAGGCCGGCGAGTCGGTCACCATCACGCTGGAAGACGAGGTCGACATCTCGCGCGGCGACCTCATCTCCGCCGCCGACGCGCCGGCCGAGGTGGCCGACCAGTTCGAATGCACGCTGGTCTGGATGGCCGACGAGCCCATGCTGCCCGGCCGCCCCTACCTGCTGAAGATCGGCACGCGCACGGTCGGCGTGACGGTGACCGAGCCCAAGTACAAGGTCAACGTCAACACGCTGGAGCACCTGGCGGCCAAGCAGCTGGGCTTGAACGAGATCGGCGTGTGCAACATCGCGCTCGACCGCGCCGTGCCTTTCGACCCCTACGCCGAGAACCGCGCCACCGGCGGCTTCATCGTCGTCGACCGCCTCTCGAATAACACGGTAGGCGCGGGCATGCTGCACTTCGCGCTGCGCCGCGCGCACAACATCCACCTGCAGCACCTGGACGTCGACAAGGCCGCGCGTTCGTCGCTCAAGGGCCAGCAGCCGGCGGTGCTGTGGTTCACCGGCTTGTCGGGCGCCGGCAAGAGCACGATCGCCAACCTGGTGGAGCAACGACTGCTGGCGCTGGGCCGCCACAGCTACCTGCTCGACGGCGACAACGTGCGCCATGGCCTGAACCGCGACCTCGGTTTCACCGCGGCCGACCGCGTGGAGAACATCCGCCGCGTGGCCGAGGTGGCGAAGCTGATGGTCGATGCCGGGCTGATCGTGCTGAGCGCCTTCATCAGCCCCTTCCGCGCCGAGCGCGAGCTGGCACGCTCGCTGCTGGCCGAGGGCGAGTTCATCGAGATCCACGTCGACACGCCGCTGGCGCTGGCCGAATCGCGCGACGTCAAGGGCCTGTACGCCAAGGCGCGGCGCGGCGAGCTGAAGAACTTCACCGGCATCGATTCGCCGTACGAAGCGCCGCAGGCGCCCGAGCTGCGCGTGGACACCGCCGGCTGCAGCGCCGAGGCGGCGGCCGACGCGGTGATCGAGCTGCTGCGCCGGCGCGGCGCGATCGCCTGAGCCGCCTGAGCATCACAGCGCAATGGACTGGCTGAACGTCGCCGCCGGCGCCGGCGTGGGCTTGCTCGTCGGCCTGACCGGCGTCGGCGGCGGCTCGTTGATGACGCCCATCCTGGTGCTGCTGTTCGGCGTGGCGCCGGCCGCCGCGGTGGGCACCGACCTGTGGTTCGCCGCCATCACCAAGCTGGCCGGCGGCACGCTGCACCACACGCGCGGCAATGTCGACTGGCAGGTGCTGCGCCGCCTCAGCCTGGGCAGCCTGCCGGCGTCGGTCGCCACGCTGGTGTGGCTGAAGTGGGCCGGCGGCGGCAGCGTGCGCGGCGGGCTGATCCTCGGCACGCTGGGGCTGATGCTGGCGCTGACCGCGGCGGCCATGCTGCTGCGGCCGCAGATCCAGTCGCTCGGCCGCCGCCTGCGGCTGAGTTCGGCCGAGCGCTTCAAGCGCTGGCAGCCGCTGGCCACGGTGCTGTCGGGCGCCGTGCTGGGCGTGCTGGTCACGCTCACCTCGGTGGGCGCCGGCGCGCTGTGCGCGGTGCTGCTGACCTACCTGTACCCGCTGCGCATGACGGCGCGCCGCCTGGTCGCCACCGACCTGGTGCACGCCATCCCGCTGACCGTGGTGGCCGGCAGCGGCCACCTGCTGATGGGCCATGTCGACGGCGGCCTGCTGCTGCAATTGCTGGCGGGGTCGATCCCGGCCGTGCTGTTGGGGGCACACTTCAGCGACCGCGCGCCGGAAAAGCTGCTGCGGCCCCTGATCGCCGCGGTGCTGGCGCTGGTGGGGCTCAAGCTGTTGGCGGCGTGACGCCGAGCCTCAGCCTGAAGCCGCCCAGCCCCATCCAGCCGCCCGCCGATGACCGCGCCACTCGAACCCATCCAGCACATCCCCTTCCTGCGCCTGCTGGGCGTGCACCAGCACGAGGTGCCACCGGGGCATTCGCACCTGGTGCTGCCCGAGTTGAAGCCCGAGCACATGAACTCGCTGGCCGCCGCGCATGGCGGCGTGGTGATGACGCTGCTCGACGTGGCGATGGCGCGCGCCGCGCGCACCGCGCCCGGCCGCGACGGCGGGCCGGTGGTGACGGTGGAGATGTCGTCGCGCTTCCTGCGGCCCGGCAGCGGGCCGCTGACGGCGCGCGGCCACGTGCTGCACGCCGGCCGCTCGCTGTGCAGTTGCCAGGCCGAGCTGCGCGACGCCGAAGGCCGCCTGGTGGCCAGCGCGGCCGGCACCTTCAAATACTGGAAAGGCGCGACCGGCGGCGTGGATTGATCGGCATAGACTGCGCGCCTGCTCAAGACCTGACCGGGTGCCGTCCATGAACCACGCCATCGCCGCCATCGACCACTACATCAACGGCCGCCTCGTCGCCAACCGCTCGGGGCGCGGCCAGGACGTGTTCAACCCGGCCAGCGGCGCCGTCACCGGCCGCGCTGGCCTGGCCGACGCCGAGCAGGTGAACGCCGCCGTGGCCGCCGCCGCCGCGGCTTTTCCGGCCTGGGCCGACACGCCGCCAATCCGCCGCGCGCGCGTGCTGTTCAAGTTTCTCGAACTGCTCAACCGCCAGCGCGACGAGCTGGCGCACCTGATCACCGCCGAGCACGGCAAGGTCTTCACCGATGCGCAAGGCGAAGTGACGCGCGGCATCGACATCGTCGAGTTCGCCTGCGGCATTCCGCAACTGCTGAAGGGCGACTACACCGAGCAGGTGTCCACCGGCATCGACAACTGGACGATGCGCCAGCCGCTGGGCGTGGTGGCCGGCATCACGCCGTTCAACTTCCCCGTGATGGTGCCGATGTGGATGTTCCCGCTGGCCATCGCGGCGGGCAACAGCTTCGTGCTCAAGCCCAGCCCCACCGACCCCAGCGCCTCGCTGCGCCTGGCCGAGCTGCTGCACGAGGCCGGCCTGCCCGACGGCGTGTTCAACGTCGTGCAGGGCGACAAGGTGGCGGTGGACGCGCTGCTCGAACACCCGGAGGTGCGGGCCGTCAGCTTCGTCGGCTCGACGCCGATCGCCAACTACATCTACGAGACCGGCGCCCGCCACGGCAAGCGCGTGCAGGCGCTGGGCGGCGCCAAGAACCACATGGTGGTGATGCCCGACGCCGACCTGGAGCAGGCGGTGGACGCGCTGATCGGCTCGGCCTACGGCTCCGCCGGCGAGCGCTGCATGGCCATCAGCGTGGCGGTGCTGGTGGGCGAGGCGGCCGACCGCATCATGCCGCTGCTGGTGGAGCGCACGCGCGCGCTGAAGGTGCTGAACGGCGAGAACCTGGCCGCCGAAATGGGGCCCATCGTCACCCGTGCGGCGCAGGAGCGCATCAGCGGCTACATCGCGCTGGGCCAGCAGGAAGGCGCCCAGCTGCTGGCCGACGGCCGCGGCTTCGACGGCGCGCGCGCCGGCGACGGCTGCGCGCAGGGCTTCTGGCTCGGCGGCACGCTGTTCGACCACGTGACGCCGGCGATGCGCATCTACAAGGAAGAGATCTTCGGCCCGGTGCTGGCCTGCGTGCGCGTGAAGGACCTGAAGTCGGCCGTCGAGCTGATCAACGCGCACGAGTTCGGCAACGGCGTGGCCTGCTTCACCCGCGACGGCCACGTGGCGCGCGAGTTCGGCCGCCGCGTGCAGGTGGGCATGGTGGGCATCAACGTGCCGATCCCGGTGCCGATGGCCTGGCAGGGCTTCGGCGGCTGGAAGCGCAGCCTGTTCGGCGACATGCATGCCTACGGCGAGGAAGGCGTGCGCTTCTACACCAAGCAGAAGTCCATCATGCAGCGCTGGCCCGAGAGCACGCCCAAGGGCGCCGAGTTCGTGATGCCGACGGCGCAATAGGCTGGCGGACAACGCGCCGCGGCACACCGAGCGTCGTCGCTGGTCATCAAATAAGCCGTTAGCCGCGAGGGTGGTGCCGCGCGTGCAGCTGGCGCAGCCGCTCGCGCGCCACGTGGGTGTAGATGGTGGTGGTGCCGATGTCGGCATGGCCCAGCAGCAGCTGCACCGCGCGCAGGTCGGCGCCGTGGTTCAGCAGGTGCGTCGCGAAGGCGTGGCGCAGCGTGTGCGGCGACAGCGGCACGGCAATGCCGGCCTGCGCGGCGTAGCGCTTGACGAGCGTCCAGAACATCTGCCGCGTCATCGCCGCGCCGCGCACGGTGACGAAGATCGCGTCGGCGCTGCGCCGGCCCAACAGCTCGGGCCGGCCCTCGGCCAGCCAGCGGCGCAGCCAGGCGTGCGCTTCCTCGCCGAAGGGCACCAGCCGCTCTTTCGAGCCCTTGCCCAGCACGCGCAGCACGCCTTCGTTCAGGCCGACGTGCACGGTCTTCAGCGTCACCAGCTCGCTGACGCGCAGGCCGCTGGCGTACAGCAGCTCCAGCATCGTGCGGTCGCGCAGGCCCAGCGGCGTGGTGGCGTCGGGCGCGGCCAGCAGCGCCTCGACCTGCGCTTCGCTCAAGGTCTTGGGCACGCGCAGCGGCATGCGCGCGGCGCGCAGGCGCAGGCTGGGGTCGGCGGTGATGCGGCGTTCGCGCAGCGCCCAGCGGAAATAACGCTTGAACACCGTCAACCGCCGGTTGGCGGTGCTGGCCTTGCTGGCGGCGTGCTGGGCGCTGATGAAGGCCAGCAGGTCGGCCTCGGTGCTGGCGTCCAGCGGCTTGGGCGCGGTGCCGGCGCGGTCGTCGCCTTCGGCGTTGGCGTTGGCGTCCAGGCCGGCCAGCCAGCGCGCGTACAGCGTCAGGTCGCGCCGGTAGGCGGCCAGGCTCAGGGCGGCGAGGCCGTCTTCGAGCCACAGCGCGTCGACGAAGCGGTCGATCGCGGCCTGGCTGTCCGCGAAAGGCTCGGCCATCGGCGCGCCGCCGGCAGCGAAGCTCAGTCCAGCTTGAGCTTCTGCGCCGCCACGACCTTCTTGTAGACCTCGAACTCGGCCTGGATCTGCGCCTGGAACTCGGCCGGCGTGTTCAGCACCAGCAGCGAGCCGGTGTCCTCGATGCGCTTCTTCACGTCGGGCAGCGCGGCGGTGGCCTTGACGGCGGCGTGCACCTTGTCGACCACCTCTTTCGACAGCCCCTTCGGCCCGTGGATGCCGTAGTAGGCCATGCGGTTGACCGGCTCCAGCCCCACTTCCTTGAAGGTCGGCACGTTGGGCAGCACGGCCAGGCGCTGCGGCGCGGCCACCACGATGGGGATCAGCCGCCCGTCCTTGATGAAGGGCAGCGCCGAAGGCAGGTTGTCGAAGATGATCTGCACCTGGCCGGCCACCGTGTCGTTGAGCGCCGGGCCGGCGCCGCGGTAGGGGATGTGCGTCATGAAGACGCCGGCCATGTTCTTGAACAGCTCGGTCTGCAGGTGGCCGATGCCGCCGGTGCCCGAGCTGCTGTAGCTGTACTTGGCCGGGTTCTTCTTCAGCTCGGCGATGAAGCCCTTGTAGTCGCGCGCCGGAAAGCTGGGGTGCACCGCAATCACGTTGGGCGTGGCCGCGACGTTGATGATGGGCGTGAAGTCGGTCAGCGGGTTGTAGGCGATCTTCGGGTTGATCGCCGGGTTGGCCGCGGTGGTGGATACCGTGGCCATGCCCAGCGTGTAGCCGTCGGCCGGCGCGCGCGCGATCTCGGTGGCGCCCACCGAGCCGCCGCCGCCGGACTTGTTGTCGACCACCATGGTCTGGCCGAGCGCCTGGTTGATCTTCTCCGACAGCACGCGGGCAATGATGTCGGTGGTGCCGCCGGGCGCGAAAGGCACGATCAGCCGCACCGGCTTGGTGGGGTAGCCCTGGGCCAGGGCCGGGCCGCCGGCGGTCAAGGCGCCCATCGAGGCGGCCACGGTCAGCAGGCCGAGCGTTCTGCGCTTCATCGTCTGGATCTCCGCAAGCAAAGGAAACCGGGCATTGTGGGCCATCCCCGCCGCTGGGCCGTCAAGACCCCAGCAGCCCGGCCTTCAGCTCGGCCTGCGCCGGCTTGTCGCCGATGAAGATGCGCAGCAGCGCGGCGTAGAAGTCGTCGCCCGGCACCGGCTTGCCCAGGCGACGGCCGTTGTAGCTGAACAGCAGGCCCTGGCCGGGCACGAAGTCGAGGTCGACCACGTCGCCCTTGCGCACCTTGCCCACGGCGCCGACGAGGGCGTCGAACTGCTGCATGCGCTCGGCCAGCGCGGGCAGCTCGGCCTCGGGCGTGTTGCGCTTGACGCCCTTGTCGAAGGCCTTGACGAACTCCTGCGTCGACACCTCCTGCAGCATGCGCATCTGCAGCCGCTTGGGGCCGGGCATGGCCAGCACCTCGCCGGCGTCGCCGGACTTGCGCGGCAGGTACAGCGCGGTGAGATAACCTTTGAGCCATGCCACCGAGCGCATGCCCACGCCGTTGAGCTGCAAGGCCTGGCCGCCGAGCCGCAGCTCGCCGTCGAAACGCTGGCCTTCCAGCGTCACCTGCGCCGGTGCTGGTGCCTGCGCCTGCGCCTGCGCCGGTGCCTGCGCGAGCGCGGCGCAGGCGGCCAGCGCCCAAGCCAAGGCCAAGGCCAGGTCCCGCCACCCGGCTCGCCGGTCGGTCCGCATCGTCGTCGCCCTCGTCTTCGTCATGCCGGCTGCAACGCGGCAGCCGGCGCCGGCGCCGACAGGGCGGGCACGGCTTTACGCCGCGCTACACAGGCGCGGGGCGCGCGGCCAGCGGCAGCGCCAGCGCCCAATCGATGTGCTCGCGCACCAGCGCGTCGGCCTCGTCGCGGGCGGCGACCAGCGCTTGGCGCAGGTCGCCATCGCCCGTGGCCGCCCAGGCGTTGCCCAGCGCCACCGCCAGGTTGCGCCGCCAGCGCTGCCAGCCGATGCGGCGGATGGGGCTGCCGGCCAGGCGCTGGCTGAAGTCGGCCGCGGTCCAGGCCCACAGTTCGAGCAGCGTCGCCGCCTGCAAGCCGTGGCGCGGGTCGAAGTCGGGCAGCGGCGAGGCCTGCGCGAACTTGTTCCAGGGGCAGACCAGCTGGCAGTCGTCGCAGCCGTAGACGCGGTTGCCGATGGCCGCGCGCAGCGCCACGGGAATAGGCCCGTCGTGCTCGATCGTCAGGTAGGAGATGCAGCGCCGCGCGTCCAGCCGGTACGGCGCGACGATGGCGCGCGTCGGGCACACATCGATGCAGGCCGTGCAGCGGCCGCAGTGCGAATCGGCCGGCGCGCTGGGCGGCAGCGCCAGGTCGACGAACAGCTCGCCCAGGAAGAAGGTCGAGCCGGCGTCGCGCTGCAGCGCCAGCGTGTGCTTGCCGCGCCAGCCCAGGCCGCTGCGCGTGGCCAGTTCCACCTCCAGCACCGGCGCCGAATCGGTGAACACGCGGTGGCCGCGCGGCCCCACTTCGGCCTGCAGCTTGTAGGCCAGCGCCTGCAGGCGCTGGCGCAGCACCTTGTGGTAGTCGCGTCCGCGGGCATAGATCGATACCTGCGCCTGCCGCGGCCGCGCCAGGCCCTGCCATTCGACGGCCTGCCAGCCCTCGGGCGTGGCGCGCGGCAGGTAGTCCATGCGCGCCGTGATGACCGAGAGCGTGCCCGGCACCAGCTCGGCCGGCCGCGCGCGCTTGAGCCCATGCGCGGCCATGTAGCCCATGCCGCCGTGGCAGCCGGCGTCCAGCCAGGCACGCAGGCCGGCCTCGGCCTCGTGCAGCGCGATGCCGGCGATGCCGATCTGGGAGAATCCCAGCTCATGCGCCCACTGCCGCAAATGCCGGACGAGTTGCGGCCCGTCGACGTGTTGCGAACGAGGCATGACGACATTCTAGAAACCGCTGACTTCGACTGGCCCGACGAGCAAGCCTGCCGCCGCTGGGCCGAGCGCCTGGCCGCGCGGCCGGCGCTGCGCGACGCCTACGTCGAGTTGCGTGGCCCGTTGGGCGCCGGCAAGACCACCTTCGTGCGCCACCTGCTGCGCGCCTTGGGCGTGCAGGGGCGCATCAAGAGCCCCAGCTTCGCGGTGCTGGAGCCGCACCAGGCGCCGGGGCTGGCCGCCATCTCGCACTTCGACTTCTACCGCTTCAGCGATCCGCGCGAATGGGAAGACGCGGGCTTTCGCGACGTCTTCGCCGCGCCCGGATTGAAGCTCGCCGAATGGCCCGAGAAGGCCGCCGGCATGCTGCCGCCGCCGGACCTGCGGCTGACCATCGAGCCCGTCGACGAGCAGCTTCGCCGCGTGCATGCCGAGGCCTGCACGCCGCGCGGCGTGGAGCTGCTGTCATGACCGCGCCGCGCCGCGCCGCGCTGCAGCGCCTGTCGAGCCTGGTGCTGCTGCTGGGCTCGGCCGAGCTGGCGCGGGGCGCCGTCAACGGGCCGGCGATCGTGGCGGTGCGCATCTGGCCGGCGAGCGACTACACCCGCATGACGATCGAGAGCGACCGTCCGCTGGCCGCGCGCCACTTCCTCACCGAAGGCCCGTTCCGGCTGGTGGTCGACATCGACGGGCTGGAGCTGAACCCGCAGTTGAAGGAACTGGTCGGCAAGGTGCGGCCCGGCGACCCCTACATCGCCGGCGTGCGCGTCGGCCAGTACCAGCCGCGCGTGGTGCGCCTGGTGCTCGACCTCAAGCAGCCGGTGGCGCCGCAGCAGTTTGCGCTGGCGCCGGTGGCCGCCTACCAGCACCGGCTGGTGTTCGACCTCTACCCGGTGAAGGAGGCCGACCCGCTGCTGGCCCTGCTGCGCGACAAGGAGGCCGCCGAGCAGCAGGCGGCGCGCGCCGTCAACGACGCGCTGGGCGACCTCATCGCGCGCGTCGACCGGCCGGCGCCGCTGGCTTCTTCGCCGGCACCGGCCCCCGCACCGCCGGCCCCGACCGCGCTGGCCGCGCCGCCACCACTGCCCGCTTCCGCACCGCTCACCACGCCCGCGCCGCGCGACAGCGAGCCGCCGACCGAAGCCGAGCGCCGCCAGGCGCAGCGGCTGATCATCGTCGCGCTCGACCCCGGCCACGGCGGCGAGGACCCCGGCGCCATCGGCCCCACCGGCCTGCGCGAGAAAGACGTGGTGCTGGCCATCGCCCGCATGCTGCGCGAGGAGCTGAACCAGCAGCGCAACCTGCGCGTCTACCTCACGCGCGACGCCGACTTCTTCGTGCCGCTGCACGAGCGCGTGCGCAAGGCGCGGCGGGTGCAGGCCGACCTCTTCGTCTCGCTGCACGCCGACGCCTTCTTCAAGCCCGAGGCGCGCGGCGCCAGCGTCTTCGCGCTCAGCCCCAAGGGCGCCACCAGCGCCGCCGCGCGCTGGATGGCCGAGCGCGAGAATGCCGCCGACGGCGTGGGCGGCGTCAACGTGCAGACGGCCGACGCCCAGGTGATGCGCACGCTGCTGGACATGAGCACGACGGCGCAGATCAAGGACAGCCTCAAGCTCGGCCGCGAGGTGCTGGGCCGCATCGGCCGCGTCGGCACGCTGCACAAGCGCGATGTCGAACAGGCCGGCTTCGCGGTGCTGAAGGCGCCCGACATCCCCAGCATCCTGGTCGAGACCGCCTTCATCTCCAACCCCGAAGAGGAAGACCGGCTGCGCGACAAGGACTACCGCCAGCAGCTGGTGCAGGCCATCGCCGCCGGCATCAAGCGCTACTTCGCGCGCAACCCGCCGCTGGCGCGCAGCCGCAGTCTTTGAGAACTAACGCTTGAATTGAACCCACAGCATCAGCAGCCCGAAGAACACCGGCTGGTGCAGCATGTAGAAGGTCAGCGACCAGCGGCCCAGCGCGGCCAGGGGCTGCAGCGGCCGCGGCAGGGCGCCGGCCAGCCATTGCGGGCGGTGGGCCAGCAGCCATTGCCCGGCGGCCAGGCCCAGCAGCAGCACGCCGAACCAGGGCAGGAGGGGCACGTAGTCTTCGGTGATGGGCTTGCGCGTGACGAGGCCCGTCCAGCTCAGCCAGGAGCCGTTGAAGATCTCGTGCCGCCACAGCGCCGGCAGTGCCAGCGCGGCGGCGGCCAGCGGCCACAGCGCGGCGCGCAGCGGCGCCAGCAGCCGCGCGGCGATCAGCATCACGCACAGCGCGTGCAGCACGCCGAAGTGGATCCAGCTGTACGGAAACGCCAGCCACGAGCCCAGGCTGACCAGGGCCGCGCAAACGGCCACCTGCGCCCAGCGCCGCCAGAAGCGCGGCCAGCCTTGGGCAGCATCCAGCGCCACCGCCTGGCCGAGGCCGGCGCAGAACAGGAACAGGCCGAGGATCAGCGTGCGGTTGACGATCCACAGCGGGTCGGCATTCGGCGCCTGGCGCGGCTGCAGCAGGCCGAAGTGGTTGAGGTCGAAAGCGAAGTGGTAGGCCGCCATCCAGACGATGGCCAGGCCGCGCAGCGCATCGAGACGATCGAAGCGATCGAAGACGCGCCGGCTCATGCCGTCTTCTCGTAGACGTCGGCGAAGCCCTGCCCGTCCCAGGCGTACAGCAAATAGGCGGCGTGCAGGCAGCCGCTGGCGCCCTGCGGGCTGAACAGGCCCACGCACTGGCCGCCGGCGTGGCGCACGCTGCGGTAGACGACGCCCGGCGATCCGGCGGCGTGCAGCGTGGCGGCCAGCGCGCGCGACGCGGCATAACTGTCGGGGTGATGGCAGGCCTCGAAGGCCGCCTCGCGCGGGCGCAGGTCGTGCAGGCGCTGGTCGACGGCCACGTGGTACAGCCGCATCGGCAAGTGCATGGCCGGCTGCTGCGTCGCGGCCAGGAAGCGCGCGTGGTGGTAGCGCGTCTCGGCGATCGCGGTCTCGCGTTCGCGCGCGGCGTAGAACACGCCCCAGCGGCCGTCGGAGAAGCGGCTGCCTTCGACGTTGAGGTGCGTGAAGGCGGCCATGATGGGCCCGCTGCCCGGGCCGTAGAGCCGCTGCGCGCGCGGCACGCGCTCGACCTCGCCGATCTCGTCGCGCGCGCGCTCGTTGGTCATCGCCTCCAGCGCGTACAGCGCGTCGAAGTCGTCGGCGTCGGCCACGCGGTCGAACAGCGAGATCGCCGGGTAGCGCGTGGGCACGATGCGGCAGGCCTGCGGCCAGCGCACGCGGCGCAGCGCGGGCTCGGGCGTGGGCGCGGGCTCGGGCTCGGGCTGGGGCCTGGGCTCAGAGACGCTCAAGACCAGCCGCCGCCGCGCACGCCGTCGAGGTAGCGGCGCACGAAGTGCAGGTCGCTGACGTTGCCGGCCAGCATGCGGTCGAGCGCGCTGCGGCCGCCGAAGGGCTGCGCGGTGTTGGGCTGGCGCACCCAGGCGTCGGCGGCCGCGGCGTCGGGCAGCAGGATCTGCAGGCTCTTGTAGATGCCCAGCAGGTTGGACAGCCGCTCCAGCGTGTCGCGCGGCACGGCGGCCTTGTCGGGCTGCTTGCGCCACGCGAAGAAGGTGGATCGCGGCGGCGCGCCCAGCAGCCGGAGCTGTTCGTCCACCGACAGGCCCCAGGCCTGGGCGATGCGGCCGAAGGCGCGCAGGCCGGCGGCCGCCATCTGCGGGGTGGGCACTTCGGGCACCCGGTAGCGGGGCGCCGGCTCGCGGGCGTAGTGGACAGCGAGTGTCATCGTGGATCCTTGGATGGATTTTAGTGGTAGCTTAATCCAAATCCGGACCGGAAGCCAGCAACCGGGGCAGCAGCTGCGCCGCGGTGCCGCGCAGGCAGGCATGGGCCTCGTCGTCGATTTCGCTGGGATGCGGGTTGACGATCACCACCGTGGCGCCCGCCCGGCGCGCGATGGCGGCCAGCCCGGCGGCCGGCCACACGGCGCCCGAGGTGCCCACCACCAGCAGCACGCGGCAGCGGCGCGCTGCCGTCTCGGCGGCGGCCAGCGCTTGCGCGGGCAGCCTCTCGCCGAACCAGACGACCGCCGGCCGCAGCAGGTTGCCGCAGTCCGCGCAGCGCGGCGGCTCGCCGGGGGTGGCCTGGTCGACGCCGCAGCCGCGGCGCTGCGGGCAAGGCGCGAGCCAGGCGTCCTGCAGGATGTCGCCGTGCAGGCGGATCGTGCCGGCGTTGCCGGCGCGCTGGTGCAGGTCGTCGACGTTCTGGCTGACGACGGTCAGCACGCCGGGGTGCCGGCGCTCGAAGTCGGCCAGCGCGCGGTGGCCGGCGTTGGGCTGGGCGCCGCGCACGCCGTCGCGGCGTTCGGCGTACCAGCGCCAGACCTGCGCCGGGTCGGCGCGAAAGCCTTCCTCGCTGGCCAGCGCGGCGGGGTCGAAGCGCGACCACAGCCCGCTCATCGCGTCGCGGAAGGTGGCAATGCCGCTCTCGGCGCTCATGCCCGCGCCGGTGAGCACGGCCACGCCGCCGGCGTGCGCGGCGGCCTGGGCGATTTGCCGGCGGACGGTGTCGACCGCCGGGCCGGCGTTCACTCGAAGCGGCCGCCGCTCTCGGCGCGCTTCACCACGCCGGCGGCCGGCTCGAAGCGCGGGCCGTAGGCCGCCGCCAGTTCGCGCGCACGGGCGACGAAGGTCTGAGGCCCCATCGCGTTGATGAACTGCAGCACGCCGCCCTGGAACGGCGCAAAGCCCCAGCCGAAGATCGAGCCCACGTTGCCGTCGGCCACCGAGCGCAGCACGCCTTCATCGAGGCAGCGCACCGCCTCGTTGGCCTGCGCGAACAGCAGCCGGTCGATCAGCTCGCGCTGTTCGGGCTGCCGCGCGGCCGGCGGGAACAGCGTGGTCAGTTCGGGCCACAGCGCCTTGCCATCGTCGCCGTAGTCGTAGAAGCCCTTGCCGGCCTTCTTGCCGACGCGGCCGATCTCGCACAGCTGGCGCACCACGTCCATGCCCGGCTGCTCGACATAAGGCTTGCCTTCGGCGGCCAGGTCCTTCTTCGTCTGCTCCACCACGTGCAGGCTGAGCGACAAGCTCACCTCGTCCTGCAAGGCCAGCGGCGGCATCGGCATGCCGGCCTGCAGGCCCGCCACCTCGATGCTGCGCGGGTGCACGCCTTCCTTCAGCATCGCCAGGCCTTCGCCGACGTAGGTGGCGAACACGCGGCTGGTGTAGAAGCCGCGGCTGTCGTTGACGACGATGGGCGTCTTGCCGATCTGCAGCACGTAGTCGAAGGCGCGGGCCAGCGTCTCGTCGCTGGTGTCCTTGCCGACGATGATCTCGACCAAGGGCATCTTGTCGACCGGGCTGAAGAAATGCAGGCCGATGAAGTTCTTGGGCCGGCCGCTGGCCTGCGCCAGGCCGGTGATCGGCAGCGTGCTGGTGTTGGACGCGAAGACCTTGTCGGCGGCCAGCACGGCTTCGGCGCGCTTGGTCACGTCGGCCTTGACGGCGCGGTCTTCGAACACCGCCTCGATCACCAGGTCGCAGCCCTGCAGCAGCTTGAAGTCGGTGCCGGCGGTGATCTTGGCCAGCAGCGCATCGCGCTGGTCGGCCGTGCTGCGGCCCTTCTTCACGGCGCGGTCGAGCAGGCCTTGCGAGTAAGCCTTGCCCTGGTCGGCCAGCGCCTGCGTGGTGTCGAGCAACACCACCTCGATGCCGGCCTTGGCCGAGACGTAGGCGATGCCGCCGCCCATCATGCCGGCGCCCAGCACGCCCAGCTTCTGCACCTTGCCGCGCGCGATGCCGGCCGGCCGCGAGGCGCCCTTCTTGATCGCGTTGAGCTGGTACCACAGCGTGTTGATGATGTTCTTCGACTCCTGGCTCAGCACGCAGGCGGCGAAGTAGCGGCTTTCGACGACGCAGGCGGCGTCGAAGTCGAGCAGGCAGCCTTCGAAGATGCTGCTCATGATGTGCGTGACGGCCGGGTAGTTGCCAAAGCTCTTGGCCGACGCGACCGACGGCGCGATGGCCAGCATCTGCACGATCTGCGGCGAGCGCGAATCGCCGCCGGGAATCTTGAACTTCGGCTTGTCCCAGGGCTGCGCGGCCTTCGGGTTGGCGGCGATCCAGGCGCGCGCCTGCGCCATCAGGTCGTCGCGGTCCTTGGCCAGCGCGGCGATCAAGCCCATCGCCAGCGCCTTGGCCGGCGCGATGTCGTTGCCTTCGGCGCAGATCTGCAAGGCCTGCTGCATGCCCACCAGCCGCGGCAATCGCTGCGTACCACCGCCGCCGGGCAGCAGGCCGAGCTTGACCTCGGGCTGGCCGAGCTTGAGCCTGGGGTCGTCGACCACGATGCGCGCGTGGCAGCCGAGCGCAATCTCCAGCCCGCCGCCGAGCGCATGGCCGTTGATCGCGGCCACCACCGGCTTGCCCTGCGTCTCCAGCTTGCGCAGCACCTGCTTCATCGCCATCGAGGTTTCGAAGGGCTCCTCGGCGCGCGTCCACTTCGACATGCGGTCGAGGTCGCCGCCGGCGCAGAAGTCGGCCTTGCCGCTGGTAAGGATCATGCCCTTCACCGCCGGGTCGGCCAGCTTCGCGCAGGCCTCGGCAATGCCTTGCATCAGATCGTCGGTCACCACGTTCATGGGCCGGCCGGGCACATCCATCGTCGCGACGAGGATGCCGTCGTCGCCCAGCTTCAGCTTGACTGCGTCGCTCATGCTCAGACCCGCTCGATGATGGTGGCAATGCCCATGCCGCCGCCGACGCACAGCGTGGCGAGGCCGGTGTTGAGGTCGCGCCGCTCCAGTTCGTCGAGCAGCGTGCCGAGGATGATGCAGCCGGTGGCGCCCAGCGGATGGCCCATCGCGATCGAGCCGCCGTTGACGTTGACGCGCTCGGGGTCCACGCCGAGGTCGCGCGCCGTCTTCATCGGCACCACGGCGAAGGCCTCGTTCACTTCCCACAGGTCGACGTCACTGGCCGCCATGCCCGCCTTGGCCAGCGCCTTCCGGCAGGCCGGCGTCGGGCCGGTGAGCATGATGGTCGGCTCGGCGCCGGTGACGGCGGCGGCGCGGATGCGCGCGCGCGGCTTCAGGCCCGCCTTGCGGCCGGCGTCGGCGTTGCCGACGAGCATCAGCGCCGCGCCGTCGACGATGCCGCTGCTGTTGCCCGCGTGGTGCACGTGGTGGATGCGCTCGACGGTCGTGTACTTGCGCAGCGCGGTGGCGTCGAAGCCCATCTGGCCGATGGCCGCGAAGCTGGGCTCCAGCTTGGCCATCGCCTCCAGCGTGGCGTTGGCGCGGATGGTCTCGTCCTCGGCCAGCATCAGCAGCCCGGCGATGTCGGCCACCGGCACGATGGACTTGGCAAAACGCCCGTCGGCGCGCGCGGCGGCAGCGCGCTGGTGCGAGCGCAGCGCGAAGCCGTCGACATCGGCGCGGCTGAAGCCTTCCAACGTGGCGATGAGGTCGGCGCCGATGCCTTGCGGCACGAAGCCGGTGGCCTGGTTGATGCGCGGGTCCATCACCCAGGCGCCGCCGTCGCTGCCCATGGGCCAGCGGCTCATGCTCTCCACGCCGCCGGCGACGACGAAGTCTTCCCAGCCGCTCTTGACCTTGGCCGCCGCGAGGTTGACCGACTCCAGCCCGCTGGCGCAGAAGCGGCTTTGCGTCACGCCGGCCACGGTCTGCGGCCATTGCGCGTCGAGCACCGCGGTGCGCGCGATGTCGGCGCCCTGCTCGCCCAGCGGCGTCACGCAGCCCAGCACCACGTCGTCGACGAGTGCCGTGTCGAGCGCCAGCCGCTGCTGCAGCGCTTGCAGCAGCGTGCGCAGCAGCCACACCGGCGCGGCCTGGTGCAGGCTGCCGTCCTTCTTGCCCTTGCCGCGCGGCGTGCGCACGTGGTCGTAGATGAGTGCTTCTGACATGCTGTTCTCCACGGCCTCACATCGAGCGCGAGGCCAGTTCCTTCATGATCTCGTTGGTGCCGCCGTAGATGCGCTGCACGCGCGCGTCGACGTACAGCTCGGCAATCGGGTATTCCATCATGTAGCCGTAGCCGCCGAAGAGCTGCAGGCATTCGTCCATCACCCGGCCCTGCTGCTCGCTGACCCAGCTCTTGGCGAGCGCGGCGCGCGCGGCGTCGAGCTCGCCCAACAGGTGCGCGGCCATGCAGGCGTCGACGAAGGCGCGCGTCGCCAGCACCGTGGCCTGCACCTCGGCCAGCTTGAAGCGCGTGTTCTGGAAGTCCCACACCGTCTTGCCGAAGGCCTTGCGCTGCTTCACGTAGGCCAGCGTCTCTTCCAGCGCGCGCTCCATCGCCGCCACGCCTTGCAGCGCGATGATCAGCCGCTCCTGCGGCAGTTGCTCCATCAACTGGAAGAAGCCCTGGCCCTCCTCGCCGCCCAGCAGGTTGGCGGCCGGCACGCGAACGTCGTCGAAGAACAGTTCGCTGGTGTCCTGCGCCTTCAGCCCCACCTTGTCGAGCTTGCGGCCGCGGCGAAAGCCCGGCGCTTCGTCGGTGTCCACCAGCAGCAGGCTGATGCCTTTGGCGCCGGCCTCGGGCCCGGTCTTGCAGACCACGACGATCAGCCGCGCGTGCTGGCCGTTGGTGATGAAGGTCTTGGCGCCGTTGATCACGTAATGGTCGCCGTCGCGCCGCGCCTGCGTGCGCACGGCCTGCAGGTCGCTGCCGGTGCCGGGCTCGGTCATCGCGATCGCGCTGGGCAGCTCGCCGCTCACCATGCGCGGCAGGAAGCGCTGGCGCTGCGCCTCGGTGCCGCAGCGAAACAGGTAGGGCGCGACGATGGCCGAATGCAGCCCGCCGCCCCAGCCGCTGAGATTGGCGCGCGCCGCTTCGAGGATGACCACCGCGTCGTGGCCGAAGTCGCCGCCGGCGCCGCCGTATTCGGCCGGCGTCGACAGGCACAGCAGGCCGTTGGCGCCGGCCTGCGTCCAGCATTCGCCGGGCAGGATGCCGGCCTCGCGCCAGGCCGCGGCCTGCGGCGCCCAGCGTTCGCTGAAGAAGCGGCGCGCCGACTCCTGCAGCATGCGGTGGTCGTCGGCCATCCAGGCCGACGGAAACAGCGGCAGCGTCACTTGCTCTCCAGTTGCTTGCGCACGGTGGCGTTGATCACCCGCAGCTCGGCCAGCGTGGCGTCGATGTGGGCGCGCTTGAGTTCCAGCGCGCGGATCGCCGCATCGGTGCGGTCGCGCACGAAGCCCAGCTGCTGCACGCGGCCTTCGCCATGGTCGCCATACAGGTCGAGGTAATGGCGGATCTCCTGCAGCGAGGCGCCGATCAACTTCGACCGCAGGATCAGCGCCAGCCGCGCCCGGTCTTTGCGCGAGTAGACGCGCGCGCCGTTCACGCGGCGCGGCTCGAGCAGGCCCTTGGCTTCGTAGAAGCGGATGGTGCGCAGCGTGATGCCGAATTCGGCGCACAGCTCGGAGATGCCGAACAGCTCGCTGGTGTCCGACGCGCGGTGCGCGTCCAGCACCTGCCGTGCCGCCGCGGCACCGGCGCCGCGCCGGCGGACCGGAGCGTCGAGCATGCTCACCCCACGCGCTGCCGCTGCAGGGGCACGCGCAGGCTCGGCGCGCCCCGCTTCTGGCGCGCGGTCTCGGTGCAGGCTGGCAGGTCCATTGCAGGGTCCGTCGGGATCGGCTTGCCGCAGAGCATAGGCCGGCGGCTGCCGCACCGTGCTGAGGAATACCCTAAGCGAGATCGGGTTGACGTTAACGTCACCCTCCGGCCCAATCGGCCGATGACCGATGCGCCCCGCCCTGCCAGCCCCGCCCAACGCTACCGCAGCATCTTCGGTCCGCAGCTGTTCGCCGGCCAGGTGCTGTGGGTGACCGGCGGCGGCAGCGGCATCGGCCGCTGCGTCGCGCACGAGCTGGCTTCGCTCGGCGCGCAGGTGGTGATCAGCGGCCGCAGCGCCGACAAGCTGCAGCACACCGCCGACGAGATCGCGCAGGACGGCGGCCGCTGCGACACCATCGCCTTCGACATCCGCGACGAAGACGCCGTCAAGGCCGGCGTTGCCGAGGTGCTGCGCCGCCACGGCGCGGTGCACGGCCTGGTCAACAACGCCGGCGGGCAGTTTCCGTCGCCGCTGGCGGCCATCAGCAAGAAGGGCTTCGACGCGGTGGTGGCCAACAACCTGGCCGGCGGCTTCCTGATGATGCGCGAGGTCTACAACCAGTGCATGGCGCAGCACGGCGGCGCCATCGTCAACATGACGGCCGACTTCCGCAACGGCATGCCCGGCATGGGCCACAGCGGCGCGGCGCGCGCCGGCATGAGCAACCTCACGCGCACCGCGGCCTACGAATGGGGCCCCGCCGGCGTGCGCGTCAACGCCGTGGCGCCGGGCTGGATCGCCAGCAGCGGCATGGACAGCTACGGCGAGGCCATGAAGCCGCTGATCCGCCGCCTGAAAGACCGCGTGCCGATCGGCCGCATGGGGCTGGAGGCCGAGGTCAGCGCCGTCATCGTCTTCCTGCTGTCGCCGGCGGCGGCCTTCGTCAGCGGCGTCACGGTGCAGATCGACGGCGCCGCCTCGCTCGGCAACGCGGTGTTCCCGATCGAGCCGCCGCGCAACCTCAGGCCGTTCGACGGCTTTCATCGCGCCGTCACGCCCGAGGTGCTGAAGTGACGCGGCTGGTCTCGCAGCTCGACCCGAAGTCCGCCGCCTTCCAGGCCAACGCCGCGCGCATGCGCCAGCGGCTGGACGAGGTGCTGGCGCTGCAGGCGCAGGTGGTGGCCGAGTCGGCGTCCAAGCGCGACAAGTTCGAGCAGCGCGGCCAGTTGCTGCCGCGCGAGCGCGTGGCAAGGCTGATCGACCGCGGCAGCGCCTTCCTCGAACTCAGCCCGCTGGCGGGCCTGGGCATGCACGACGACGACGGCAAGAAAAGCGTGCAAGGCGGCGGCAGCATCGTGGGCATCGGAATCGTCGCCGGCAAGCGCGTGCTCGTCAGCGCCAACGACAGCGCCGTCAAGGGCGGCACCGTGGCGCCGATGGGGCTGAAGAAGGCGCTGCGCGCGCAGGCGCTGGCGGCCGAGAACAAGCTGCCGCTGGTGGCGCTGGTGGAAAGCGGCGGCGCCAACCTGATGTACCAGGCCGAGATCTTCGTCGACGGCGGCCGCACCTTCGCCAACCAGGCGCGGCTGTCGGCCGCCGGCATTCCGCAGATCGCCGTGGTGCACGGCTCGTCCACCGCCGGCGGCGCCTACCTGCCGGGCCTGTCGGACTACGTGGTGCTGGTGCGCGGCCGCAGCAGCATCTTCCTGGCCGGGCCGCCGCTGGTGAAGGCCGCCATCGGCGAAGACGCCGACGACGAGGAACTGGGCGGCGCGCTGATGCACGCCGGCGTCACCGGCCTGGGCGAGTACCTCGCCGAAGACGACGCGCACGCCATCGCGCTGGCCCGCGAGTTGGTCGACCAACTGCCTTGGGACCTGGTGCCACCCGCTGCCGCCGCGCCGGCGCCGCTGTACGACCGCGAAGAACTGCTGGGCGTGGTACCCGCCGACGACCGCACGCCCTACGACGTGCGCGAAGTCATCGCGCGGCTGGTCGACGGCTCCGACTTCCTCGAATTCAAGGCCACGCTCGCCGCCGACACGGTGTGCGGCCATGCCCGCATCAACGGCCACCGCGTGGGCATCCTCGGCAACAACGGGCCCATCCAGCCGGCCGGCAGCACCAAGGCCGGGCAGTTCATCCAGTTGTGCGACCAGGCCGGCGCGCCGCTCGTCTTCCTGCAGAACACCACCGGCTACATGGTGGGCAAGGCGGCCGAGCAGGCCGGCGCCATCAAGCACGGCAGCAAGATGATCCAGGCGGTGGCCAACGCGCGCGTGCCCAAGTTCACCATCGTGCTGGGCGGCAGCTTCGGCGCCGGCAACTACGGCATGTGCGGCCGCGGCTTCGACCCGCGCTTCATCTTCGCCTGGCCGAGCGCGCGCACCGCGGTGATGGGCGGCGCGCAGGCGGCGCAGGTGATGGACATCGTCAACCGCGCCAAGCTGCTGAAGATGGGCCAGCCCGCCGACGACCAGGCCCTGGCCGCCATGAGCGACGGCTTGCGCCGCCGGCTCGACGCCGAGAGCGCGGCCCTCTTCGGCACCGCGCGGCTGTGGGACGACGGCATCATCGACCCGCGCGACACCCGCCGCATCCTGGCGTTATGCCTGGACCTCGCGAGCGAAGCCGAACGCCGCCGGCTGCGCCCCAACACCTTCGGCGTGGCGCGGCTGTGACGCCTGACAACGACCCTGCGGAGACCCTGGCATGAAGCTCACCCCCGAACACCGGCAGATCGCCGACACCGTGCGCAAGTTCTGCGAGAAGGAGCTGAACCCGCAGGTGCCGGCCTGGGAGGCGGCCGAGCAGTTTCCCAGCCACCAGGTCTTCAAGCAGCTGGGCGAGCTGGGCCTGCTCGGGCTGAAGTATCCGGAAGCCTTCGGCGGCGCCGGGCTCGACTTCAGCTACAGCATGGTGATGGCCGAGGCGCTGGGCTATTGCAACTGCGGCGGCGTGCCCATGGCCATCGGCGTGCAGACCGACATGGCCACGCCGGCACTGGCGCGCTTCGGCAGCGACGAGCTGCGCAAGGAATACCTGGTGCCGGCCATCGCCGGCGACGCCGTGGCCTGCATCGGCGTCAGCGAGGCCGGCGGCGGCAGCGACGTGGCCGCCGTCAAGACCCAGGCGCGCAGCGAAGGCGGCGACTACGTGATCAACGGCAGCAAGATGTGGATCACCAACGGCCTGAAGGCCGACTGGTGCTGCCTGCTGGCCAACACCAGCGACGGCCCGCCGCACAAGAACAAGAGCCTGATCATCGTGCCGATGGATGCCGCCGGCATCACCAAGCAGAAGATCAGGAAGATCGGCATGAACAGCAGCGACACCGCGCAGCTGTTCTTCGACAACGTGCGCGTGCCCAGGCGCAACCTGATCGGCCAGGAAGGCCTGGGCTTCAGCTTCCAGATGATGCAGTTCCAGGAGGAGCGGCTGTGGGCAGCAGCCTCGGCGCTGGTCGGCCTGGACCGGCTGATCGACCAGACCATCGAGTACACGCGCCAGCGCCGCGCCTTCGGCAGCCGCCTGCTCGACAACCAGGTGGTGCACTTCCGCCTGGCCGAGCTGCGCACCGAGGTGGAGGCGCTGCGCGCGCTGACCTACAGTGCGGTGGAGCAATACGTTGCCGGCCAGGACGTCACGCGGCTGGCCAGCATGGCCAAGCTGAAATGCGGCCGCCTTTCGCGCGAGGTGTCCGACGCTTGCCTGCAGTACTGGGGCGGCATGGGCTTCACCTGGGACAACCCCATCTCGCAGGCCTACCGCGACACGCGGCTGGCGTCGATCGGCGGCGGCGCGGATGAAGTCATGCTCGGCATCATCTGCAAGCTCGAAGGCACTCTCCCGGGCCGCGCATGAACGCCGCCCCGACCGTGCTGGCGCGCCAGCAAGGCGCCGTGCTGCACCTCACGCTGAACCGGCCCGAGGTGCGCAACGCGATGTCGCTGGCCATGGTGCTGGAGTTGCGCCAGGCCTTGGAACAAGCGCATGCCGACGGCCGCACGCGCGCCGTGGTGCTGCGCGGCGCCGGCGGCCACTTCTGCGCCGGCGGCGACATCCGCGACATGGCCACCGCGCGCGCCCGGCTGGGCGATGACTCGAAGGCCGTCGCCGAGATCAACGCCGCCTTCGGCGAGCTGTGCGTGGCCTATGCCAACAGCGGCCTGGCCGTCGTCGCGGTGACCGAGGGCACGGTGATGGGCGGCGGCTTCGGCCTGGCCTGCGTGGCCGACGTGACGCTGGCCGACACCAGCGTGGCCTTCCGCCTGCCCGAAACCAGCCTCGGCCTGGTGCCGGCGCAAGTGGGGCCGTTCCTGGTGGAACGCCTGGGCTACGCCGAGGCCAAGCGCCTGGCGGTGACCGGCGCCACCGTCGGCGCCGAAGAGGCCTTGCGCCTGCGCCTGGTGCACGAGGTGCATGCCGATGCCGCCGCGCTGGACGGCGCGCTGCAGCGCGTGCTGGCCGAGATCCTGCGCTGCGCGCCCGGCGCGCTGGCGGCCACCAAGGCGCTGATCGCCAAGGCGCGGCTGCACAGCCCCGCCTCGCTGGTGCGCGAAGCGGCCGAAGTGTTTTCGCGCGCGTCGCTGGGGCCGGAGGGGCAGGAAGGCACGTCGGCGTTCCTGCAAAAGCGCAAGCCGTCCTGGGCTTCCGAATCGTGAGCTTTCACAAGATCCTCATCGCCAACGGCGGCGACAGCCGGCGCATCGCGCCGGCTGCGGCGAAGGCTCATGTCGGCCCTGCCGACGTGAGCCGCAGCCAAACCGCCTGGCACGCGCAGCGTGCAGCGATCGAGCCGCGCTACCATGTTTGAAAAGATCCTCATCGCCAACCGCGGCGAGATCGCCTGCCGCATCCAGCGCACCGCGCAACGCCTGGGCTATCGCACCGTCGCCGTCTACAGCGAGGCCGATGCCGGCGCGCCGCACGTGTCGATGGCCGACGAGGCGGTGTGCATCGGCGCGCCGCCGGCGGCCGAGTCGTACCTGAACATCGAAGCGCTGCTGCAAGCCGCACAACGCAGCGGCGCCGACGCGGTGCACCCGGGCTACGGCTTCCTGTCGGAACGCGCCGATTTCGCCGAGGCCTGCGCCAGCGCCGGCCTCGTCTTCATCGGCCCGCCGCCGGCGGCCATCCGCGCGATGGGCGACAAGGCGCTGGCCAAGCGCCGCATGATCGAAGCCGGCGTGCCCTGCGCGCCGGGCTACCTGGGCGACGACCAGAGCGAGGCCCGCCTGGCCGCCGAAGCGCAAGCCCTGGGCCTGCCGCTGCTGGTGAAGGCGGTGGCCGGCGGCGGCGGCCGCGGCATGCGGCTGGTGCGCGACTTGAGCGGCCTGCCCGAAGCGCTGGCCGGCGCCCGGCGCGAAGCGCTCAGCGCCTTCGGCGACGGCACGCTGATGCTGGAGCGGCTGATCGACGACGGCCGCCACATCGAGATCCAGGTCTTCTGCGACAGCCTGGGCCACGCGCTGCACTTGGGCGAGCGCGACTGCACCGCGCAGCGGCGACGGCAGAAGGTGATCGAGGAAGCGCCCTCGCCCATCGTCGGCCCCGAGCTGCGCGCGCGCATGGGCCGCGACGCCGTGGCCGCCGCTCAGGCCGTCGGTTATGTCGGCGCCGGCACCGTGGAGTTCATCGTCGACGGCGCAGGCCGCCACTACTTCCTGGAGATGAACACGCGGCTGCAGGTCGAGCACCCCGTCACCGAGTGCATCACCGGGCTCGACCTGGTGGAATGGCAGTTGCGCGTGGCCGAAGGCCGGCCGCTGCCGCTGGCGCAGGACGAGCTGCGCCTCGAAGGCCACGCGATCGAGCTGCGCCTGTATGCCGAAGACCCCTACGACGGCTGGAAGCCGCAGACCGGCCGCATCGCCGCCTGGGAGCCGCAGCGCTGCAGCGTGCGCGTGGACCACGGCATCGCCGCCGGCGGCGAGGTCACGCCCTACTACGACGCGATGCTGGCCAAGTTCATCGCCCACGGCCGCGACCGCGACGACGCCATCCGCCGCCTGCTGCGCGCGCTGGCCGAGGCGCCGCTGCTGGGCCTGCAGACCAATGCGCGCTTCCTGGCCGACCTGCTGCAGCACCCGCAGTTCCGCCAGGCGCAGATGACCACGACGCGGCTCGACGAATGGGCCGCCGCCGGCGAGCCGCTGCTGCAACGCCCCGCGGCGCCCGAGGCCGCCTGGGCGCTGGCCGCCGCCTTGCTGGCCGGCAACGCGTCGGCGCGCCCGGCCAGCGTCGCGCGCTTCGAGCTGAGCCTGCAATCGGACGGCCACTCGCGCGTGCTGCAGGCGCCGCCGGCCGATGTCGAACTGCTCTCGCACGACGGCCTGGCGCTGTGCTACGTGCAAGGCGGCGTGCAGCGCCGCGCGCTGGCGCTGGTGCAGGGCGGCAGCGTGCACCTGGCGCTGCCCGAAGGCGTGTTCACGTTCACCGAGCCCTCGCCCTACCCGCGCACTGACGCGGCGGCCGACCCCGCAAGCGCCCGCGCGCCGGTGGCCGGCGTCGTTGCCCACCTGGCGGTGGCGGTGGGCGACGTGGTGAAGGCCGGCCAGCCCCTGGTCTGCGTGGAGGCGATGAAGATGGAGCTGTGGCAGCACGCCGGCGCCGCCGGCACGGTGCGCGCCATCCACGTGCAAGCGAAAGACGCGGTGGCCGCCGGCGCGCTGCTGGTCGAACTGGAGCTGGCGCCGACATGACCGACCAAGCCATCCTCACCTGCGCGCTGATCGGCGTGCTGATCAAGGCGCTGGCCGCATGACGACCGCCGCGCCGCATGCGCGCCGCAGCGCGCAGGAGCAGGCCCGCGTCGACGCCGCCTTGACCGAGCTGTTCCAGCACCGCATCGTCTTCAACCAGGTGCTGGGGCTGACGGTGGTGTCGGTGCGCCATGGCGACGTGCGCGGGCGCTTCGACATGAAGCACGAGCTGATCGGCCACCCCAGCTACGGCCGGCTGCACGGCGGCGTGATCGCATCCGTGCTGGACGCGATGGGCGGCCTGGCCGGCATGGTGGCCATTGCCGAGCACCACACGCACGAGAGCGTGGAGCAGGTGATGCAGCGCTTCGCGCGCTACGGCACCATCGACCTGCGCATCGACTTCCTGCGCCAGGGCATCGGCGCGCACTTCATCGCGAGCACCGAGGTCACCCGCCTGGGCGGCCGCATCGCCAGCACGCAGATGCGGCTGCACAACGACCAAGGCGTGCTGATCGCCACCGGCGCGGCGGCGTACAGCGTGAGTTAGGCCTCGCAATCAGAGTCCAGGCGTTCCGCCGGCGCAGCCGTCAGATACAGAGATCGCTAGGCGTTCGTGGGCTTGCGCACCGGCCTGTTTGGACGCACTCGATACACCCAGATCCCGAGCACGCCAACGAGCAGGAACAGCAGTAAGAGCAGGGCTCCAACTGGATACCGCTCAAGTGCCGCAAGCAACGCCACAATGTCAGACACGGTAGGCATTGACGAAGAGTTCATGGCAGCAATTGTCCTAAGCCGAAGCCGCCCTTGCAAAGGACAAGTGGATGAACAACTCAAGAACATCCTGTGGATACCACTGGGGAGTTGTTCACACTCCTGCGTCAAACCCTGTGGATATCCAAAGGACAACTGGCGTCGCCGCCTATGAAGTACGCGGTGAGTAGCATTGCGCACGGGGCGCTTCTCACGGCGAGGCCTAACACCTCAAGCTGACCCGCTACGGCAGGCACTGTAAGCCCGGACTGAGGTACTCCGTGCATTGTCTCGCTCCGGGCTTACAGTCCCTGCCTCCTCGGGCAGCTTTGCTCGAACTACAAGGGCTTCCTACAAGGGCTTCCCCATTCGTCAAGCAAGAGTTGAGTCAGGGCCCGCGAAGCGGGGCCGAGGTTGATCGTTATTCAAGGCGCCGGGCGAAGATCAGGCGGCAGGGAGGACAACAAGGTGCGGACTGGCCAAACTACAAACGGTCATTCGTGTGGCGTGTTCAGTGCCACGGACCCTGATGAAGGACGCACGCGGGGGACCCATTCGTTAGCCGGCAATCTGGCCGCCCTTGAGCTATTCGGTCACGCCCCGCGCAGGTCCAAACCTGTTGTCATCAACGCTTGCCGTCAAGCGGCGGTGGAGTTCGGCAGCGGCAGCGGCAGCGGCAGTTCAAACGGAGTTCTTCCTGGTCAGCGGTATTGGTCAGGCTGGCAGGGCAAAGTCATCGCCCTTGCGCAGCACCGCCCAGGCCATGCGGGCGTTCTTCGCGGCAATGGCCACCACGGCCTTGCAGTAGCCGCGCCGCTCGGCCAGAGCCACAGCCCAACGGCTGATCGGGTCGGACTTGTTCTTGGCCGCAGCCAGCAGTGCCCGGGCTCCCAGCACCAGCAGACTGCGCAGATGGCTGTCGCCGGCCTTGGTGATGCGCCCCAGCCGAGTCTTGCCGCCCGAGCTGTATTGGCCAGGCGTCAGTCCGAGCCAGGCGGCGAACTGGCGACCGCAGTCGAAGTCGTGGCCGTTGCCGATCATGGCCAGCACACAGGTGGCCGTGGTCTCGCCCACGCCGCTGAGTTGCATCGGGCGCTTGGCCTGTGCGTCGTCCCGGGCCATGGCCTTGATGTGCTGGTCGTACTGGCCAATGCGCTCGTCGAGTCGTGTGACTTCGCTGAGCAGGTCGCCGATCACGGTATTGGCGTAGCCAGGCAGATCCTCCAGGCAATCGCATGCCCGGCGGCACAAGGTGGCGGCCTTGAGCGGCAGCACGATGCCGAACTCGCTGAGCAGGCCGCGGATGCGGTTGAGGGTGGCCGTGCGCTGCTCGACGAAGCCCTGCCGCGCGCGGTGCACCATCAGGCGCGACTGCTGCTGCAGGCTCTTCTGGGGCACGAAGCGCATGTGCGGACGCTGCACCGCTTCGCAGATCACGGCCGCGTCGGCCGCGTCGTTCTTCCCACGCTTGCCGCTCATGCGGTAAGGGGTGACGAACTTGGGCGCGATCAGCCGCACGGTGTGTGCCCCGGGCCTCGAACTGCCGAGCCCAATGGTGAGCGCCCGAACAAGCTTCCATGCCGATCACGCAACGCGCCAGCGTAGCCACCAGCGCGTTGATTTGCTCGCGCGGCACGGCTGGGCGCACCAGATCGGCCTTGCCGGCCCCATTGACGCCGTGCACCGCAAAACGTTCTTGGCCAGATCAATGCCAACGGTCAGAATCGTCATGGACTTCCCCTTTCCGGATGACTTGATGAGAGTTCGCACTTCCCATCGCGGCACTCAGTTGCCGGTCGCCGCAATGCGGCTAGTTCGGGACGGGGAAGTCCCTTTCATTCGTTAGACCGCACACAATGAGGTAACAGCTACATGTCAACTGCACCAACCTCCCTCGGTAGTCGCCGCCTCAAGGACAAACTCATCCTGAGCCCGAGCGATGCATTTGGCCCTCCGATCGAGCGGAAAGTCATTGCGTGCCTACTAGCTCAGTCCTCCGGCCTGAACGTGAAGGAGGTACATCAGTGCTCAGGACTTTGGGCTGATGGATACCTTCGCCTGAACGACGGCAACGACGTGCCCTTTGAGATCAAGTCCACGTTGGACTTCAGATCACTTTCTACAGCCGTTGTACAAGTCATTAGTCTGGGCTACGTAAAGAAGCTACGCATGTCCGAAGCCTGGGTCATCTTCACAAAGCTGTCGCCCGACTGGGTCAAGGCATCTCCGACAGCCCCACTGCGCGAGCCTCAGTACTGCCTTTCGGAGTTCAAGGTCGGTCCACCTATCAAGCTTGTGCAGTACTTCGAACCTTGCGCGTTGAAGCTTGCTGCCGGTACTCCGAGTGCGGCCTAATCTTACTGTGTCAATAAAATCATGGCACTATAGGCGCCTCTTCATTCTTCGCATGAGGAACGATGGGTGCGAGCCAA
>Ga0102832_1000847_pt1 | contig 32139 bp, 28 predicted proteins | sample EBPBio282013_DNA_FD_88942 | JGI IMG/M metagenome (GOLD analysis project Ga0102832, IMG submission 88942) | Wastewater treatment Type I Accumulibacter community from EBPR Bioreactor in Madison, WI, USA - Reactor 2_5/28/2013_ DNA (Illumina Assembly) | ecosystem: Engineered > Bioreactor > EBPR >... | reverse complement strand
GAGAAGCAGAAGGAGGGCAAGAAGCGGATGAAGATGGTCGGCCGCGTCGAGGTGCCCCAGGAGGCGTTCGTCGCCGCGCTGTCCACCGGCGAGTCCCCGGACAAGAAGAAGTAGGCCTCACTCGCCGAACGCCACCGTTTCGGTCAAATGCTCCAGCCCAGGCGGTGGCGTTTGGCCGAAACGGTGGCGTTCGGGGGTGGTGGGGTGGCGCCGCCGACGCAATAGGCTCTCCGGCATGGACGCGGAGATCGGCATCATCGGCGGCAGCGGGTTGTACTCGTTCCTCGCCGACGCCACCACGGTGCTGCCCGACACCCCCTTCGGCCCACCCAGCGCCCCGCTCACGATCGGTGAGGTGGCCGGACGCCGGGTCGCGTTCGTGCCCCGCCACGGCCGCCACCACGAGTTCCCGCCGCACGCGGTGAACTACCGCGCGAACCTGTGGGCGCTGCGCAGCGTCGGCGTCCGCCAGGTGCTGGCCCCGGCCGCCGTCGGTTCGCTGCGTCCCGAACTCGGTCCGGGCACGTTCGTGGTGCCCGACCAGGTGATCGACCGCACCTGGGGCCGCCCGCACACCGTCCACGAGACCGCCGGCCACGTCGTGCACGTGGCGTTCGCCGACCCGTACTGCCCGCGGGGCCGCGCCGCCATCGTGGCTGCCTCAGACGCGGACGTGCGGCCCGTCGACGGCGGCACGCTCGTGGTGATCAACGGCCCGCGCTTCTCCACCCGCGCGGAGTCGCGGATGAACGCGGCTGCCGGCGGCACCATCGTCGGCATGACCGGCATGCCGGAGGCGATCGTGGCTCGCGAACTGGCCCTGTGCTACTCGACCGTCTGCCTGGTCACCGACCACGACGCCGGCGTGGAGGCGGGTGAGGCCGTCACCCACGCCGAGGTGCTCGCGCAGTTCGCCGGCAACATCGAACGCATGAAGGCGCTGCTGACCCGCGTCATCGCCGCGCTACCCGCCCACGAGGCGGACGCGACCGCCACCTGCACCTGCCGCCACGCGCTCGACGGCCAGCAGCTCGGCTTCGAGCTGCCCTGACGGGTCCATCGAGCGTGCCGTCCACCCCGCCCGAGGGCCAGCCGGCGCCGCCGGACGGGCAGCTGCCGCCGGAGGCGCGGGCCGGGCTGCCCGGACGTCCGCTCAGCCTGTACGTGCACGTGCCGTTCTGTGCGAGCCGGTGCGGCTACTGCGACTTCAACACCTACACCGCCGCCGAACTCGGCGCGGCGCCCGGCGCGAGCCAGGAGGCCTACCTGGCGGCGGTGCGCGCGGAACTCGACCTCGCCCGGGACGTCCTGGGCGAGCCGTCGGCGGTGCAGAGCGTGTTCTTCGGCGGCGGCACGCCCACCATGCTGGCCGCGCCCGCCCTCTCGGGGCTGCTGGACGCCGTCCGCGCGCGCTTCCCGCTCGCGCCGGGCGCCGAGGTGACCACCGAGGCCAACCCCGAGTCCGTCGACCGGGCCTACCTCGACACCCTCGTCGCCGCCGGGTTCACCCGGCTGTCGCTGGGCATGCAGTCATCGCGCCCCGGCGTCCTGGCCGTGCTCGACCGACGGCACACGCCCGGCCGGGTCGGCGAGGTCGTGGCGCAGGCCCGGGCGGCGGGTTTCGGCTCGGTGAGCGTCGACCTGATCTACGGCAGCCCGACCGAGACGATCGGCGACTGGACCGCCAGCCTCGACACCGCCCTGGGCTACGACCCCGACCACGTCAGCGCGTACTCCCTGATCGTGGAGCCCGGCACCCGGCTCGGCGCACGGATCGGACGCGGGGAGCTGCCGGCACCTGACGAGGACTTCCACGCCGACTGCTACCTGCTCGCCGAGGAGCGGCTGGCCGCCGCCGGCTACCGCGCCTACGAGGTCAGCAACTGGGCCCGGCCGGGCCAGGAGTCCCGGCACAACCTGGCGTACTGGCTGGGCCACGACTGGTGGGGGTTCGGCCCCGGCGCACACTCGCACGCAAACGGGGTGCGCTGGTGGAACGTCCGGCACCCCCGCACCTACAGCGCCCGGCTGGCGGCGGGGGAGAGCCCCGCCGAGGCCCGCGAAGTGCTCACCACCGACGAGCGGCGGGTCGAGCGCGTCCTGCTCGAACTCCGGCTCTCCGCCGGGCTGCCGCTGGACGTGCTGACCGCGGCCGAGCAGGCGCGCGTCCCGGCGCTCGTCGCAGGCGGGCTGGCGGTGGTCGAGGACGGACGCGCGCGGCTCACGACGGCCGGACGGCTGCTCGCCGACGCGGTGATCCGCGACCTGCTGGATTGAATCGAACCCAGCAGGCCTCCCCACGGCGGGATTCGCAGTACTCGGGCGGTTCGACGGGCTGATTTCGGAACCCCGGCGGCTGAATACAACGATTCGGTAACACCGCACGACACAACGGTTCTGTAACAAAGTTGAGATATCTAGGTGCTCGAATGGCTCACGCACCGTACCCTTCACCCAACTCGGCTGGGGGGCCGGGCACAGGAATGCTCACAAGGAGGAAGTGTGAACAATCGTTCGTTCAAGCTCGTCGGGGTCGCGCTGGTCGCGGCGTCGCTGGCTTTCACGGGTTGCGGCTCCCGGACAGAGGCGTCCACGGGCGGCTCGACCGGTGGAGCCACGAAGGTCGCGAAGATCGGCGTGATCGCACCGCTGTCGGGTGACCTGTCGGCGATGGGCCTCGGCATCCGCAACTCCGTCGACCTCGCCATCCGGCAGGCCAACGACACCAACGCCATCCCGGGCTGGAAGCTCGAGCTCGCCGCCGAGGACGACCAGGCCACGCCTGACGTCGGCAAGAACGCGGCCACCAAGCTCGCGTCCGACGACCAGGTGGTCGGCGTGGTCGGCACCCTGAACTCCGGCGTCGCTCAGAGCACCATCCCGGTGCTGGACGCCGCCAAGATCGTCCAGGTGTCCCCGGCCAACACCAACCCTGCCCTGACCCGCGGCGCGGACTACCTGACCGCTCCCAAGCGGCCGAACGCGAACTACTTCCGCACCTGCACCACCGACGACGTGCAGGGCCCGTTCGCCGCGCAGTACCTGCTCGGTGAGGGCATCAAGAAGGTCGCGACGATCCACGACAAGACCCCGTACGGCCAGGGCCTGGTGACCGAGTTCGCCAAGGCGTTCAAGGCCGGCGGCGGCGAGGTCGTCGACGCCGAGACCATCAACCCCGACGACGACAACTTCTCCTCGGTCATCTCCAAGGTGCAGACCGCGGCTCCCGAGGTCGTCTACTACGGCGGCGTGTACTCCGAGGCCGGTCCGCTCAGCAAGCAGATGAAGGGCGCCGGTCTGAAGGTCCCGCTGATGGGCGGCGACGGCATCTACGACGGCAACTTCATCAAGCTCGGCGGTGCGGACGGCGACCTGGCCACGTCGGTGGGTGCCCCGGTTGAGACCCTCGACTCGGCCAAGGCCTTCCTCGAGGGCTACCAGAAGGCCGGCTTCTCCGAGGGCTACTCCGCCTACGGCGCGTACGCCTACGACGCAGCCAACGCCATCATCAACGCGCTCAAGGTCAGCCTCGCGTCCGCGTCCGACGCCAAGTCGGCCCGGCAGGGCACGATCGACGCGATGGCCAGCGTCAGCTTCGAAGGCGCCACCGGCAAGGTCGCGTTCGACCAGTACGGCGACTCGGTGTCCCGCGTGCTGACCGTCTACGCGGTGGACGGCGGCAAGTGGGTCGCGAAGAAGACCGGCGAACTGCAGTGATCCCGGGCCTGTTGGCGCCCGCCCTCGGGCGGGCGCCAACAGGCGTCTTCGCGAGACCAAAGGGGTACTGCCCACCGTGGAACTCTTCTTCCAGCAACTGATCAACGGCCTGTCGCTGGGCTCGTTGTACGCGCTGATCGCTGTCGGCTACACCGTGGTGTACGGCATCGTCCAGCTGATCAACTTCGCGCACGGCGAGATCTTCATGATCGGCGCCTTCGGTGCCTACGCCACCTGGATGGTGCTCGGGCAGCCCACGGACTGGAGCGCACCGCTCTCGATCCTGGTGCTGCTGCCCGTGATGATCATCGGTGGCATCATCGCGTCCGTGACCGTGGCGCTGCTCACCGAACGGTTGGCGTACCGGCCACTGCGCAACGCGCCCCGCCTCGCGCCCCTGATCTCGGCGATCGGCGTCTCGGTGTTCCTCCAGGAGTTCGTGCGACTGTTCTACGGCCGCATCCCCGGCTTCCCGGACGCCAAGAGCGCGATCCCGTTCCCGGTGGTCCACGGCATCTCCGGTGAGATCATCCAGCTCGGCGGGGTCACCATCCAGATGTCCGCGGTGTTCACCGTCGGCGCGCTTGTCGTCTGCACCGTGTTCCTGTGGTTCTTCGTGAACCGCACCAAGACCGGACGTGCGATGGTCGCCACGTCCCAGGACCCCGACACCGCCCGGCTGATGGGCATCAACGTCGATCGGGTGATCATGGCCGCCTTCGCCGTCGGCGCCGGTCTGGCCGCGATCGCCGGCGTCGCGCACGGCCTGAGCTACGGCAACATCGGCTTCCGGATGGGCTTCCTGGCCGGCCTGAAGGCGTTCACCGCCGCCGTCCTCGGCGGCATCGGCAACATCAACGGCGCGGTGGTCGGCGGCCTCGTCCTCGGCGTCACCGAGGCGATGGCCACGACGTTCATCCCCGGGCAGTTCGGCAGCTCGGCGTGGAAGGACGTGTGGGCGTTCGTGCTGCTGATCCTCGTCCTGGTCTTCCGGCCGCAGGGCCTCCTCGGCGCGAAGGTGGTGGACCGCGCATGAGAGTCGTGATCCCCGACGAGACCAAGGTCCGCTTCCGCTACCCGGCCCGCGCGGTCGGCATCGCCGGCGCGGTGGCGATGATCGTCTCGATCCTGCTGCCGTGGTCCTACGGCAGCGACGCACTGGACGACATGACGTTCTACGGCGCGCCGTCCCCCCTGCAGCTGTTCTTCGTGATCCTGCCGGTGCTCGCCCTGCTCCTGCTGGCGGTACCGCTGGTCGGCAAGCAGCGGCTGGGCCGCTGGGCGAAGGCCCTGGCCTGGAACACCTCGGCGAAGACGGCCTCGCTGGCCGCGCTGGGTGTGGTCGTCGTGGCGCTCGCCGCGATCGCGATCGAGCTCGGCGGGCTGATCAATGTCGAGCCCGGCGGCTGGGTCGCGCTGGTCGGCGCCGTGCTGGCCGTGGCGGCCACGCTGTTCCTGCCCGACTCGCCGGAACCGACGCTAGACCGGCTGAAGAGCCCCCGCTGGCTGCAGATCACGGTGATCGCAGTCCTGATGGCGGTGTTGCTGTTCACCGCCGCCTACGCGCTCAGCCTCGACGATGCCGGCGACTTCCTGGTGTTCGCGGCCTTCGCGGTCGGCATCGTGCTGGTGCTGCGGCAGGTCGGCGCATTCGCCTGGCTCGGCCTGGCGGCGGCGAACAACAACCGGGTGCTGGTGCTCTCGGCGTTCGTGGTCGCGTTCGCCTTCCCATTCACCCAGAACGGCTCGGACGCGAACATGTCGATCGCCTCCCAGGTGCTGATCTTCGCCGCGACCGCCCTCGGCCTGAACATCGTGGTGGGCCTGGTCGGCCTCCTCGACCTGGGCTACATCGCGTTCCTCGGCGCCGGTGCGTTCACCGCGGCCGTGTTGTCGGAGTCGGCGTTCGCGACGATCGACTTCCATCCGCCGTTCATCGTGACCGTGCTGATCGCCGGCACCGTGGCGTCCCTGCTCGGCCTGCTGATCGGCGCGCCCACCCTGCGGGTGTCCGGCGACTACCTGGCGATCGTGACGCTGGCGTTCGGCGAGATCTTCCGGATCACGATGAACAACCTGGACGGGTCCGACGGCCCGAACCTGACCAACGGGTCGTCCGGCATTCCCGGCATCCCCGACCTGAACCTGTTCGGGTTCGACTTCGGGGACCCGCACGTCATCCTCGGCGTCGACATCGGACGCTTCGCGAACTACTACTGGCTGATGCTGGTGGTGATCGCGATGATCATCGTGGTGTTCATGAACCTGAACTACTCACGGATCGGTCGGGGCTGGGTGGCGATCCGTGAGGACGAGCTCGCTGCCGAGGCGATGGGCGTGAACACGTTCGCGCTGAAGCTGCTGGCGTTCGCCGGTGGCGCGTTCCTCGCCGGCGTGGCCGGGGCGGTGAAGGCGCACCACGACGTGTCGGTGACCCCCGAGCAGTACGTGTTCCTGGAGTCGGCGTTCCTGCTGGCCGCCGTGGTGCTGGGCGGCATGGGCACGGTGACCGGCGTCCTGATCGGCGCCACGATCCTGAAGCTGCTGCCCGAGAAGCTGCGGTTCTTCTCCGACTACCGGCTGCTGCTGTTCGGCCTGTTGATGGTGTTCATGATGCGGTTCCGTCCCGAAGGCATCATCGCCGACGAGCGACGCCAGCTGGAGTTCCACGCCGAGGACGAGGAACTTGCCACCGACGTCGAGGAGGACCTGATCACCCACCACGCCCACTTCAACCCCGAGCGGAAGGGGTTCGAGCTATGAGCCAGGTAGCGAGCGCGGGGCACCACGTCGACACCGGCACGGTGCTGCTGGAGGCGTCCCACGTGACCATGCGGTTCGGCGGCCTGACGGCGGTGAACGACGTCTCGCTGGTCGTCCACCCGGGCGAGATCTTCGGTCTGATCGGTCCCAACGGCGCCGGCAAGACGACGTTCTTCAACTGCCTCACCGGCCTGTACAAGCCCACCTCGGGCGAGGTGCGTTTCGCCGGCGAGCTGCTGCCGCCGCAGCCGCGGCTGGTGGTGCGGGCGGGCATGGCGCGGACGTTCCAGAACATCCGGCTGTTCCACAACATGACCGCGCTGGAGAACGTCATGGTGGGCATGTACACGCGGACGAAGACGAACGCGATCGACGCGGTCTTCCGGTTGCCGCGGCACCGGCGCGAGGAGGTGGAGTCCACCGAGCGCGCGCGGGAGTTGCTCGCCTTCGTCGGACTGACCGCTTCGGCGGACATGCTCAGCCGCAACCTGCCCTACGGCGACCAGCGGCGGCTCGAGATCGCCCGCGCGTTGGCCACCGAACCGAAGCTGCTGCTGCTGGACGAGCCGACCGCCGGCATGAACCCGCAGGAGACGCGGCAGGCCGAGGACCTGATCTTCCGGATCCGTGACCTCGGGCTGGCGGTGCTGGTGATCGAGCACGACATGCGGTTCATCTTCAACCTGTGCGACCGGGTCTGCTGCCTGGTGCGGGGCGAGGTACTGGTGCAGGGCTCCGGGGACGTCGTCCAGAACGACCCGCGAGTGATCGAGGCCTACATCGGCTCGCCGGCCGAGGAACTGCCCTCGACGAAACCGGCCACGCCCGAACCCGGCACCGAGGACGGGGAGGGGCCCGCTGATGCTTGAGGTCAAGGACATGGTGGTCGCCTACGGCCGCGTCAACGCGGTCAAGGGCATCTCCTTCAGCGTGGAGAAGGGCCAGATCGTCACCATGCTCGGCACCAACGGCGCCGGCAAGTCGACCACGCTGCGCGCGTTGTCGGGACTGCTGCCGCTGGTGTCGGGCGAGATCTGGTTCGAGGGCCAGCGGCTCGACGGCGTCCCCGCCCACAAGATCGTGGAGCGTGGTATCGCGCAGTCGCCCGAGGGACGGCGGCTGTTCCGCCAGATGTCGGTGGAGGACAACCTCAAGTTGGGGGCGTTCTCGCGCAAGGACGCGTCCGGGGTGAAGTCGGACATGGACCGGGTGTACGACCTGTTCCCGGTGCTGGGGGAGCGACGTTCGGAGGCAGCCGGCCTGTTCTCCGGCGGGGAGCAGCAGATGTTGGCGATCGGCCGGGCGATGATGAGCCGTCCGACGCTGCTGATGCTGGACGAGCCGTCGATGGGCCTGAGCCCGATCATGACCCAGACGATCATGCGGACGATCCGGGAGTTGCAGGCCGACGGCGTGACGATCCTGCTGGTCGAGCAGAACGCCCAGGCCGCGCTGTCGCTGGCCGACCGCGGCTACGTCCTCGAGGTGGGCCACATCATGTTCTCCGACACCGGTCGCAACCTGCTCGGCGACGACCGCGTCCGCCGCACCTATCTCGGCGCCGACTGACCCCGGACCGTTTCGGTCCGTCGGGGGCGCGTCCGGCGCTGCTGTCGGCGGGCGTCGCCCTAGGGTGGGCGGATGCGCTACTCCGACGACGTCCTGAAGGCCGGCTGGCAACGCGCCGGCAAGCCGGTGACCGTGGAGCAGCCGGTGAGCGTCGGGCTGGTCGTGGAGGACCCGACGTCCGGCTTCTGCGGGGCGATCGTGCGGTGGGAGAACGGGCTGGTCGTGCTGGAGGATCGCCACGACAAGCGGCGGAGCTTCCCGTTCGGGCCGGGGTTCTGGCTGGACGGTCACCCGGTCAGCCTGGTGCCGCCGCCACGGGTCGCGGCCCCCGTCCGGCCCACGCACACCGCGTCCGGCTCGCGGGTGGGGGAGCCGACCGGGCCGAAGGTCGCGGCGGCGTCCCGGATCTACGTCGAGGGACGCCACGACGCCGAACTGGTCGAGAAGATCTGGGGCGACGACCTGCGCCACGAGGGCGTGGTGGTGGAGTACCTCGGCGGTATCGACGACCTGCCCGCCATCGTCGCCGAGTTCGCCCCGGGCCCCGGACGGCGGCTCGGCATCCTCGTCGACCACCTCGTGAGCGGTACCAAGGAGTCGCGGATCGTCGCCCAGTTGCCGACCGCGGACGTGCTGGTGACCGGCCACCCGTTCATCGACATCTGGCAGGCCGTCCGGCCCGAACGCCTCGGTCTGGACGCCTGGCCGAACGTGCCCCGCGACATCGAGTGGAAGGCCGGCGCGAGCGTGGCGCTGGGCCGCACCGCCCGCGACCAGGCCGAGATCGCCGCGACCTGGAAGTGGATCCTGGGCCGCGTCCGCTCCTGGAACGACCTCGACCCGGCGCTGCCGCGCGAGGTCGAGCGGCTGATCGACTTCGTTACCACGCCCTGAGCCCGGAGACTGAGGGACGGACGACGCGCGATGCGCGTCCGTGGTGTGGCTAGCCTGTGAAGCGCCCCACACCCGGCCAGTTCAGGAGTTCCGTCGTGCAGACCGATGAGGTAGCGGATCTCCTCGCCGATGTGGCGGACCGGCTGATCCTGCCGCGGTTCGGCACGCTCGACTCCGGCGACATCGAGGAGAAGAAGCCCGGCGACCTGGTCACCGTCGCCGACCGCGAGGCCGAGGTCGAGATCGCACGGGTGCTGCGCGCGGCCGACCCGGGGGTGCTGGTGGTCGGTGAGGAAGGCGTGTTCACCGATCCGCGGAGCCTGGACGCGCTGCCCGGCGCCGAGCATGCGTGGGTGATCGACCCGGTGGACGGCACCCGGAACTTCGCCCGCGGGCGTCCCGACTTCGCGGTGATGATCGCCGAAGTGTGCCGCGGCGAGACCGTCCGCGGCTGGATCTGGCAGCCGATCCACCGTCGGCTCTACGTGGCCGAGCGCGGCGCCGGCGTCACCTGCAACGGTGAGCCGCTGAGCCCGCCGCCGCCGAGCCCGCGCAGCGTCCCGCTGGGCGCCAGCTACCTGCCCGTGCCCGGCGAGGAGCACGCCGAGGTGCGGCTGGTGCGGTCGTGGGGCTCGTGCGGCATCGACTACCCGAAGTTGATCGAGGGCGAGGTCGACTTCCTGTGCTACCGCTCGATGTTCCCCTGGGACCACCTGCCCGGCGCCCTGATGGTCACCGAGCTCGGGGGACGCATCGCCACCGACACCGGCGCTCCCTACAGTGCCGCGACGATCGGACGGCGGCTGCTGTCGGCCACCGACCCCCAGCTGTGGCAGGTGGCTCGGGACGCCCTGTTCGGCGACTGATTGTCGGCGCCGCGGCGGGGTGGCAGAGTGTGGCGGGTACCACCGGGAACGCTGAGGAGAACGCCATGGCCGAGAAAGACCCGAACGAGGACCTGAAGGCCAGGATGCGCGAGGCCCTGGAGCGCAAGCAGCACGCCAGCGACAGCGCGGTCGGCGACGGCGGCCACCACAAGGAGAAGGGCCCCGCCGAACGCGGACGCCAGGGTGGCGGCGGCATGTTCCGGCGGAAGGCCGGCGGCGGCAGCTAGCCCACCCACCGCTCACCCACCTGCCGAGTTGTCAGAATCTCAGGTCGCTCCAGCGACCTGAGATTCTGACAACTCGGCAGGTGGAGGCGGGCTCAGGTCAGACCAAGGGGAGCTGGGTGCGGGGAACCTTGCCCTCGGCGGCGAGCTGGGCGTAGGCCATCGGCAGCGCTGCGCGGACGGTGGCCTCGTCGAAGGGCCACTCACCGGCCTCGTAGGCCGCCTCGATCCGGACGCCGCGTCCGACCAGGTGCTCGACCTGGCCGTACAGTCCGGAGATCTCCGCGCGCTGCGTGAACGCCTTCAGCCGGTCCATCGGACGCCCGTGGCCGGGCACCAGCACGGTGTCCTCCGCGACCAGCCCGAGGATCCCGTCCACCGCGCTCGGCCATTCCCGCAGGTGGCAGTCGTCGCCGAAGTCGGGCGGGCCGGCGCTCTCCAGCAGGTCGCCGGTGAAGATCACGCCGGCGTCCGGCACGATTACCACCACGTCGCCGTCGGTGTGGCCGCGTCCGAAGTGGACGGCCTCGACGCGGCGTCCGCCCACGTCCAGCACCTTCGCCAGCGCGAACGTGTGGGACGGCGGGACCAGCGCGGACGGTTCGACGCCCAGCGCGACCGCGTCCTGCCGGCACTCCTCGGCACCCAGCCAGTCGGGCACGCTCTCGTGCGCCCAGCCCGGCACATCGGTGAACGCGGCCAGGCCGAACAGGTGGTCGTAGTGCCAGTGCGTGACCACCGCGGCCACCACCGGCACCCCGGAGGCCGCCTCGGCCGCACGGCGGATCTCCGCACCCTGCTCGGGGGAGGAGCCGGTGTCGACCACGAGGCACCCGGACGGTCCCACCACCAGGCCGATGTTGACCCCGGCGGGTTCGGCGACGGCCACCAGCACACCGTCCGCGACCGGGACGAACTCGCCAAGGCTGAACTGCATCACGCGCCCAGCCTAGGGTGTGCCCCGACCGGCCACGTTCGTCGTCTGTCCTCGTGGTTCGTTCCTCACCACTCGTCGAGACTCCTCCGTGGTCGGCTCCTCGAGATCCCGTCGCTGACGCGCCGGGATCTCTTCGTCGTCTAGACTGGCACTCCACCACAGAGAGTGCCAACGCTGAGGGGAGGCCAGGCCGTGCTCGACGAACGCAAGCTCAGCATTCTCCGGGCGATCGTCACCGATTACGTGTCGATGCGCGAGCCCGTCGGGTCGCGCGCCCTCGTGGAGCGGTACCACCTCGATGTCTCCCCGGCCACGGTGCGCAACGACATGGCCGTGCTGGAGGAGGAGGGCTACATCATGCAGCCCCACACCAGCGCCGGCCGCATCCCCACCGACAAGGGCTATCGCCTGTTCGTCGACCGACTGGGCGCGGTCAAGCCGCTCTCGACGGCCGAACGCCGGGCGATCGAGACCTTCATGGCCGGCGCGGTCGACATCGATGACGTGGTGCGTCGCACCGTCCGCCTGCTCGCCCAGATCACCCAGCAGGTGGCGATCGTGCAGTACCCGATCCTGTCCGGGGCGACCGTCCGTCACCTCGAGATCGTCACCCTCAGCCCCGACCGTGGCCTGCTGATCCTGGTGAACTCGGCCGGCAAGGTCGACCAGCGCCCCGTCGACCTGGGCGGCGCGTCCCCCGAACTGGTCGCCGACCTGCGCGGACGCCTCAACGCCGCCCTGATCGGTCTCACCCCGACCCGCGCGGTCGAACGCGCCGGTGCGCTGGTGGACGAGTTGCCGGCCGACGTCCGCCCCCTCGGCGCCGCGGTGATCGCCGCGCTGCTCGAACTGACCACCGCCGACCCGTCCACCCGCGTGGTGGTCGGCGGTGTCCCGAACCTGGCCCGCTTCTCCGACCAGTACGAGACCACCGTCCGTCCGGTGCTGGAGGCCCTGGAGGAACAGGTTGTGCTGCTGCGGTTGTTGGGTGAGGTGGCCGGCACCGGCGACGTCACCGTCCGGATCGGCCGCGAGAACCCGTACGAGCCGTTGCGCTCCACCTCGGTGGTGGCCAGCGGCTACGGCACGAACAGCGACATCTGGGCGAACCTCGGGGTGGTCGGGCCCACCCGGATGGACTACCCCTCGACGATGGCTGCGGTGCGGGCGGTTGCTCGCTACGTCGGCCGGTTCCTAGCTGAAGGATGATGCGTGAGCGCTGATTACTACGAGACCCTCGGCGTGGCCCGGGACGCGACCCCCGAGCAGATCAAGAAGGCGTACCGGCGGCTCGCGATGAAGTACCACCCGGACGTGGCCGACACCCCGGACGCCGCCGAGAAGTTCAAGCAGATCGGTGAGGCCTACGAGGTCCTGCACGACCCCAACAAGCGCTCGATGTACGACCGCGGCGGCGACCCGATGGGCGGCGGCTTCGGCGGTGCGGGCGGCTTCGGCTTCCCCGGTGGCGGTGGTTTCGACTTCACCAACCTGGTGGACGCCATGTTCGGCCAGCAGGCCAGCCGCGGCCCGCGGTCCCGCGTCCGGCGTGGCCAGGACGCGCTCGTCCGCGCCAACCTGACGCTCGCCGAGGCCGCGTTCGGCATCACCAAGCCGGTGCGGGTCGACACCGCCATCGTGTGCCCGCGGTGCAACGGCAACGGCTCCGAGGGCGGGGGAGAGCCGGTCACCTGCGGCACCTGCCACGGCACCGGCGACGTCACCCAGGTGCAGCGCTCGTTCCTCGGCGAGATCCGCACCAGCCAGCCCTGCCCCAGCTGCCGCGGCTACGGCACGATCATCACCAACCCGTGCGGCGAGTGCTCGGGCGAGGGACGCGTGCGCAGCAGCCGCACGATCAACGTCAAGATCCCGGCCGGCGTCGCGTCCGGCAACCGGGTGCACCTGGTTTCCCAGGGTGAGGTCGGCCCCGGCGGTGGCCCCGCCGGCGACCTGTACGTCGAGCTGAACGTGGCCACTCACGAGACGTTCCGGCGCAACGGCGACGACCTCGAGGTCGTGGTGAAGGTGCCGATGACCGCCGCCGCGCTGGGCACGTCGGTGAGCCTGACCACGCTGGAGGCCGAACGCGACGACATGGACGCCGCGCAGGGCACGGTGGTGGTCGACATCCCGGCCGGCACCCAGTCGGGCACGCGCATCGCGATCCCCGGACGCGGCGTGCCGCGCCTGCGACGCGACGGACGCGGCGAGCTCGGCGTGACGCTGCTGGTGCAGACCCCGACCAAGCTGGACGAGGAGCAGCGCGACCTGCTGCGCCAGCTGGCCGGGCTGCGCGACGAGAACCTGTCCCAGGTCTCGGTGGCCAAGCACGGCAAGGGCGTCTTCGGCTGGCTCAAGGAGACCTTCTCGTGACCGATCCGCTGTTCCTCGCCGCCCTGGACGCCCCCGCGGTCGGCCAGGTGGTGGAACTGACCGGCGAGGAGGGCCGCCACGCGGCCGCCGTCCGCCGGTTGCGGGTCGGCGAGGTCGTGCTGGTCAGCGACGGCAACGGCACCGCCGTCCGTGGCCCGGTCGCCGCGGCCGACAAGAACGGCCTCTCGATCACCGTCGAGGAGGTGCTGCACGAGCCCGAACGGCCGGTGCGCTACGTCGCGGTACAGGCGCTGCCCAAGGGCGACCGCGCCGAGCTGGCCGTCGAGCTGCTCACCGAGGCCGGTGTCGACGAGATCGTGCCGTGGCAGGCGGAGCGCGCCGTGGTGCGCTGGGCGCCCGACCGGGTCGAGCGTGGCCTCACCCGCTGGCGCGCCACCGCACGCGAGGCGGCCAAGCAGAGCCGCCGCTTCCGGGTGCCCGCGGTCACCACGCCGATGACCACCGCCGAGCTCGCCCTGCGCATCGCCCAGACCGACCTCACCGTGGTGCTGCACGAGTCCGCCGCGACCCGGCTCGGCACGTTCACCCTGCCGCCGATCGGGGAGATCATGTTCATCGTCGGCCCGGAGGGCGGCCTCACCGAGGCCGAACTGGCGACCTTCACCGCTGCCGGCGGACGCACCGCCCTGGTCGCGGACGCCGTGCTGCGCACGTCCACCGCCGGCGTGGTCGCGCTCGCCCAGCTCCAGGCGCTCGCCGTCCGTGACCGCTGACTTCTCCTTCACCCCCGGCACGTTCCTGCCCGGCGGGCTGGGCCGCAGTGGTGTGATCCACACCCCGCACGGCGACATCGCCACCCCGGCGTTCGTCGCAGTGGGCACGAAGGCGACCGTCAAGGCCGTCCTGCCCGAGAGCGTGGCCGGCGTGGGTGCGCAGGCGGTGCTGGCGAACGCCTACCACCTGTTCCTGCAGCCCGGCTCCGACATCGTGGACGCCGCCGGCGGGCTCGGCGCGTTCATGAACTGGCCCGGACCGACCTTCACCGATTCCGGCGGTTTCCAGGTGATGAGCCTGGGTGTCGGGTTCAAGAAGGTGCTCGCGATGGACGCCACCGGCCTGGCCGACGACGACGAGATCGCGGCCGGCAAGAGCCGCCTGGCCCACGTCGACGACGACGGCGTCACCTTCACCTCGCACCTCAACGGCGACCGGCACCGGTTCACCCCCGAGGTCTCGATGCGGATCCAGCACGAACTCGGCGCCGACATCATGTTCGCCTTCGACGAGTGCACGACGCTGCTGAACACCCGCGGCTACCAGGAACGCTCGCTCGCCCGAACGCACGCGTGGGCCGTCCGCTGCCTCGCCGAACACGGACGGCTCACCGAGCAGCGGGTCGGCAAGCCGTACCAGGCATTGTTCGGCGTGGTGCAGGGCGCCCAGTACGAGGACCTGCGCCGCGCCGCGTCCCGTGACCTGGCCTCGCTGGAGGTCGACGGGCGCCGATTCGACGGTTACGGCATCGGGGGCGCGCTCGAGAAGGAGAACCTGGGCACGATCGTCGGCTGGGTGAGCGAGGAGCTCCCGGTCGACCGGCCGCGGCACCTGCTCGGCATCTCCGAGCCGGACGACTTCTTCGCCGCCATCGAGGCGGGCGCCGACACCTTCGACTGCGTGATGCCGTCCCGGGTGGCCCGGAACGCGGCCATCTACACCGTCGACGGCCGGTTCAACGTGAATACCGCGGCCAGCCGGCGGGCCTTCGTCCCGCTCGACGCCGACTGCGACTGCTACACCTGCGCGCACTACACCCGGGCCTACCTGCACCACCTGTTCAAGGCGAAGGAGATGCTGGCCGCCACCCTGGCCACCATCCACAACGAGCGCTTCACCGTCCGGCTGGTCGACGACATCCGTGCCAGCATCGACGCCGGCGAATTCGCCGTGTTCAAGGAGGAGTTCCTCGGCCGCTTCTATTCCGGACGCCGCTGACGCGCCGTCCGTCGAGACTCGGCCGTCTTCACCCGCTTCGCGGCTGACGCCGATTTCGTCTATTCCGGACGCCGCTGACGCGCCGTCCGTCGAGACTCGGCCGTCTTCACCCGCTTCGCGGCTGACGCCGACTTCGTCTATTCCGGACGCCGCTGACGCGCCGTCCGTCGAGACTCGGTCTATGCCCCAAGGCCCCTCAAGCTGTGAGTTTGGCCGCGTACTCGCCGCCCAAGTCACAGCTTGCGAGGGGTCGGGTGTCGCCCGGACGGGGACAAGTCGGACGCCGGGGCGCTCGGCTAGCCTGAGGACGCCCACCTGACCCCCCGCTCACGGTAGGAACCACAACCCATGACGTGCCCCTCCTGCGACGCCGAACTCGACCCGTCGCAGCTGTCGTGCCCCTCCTGCGGGCAGGTGCCCGCCGCGCCCGGACAGCCCGAGACCGAACTGACCGGTGCGGACCTGCCCGCTGCGCCCGAGCCGCACCAGGCCCCGCCGCCGAGCCCGTGGGCCGACACCTCCGCGGACTGGCCCTCCCCGGCGCCGTCCAGCACGGTGCCGCCCAGCACGGTGCCGCCCGCAGAGGTCGACCCGACTTCGCACACGATCCCGCTCCCGCAGGTCGAGGGCGTCGAGGTGACGGAACCGCTCGAGGTGGCGATGGCGTCCGTGGCCGCCGGCGCTCCCGAGCCCACCCTGGCCTTCGGCAGCCCGCAGCAGTACCTGCAGGCGGCGGGCACGCCCTCGCTCACCCCGCCCGGCGGGGCGTGGACCCCGCCCGCCCCCGCCTGGGACCCCGCCGCCGGTGCCGCTGAGGCCGCCAACCCGGCGCCGCCCGCGCGCAAGCGGCGGCTCGTGCCGATCCTGCTGCTCACGTTGGCCCTGGTGGTCGTGGGCGGCGGAGTGGCCACCGCCGGCTACTTCCTGGGCTGGTTCGGCGCGGGCAAGCGTCCGTCCGACGTGATCCCGGGCTCCGCGGTGAGCTTCGTCCAGCTCGACCTGAACCCCTCCCTGGTGCAGAAGGCCGCGGCCTGGCAGTTCCTCCGCGACCTGCCCCAGGTGAAGGAGGCGGTGGCGTCCGGGCAGCCCGACCCGAAGAAGGTCATCTGGAAGCTGCTCGGCACCCTCGACGGCAATCCCATGGGCGACATCGACTACGACACCGACGTGAAGCCGTGGCTCGGTGACCAATTCGCCGTCGGCGTCCTCCCGAAGGACAAGACCGCGACCCCGGTCTTCGCCGTCCAGGTCACCGACGAGGCGAAGGCGGCCGCGACCCTGCGCGACTGGGCGTCGAGGACCCCCGAGGGTTACGACGTCACCATGAAGGACGGCTACGCGCTCCTCACCCGCACCGGCGACACCAGCCTCGTGACCACCGCGCTGGCCGCCGGGAACCTCTCGTCGAACCCCGAGTTCGCCGCCGACTTCGCCTCGCTCGGCGACCCGGGCGTCCTGTCCGGCTGGGGCGACGTCGCCGGTCTGGCCGCGCTCAGCGACACCGCGTCCACCACCAGCGGGGCCGCCCGCGGACGCGGCGTCTTCTCCCTCACGTTCACCCAGGACACGCTCACCCTGGGCGGCAAGGCGTTCGGCCTCGACGGCACCGGTCTGACGGGGTCCACCGACCTCGGTGCACTGCCGGCCACGACCTGGGCAGCGGTCGGCTTCTCCGGGGGCGGCACTGCCCTCAGGCAGGCGTATCCGGAGCTGGAACCACTGGTCGGCAGCTGGCTGCAGACCTTCGGGCTGGAGCAGGACGACCTGGTCGCGTTGCTTGGGACGTCGTTCAGCCTCGGTGCGGCCTCGACCGGCGGCGACCCCAGCCTGACGGCGATGCCCGAACTCGGGGCACGGATCGTCACCGGCGACACCGCTCGCGCCGAAGCCGCGCTGGACAAGGTCCTGGCGGGCTTCCAGAGCACCGCCCTCACCATCAACCACACCGTCGCACCGGACGGCGCGGTCGTGGTGGCGACGTCGGACGGCTACCTGGCCGAGCTCGCCACTCCGTCCGCGCCGCTGTCCAGCCTCGAACAGTTCACGAAGGCGTTGCCGAACCACGCCCGGGCCACCGCGTCGAGCTACGTCTACCTCAAGCCACTGCTCACCGACCCGAGTTGGGCCGACGTCGAGTACGGCGACTTCCTGAAGGCGCTGCGGAGCTTCGGCGCCGAGTACGTGGCCACCGACACCGAGTCCGGGACGTGGTCGCTCCGGCTCGTTCGCGGCTGAGCAGAGGCAGGTTCGTACAGACCGAATCCGGGACGCGGACGCAGGCCGCCGCTAGCCTGAGCGACGTCCCCATGGCGCGGGACGGCGCAGTGCTCGACCAAGCAGAGGAGCACCGATGACTTGTCCCCAGTGCGGTCGCGACGTTGCGGACGGGCAGGCGGCCTGCCCCGCGTGCGGGCGTCCGCTGACGGAGCCGGCGCCGCCGACGCGCCGCCCGGTGCGCCGGGGGCGGATCGCGCTGGCCACCCTGCTCGCCGTCCTGCTGGTCGGTGGTGGCACGGCGGGCGCGGGCATCTACTTCGGCTGGTTCGGCAACGGCGGGACGCACCCGTACGACGTGCTGCCGGCCTCCACGGCCGCCTACGTCCAGCTCGACCTGAACCCGTCCGTGGCCCAGCAGGTGCAGGCCTGGCAGTTCCTCCACGACCTGCCCGGGGTTGTGGACGCGGCCGGCGGCCAGCCCGACCCGAAACGGCTGCTCTGGAACGCCAAGGGTTTCCTGTGGCTGGGCAGCACCTGGACCGACTACGACCGGGACGTGAAACCGTGGCTCGGCGACCGGATCGGCGTCGGCGCCCTGTTCAGCGGTGATTCGCAACTCGTCCTGGTGACCGCCCTCCAGGTCACCGACGAGGCCGCAGCGCGGGCCAAGCTCGACGAGTGGATCCAGGACGTCGCCACCGGCTACCGGGTGACCTTCGTCGACGGCTATGCGCTCGTGACCGCCACCGCCACCGCCGATGTCGTCGACGCCGAACTCGCCAAGGGCACCCTCGGCGCCACCCCCACCTTCGCCGCCGACCTGCGCGCGGTGGGCGACACCGGGTTCGCGGCCGGCTGGGTCGACCTGTCCCGTGCGATGGCCGCCAGCCAGGGAACCCGGGGACGCGCGGCGTTCGCGCTGCGGTTCAGCGCCGACACCATGGAGTTCGCCGGCCGGATGAGCGATTCCAACCTCTCGGCCCCGAGCGGCGCGGGGGAACTCGGCAAGCTGCCGGCCTCGACCGGCACCGCAGCCTGCGTCTCCGGCGGCATGTCCGGGCTCACGTCGTTCCTGCCCTGGTTGAGCGCCAGGATCGGCAGCTGGCAGGCGGCCGGCCTGGACGATGCCGACCTCGCTGCGCTGCTCGGCCGCAACCTGTGCCTGAGCACGTCCGAGTCGCCGGTCTCCTTCTTCCTCAGCGAACAGACGGTCGGCCTCCGGGTCGTCTCCGACGACCCCACCCGCGCCCAGGCGGCCCTGCGCAGGATCGAGGGCGAAATCGGCTCGGAGTCACGCCTGTCCTTCGACCAGGTGGACGGGTCCGTGCTCACCGCGGCCACGTCCCAGGGGTACCTGCGCGATCTCACGACGGGCGGCGAGACGCTGGCCTCCCAGCCCCTCGACAAGGTCGTTCCGGACCATGTCGCGGCCGGCGCGACTTTCTACGTCAACCTGCCGCGCGCGCTGGCCGACCGGGCCGACCCGGGGACGCCGTACGAGCCCTTCATCACCTCCCTGGTGGCGATGGGCGGGCAGTACCGGGACGCCGGCTCAGGAAACGGCACCTGGTCGGTGCGCATCGTCCGGACCTGAGGTGGCTCCGACGGACGCCGGCTCGTGCCGCCGGACCGCCGCGATCACCCGATAGGTCACCGGCAGGAACACCACCTCGACCCCGACCTTGTACAGCCAACCGACCACCGTGTAGTTGATCAGTGCCGGCCAGGGGATCGAGTCGCCGCCCAGCGGGTTGCCGAGCGGTCCGAACGCGATCATGCGGAACACCAGCGTGTCGGCGAACTCGCCGATCACGGTCGACGTGATCAGCCGCACCCAGAGTCGCTCGCTGCCCCAACGCTGCTTGATCCGCACCAGCACCAGTGCGTTCAGGAGCTGGCCGCACAGGTAGCCCAGCAGGCTGGCCACCACGATCCGCGGCACGAAGCCGAGGACCGCGTGCCACGCGTCCTGGTTCGGCCAGTCGGACGCGGGCGGGGCGGCGTCCACCACCAGGAACGTCAGGGACATGACCGCCGCGAGTACGAAGCCGGTGATGATCGCCCGGTTGGCGCGGCGCAGGCCGTACACCTCGGCGAGCACGTCGCCGAGGATGTAGGTGAGCGGGAACAGGATCGCGCCGCCGTCGGTGATGATCGGCAGCAGCGGGAGCCCGCCGACCTCGACCGACGGCCCGAACGCGATCAGTTTGGTGGCGCCGATGTTGGAGATCAGCAGCATCCCGACGAACGCGGCGAGGACCAGGTCGTAGTTGCCCAGTCGGGTCGGGCCGGAGGAGCTCAGCGTGGGCACGAGAGGGCATTCTAGGCCGAAATCGCACCTAGTCGGTAGGCATTTGGCCGCATCGGGCGGGCCGCGGCCATCCGTGCACGCACACGGACGATCTTCACAGTGGTGTTGGGTGCTCCCGGCGTACACACCGGGGGGTGGCGTGGCAGGCTTGGGCTATGACCGACTTTGACGAAGCAGTCCCGGACGAGTCCGAGCAACTCGACCAGCTGCAACCCGAAGAAACCCTGCTCGACCGCGGTGTGGACGACGTGCTCGACGAGGGCTACGTGACCGGCGAGAACTGGTCGCCGGCGCAGGGGTTCGGCAACACCGCCGCCGAGATGCGGCAGGGCGAGACGCTGGAGATGAGGATCGCGCAGGAGTACCAGGAGCCGGTCAGGCCCGAGGGTCCGTGGAACCCGGACGCGTCCGAGCCGCGCGAGGTGGGCAACCTTCGCGCCGGACGGCTGGTCGACGCCAACGGCGGCATCCCCGGCCTGGACACCGAGGCGACCAGCGTGGGTACCGACGTCGGCATCGACGGCGGCGCGGCGACGGCCGAGGAGGCCGCGATGCACATCATCGACGACTACGACGACGATGACGACGACTGAGGTGCCTGCGTCGAAGGAGGAGGTGCTCTACCCGCCGATCGAGCCGTACGCGTCCGACCTGCTCGACGTGGGCGACGGCCAGCAGTTGTACTGGGAGGAGTGCGGCAACCCTGACGGCAAACCGGCGGTGTTCGTGCACGGCGGGCCGGGCGGCGGCTGCTCCCCGGACTACCGGCGGTACTTCGACCCGTCCGTCTACCGGGTGGTGCTGTTCGACCAGCGGGGCTGCGGACGCAGCCTGCCGCACGCGAGCGAGCCTGCCGCCGATCTGAGCGCCAACACGACCTGGCACCTGGTCGACGACCTGGAACGGCTGCGCGTAGATCGTGGCATCGACCGCTGGCTGGTGTTCGGCGGGTCGTGGGGGAGTGCGTTGGGGCTGGCGTACGCGCAGGCCCACCCCGAGCGGGTCACCGAGCTGGTGCTGCGCGGCATCTTCACGCTGCGGCGCAGCGAGCTCGACTGGTACTACAACGGCGGCGCGGCCAACCTCGCGCCGGAGTGGTGGCGGTCGTTCTGCGCGCCGCTGCCCGACGGTTTCGACGGCGACCGGATCGCGAAGTACCACGAGTTGCTGTTCGACCCCGACCCGGCCGTGCACCTGCCCGCCGGGGTCGCCTGGACGACCTGGGAGGCCGCGACCTCGACGCTGGAGTTCTCGCCGTCGATGGTGGAGGAGTTCTCCGACCCGCACTTCGCGCTGGCGTTCGCGCGGATCGAGAACCACTACTTCGTCAACGCCGGCTGGCTGCGGGAGGGCCAGCTGATCGAGGACGCCGGCCGCCTGCGCGGGATCCCGGGCGTGATCGTCCAGGGCCGCTACGACCTGCCCTGCCCGCTGACCACGGCCGATGCGCTGCACCGGGCCTGGCCGGAGGCGGACTACCGGGTGGTGCTCGCCGGGCACTCGGCCGGCGAGCCGGCGATCGCGGCCGAACTCGTGGCGGCCACCGACCGCTTCGCGTCCCCCTGATGCCGACTTGTCAGAATCTGCGGTCGCTCCAGCGTCCTGAGAGTCTGACAAGTCGGAGGGTGGGGACGGCGAACCCGCTGGGTACGATGGTCGGCGAACACAGGAGGACTTCTGAACCAACCGCAGAGCGCGCTCGCCGAGCGTCGCGTCGCCATTCCGGCCTCGATCAACATGGTGTCGGTGCTCGGCCCGCGGGATGAGTTCCTGCGCATCCTCGAGCGCGAGCTGACCGCCGACCTGCACGTCCGCGGCAACGAGATCACGATCACCGGCAGCCCGGCCGACGTCACCGCCGCCGCCGACGTGCTCACCGAGCTGATCACGATCGTGCGCACCGCGCAGGGGTTGACCGCGGACATCGTCGAGCGGGTGCTCGGCATGGCGAGTTCGGAGGAGGTCAGCGCCTCGGAGGTGCTCACCCAGAACATCCTGTCCAGCCGCGGCAAGACCATCCGGCCGAAGACGCTGAACCAGAAGCGGTACGTGGACGCGATCGACGCCCACACCGTGGTGTTCGGCATCGGCCCGGCCGGCACCGGCAAGACCTACCTGGCCGTGGCCAAGGCCGTGCAGGCGCTCCAGGCCAAGGAGGTCAACCGCATCATCCTGACCCGCCCGGCAATCGAGGCGGGCGAGCGGCTCGGCTTCCTGCCGGGCACCCTGAGCGACAAGATCGACCCGTACGTGCGTCCGCTCTACGACGCATTGCACGACATGATCGACCCCGACTCGGTGCCCCGCCTGCTGACCGCCGGCACCATCGAGGTGGCGCCTCTGGGGTACATGCGCGGCCGGGCGCAGCCGATTGACACCCCGGTGCTCACCCCGGACGGGTTCCGTCCGATCGGCGAACTGCAGGTGGGCGACCTCGTGGTGGGTTCGGACGGACGTCCGACGCCGGTACTCGGCGTGTACCCCCAGGGCGAGAAGGATGTCTATCGGGTGTCGTCCCAGGACGGCGCGTCCACCTTGGCGTGCGGCGAGCACCTGTGGTTCGTGAGCACCCGAGGTGATCGTGCGCGAGGCAAGGGTGGCCGAGTCCTTCAGACGACCCAGATGATCGGCATGCTCCGGGCCGCCCACGCCCACCGCTATGAACTTCCCCTGGTAGGCGCCGTGCAGATGCCCGCGCGGGACGTCCCGCTCGACCCCTACGCGTTGGGACTGCTCCTGGGCGATGGCTGCCTCACCACTGCTACGACACCGACGTTCTCGACGACCGACCCCGAGTTGGCCGTCGCACTGGGTGCGGCGTTGCCGGAGATCTCGCTGTTCCGCAAGGGCGACCTGGACTACGTCCTTCGCCGTGCAGGCTGTGGCGGTCGGGGTGGTGTGATCACGGCCAACCCGATCACCGCGGTCCTGCGGGATTTGGGTCTGGCAGGAACCCGGTCGCACACCAAGTTCGTGCCCGAGGCGTACCTGCGAAACAGCGTCGAGGTGCGTCTGGCCGTCCTTCAGGGTCTGCTGGACACCGATGGCGGGCCGGTCCGGCAACGAGGACGGACCTGCCGGGTGCAGTACACGACCTGCTCGGATCAGCTGCGCGACGACGTGGTGTTCCTCGTGCGGTCGCTCGGCGGGGTCGCCTACTCCCGGACGCGGAGAGCCGCCGGACGCCGTCCCGGTCTGGCGAAGGGGCGTCCAGTGCCGTACCGGCATGACGCCCACGTCCTCGACATCCGGCTACCGCAGGGGGTCCCGCCGTTCCGCCTGACGCGCAAGGCCGCGGCCTACACGATCGACCGGGGCGGGCGTCCGATGCGGTTCGTCCACTCGATCGAGCCAGCCGGCCGGGCCGAATGCGTGTGCATCTCCGTCGGAGCGCAGGATTCGCTCTACGTCACCGAGGACTTCCTCGTCACCCACAACACCCTCAACGACGCGTTCATCATCCTCGACGAGGCCCAGAACACGACGATGGAGCAGATGAAGATGTTCCTGACGCGGCTGGGATTCGGCTCGAAGATGGTGGTCACCGGCGACGTCACCCAGATCGACCTGCCCACCGGCACGCGTTCGGGGTTGACGGTCGTCGAACAGATCCTCGACGGCGACCACGACATCGCGTTCTGCCGCCTGACCAGCCACGACGTGGTCCGGCACCGGCTGGTGGGCCGGATCGTGGCCGCGTACGACCGCTTCGAGGCGACGCTGCCGCACGGTCGCCGCACCTGAGAGACTGGCCCCGTGATCGAACTGAACAACGAGTCCGGCGTCGAGGTCGACACCGAGCGGCTGGTGGGGCTGGCCACGTTCGCCCTGGACGCGCTGCGGATCCACCCGCAGGCCGAGCTGTCGATCCTGCTCGTGGACACCGACACCATGTCGGCCTACCACGAGAAGTTCATGGGTGAGCCGGGCCCGACCGACGTGCTGAGCTTCCCGATGGACGAGCTCCGCGCGCCCGACCCCGACGATGAAGCGCCGCTCGGGCTGCTCGGCGACATCGTGCTCTGCCCCGAGGTCACCGCCGCGCAGGCCGCGGACAGCAACCGCACGCCCGAGGAGGAGGCCGACTACCTCCTGATCCACGGGCTGCTGCACCTGCTCGGCCACGACCACGCCGAGCCGGCAGAGAAGAAAGTCATGTTCGACCTGAACGACAAGATCATCGCCGCCTGGACCGCCTCCCGCGCTGGGTGAACGGTCCCTCAGGAGCCCGTGAGCGCAGCGAGCGGGCGTCACGAAGGGCCGCCCGCGCCACGATCCCCGTCCTGGGCGAACCGATCCGCACTGGATCGGGTCGCTCGGGGCTTGATCTGGCCACCTGCGATCCCATCGAGGGCGAATCGCGTACCTCTTCCCGGTGGGCGACCGCTCAGGCAACCACCGGACGCGGGCGCGCGGCCGTCCGGCCGGCGGCGAACTCCTGCTGGGCGCGCCAGGCCAGGCCGAGGCGGCGCATCGCCTCGGTGACCACGTCGGCGGGGTCCTTGTAGGGCAGCCGGACGAACCGCTCCAGCCCGTGGCTGACTGCGAACTGCGGTCCCGGGCTGATCAGGACGCCGGCCTCGGCGGCGGCGGACGCCAGCTGCCCGGCCCGCGCTTCGGGAAGCTCCACCCACAGGCACAGGCCGCCCGCGGGCTGCACCCAGGTCGCCCCGGGTAGGGCGGCCGGCAGCCCGGCCAGCATCGCCGCGCGCGAGGCGCGGAGCTCGTCCCTGCGTTCGGCGTGCAGACCCGGGTCACGCCGCAACAGCTCGGTCAGGGCCAGCTGTTCGACGATCGGCGCGCCGAGGTCGTCCGCGATCCGGGCCTGCAACAGCCGTGGCAGCAGCGGGGTGGGCACCCGCAGCCAGCCGACGCGCAGCCCGCCCCAGTGCGACTTCGACGAACTGCCCACCAGCACGCTCCGGGACAGGTGCGCGGCGAACGGCAGGGGGGTGGGCGCCTCGTCCAGCCGCACCTCCAGCATGGTCTCGTCGACGATCGCCACCGTCCCGGCACGGCGCAGCGCGGCCGCCAGGCGCTCGCGTCCGGCGTCGTCCATCAGGCCGCCGGTCGGGTTGTGGAAGTCGAGGATCAACTGGGCGGCGACCGGCCGGGCGGCGGTGACCGTGTCGACCGCCAGGTCGAGGTCCCAGCCGTCGGGCTCCACCGGCAGCGGCACCAGCCGGACGCCGGCCCGCCGTGCGGCGTCGATCGAGTTCGGGTAGGACGGGCTCTCCACCAGCACCCGCTGCCCCGGACTGGTGAGGGCGCGGACGGCGAGGCTCACCCCCGCCAGTGCACCGCCCACGATGAGTACCTGGTCGGGATCGGTGGGCAGCCCGCGCTGCGCATAGCGGGCGGCGATCAGCTCCCGCAGTTCGGGCAGCCCCGCGGTGGCGTAGCCGGTGCCCGCGAGATAGCTGGGCAGGGCGGCGAGCGCGGCGGCGTAGGCCTCGGCCGTGCCGGCCGGGGCTCGGCAGGCCGCGCAGGTGAGGTCGAGGACGTCGTCGGTGTTGTCCGCGCCGGGCAGCAGCGCGCCGCCGACCCCGTGCCGGGCGGTGCCGAGCGGCAGGGTCGCGACGTGGCCCGAGCCCTGCCGCGCCACCAGGTAGCCGGCCTCGCCGAGCAGGCCGTAGGCCCGGGTGACGGTGGTGCGGCTCAGGCCGAGGGTGGCGGTGAGCAGGCGTTCGCTCGGCAGGGCGTGCCCGCTGGGGATGCGTCCGTCGGCGATCAGCAGGCGCAGGCCGTCGCCCAGCCAGCGGTAGGCGGGCACCCCTGGGTCGCGGGTTCCGAGCAGGTGCGCGACCCGGGCTGCGCTCGTGGGCACTGGCATGGGGCCACTGTTCCGGAATTGGCCCTTTCTTGCAAGGCCATCTCGGCCAAGATCTCTCCCATGGCACGTCGCACCTCCTCGTCCACCGCCGTCCTCGCCGACCTGGGTCCGCTCGCCCAGCTCCGCGCCGGACGGCTGTGGCGCCGGGTCCCGCAGCTGCTGGTGGGCCTGTGGCTGTACGGCTTCGCGATGGCGATGTTCATCCGCAGCGGCCTCGGCCTCGACCCGTGGGACGTGTTCCACGCCGGCCTCCAGCACCTGCTCGGCTGGTCGTTCGGCACCGTCGTGATCGCGGTCGGGTTCGCCGTGCTGCTGCTGTGGATCCCGGTGCGCCAGTGGCCGGGCGTGGGCACGATCGCCAACGCGGTGGTCATCGGGATCGCCACGGACGCCACGCTGGCCCTCATCCCGCCGGCCCACGACGCGGTGACGGCGTGGTTCCTGCTGCTCGCCGGGCTGGTGGTGAACGGGCTGGCCGGCGGACTCTACATCGGCTCCCAGCTCGGGCCGGGGCCGCGGGACGGCCTGATGACCGGCCTTGCGCGACGCACCGGCTGGTCGCTGCGGCTGGTGCGCACCGGGCTGGAGCTGTCGGTGCTCGCGATCGGCTGGGTGCTGGGCGGCACGGTCGGCGTCGGGACGGTGCTCTACGCGCTCGCGATCGGACCGCTGGTGCAGTTCTTCCTCCCGCTGGTCGCCGTCCGACTTGCTCCGCCCCGCGAGGTGGCCTCCCCGCTCGACCCGGTCGCCGAACCCTGCTGAGTCGTCCGGGACGCCCGGGCGGGCGCACGGATAGACTGTGCGTCCACCAACTCCGGATGAGGCGCGTGAACGACTGTTGACCCAGACCCAGTGGATCCTGCTGGCCGTAGCCACCGCCTGCGTCCTGCTCGCTGCCCTCGTCACCACCGCCGAGGCTGCGCTCTCCTCGGTCTCGAGGTCGCGCGCCGAAGGGCTGGTGGAGGAGGGTGCCCGCGGCGCCAAGCGCCTGCTCCAGGTCGCTCAGGACCCGGCACCGCACCTGAACACCTCGCTGTTCCTGCGGATCCTGCTCGAGGTCGTGGCCATCGTGCTGGTGACCCTGGTGTTCTTCGAGCACTTCCAGGCCACCTGGGAGAAGGTGCTCTACCCGGTCCTGACGATGGTGCTGGTCTCGTTCATCGTGCTGGGGGTGGCCCCCCGGACGCTCGGACGCCAGCACGCCGAGAAGGTCGCGCTGGCCGCCGCCGGGCCGCTCGGCGTCCTGACCACCGTGCTCGGCCCGATCCCGCAGCTGATGATCCTGCTCGGCAACGCGGTCACCCCCGGCAAGGGGTTCACCGAGGGGCCGTTCACCTCCGAGGCCGAACTGCGTGAGCTGGTCGACCTCGCCGAGGCCAGGGAACTGATCGAGGCCGGCGAGCGGCAGATGATCCACTCGGTGTTCGAACTGGGCGACACGATCGTCAAGGAAGTCATGGTGCCGCGCACCGAGATGGTCTACATCGAGCACACCAAGACGCTGCGACAAGGGGTTTCGCTGGCCCTGCGGTCGGGCTTCAGCCGTATCCCGGTGATCGGTGAGGACGTGGACGACGTGGTCGGTGTCCTCTACCTCAAGGACATCATCCGGCGGATGTACGACAACCCGAAGGCGCAGACCAACGAGACCGTGGCCAGCCTGATGCGGCCGCCGATCTTCTGCCCCGACTCCAAGCCGGTGGACGAGTTGCTGCGCGAGATGCAGCTGACCCGCAGCCACGCGGTGATCGTGATCGACGAGTTCGGCGGCACCGCCGGCCTGGCCACGATCGAGGACGTGCTGGAGGAGATCGTCGGCGAGATCGTGGACGAGTACGACCAGGAGGTGCCGCCGGTCACCGAGCTGGGGGAGCGGCGGTTCCGGGTGTCGGCGCGGTTGCCGATCGACGACCTCGGCGATCTGTTCGGGCTCAAGGTCGACGACGAGGACGTGGACACCGTGCTCGGCCTGATGGCCAAGGAACTGAACAAGGTGCCGATCCCCGGGTCGGTCGTGCAGTGGGAGGGCATCGAGCTCACCGCCGAACGCAGCACCGGACGCCGCCACACCATCCAGACCGTCCTCGCCTCGCTGGTGGGGGAGGACGAGGACCCCGCGGTCGATGCCGCGGCCAAGCTCGCCGAGGAGTCGGCAGGGAGGACCTCATGAGCGACCAGACGATCCCTGAGGAGCATCCGAGGGACGAGGACGCGTCACTAACGGCGTCGTTCCGTTCGGGCTTCGCCTGTTTCGTCGGACGCCCCAACGCCGGCAAGTCGACGCTGATGAACGCGCTGGTCGGCACCAAGATCGCGATCGCGTCGTCGAAGCCGCAGACCACGCGGCACGCCGTCCGCGGCATCGTGAACCGTCCGGACGCGCAGCTCGTGGTGATCGACACGCCCGGCCTGCACCGGCCGCGGACGTTGCTCGGTGAGCGCCTCAACGACCTGGTGCGGGACACCTGGAGCGAGGTGGACGTGGTGGGGGTGTGCCTGCCGTCCAACGAGCGGATCGGCCCCGGCGATACCTACCTCGTCTCGGAGATCGCGAAGCTGCCGCGACGACCCAAGCTGGTGGCGCTCGCCACCAAGTCCGACCTGGTGAAGCCCCCGCGGATGGCCGAGCACCTGCTGAAGATCGCCTCGCTGGAGGAGGAACTGGGCATCCACTGGGAGACGATCATTCCGGTGTCGGCCCTGACCAACGACCAGGTGGACGTGGTCGTCGACGAGCTGATCGCGCTGCTCCCCGAGGGGCCCCCGCTGTACCCGGACGGCGAGGTGACCGACGAGCCGACCGAGACCCGGATCGCCGAACTGATCCGTGAGGCCGCGCTGGAGGGTGTGGAGGACGAACTGCCGCACTCGCTGATGGTGACGATCGAGGAGATGGGGCTGCGCGCCGACCGTCCGGCGGAGCGTCCGCTGATGGACATCTTCGCGTCGATGATCGTCGAGCGGGACTCGCAGAAGGGCATCGTGATCGGCCACCGGGGCCAGCGTCTGAAGGAGGTGGGGACGGCCGCCCGCCTCCAGATCGCCGAGCTCCTCGGCGTCCCCGTCCACCTCGACCTGCGGGTCAAGGTCGTGAAGGACTGGCAGCGCGACCCCAAACAGCTCAACCGCCTGGGCTTCTGACTTCCGTCCCGACACCCGCCCCGACACCCGCCGGGCCTCCCGGCGCCCCGTCCCGCACAAACGCCCCCGAAACTGACAAACGCCCCCGAAATTTCGGGGGCGTTTGTGAACCTCGGGGGCGTTTGCGAGAGAGGGGACGGGGAGAGCCGTCCCGCCCACCACCTGGGCAGGGGTTGGCGATCGCCCCAGCGTGTGCCACCATGACTGACATGTCATGGGCGCGACTCCTGCTTGGTCGCCGCAGCGAGGCCTAGTTCACGATCAGGCCTCCTCGCTGCGGAGTCCGTCACGCGCCTGGCACCAGCCGCCCATCCAGCGAGGAACCCATGACCACCAACACCTTCCCGACGCGTCCGCAGCCTGCCCCCGTGCAGCAGCCCAGCCCGATGCCGTTCGACCGCTACTTCCCGTTCCAGCCGATCGACCTGCCCGACCGCACCTGGCCGACGAAGAAGATCACCGCAGCACCCCGGTGGCTGTCCACCGACCTGCGGGACGGCAACCAGGCGCTGATCGACCCGATGACGCCGTCGCGCAAGCGCAAGATGTTCGACCTGCTGGTACGGATGGGTTACAAGGAGATCGAGGTCGGCTTCCCGTCCGCCTCCCAGACCGACTTCGACTTCGTGCGCAGCCTGATCACCCAGAACGCCATCCCCGACGACGTCACCATCAGCGTCCTGACCCAAGCCCGTGAGGACCTGATCGAACGAACCGCCCAGTCCCTGATCGGGGCGAAGCGGGGGACCATCCACCTGTACAACGCGACCGCGGAGCTGTTCCGGCGGGTGGTGTTCAACATCGACGAGGCGCAGTGCATCGCGCTGGCCCGGCGGGGCACCGAACTGGTGATGAAGTACGCCGAGCAGAACCTCGGCGACGTCGAGTTCGGCTACGAGTACAGCCCCGAGATCTTCACCCAGACGCCCACCGACTTCGCGATCGAGGTCTGCAACGAGGTGATGGACGTGTGGCAGCCGGGCGAGGGCCGGGAGATCATCCTGAACCTGCCCGCGACGGTCGAGCGCTCGACCCCGAACACCTATGCCGACCAGATCGAGTACTTCGGACGCCACATCCGCAACCGTCCGAACGTGGCCATCTCGCTGCACCCGCACAACGACCGCGGGACGGCGGTGGCCGCGACCGAGCTGGCCCTGATGGCCGGCGCCGATCGGGTCGAGGGGTGCCTGTTCGGGCACGGCGAGCGCACCGGGAACGTCTGCCTGGTGACCCTGGGCCTGAATCTGTTCAGCCAGGGCATCGACCCGAAGATCGACTTCTCCGACGTCGACGAGATCCGTCGTACGGTGGAGTACTGCACCAACATGGCCGTCCACCCGCGCCACCCGTACGCGGGGGACCTGGTCTACACCGCCTTCTCGGGCTCCCACCAGGACGCCATCAAGAAGGGGCTGGAGGCGTTGGAGAAGCAGGCCGCCGCCCAGGGGAAGGGTCTGCACGAGATCCCCTGGGAGGCGCCCTACCTGCCGGTCGACCCGCACGACGTGGGCCGCACCTACGAGGCCGTGATCCGGGTCAACAGCCAGTCCGGCAAGGGCGGCATGGCCTACATCATGAAGTCCGAGCACCACCTGGACCTGCCGCGGCGGCTCCAGATGGAGTTCTCCCGCGTGGTGCAGGCGCGCACCGACTCCGAGGGCGGCGAGGTGTCGCCGGAGGAGATGTGGCGCATCTTCGCCGACGAGTACCTGGCCGACACCGAGCCGCTGAGCCTGGTCACGGTGAAGTCGGTCTCGAACGGGCACGGCTACTCGGTGACCGCGACCGTCCGTGACCGCGGGGTCGAGCGGGAGATCACCGGCGAGGGCAACGGCCCGGTCTCGGCGTTCGTGGACGCCCTGGGGATCCTCGGCTACCGCGTCCGCGTCCTGGACTACGCCGAGCACGCGCTCTCGGCGGGCGGGGACGCGATGGCCGCGGCCTATGTCGAGGCCGAGGTCGGCGAGGGCGAGGACGCGCACGTGCTGTGGGGCGTCGGCCTGAACGAGTCGATCGTGACCGCGTCCCTGCGTGCGGTGGTCGGCGCGCTCAACCGTGAGGCCCGCCGGGCCGCGGCGGAGAGCACGACCGCGGAGCCGCGTCCCTGATCGCGTGACCGAGCGCCGCTGACCCACCGTCATCCCGGCGAATGCCGGGATCTCGGGGGTTGTGGGCGTGGCACTACAGCCGTGCCGTATCCATCGCGTGCACCGGCGAGAGTGGGGGAGGCGGGGTGGCGGCAGTCGGTGACCCCGATGTTGAATGGACGCTCATGAGACGGGGACGGTCTGAAGCGGGCTGGTCGGGGCGACGATGGTCGGGCCCGGTGAGTCAGCGCTCCGAGGTGGTCCCCTCCTGGACGCCGTCGCGCGAGGATGAAGCGATCGACCTCAGCCTGGTGGTCCGCCTCCGTGCCACGGTCTTCGAGGACGACGGCCGTCGACTTCGTCGGTCGGTGCGCCTCTCGCCACAGGAGCCCGATGACTGGTTCGGCGAGTACCTGGCCGTGCCCGAGGCGTTCGACGACGGCCTGCCGCTGATCGTCGGCTGGTGGTCTGGAGAGGTTGCCGAGGCCGTGGAGGTCCTTGGTGAGCCGGAGGCCGAGGTCCCTGTGGTGAGGGGGACGGACCTCGATCTCGCGGTGTGGCGGGTCCCGCGCGTCCACAACGTGGTGAGCGCGTGTGGGATTCCCACCCTTCTCGCGACGCTGGAACCGGGCTGGGTGTTGGTCGCCCCACCGAGCAGCGACGAACTGTTCCTCTACCCGGAGGTGGCGGCGTCCGACTGACCCCCCGCCCACGGGACAGGCCGCGGAGGGCCGGGCACCCACGGGCCGATAAGATCGCGCCCATGCCCAAGGTCCTCACCGAACTGCCCCTCGGCGAACGCGTCGGCCTCGCGTTCTCCGGCGGCCTGGACACCTCCGTCGCCGTCGCCTGGATGCGCGAGAAGGGTGCGATTCCCTGCACCTACACCGCCAACCTCGGCCAGTACGACGAGCCCGACATCGAGTCCGTCCCCGGCCGAGCCGGAATCTACGGCGCCGAGATCTCGCGCATGGTCGACTGCACCACCGCGATGGTGGAGGAGGGCCTGGCCGCGCTCACCTGCGGCGCGTTCCACATCCGCACCGGCGGCAAGACCTACTTCAACACGACCCCGATCGGACGCGCGGTCACCGGCACCATGCTGGTCAACGCGATGCGCGAGGACGACGTCTGGATCTGGGGCGACGGTTCCACCTACAAGGGCAACGACATCGAGCGGTTCTACCGCTACGGCCTGATGGCCAACCCGCAGCTGCGCATCTACAA
>Ga0102832_1000843_pt1 | contig 32451 bp, 27 predicted proteins | sample EBPBio282013_DNA_FD_88942 | JGI IMG/M metagenome (GOLD analysis project Ga0102832, IMG submission 88942) | Wastewater treatment Type I Accumulibacter community from EBPR Bioreactor in Madison, WI, USA - Reactor 2_5/28/2013_ DNA (Illumina Assembly) | ecosystem: Engineered > Bioreactor > EBPR >... | reverse complement strand
CAGCCCCGCGAAAACACCCGCAAAACCGTCCCAGATCCCACCATCGCAACATAACCCGCGCCGCAACATGTTCGGTGAACTTGCCGGCGGCACCCGGCCCCGATGTGGGGCCGGTCAGCCGCACGAACAGCGACCGGCCGGGATTGTTCTGCAGATCGCCGACGATCCAGTAGGAGCCTTCCCGCCGCCCGGCGGAAAGGTAGTGACGACAAACGCTTTCGGCATGGGACGAAAGCTCGCGCAAGAGTTCTTCTGTTTCCAATGACATGATCACACAATTCAACCATTGCGTGTATGTAGACCAGAGACCGAAAACCGCGCAAGCATCCGTTCGAGAACTGCGATCCCGGAAGGATCGGTCGGGCAGAACAGCCGCAGCTTCCAGGCGATGATCTCCGAAAAGAACCCATCCGCCTTGAGGCGATCCTTCTGTGCCTCGGTGAACCCCGAGAGTTCGATCCGGTTCACGCCCATGACGCGGGACCGGTGCAACTCAAGACCTTCTGCAAGCCGCACGACGGTCTTGCCCTGAAGAACGATGGCATGGACCTCAGCGGCAGTGAGCTTCGGCGCATCGGCCGCCAGCGTGGTCGCGACCCAAGCGGGAGAGACCCGGCGGCCGATGATGCGCTGGCCGTCATCGGTCTGCAGGCGGTAGACGCGGGTTTCGTCCTGGGGGAGCTGCTTCCAGATCGGCAACAGGAGGCCCGCTACGATGTGCAAGGTGGACTCGCTGAACTCCGGCACCTCCGCCAGTTCCGCAGTCCAGGCGGCGGCGAAGGCCGCGCGGTCGGCTTCCAGCCAGTGGGTGTCGTCCATGATCTTGGTCGGAACAGTGCTCGCCTCGGTCGGCCGGATCAGACGCAGCCGCGGCTCGATGGTGCCGTCATCCAACATCAGGCTGTTGGCGGGCACCTGCACGGCGGCCCGGCCCGAGCGGCCGTTGACCAGAAGCCGCGCCTTTGGGTCATCGAGCCAGTCGAACGCATCTGCGAGCGACAGCGGCGTGTTGCGCCGCTTTTCCGCGATGGTCAGAAGCTGGGTTTCCGCACCGGAGCCGGGATGGGTGTAGATCACCCGGGCATCCGCGACGCGGAAGCTCTCGGCGCGCAGCGTCTCGAGGCCGAGGTCGTAGACACCGGCCGCGATGGCGCCCTCGATCCGTTGGTCGAGCAATTCCTCGAAGGCCGAGAAGAGCACGGCCTGCATGTCGATCGTCAGCGCCAGCAGGCGATTGAGGAAGGTCGTGATCGGAGGCAGGTCGTCCTTCAGACCGTTGTCATCGGTCAGGCTGAGGCCGGTGGCATCCTCGAAGTTCCCGAGCGAGCAGCCTGCCACATCGCCGCGAGAGATGCGACGGTAAAGCTGGCGCAGCGAATCGCGGGCATAGGGGGACTCGAGGTTGTCCTCCGGCCGGAACAGCCCCTGCCCGCCGGTTTGGCGCTGACCGCGGGTGATGGCACCGAGCGTGTCGAGGCGGCGGGCGATGGTCGTGAGGAACCGCTTCTCTGCCTTCACATCGGTGGCCACCGGACGGAACAGCGGCGGCTGCGCCTGGTTCGTGCGGTTGGTGCGCCCGAGGCCTTGGATGGCGGCATCTGCCTTCCAACCGGGCTCCAGAAGGTAATGGACCCGCAGGCGCTGGTTCTTGGCCCCGAGATCAGCGTGATAGCTGCGCCCTGTGCCGCCGGCATCCGAGAAGATCAGGATGCGCTTCTGGTCATCCATGAAGGCGGCGGTCTCAGACAGGTTGGCCGAGCCGGCACGGCTTTCGACGACGAGCCGCGCCGCAGGACCCTCGCCCTTGCGCACGATGCGGCGCGACCGGCCCGTCACCTCGGCCACGAGGTCGGTGCCGAAGCGCTGGACGATCTGGTCGAGCGCCCCCGGTACGGGCGGGAGTGATGCCAGCTTCTCGATCAACGCATCGCGCCTGCGGGCCGCTTCGCGGCATTCGACAGGTTGGCCGTCACGCACCACGGGCTTGGACAACAGATTGCCCTCGCTGTCAGTGAAAGGCTCATAGAGTTGCACCGGGAAGGAATGGGCGAGATAGTCCAGGACGTATTCTCGCGGGGTGATGTCGACACGGATGTCGTTCCATTCGTCGGTGGGGATATACGACAAGCGGCGTTCCATCAGCGCCTCGCCGGTCGAGACGATCTGGATCACGGCGGCATGGCCCGCCGCCAGATCGGCCTCGATGCTGGAAATGAGGGTGGGGGTTTTCATCGAGGTGAGCAGATGACCAAAGAAGCGCTGCTTCGCGGACTCGAAGGCTGAGCGCGCAGCAGATTTGGCCTGGCGGTTCAGCGTGCCGTTGTCACCCGTGATGTTGGCCGCCTCCATCGCGGCGGCCAGGTTGTTGTGGATGATGGCGAAGGCCTCTGCATAGGCATCGTAGATGCCGCGCTGCTCCGGGGTCAGCGCGTGCTCGAGCATCTCGTACTCGACGCCATCGTAGGAGAGCGACCGGGCGGTGTAGAGGCCAAGCGACCGCAGGTCGCGGGCGAGGACTTCCATCGCGGCGACACCGCCGGCTTCGATGGCCTCGACGAATTCGGCGCGGGTGGCGAAGGGGAGTGAAGGATGGTGCCCCAAAGGGGCAGGCGAAGCTCCAGTGGAGCTTTGCCAATCCTGAACGCCCGGAGCGCAAGCGGAGGGCCCGCCGCCCCAGAGCCCGAGGCGCTGCGCATAGGCGAGGTTGTGGACTGTCGTCGCGCCCGTGGCCGAGACATAGACCACGCGGGCATTAGGCAGCTTGTGCTGCAGGCGCAGGCCCGCCCTGCCCTGCTGCGACGCCTCCGTATCCCCCCGCTCGCCCTTCGATCCGGCGGCGTTTGCCATAGCGTGGCTTTCGTCAAACAGGATCACCCCGTCGAAATCCGCCCCCAGCCAATCGACGATCTGGTCGACGCGGGATTTCTTGGCACCGCGCTCCTCGGAGCGCAGCGTCGCATAGGTGGTAAACAGGATACCCTCGGTGAGCGGGATGTCGCGACCTTGGGCAAAGCGCGAGAGCGGTGTGACGAGTAGCCGCTCCTGGCCAAGCGCCGACCAGTCGCGCTGCGCATCCTCGAGGAGCTTGTCGCTCTTTGAAATCCAAAGCGCCTTGCGGCGGCCTTGGGCCCAGTTGTCGAGCAGAATCCCGGCCGACTGACGGCCCTTGCCCGCACCGGTGCCATCGCCCAGGAAGAAGCCGCGACGGAAGCGGACGGCGTCAGCGGCCTCGTCGGGCGCGGCCGAGACCATGTCGCCAGTCTCATCCACGGACCAGGACCCGGCAAGATTCGTACAATGCGCTTCCCCTGCGTAGATCACGGTCTCAAGCTGCGCGTCGGACAGCAGGCCGTCGCGCAGGACGGCGGCGGGGAGTTTCGGGCGATAGGTCGGTTTCGGGGGCGCGACCGAGGCCATGGCTGCCGACTGCACCAGCTTGGTCGGGTGTGGTGCCGCGCCGGGAATGTCGATGGCCTGAAGCCGGAAGGTCTCGTAGATCGCGTCGGAAAGGCGCGCGGTATTGGCCTCCTCAGTCGCATCGCGCAGCGCATAGGCCAGATCATCGGCCTCGATTTGTGCACTGGACTGGTGAGGCTGGGCCGCTGGGGTCGCGCGCGATGTGCTGATGGCAGCGCGCGTGGCGCCGGCAGGATTTCCCGGATAGGGGGAAGTGCGGCCCTGCCCGGCTGGTGCGACCTGCGCCAACTCGAGGCGCGAGGGGACATGGGTGGTGATCAGTGACAGCAGGCTGGCCACATCCGGCGAAATCGGGCGTGCCAGATCGGCTGTGATGCCGCCCGGCTCGCCGCCGCGGCATTTGTCGAAGACCGAGATCCGGGTCTCGAAGCTGGTCCCGTGCTTGGCGAAAGCAGCGCCCGACACAGCGCCGGTGAACACCAGATGGGCCGTCTCGGTGAGACGGCCGAATGTCTCAGCCCAAGCAGGCGCATCCGACGCGAAACTGGCACCGGTGATCGCAACAAGCCGTCCACCGGGAGCAAGTCGCGCAAGCGCCGAGCGCAGATGCCGGGCTGTCGCCTGGGTCGTCCGGCTATCGACATTGGCGACAGCCGAGAAGGGCGGATTCATCAGGATGACGCTGGGGCGCAGGCCCGCGTCCAGATGATCGTCGATTTGCGCGGCGTCGAAACGGGTGACGGAGCGGCCAGGAAACAGCAGACGCAAGAGATCAGCGCGGGTTTCAGCGAGTTCATTCAACGCCAGAGCGCCGCCTGCGATTTCAGCCAGAATGGCAAGAAGCCCTGTTCCGGCCGAAGGCTCGTGGACCAAGTCCGCGTGGGTGATCTTTGCGGCGGCCAAAGCTGTAAGCCCCATGGGCAGCGGCGTCGAGAATTGCTGGAATCGTTCCATTTCCTCTGAACGCCGGGTATGCGTGGGCAGGAGGCCAGCTACCTTGGTGAGGATCGGCAGCAGCGCCGCAGGCGATCCAGCACGGGCGAGCAGCGCACGGCCGAACTTCCGCAAGAAGAGGACAAGCGCCACCTCGCCGGCCTCATAGGCGTGCTTCCAATCCCAGGCGCCTGTCGCATCGGAGCCGCCAAAAGCGCGCTCCATCTCAAGCCGAAGACGCAGCGCGTCGATCTGAAACCCCTGTGCCAGATCGGGCTGAAGCGCTTCGGCGACAGCGAGGATCGCGGGAGCGGGATCAGCAGATGGAAAAGGAACGGGAGGCGCAACGGGCGCGAGATAGGTCATCGGGCAACTCCGGAATGAGGGACAGGATCAGGCCCGGACACCCTCTCACGGGCACCCTCAGGCCTGATCTTTCCCAGCCCCCCTCTACCTCTAGAACCGACGCAGTGCGGACGCTTGGCTTGATTTTGTTCCTGTTATGTTCTATATTGAGAGCCAAGCCAGAAAGGGAGTTTCCCGATGGACAGCACCACATACGCCTTGCCCGCGACACCGAAGCAGATCGCCTATGCGCGGTCGCTCGCCCTGCGCAATCAGACCCTTCTGCCCTGGGAGGTTCAGCATGACCGCCGGTCCCTGAGTGCCTGGATCGAGGCGCAGGCCCAGCTGAAGCCAGTATCTGAAGTGGACCGGCTGCCGACCTCCAAGCAGGTGGCCTTCGCGGAGAAGCTCGCGCGGATCAAACGGCGCGCTGTTCCAGACGAATGCTTCCGCGACAAGGGGCTCATGTCGAAGTGGATCGACGGGAACAAGTGAGCGAAGATTAGTCTTCGCTCAGCACTTCGTCCTCCGGGTCTGCACCCAGTTGATCAGCGCGCCGGATCCCGGCTGCAAACGCGGCGAAGACATCTTCTGTCCGCTTGAAAATCGTGGCCTCGGCGAAATGCTTGGCGACTTCAGCTCGAATCTCGTCGGCAGTCTTCGCCTCGGTGTTTGCCTCCGCCCATTTCCGCCCTGGGTGCAATGTGTCCCAGGGAGATTTGTTGTTTGCCCGCGTCTCAGCGCTGTCACCGTGCTTGCCGATGCCAAACAGGATTCGCGTTTCGTTGTTCCAAATTGGCTTGAATAGACGGATCAGGTGACTTTCGGCGGCAGCTTGATATCCGCTCTGAACGGCAAGTGCCCGGCACTCAAAGTCTGAGATATCAAGCGTGCTGGACGCTTTGACGATACTCTTGCGATGTTCGCTAAGCCGATCTGCCAGCTTTGTTCCCTGCTCAATCAGGGTCTTGGCATTTGCGTTCGGGTCAGCCTTGCCGACATAAATCGGAGTTTCGGTACGAGAAATGGGTGCGTAGAGCTCGGCTTCGCCCGTGTAATAGATCGCATAAACACCGGCGCCATAGAACTTGGTCAAGTCCTTAAGGGCTTGCCGCTCCTGCGCGATCAGCGCCAAAGCGACGAAATGCCCAATCAGCCTTGGCTCGGTTGGATCGAAGAAGGAATCCGGCATGCGCACAGGATCGATTTCCCGGCTGAGCGCATCCAGGCTGTCCTTCATCAGCGAAATCGATGCCAGGAGTTTTCCTCGAGTGACGGCAGTGATCCCACCCTGGAGAACGGCTTGCCGAAGCTCCTCGATCTTCTGGGCAGTCTGCTCCGCCTTATCGAGCTCCTGACGTTTTGCCATCAGGCTGTCGCTTTCAGCTTTTCCATAACGCTGACACCAACTTGCCGCGCCAACTCAACGGGCACTGCATTGCCAAGCTGACGCATGCATTCGGTCCAAGCCCCATGAAGGCGATAGTCATCGGGGAAGGTCTGGATCCGGCAGCTCTCCCTCACCGTAAAGTATCTCACGGCCCCGTTCGGCAAACGCACCATGTTTTCTCCACCGGGAACTCCGTGCACGCCGGCCTTCAATGTCTTGGCTGGCTCGTCGATGTAGCTGCCCGTGTGCCCCGGATAGGTCTTGGCCCCCGGTTGAAAGCGGTGATCATGAACGCCGGAAACATGTCGGTCAGTTGGATCCGGAAGGTCCGCGATGGCATCTCGCGTTGTACGCCAAGGCTTTGTCGTAGGCTTCTCATCTCTTGAAAGCCGCCGCGCCGTTACTTGCGAGCGCCCTTCGAGGATTCGATCTGCTTTGGCGATCCGATGGCGTTCCCAATAATCGCCAAAAACCTGATCCCAGATTAGGCTTTCATGCGTGTGACCGCCACTTTCAGGAGCCCATCGAGCATCAACATCGTCGCGAAAACCGACGAACACGACTCGCTCCCGCCTTTGCGGTACGCCAAAATTGGCAGAGTTGAGGAGTTTGGTTACGACCTTGTAGTGGAGGCCAGGTCGCGACTTCGACGTATGATGCTGCTGCAGTCGGCAAAGGTGTTCCTGCCAAGCTTCTTCTTGCCGTGCGACCAGCTCAGGGTGCTCCAGCTGAAGTTGAACGTACGTGAAATAGTCGTGGAAGCTGGCACGGGTAAGGCCCTTCACGTTCTCGAAAATGAACGCCCGAGGCCGAGCCTCTCTCACTGCGCGGACGGCTTGTGGGAACATGTCCCGCGCATCGTCGTAAGCCCGATGACGACCGCCGAGGGAGAACGGCTGGCACGGTGGTCCACCGGAGATGAGGTCGATGCCCTCATAAATGTTGAAATCAACTTTGCGAACATCACCCTCGATGACGTTCCAATCTCCCCCGTCTTTAGACAAAGTAGCGTGGTTTTGGCGGAGAGTATCGCAGCACCATTTGTTGAACTCCACAACGGCACGCGGTTTGAACCCCGCAGCGGAGAGCCCTATTCCAAGACCACCAGCCCCTGCGAAAAGCTCTAGGGACTCCCCCAACATGTTGACGTTCTCCCTGACTGTTCTGCTTTTGTGCAACATGACACAAGATCCTTCAAGAACTGTTATTCGCTTCGGCACAACTAAGCGGAGTTGTCTTACCCGAACCGACGCCCAGCTTCGGTGAAGGTGTACTCGTTTACGATCAAATCTTCCTCGATGGCCTCGTCCGAGGTGAGGTGATCGTACTCGGCCTGAAGCTGGCGGTAGAGCCAGCGAGCCATATCCCGCAGAACCTCGGTCAAGATCTCCTCGGCGTCCTCGGTGGGCGGCTGCCAGGTCGGACTGTCCCGGGTGACGTCCACCGACATAGTGTACTCGTGGTAGTAGCGGCCGCTGTGGCTGATCTTGGCGGCGAGCTGGAAAAAGTTCCGCCGCTGGATCGCCTGCAGCCGGTCAGCGATCCCGTGCAGCGTAGCATCCGTCGAAGCATAGTCCCGAATGCGCGCTGCCGCGCCCTTGGCATGGATGAGATAGCCTTCAAAACAGGCCCCGTCGCCCTGGCTCCAGAACCCGGAAAACCAGATGCAGCGCTTTTGCCGGGTGCCGCCGCCCATCAGGCGGACAGGCGTGGTCTTCAGGTGGATGCCGAGGATATCACAAATCCGCTCGAAGTCGTCGTAGACCGCGTCCCACCAGTCGTCATGGGCCCCGAGTTCGCGGTACCAGCTACGCGCCTTTTCCTTGGCGGCGTCCGAGAGTTCGGGGAACTGGTAGACGGTGGTGCAAACGATCTCAGGCATTTGCGCCCTCCTTGTTCCCCGTCGCTCCAAGGCGCTCGTTGAACTCGAGGTGGATGCAGCGGGCTGCGGCGTCGAAGCAGAACTCGCCCCAGGCGCCGTCGTTGTTATCCCAGCCGCCATTGGTGTCGGAGAAGAAATCGTGGGCGAGCTGCTCGACGACATCGTCCAGCGAGAGCCGCCGCATTTCGACCTCGGGGTTGTCCCAGGTAAGCGCCGCATAGGCGATCTCGGTCGCGGGGAGTTCGACGGCGGTCTCGCCGGACCATGCGCCGATGCTTTCGATCTGGCCGCTGTCCCCAGCACCGTCGAAGGTCACGGTGACATGGGTGATGCCGGCGGCCATGAGACCATCGAAGAGGCGATCCTTGTTGCCTGGGCGCAGCCCTTCGATCCGGGCTGCGCGCTCGGCATGAGCGGCGAAGATCTGCGCCATGTCGACGGTTGAGGGCGCAATCGGGGGCGCGAGGGTGGGTTCAGTTAGATTCATCGGGTGTCTCCGGTAGGGAAGGGATTGGAGCTGGGCCGGATGATCTCTCTCGCCCGGACAAGCTCCAAATCCCCCCTGCCCTTCTTTGTCTCTTGGGCCTCACGCCGCGACCTGAAGCGCCCGGGCGGCGAAGGCGCGCCAGAGCGGGTCGACGAGCCGTGCATCCAAAAGATCGGCGCTGTGGCGAAGCCGTCGCGCCAGATCGGGCTCTCCCCAGGCGGGCGCGCGGCTCGCCTGCGCGCGCAGCTGGCTTGCCTCGGTCACTACGCCGCGCGCCTCAGCCGCGCTCGACACCGGGTGGCACCAGGCGACGGCGTGGTCGCTGGCCGCCCCGGCCAGCACGAGGCGCTCATCGCGATCGAGGATCGCCAGAAGCTGGGACGCGGTATTCGGAGCGATCCCCTCGGCATGGTCGATTGCGCCCTGCATTGCGTCGGCCAGCGTCGCGAAGCGGGCGAGCACTGGGGGCGCGGCTCGGCCCGACATCAGATCGGCCGATGCGCGGCGCGACAGGGTCAGGGCGAAGGCAAGATTGGGGTTGGTGTCGCCCGCAGAGAAGACTGGCGAGCAGCCCCGCGGGCCGGTGGTCGGTTGGATAGGCAGGGGCAAGTCGAACATGGGGAAATCTCCGACGGCGCAGGGAGCCTCTCTCCCCGCCTCAACCGTCAAAGACAAAATCGCCGCCCTCTTCCTCGAAAGGGCGGCGGTGGCAGGTCGGAAAGACGCGTCAGAGCTTGCCGAGGGCCCGCAGGCTCAGCTTTGTCCCGGCCCCGACGATGATGTGGTCGTGCAGCGTCAGGCCGAGATACTTGCAGCCCTTCTGGATCTCCTTGGTCATGCTGAGATCGGCCTCCGAGGGCGTCGGATCGCCTGAGGGGTGGTTGTGAATCAGGATCAGGGCGCTGGCGTTCAGCATCAGCGCCCGCTTGATCACCTCGCGCGGATAGACCGGGACATGGTCGACCGTGCCGGTCGCGAGAAGCTCATCGGAGATGATGCGGTTCTTGCGGTCGAGGTAGAGAACGTGGAAGCGCTCGATGGGCCCTCTGACGCTGAACGCGCAATAGTCCATCAGCGCCTGCCAGCTGCCGATGACGGGGTTCTGACTGAGGTAGCGGCCGAGGATGTCGCGGGCCTCGAGGATGACGGTTTCTTCGTGGGGGGTCATGGGGGTCTCGCTGAAATGCGCAGGCCGAAGCCCCCTGCCCTCTCCGGGCGGGGCCAGTGGCATGCATGTGGAAGGGGAAGGCGCGACCGCCGCGCGCGAGGGCGGTCGCGTTGTCGGGCCTGGCGTCAGCCGACCCGGTCGAGGAGCTTCTTGGCGCGCCCTTCCATGTCGAGCCGGGCATCCTGCTGGGCCTTGTCGCGCGCAAGCCGAGTGATGCCCTGCACGAAGTCGAAGATGCTCTCGGGCGGGCGGCCCTCTTCCATCAGCACCTTCTCGATGATCTTGGCGGACTCGGGCCTGGAGAAGCCGCGCTTCCTCAGGAAATCATCCCGGTCCTCATCGGTCCGCGCCACGATCTGCTGCCGCGCCGCCTTGATGCCGTTCACGAAGCCCTGCGGCGAGGAATTGGCGAAGCGCGTTAGCGATGGGGCGGCCTCATGGGCGAAACGAGAGGCGGCGTATTTCGAGTGGCGGATGGTGATCTCCTGGAAATCCTCGACGCCCCAAAGGTTCCGGTTCTGGCAAACGGCCCTCAGGTAGAAGCTCGCCATGCCGAGGGTCTTCGCGCCCACCTCGGAATTCCAGCAGTAGAAGCCCCGGAAGTAGAGGTCGGGGGAGCCGTCCGGCAGACGGCCTGCCTCGATCGGGTTGTGATCGTCGACCAGGAACAGGAAGACGTCGCGGTCCGAGGCATAGAGCGTAGTCGTGTCGCGGCTGATCTCGACATCGGGGTTGTAGACCCCGGTGGACCAATCCAGCACGCCCGGCACCTTCCAGCGCGTGTCGCCGGTGCCATTGCCCGCGATGCGCTGCACCGCCTCGACCAGTTCATGGTCATGGATGCGGCCATAATCCGGGCCCGTCACCGCACGCAGTTCAGTGCGACCGTCTTCGGTCTCGAAGGTCTTCACCTGCTCGGCTCGGTGGTTGGTCAGGCCGTATTGCAGGTTGATCCCGGCCAGCGGCGCGGGCAGCTGCCGCAGGTAGGAGGCAGGTGCGCCGACGATGCTGGCGAGCTGACCGAAGGCCCAGTGCGTGGGCGCGACCGGTTCATGCGCTTTCGGAAGCATCAGGTGCAGCCGCTCGGGGTTGTCTCGAGCGGCCTCGACCCGGATATCTGCCGTCTGCACCACGCGGCTCCGACTGCGTTCGGACCGAGCCTTCACATTGGCCCAGAGGTCGTCGAGCGACAGATACCGCTCATCGTCGGGCCGGTTGAACCATTCGGACGACACCCGCCCGTTCCGCTCACCCCGGCTCACATCCACTTTCCAGCCACCAGCCCGCGTCGGTGCGACCGGATCCAGAACTTCCACAACGCCCATCGGATATCTCCCGCAACGGGCGCCAGGAGCCACTCTCCCAGCCCTCAACCCGTCGCGAAAGCAACCAGCACTTCTCTGACTCTCAAAACACTGGCAAGATCGGCAGCAACGCGGAACAAAGTGAGCTTTCGCTGCGACTACGCCAATGGCCGCATTCAAGAAAGCACACAGGCAAAAAGGGTAGACTTTGCCTTTGCCGACGACACGATTTCAGCGCGCCGATTGGCCGCAGCAGCGAAGAGCTTGCCATCGCCACCGCGTCAACTGCCGAAAGGCTAAGCCATGACCAGAGATGCGAAAGACATGAGATATTCTCCGGCGGTGGACTTCCTTGCCGCTCAACATCGACACCGTGCAGCGGTTCGGGAAGCGTTTAAAAAAGAAGCGGGGGATTTCCTTCTCGCACATGAGTTTGTGCTGAGCGGGATTACATCCTGCCTGGAGCGCTTCGGCGGTAAGAACTGGCCTGCCGATCTCGATGACGCAATCCGATTGAAAGTCGAGCAAACATCTCAGCTATCGGCCCTATTCCTGCATGGTATCGATCCTTGCGAAGTAGCCATATCCGAAGGGCTCTACGGTCAAGCGGCTACTTTGATCCGCCAACAGATGGAAATCCTCGGCGCAATCGATGAAGTTTGGCTCGACAAGCGGAATCCTCGTTCAACTCCAAAGGTAAGCAGTCTGCCGGAGGATGTTCGCCAGCACTACGGCGGCCTCTCCGAACTCGCGCACGCCGCTGTGCCGGATTATCTGAAAAGCATGCATACGGACATCAAGGGCGACCTCGTCGGCGCCGCCATAGTTCCCACTTTCAACAAAGACATGGCATTGTTTTTGTACCGGATTGAGCTTGGATTGCTCTTCCTGTTCACCAAGAGACAGGAAGATGCACTCAAAGCGGCTTACGAAGAAGAAGCTTTCATCGACTCCGAGCTCAAGCTCTTTGGTGCCGCAATGTCAGCGGCAAACAAAGCTTCTGAAGAAATCGGTGAACTTCCAAACGCCGATCCGGCCTGATCTGCTTCAAAGATGAAACCGAAGCGCAAGACCGGTCGTTCCCGTTCTAAGTTGGTCAAAACGGTCATTTTTGTCTCGGGGATGATTGTGACAAAACCCTAAAAGAATCTTGTGCCACAAACCCTTGGAAATACCATCTTTGGTTTTGTCACGTTTTTGGCCGCACCCGGAAACACAGACATTCGTGCAAAGCGCAGCATCGGTGGTTTTGGGCTCCAAGCCGCCATGCCGCAGCGCAGCGAACCCGGCGGGTTTCCCCGCCGGGCCCGAGGGTAGACCCCGTTCTCAGAACGGGATCTCGTCGTCGCGGTCGACCAGCTCGGGGTTTTCGTTCTCGGCCGACTTCGGGCGGCTCAGGAAGTCGACCTTCTCGGCGATGATCTCGCAGCCGTAGCGGTCGTTACCCATGCTGTCGATCCATTTGGTGTAGTGGATGCGGCCATGGACGAGGACCTTCATGCCCTTTTCGCAATGCTCCGCGACCGTCTTGCCGAGACCGTTGAAGCAGGTGATGCGGTGCCATTCGGTGTCCATGACCCGGTAGCCGTTCTCGTCGCGCAGGACGCGACCTTCCGAAAGGTGGGGGCGGGAGGTGGCAAGGCTGAAGTTGGTGATCTTGGTGCCGCCCTGGGTGGTGCGGACTTCGGGGGTCTGACCGATGTTGCCGGCGAGGATGACGATGTTTTGCATGGTAAGCTCCTGTGTGTCCTGTCTTCGGGACCGTCCCTTCGACAAGACCCGGAAAAAGCCCGTCGGGTGACGCGTGCACGGTGGCCGGAACGGACGCCGGAAACCCCCAGAGGACCGGGGTGGTGCGGGCAGCCCCGAAGGGGCAACACGGCCCGGACTGACGCGGGGTTGCGCGCGGGAGCCCGAACGGGGTTAGGGGATTGTCAGTCGAAGGGATGGCCCAGGAGACAGAGATGCGCAGCGAGCCCATGCCTGAACCCGTGACCCTGCTCATCGGGACAGCCTGACCCCCAGTCCAGCACCTCACTGGCGACGAAACGGCGATCATCAGCCTCCGCCACCCCTGCCCCAGCCTTCCGGGAGTTGCGGCACCTTGCCGCGACGGGCTATCGATACCCGGACACTCAGGACACGGACCGCACCAATGGCTGATTACGATCTCGAGGCACTGTCGCTCAGCGAGCTGAAGAAAATGCAGAAGGACGTCGCCAAAGCGATCTCCACGTTCGAGGACCGGCAGAAGGCGGAAGCCCGCGCCAAGGTGGAAGATCTCGCCCGAGAACTGGGCTACTCCCTGGCCGAACTTCTCGGCACAGATACGAAATCCGCGCGCGCGCCTGCCGCAGCGAAATACCGACACCCTGAAAACCCGGCGCTCACCTGGTCGGGCCGGGGGCGCAAACCGCAGTGGTTCGTGGAGGCGTTGGAGACGGGGAAGACCGCGAGCGACCTGGCCATCGGCTGAAGGCTTGACCTACGCGATCGGCCCACAGCCGACACACGACATCCTCAAGGGCGACGCCTGCTTTGCGCCGCCATGCCGGCCGTTTAGCCATAGGTCTGGGAGTCCTGAAAGCAGACATTTGCGCGGCGCTGTCCAACCTGCGCCTATGCACTAAGAATGGAAACTGGTTGCTCCGTTTACTTTGCATGCTCACCTTGCGGCTCGGCAAAAGCCGAATTCGTAGACTTTTGGCGCCCCGAAGCAAACCTCAATGTCCTCAAAGCAATTAGTGGAACCAGCGACCACCTCGTAGGACGCCCCCCCATTCAGGCGGCGCAAGAGTTCTGAGATCACTAGCGCCGCTGCCACTAGGCCGACGAACGGAACTCCGACGGTTCGTGACGCGAGCTGCGCGAGGCCGCATGCATCAACGCCCTTGTCCTTGAGGTTGGCGTAGGCCGGCATGTGCGATACTTCCGGCGTTTCCACGGACAGCGTCGTCGGCCAAAGTTCGCTTGCTCGGCGAGGCCCGGGAAAGGTGTGCATGGCGAAATTGCGGAAGCTCTGCGGGCCGGCACCCAACCCAGATTCGACAACTAGGTCGAACCCCGCATCTTCCAGAGCGGCACGGGCGGTTGCGTTGTCCACCCCGCACAGCGCCACAGCGGGTTCATCGACCTGACGCTGCGTCCAAGCACCGAACCGGCGCTCTTCGAGATACGTCGTGAAACCCCGCGCCTCCAACCACTCCGCCGCGCGTCGCGTCTTCATCCGGCCCAATATATCAAGGTTGGTGAGAATGGAGGTGCTGTCATTGGAAAAGCCTAGGCGGTCGAAATCCTGCAATACCAGTTCCAGCCCGCCGGGCGGGTAAGGTAGGCAAGCCAGGAGCCAGGAATAGGCCTGACCGAGATTCCCCAGACCAATGAGCCACAATCGCGAGGGCAGGAACGCCAGAACTGGCTCCGTTTCGTCGGCCTCGGTCCAATCGGATCCCGGACGCCAGAGGGAGAGACCTGAAGCGCGTTTCCCGGCAAGCGGGTGATCACCGGCATGCAATGCGAACACCTCGGCCGCGCAGACGGCCGCCGCCAAGGCCGGCGCCAGCGGCATGTCCGCGTCATCATTCATCGCCCAACCATCGCGAACCGGGACCACACCTCCGCGCCAGCCCTGCCAGGTCACGCGCCACGCGCGCGCCTCAGGCGTCTGCATCTCGACTGCACCAATGACCGCCACCGGCCAATCGGATCGGGCACACGACGCAATACGCCCGCCAAGATTCGACACCGCATCGGTCAGGCTGGTCTCCAGCGCAAGCCCGGTAAGGACCGGCGCATCGGCCAGCCCGACGATCTCGACGCCCGCCAGGAACGTACGGCGCGCCAGATTCACCAGCGTAAGCAGAGCGACCTGCGCGGCCTGGCTCGTGTGGATTTCGGGGCCGACAGCGATGGTGAGACCGAAGGACTTCAGGAGATCCATGGCCTCCTCGGTCGTCTGCACGCGCCCGCTGTCCATGAAATACTTGGCGGTGCGGTGAAAGGAGATGTGAAGCGGCTCGGTCATGTCAGCTCCATAGGCCGGTGTAGAAGAAGCCACGGCGCACCCGTGGCGAGCGGTCGTGCCATTGGTGGTCGCCCCGGTATTCGTAGATACCCACCCGATCCCAGCGGATCGGTGCGACCGCGAAATCAGGCAGGATCAGACCGACATGGCCGGCACGGGCCACCATTGGGTTGGTTCGGTCCGCTTTGCTCTGGGTCGCGCGCCCACCATGGGTGTGGACGTCAGCCACCACGGTGAGCTTGCGCTCCCGGCAGAGCGACCAGAGCTTCGCGAAAGCGGGGGCGTGCAGGACACAGACGCCGGTCGAGTACGCCTGCGGGTCGAGCTCATCGTAGAAGACGACATCGGTCACTTCCCGACGCTCACCGTTGGCGTGACCCAGAAGGAAGGCTCCTGCTTCATGGACCCGCTCTCCCCGGCGGTCGAGTTCGTGCGTTACCGCGTCCCACAGCCGCCGGGGGCAGCTCACGCGGTGATTAGGCGCTACGAACGCCCGAATAGTCGCCTTGATGGAAAAGGTCATAGAGTTGCTCCAGATAACAGATGATCCCGCGGCGCGGCTGCCAGAGCCGACTTGGATGTTCGTTGCGCCAGTTGTCATGGCCTTCGATGGAGAAACGGTCGCAGGGCAGGTAAAGGCACTGGCCGCCCTTCCAATCGGGCCGAAAGATGGACGGAAGGATCGCTCTGCCCGTCGGCCACTGGCTGAATGGCAGTGGCCGGTTGGCCAAGACGTCCCAGGGCTGAGCGGTTGCCGGGTTCTGGCGATAGCCGGAACACTCGAAGCGGAACCCGTACTCGCCGGGCGCGCCAGGCCGCGCATCCGCACTTACGGCGATGATCACATGCGGCCAGGTGGTGGACACATGTCTCCAGCTGCCCTCGATCTCGCCGCACCGAAATTCCGGCGCGGCGAGATCTTGTTCGAGGAGCAGCCGGTCTGGTGAGACCGCGACGTTCATCTAGCCCTCGACGCGCTTTTCGGGGACGAGGTCGAAGCACACCGAGCAGGCCGGCGCCTTGGTCAGCTCGTGCAGCGGCGTGTCGGTCGCCGGTCGGTCCGTCGAGTTGCAAAGCTGGAGCACGTGCTCGGCGGCGTCGTGGTGGTTGAGCTTGAACTTCTCCACCGCCCAGGCCTTGACCTTCTTGACCCGCGCGCCCGGGGCAAAGGTGCGCTCCTCGGTCTTCTCGAGGTAGTGCGCCGTCACGCTAATCTTGCGGCACTTGCTGACGTGGATTCGGCAGCCGCGCTTGATGGGCGGCAGGGGCTCGTGGTGCTTGTGCACCAGCGGCTCTTCCTCATCATCAATGAAGATGGAGGTGTCGTCGGCGAGTTCGATCCCGAGCGCGGCGATGGCGCCGTGCAGATGCTCGTGCGTCGGGTCCTTCGGCAGTTCGGCCTCGATGAGGCCTTCCCGCTCATGAACCTGGATGAAAACAATGGTGGTCATGGTCGATCCTTTCCGGCGCCTCGATGGCGTCCTGTGAAAGGAGCGAAGTCAGTGAGGAAAAACCGGAAGCAGTGCTGGCGGGCTCACACGCCGCAGATGAAATAGCACTGGCAGTTCGGACATTGCCGCGCTTCGGGGATCGCCGGAAACTCACCGCGCTCGATGGCGGTGATCGCCTCGGCATATTCCCGCAGCAGTTTATCGTCGTTCTTGGCCGCCATCGGAACGAATTCGTCCGTGGCTGGATAATAGGCTCCTACCGAAATGGAGCGACCTGGATAACGCTGGGCGGCACCCTTTCGGATCAGCGCATAGACGCGGTTGTCCGGCTCGGACTTCGTCTTGCGGCCCGTGCGGATTCGCTGAACGCGCACCCGGCCATCCGGCGCGATGACGACCCGGTCCGGCGTGTAGGTGATTGTCCTGCCGCCGACCTGCACCGACCACGGCTCCCGGTCATAGGTCCCTGTTTCGGAGGCGATCAGGCGGGCGATGGACACCACCATCGTCTCTGCCGCGGCGCGGTAGTAACCCTCGAATCCGTGACCACCAGGGCCGTGCTCCGTCCATTGGCGAGCGAGTTGCTGTAATGCTTGGTCGGGGCTCGCCGGCTGGCCTTTTTCGGCTTGCTGTTCAAGCCAGCCCATCGTGCGGTGGACGCAGCGATGGAATCGCAGATAGGCGGACGAATCCCGTCCCCCGCGCAAACCATCCAGTACCTCATACCGATAGCGCGCCGGGCACCTCAGATAGACATCTAGTTCCCGCTCGTCATAACCGTCGCGCGGGGCAAGAGGCGACCAGACCCGCGCCGCTTTGAGCGCAGGCACCGGACCACTGAAACGCCTCACCTGAAGATGACGAGAGACGGTGTCCAGAAACTTTGACGCGCTGGCATTGACTTGGGTGTAGCGCTCGGCCCGGGTCAGGCAAAGATGATCTCGCGCACGCGAGAGGCCTACGAAGAACAGGCATTCCTCTTCTGCGTCGTGGTCCTCTTTCTGCATAATGAGCTTGCCGAGTGTCGCCGGCGGGGGACAGCGCACCCATTGACGATTGGTCGGCATGTAGCGGGTCGCAAGCGCCGGCAGATGCACCCCGCGGAACTCCAACCCCTTGCTCCCATGGATCGTCATCACCCGCACCGCGTCGAAATCCGCAGCTTCGGAGACAACGGCCCGATACCGGCTGTCTTGGCTTAGCGCTTCAATGCGGCGGATGCGTTCGAGCAAGGCCTTGCGGCCCGGGTCGCGCAGATCGGCGTGTCCTTCGACATCAGGTTGCTCGCTGCACACCTTGAGGAGTTGATAGATCGCGATCAGCTTCTGCTGCGCCTGAGCGCCCGGAGCCTCCAGCAAGGGCCGAAGATAGTTACTGCGTTCGAAGAGCCAGGTCGTGAGCAGCACCCATGGCGAGGTGGTCGGACCCATGCCGGCAAGATGCTCCGCCAGCTTGCGTAGACCCACACGACCGGTCTCGCTCAGGCCCTCAATCTCGTCCAGTCGAGCAAGGGCTTCATAGACGGTATGGCCTTGGTCCTGAGACCAGCGAATGACCACAAGAGCATCGTCCTTGGACGCCACATACTCTGGCAGTTGAGCGACACGAACCAACCCAATCCCGCCGAACTCCGCGTCGATGGCGACAAGGGAGAGTAGATCTCGGACATCGTCCCTTTCGAACAGGTCCCCAAGATAAAGAAGAGGAACGCCGAGCTGCTCCAGCACATCGGTGATGCGCGAAAGCGTTAGGTGGCTGCGCGCGAGGATCGCCTGGTCTCGGTAGGCAATGCCGCTCGCACGAAGCGCTTCAATCTGATCGCGGATGGCGACAGCCTCTTCCGCGACCGTGCCTGCCACGGTGAGCGACACCTCGCCAAGTTCACCGCGGAACGCACCCCAGTTCGCCGCTGCGCCGGGGTCGGCCGCCATGTGGCGCGAGAACTCTGAGAACGCGCGCACCACCGGCCCGCCCGAGCGGTAGTTGCTGGTAAGCGATAGCTTCGAACCGCTGAAGTCCGTCTTGAAGCGCTCGACGTTGGCCGGCGACGCTCCACGGAATCGGTAGATTGACTGACGCTGATCGCCGACCACCCACACGTCTTGGCAACCGCCGGCGAGCAACTGCAGTAGCCGCGCGCTCGCGAAGTTCACATCTTGATATTCGTCGACTAAGATGTGCTGGAAGCGCTGCTGGACCTCCACGCGGATGTCTTCGTGGTCCGCCATCAACTGCGCCGGCAGCATGACGAGATCGCCGAAATCGACGGCGTCCGCCTCACGCAGTGCATCCTGATAGATTTTGTAGATTTCGCCGACTTCGACCGCTTTCTCGGCAGCCTCGATTTCGTCAGGCGTCGCATTGGCAAGCGCGGCCCTCGCCTCAGCCAGATAATCCTCCGGCGAGATCAGTTCATCCTTGCAGCGCGAGATTGCTTGCAGAACGTAGACCAGCTCGTAGGCGGGCTCGAACAGGTTCTGATAGTGGCGCAGCGGAAGGCGCGAGAGGTTCGCTTCGAGAAGCGCGAGCTGGGCAGTTTGATCGAGAATTTTGACGCTGGCCGTGCGTCCGAGACGGCCAGGCCATTTGGTGACCATCTCCAGGCCGAAGCCGTGGAATGTCCCGACCCACATCTCGATCGCCGCGTCCCGATGGGAGTCGGAAAGCCGCTCACGCATCTCCTCAGCAGCCTTTTTCGAGAAGGTAAGTGCCAGGATCGAACCTGAAAGGGCGCCTTGGCCAAGCACATGCCCGATACGGTGCACGAGCGTGCGGGTTTTGCCCGTCCCCGGTCCCGCATCAACGAGGAGAGGACCACCATCCCAGGTCGCCGCCTGCTTCTGGCTTTCATCAAGCTCAATCAGAACAGCCGGGCCGCGCTCGTCCGGTTCGCGAAGGGGCGGCAGCAACAGGGCGCGAATGGCCTGGTTGAGGACGAGACCGTAGGGAAGGCCCAACTGCTCGGCGACTTCCGAAGGGCGACGCGCCCTATCCACAATTTCGGTGCGCAGCCAGTCGGCGGGGCAGAGGAATTCGCCGGCGAAGATATCCGCCTGCAACTCCTTGCGTTCGCGCGGTGAATAGCCCTCCACAACACCCGCGCCGCTGTCGATGGGATCCCCGCCAAGCTGCGCCTGGACGTTTCGTACCTCGTTGCGCGGATCGTGATGGAGTTCCGAGTGACCGATCTCGTGAGCTATCACGACCACCTCGTCCTTCGGGTCCTGGCCACTGACGACGTACACGAGCCCGTCCGCACGTTCGAAAGACCCGTGCACGCCAATCCCGAACACTTCACCGGGCTGGCAATAGCGCACGTCCAGATCGGCATCTTTTAGGAAGGCATCGACGAGAGCGCGACCCCGACGGTCACCCTGGGCGACACTCAATGCTTTTGAATGGCAAGCGCGTGCCTTCAGCCGAATGTCGCGCCAAGCGTCCATGGTTAGTCCTCCTCAAGCCAGTAGGACTTGCGCTCCGGTGACATGTTGCTTCGCCGGATGCTCTCTTCATAACTGCACCGTATGATCGTGGGCTGCTGCGACGCCTTCGCGTGGCCCATGGAAGGATGGGACTGCGCATAGGCAAGCGCATGGTCGAACTGCGCACGGGTCGCCTTAAGCTGGTCAAGCAACGCCTTTACCAATCGCGGCCCGATCGGAGGTGACATCCGTCCACGAAAAAGGTCCGACAGGACATCGCGGCCAACATCGATGGTGCGGCCGAGCTGCCGTGTATCCAATCCCGCACTGGACAGCAATTGGTCGAACGTCGTCTCCGACGCAGCTTGAGTTTTGTCCTGTTCGGCTGCTTGAGCATTGTAGATGGCGTTGAGTGCACGGCTGCGGGCACGGTTCATCATCAATTCGTCAACCACTTCCTCCTCTGTTTCTTCGTTAGCAGCCCAATCACGCATGATCCCGGCATGCGCGCGGATGTCGTCAGCGAACTCAGGGTAACGCTGCGTCCAGTTGATGATCTGATTTAGCGTCGGGATGGCGCATTCCCGATGGAATGCGAACAAGACCTCGTCCCGCCTCTTGGCTTTGGTTTGGTCTGTCATGACTTGGCTCCAAGAATGGTTCTGATCTCTTCCTCTGTCTCCTTGACCCAGGTCTCAGCGGTCTTCGCGCTCACTCCAAGCGCTGAAGCGATAGACTCGACCTTAGTGGAGTTGCGTGGCACGCCTTCCATATGAAGACGGAAGGCGAGAACCTTCCGCGGATCGGAGATCCGCTTCAGCACGCACTCGACGTGAGCGCGCTCCTCGTCATCCGTCGCCAGGGCCTTATGTCCGTTCGGGCGCTGCTCTTCGTCCTCGGAATAGACGTACCGTTCCGAATGCAGTTGCTCACGGCGGATAGCGTCGGCGGCGCGGAGTTTGATTCGGGCAACAAACGCTGTCCGCATCCCAATGCCGTCTGCTGAGGTCGGCTTGAGGACCGCCTCGATCAGTTGGTGATGGACCTCTTCGATCATGTCCCACCCCTCGTTGCGATGGTTCTTGCCGATGTGCTTGCGCAGGATACGCATCATGCGTTCAGAAATTTCATTCATGAGGGGATTGATGACGCGGGGATCGCCAAACGCACCAACCTGCTGGGCCGCAGCAACTAATTGGCGGCCCTGAATCTTTCCAAGCGACTGGTTCTTAATGACCTGCCGCCAGGCGGCAATATGGTCGGGATCAGGTCCCTCTTCCAGTTTGTCCATAGTCCTTCCCCAAGAGTCCTCGCGACGCGGTTCGGAGGTGAAGCGAAGCCAGATCGAAAAAACCGGAAGCGCTCCGCAAAATATATCTATCGTTAGTAGTCCGACCCAAACTAACATTGAAAAATCAGCGAGCGAAGGGTGCTCTATGAAGCTGGCTGTTCGTACCGCATGCGGGCAATCTGTTGTTTCGATCGTGTGTACGGCCGCGCAAACCCGCAATAATGGGAAAGCTCGTCTAGCATGAGGATCCCCATTTCGACGTTGTTGCGTGTTCGGCTCGACTGCATCGACGCCCCAAATAGCGAGAATGGCGTCGGTAGCTGAACGGCAGCTTGCCGCTCGGCAATCTCCAACACCGGACGATCAGCAGTCGGCCCCAAAGCGGTTGTTCGTCGATTCCGCAGCGAAGTCCGTTGTCCGCCCTGTGCGCACCACGATCTGTTCTGGTGGCCAACCGGCGTTCCAAAGATCGGCATCGCCGATGACTCTGTCGGCGATAGGCCCGGAGGCGCACACGCGCCGTACCCGAGCCCTAGGGAAGTGAGGCCGAAGCCTCACCCGAAAGGATCGTATTCCGAGACGATCACGACCTCGTCGCCATCGATTTCATCTGCGGGGACGGCTCCGAAGGTTCCATCCCCTGCCTGGAAGACGACGATCGAGACCATGAGCGTGGCGGCGAGGGAGGCTGCGAAGGCGTGAGCATCTTTGCGGGACATCTGTTTGGCTCCTGTCTTGGAGGCGGGGGACCATCCCCCGCGCGACAGGACCCCGCAGGCCCGAAGACTGGCTGACATCACCGGGTGCGTTCGGCCCCCCTCCTTAAAACGGGGCCGAATCCACCCGGCGGCACGGGCTTGCCCGTAGTCCGACCCCTTGAGGGTTGATCTCGAAGACGGGATTCGGGGCAAGGAAGGGAATGGCGAGCGGGGGATGGTGCCCCAACGTCAGGAGCAGGCTGTCCCGCTGATGCTTGATACGCCGCCAGCCTCCCGGCCAAGCTATTGGTTGAAGACCTCCGTCTTTGGGGATTGAACCTTTGGCGCCCCGCGATATCGCGGGACGAGATTGTGGTCGGTGAGATGCCCGCCCGGCGGCAGGCCCCACATGCCATGTCAGGGCTCAGGCGGCCAGATCCGCACCCCCTTCTATGGTTGCCGCCCGTGATGCAAGTTGCTTTTGACGCTTCCTGAGGTGTGATCGAGTGCGGTCTTCTATCAGGCCTTTTGTGCGGCATTTCAGAAGCCGCTGGCCGGTATGGAGATCAGCGGATCGGGTCCAAATCTACCCTGCGAGCTATCATACTCATGGGGGCGCACTGGTTTCCCCGACCCAGATCTGTTCGATCATTTGCCCATTCAGGTCATCGGCTTCCTACACCTCCCGTTGGCCGGCCTCAGGTTTAACTGCGAAACATGAACTTCACGCTGCAGTCATCGTCGCCGGTTCCCGGTAGTCTTCTTGTTTCATGAGCAGCGCCCAGATTTGCCGGGCCATTTTGTTTGCCAGCGCGATCGCCACCAACATCTTTGGCTTTCGTTCGAGCATCCGCGCCAGCCAGCTGCCCTCAGGAATACCGCGACGACCTCGAGGCGTGAGCCGTGTCATGGCGCCCATGATCAGCAGGCGCCTTATGTCCCCCTGCCCCGCTTTCGAGATTTTTCCAAGCCGCTGTTTGCCGCCCGAGGAATGCTGCCGCGGCACAATTCCAAGCCAGGCCGCAAAAGCTCGACCTGACTCAAAGGTCTCCATGGGTGGTGCGAAGGTTTCAACAGCCAGTGCAGTAAGCGGCCCCACACCCGGTATGGTCTGCAGCCTACGCGTCACACTCGCCTGCGCTGACAGGGCGGTCGTCGTCCTCGTTCGGGCCTCGATACGGCCTGATTTTTCCGAGATCTGATCCAGCAGGTCGAGGCAATCCGCTAGAACCAGGGGATGCAGCCCATTGTCCGGATCAAGCAGCAAGGCCTCGATGCGCCCGACGTGCGCGGCACCCGTGGGGAAAACATGCCCATGCTCATAGAGCACGCCACGCAGCGCATTGATCAGTTCAGTGCGTTGGCGGACAAGACGGTCGCGAGAGCGGAAAATTGCCGCGCGCGCCTGCTGTTCTTCGGTCTTCGGCTCGACAAACCGCATCTCAGGTCGCTGCGCCGCAACGACAATCGCCTCAGCATCGGCAGCGTCGTTCTTTTGTCTTTTCACGAACGGGCGCACGTACTGAGGCGCAATCAGTTGGACTTGATGCCCAAGTTCAGCCATCACACGTGCCCAATAGTGCGCTCCCCCACAGGCTTCCATAACAACGACTGCAGGAGCATGGTCCGACATGAACTTAAGGAACTGTGATCGGGTCAACTTCTTCCGAAACAGCACCTCGCCGGTCATCGCCGCTCCGTGGAGCTGAAAGACAGACTTTGCCAAATCCACGCCAATCATAGTATCCATTATATGCCGTCCTCTCCGTTTTGTGGCTCTGAACACCACAATCTTGGCACATCGCGATGCCGTTTGGGGAGGGCGGCAACCATTCCATCTGCCCTATCGCCGTCCTCGGCACCGACGATTTCGAGCCTTGCGTTGCGATACCTCTCCCGCGCGATCCAGAGCTCGGCCGCAGTGATGGATTCCGCCAGATGCAGCAACTCGGTGTTGCCACCGAAGTCCAGAAGAACACGGATCTGCCCGGGCTTGGGTTCTTCGGCCACCTCGAAGACCAGACGGCTGTCCACCGAATGGCTCCGCATGATGGTGACAAGGATCACCCCGTCTGAGGAGAAGTTCCCTTCATGTAGTGTGAAGGAGGCCGGGGCGGTCCAGGTCGGATAGGCCCGGGGCGGCTCCTTCTTCACGAGGCGGCCAACGCCGTTCGATCGCTCCCAGGCTGCCAGCTTCTTGGTGAAACGTGCTGGCGGCTTGGGGCTGCCGTCGGTGTAGCGGATCAGTGCCCCCAGAGGGGCTGTGTCGATGATGGTGGTTGCAGACATGATTCCTCATCCCAAATGCGAGGATTCGCATTCATCATATTGATATTGCTGTGTTCTATAGGAGTTGAGGGCGAGTTTCCCCGCCCCCGGATGGCTCAGATCACTCCGCAGCCATCATCGACGCGTCGCTGTCGGGCAGGTCAGCCGTCAGGAACGCGGGGAGATCGATGTCGTCGGGCTCGCCCACATCTTCGCCCTGCCCTTCTGCGATCTCCTCGCCGTCGCGCGCCGCCAGATCGACCCGGCGCAGGACCTCGGGCAACCACCCGCTGCCTTTGAGGAGCCGCTCGGCCTCTGTCGCCATCTCACCCTTCTTCAGGTGATCGAGAAGCTGCGCAGTCCCCTCCCCCTTCGCCTCGCGCACGGCCTCGAGGATGCGGGCCTTCGGCACACGGTTGAGGTAGCCATCGACCGTCGGCTCCCAGCCTGCCTCGACCATGTCGAGATCAACCGTCCGGGCCACGAGATTGGCCTGCGCCATGCGCCGGGTCAGGCCGCTGGCAGAGATGCCCGCACCATAAGGGTTCACCTTCTCATGGAGCGCGTTGATCCCGAAGCTGAGGCAATGCGCCAGGAGCGCCAGACGGCTACACTGATCGAGCGCCGTCAGATAGTCCCAGAGCGCAACATCGTCACCGAGGGGCAGATCGGTCTCCCACGCCGCGTGACGCTCATCGACCTGCTTCGCCACGATGCTGTCCTTCAGATCGGACGCCTGCGCCGACATGTAGACGTGGCGCACCGATGCTTCGAGACAACTGCCCGTGGCGGAGGAGGTGCGGAAGGTGTCCGTCACCAGTTTCAGGAGCAGGAGCGTCAGCGCGACGTCCGGCGAGCGCCCGATGGCCTCCCGCAGCGCCAGGGTCCTGTGAGCGGTCAGTTCCACGACCAGCCGCTCGGGCAGCGGTTTCATCGCACCGTCGTCCTCTTCGTCAGACGACTCAGCACCGATCTGCTGGCCACCCGAAGTGACGACGGTGCCCCCGGCAGATGTCGCAGCGGGTTTCCAGCTGGAAAGATCGACATCGCTCCCCTGCCCCGCGCCATCAGCATCCTGGACCGCGGACTCCTCGCGCGGCTCGTCCTCGGGCCGGACATAGCCGCGATAGATCGCAAGGCTGCCGTCCCGATCTAGCGTCACGAAGACGCCCGAGCGCGCAACCTCCGCCGGATCGTAGATCAAGGGCCTCTGTTCGAGCACCTCCATCGCCATCTCGAGCTGCCCGAGCCGGGCATCGATCTCCTCGGGGTATTCGTCTTGGCCGGAGTATTCCTCCTCCAGCGCCCGATACTCGGCGAGGAGCGTCGCGTGGGTCGCGCTTTCCTCGTCGGTCATCGGCGCGGGATCACCGACCAGACGTCGCAGACCGTGGCTGTAGCCGTAGGGCAGGTCGGTCGCGACCTCGATCCACTTCCAGCCCTCGGAGGCCAGCGCCTCGGCTTCAGCCTGAAGCTTCTCGGCCACGAGCCGATCGAGCAGGGAAGGGTCTTCGAGCCAGCCACCGTCATCGCCCTGGAAGAGATCGCGCAGCACGATACCGCCGGCCACCTCATACGCGTCGACACCGACAAAAACTGCGCGACGATCGGACGCCCGGACCGAGGTCTCCGTCAGCATGCGCCGGATGGCGTAGGGCTCCTTGTTCCAGGAGTTCTTCACTGCATCCCAGACTTGGACCTGACGCGCGTGATCCGGGTTCACCGTGAAGGCCATCAGCTGTTCCAGCGTCATGCCATCCTCGGCATAGACCTCAAGCAGGGCAGGGGCCACGGAGGCAAGTTTCAGGCGCTGCTTGACGATCTGCGGCGTGACGAAGAACGCCGCCGCGATCGATTCCTCGCCCTGACCGTTCTCACGCAGAGCCTGAAACGCACGGAACTGATCTAGCGGATGCAAGGCGACTCGCTGCATGTTCTCCGCGAGCGAGTCGTCCTCGGCCAGGATCTCCGACGCAGCATCCCGCACGATGCAGGGGATTGGCGCGGTTTTCGCCAGCCGCTTCTGCTTCACAAGCAGCGACAGCGCCTGGAAGCGACGGCCACCGGCCGGGATCTCGAACGTACCGGTCTCGACACCATCGGCACCGAGAACAGCCCGCACGTTCAAGCTCTGCAGGAGCCCGCGCCGCGCGATGTCCTCGGCCAATTCTTCGACCGAGACCCCCGCTTTGATGCGCCGCACATTGGACTGGCTCAACACGAGCTTGTTGAAGGGTATGTCCCGCGAGGGGGACAGGACGACGTTCTGGGCAACTTTCGCCATCAGATCTTCTCCACGACGGGCGCCGGAAGCCACTCTCCCGATCTCACTCCCCGTCACCCCTCAAACCCACAGCCCTTTCCCTCTCTGAGGAGGCGTCATGTTTACCGGGGTATACATGAGGCAGAGAGGTCTATGTTTACCGGGGTATACATCAAGCGGCGTACCCTACTGATGAACTGGTAGCTCGGCACTTTGTGAGGGAGCGGAACATGCGCACAAAATCGAATCCTTCTTCGGAGGCACGTTTGGTTAGCGCATGGAGATATGCCCTCGGCCGGCGGATTTTCTCGAATGCTTCTACAAGGCCCAGGATTGCCAATGCCGATCCAAGGCTGCCCATTGTTCTGCGCGCATTATCGATGTCATGTCTTTCGAGTCCGATCGCTGGAGCAAGTGTGTCAGAGAGGCGTACGACATCATTCCAGTCCTGAGCTGGCACCATAGCAAAAGCAGCAGAATTTTTGGCTAGTGCCATGCATTCGGCCACAGTTATGTCGCTACTCTCCTCGTTTTCGCAGCTACTCGGTGTAGCGGCCGGATTCTCTGTGCTCTGTTTTTTCCGCGCACCTTCAGATTCATAGTTTTCTTTTTTTGAACTCTGAATGTGCCGGTCATTTTGGCTGTCGCTGACGGTCAAAACAGCGGTGACAACAGTGTCCGGAGTAGTTGCCGTTGGTAGTTCCGCCTGAAGTTGCTTCACGATTTCGTCTAGTTGGTCACAGGACAGGGAACGGCGAATGGAGCGACTTGCGTGTTCTGCCAATTCGGGCTGAATGCATGCGGCGTGGTGGTAGAGAATGTCCCGGATTACCGCGCGCAATGCCTTAGTCCGGATCTCGTTTCTCAGACATTGCTCTGCAAGAGCGGTGAGATGATTGCGGATGGCGAAGAGGGGCGATAGGTCGATCCCGTAGGTTAGCCTCACGTCTGCAGTATCGTCGCGCACTTGGTATCGCTTTCCGTTCGGGCTCGACCGTCGTGCGATGAAACCGCACGTTCTCAGGTGCTCCAGTCGGCGTCTGAGCGTGCGTTCATCAATCCCATCGCAACGCTCGATCAACACTCGGTTTGAGGCAAAGACAACGAGTGAATCAGGGGCAGCTGTTGACGGAATAAACGACAGGAGACCTCGCAGAACGGCGATGTCGCGGTCTCGCAAGCCAAGGTGTTTGCGGCTGCGGCGCACCAGGTCCAGAAGCGACCAGCGTGCGTCGTCAGCCCTCTTTGGCGCCTCTGCAAGAGGGTCTTTCTGGTTTAAGTTATACGTGCGCCGAACGTGCCGCGGCACGGGCGATGACATGATGTGTTCCATGGTTCTATCAGCGGAATGCTCGGGTCAGCCGAGTGAAGACCGTGCAGTCATGCTCGTTTGTGTCCGTCTCTCTCCGGAAAAAGGATAAAAGAGATACGATCACCGCGAAGCGATGTTGCGTGTGATTCGGGCCTGCGCTAGTCTGCTCTTGCTAGAAGATGAGCATTGTCAGGGTTGGCGCCCTGTGCTGTGCGCGGGCCTTCCGGGTGGTTTCCATTCGGGAGGCCTATCCTTTTCCGTCACTGCTCCTCTGTTGTTTTCGTTGCATTCCGTCAGTCCTTCTTCGCCGACTGGCTGAGGAATTCTTCGTGCAGCCGCCGAAACACGGAATCGGCGTTAGTGTGGAGCCAGCTCGCGAAATCACTGTGCCGGGCTGATGGCCGGAAGCCTAACGTGCCTCTGGTAAGGTCAATCTCCCCAAGTGCTGAGCCGTCTTGTGCCTTGATCTTGAGGGTCGATTTCCCCTTCTCCGCTCGCTCTTGTTTCGTCGTTTCCGCCAACGGAAGAGCCTTTATCCAGGCCGCAAATCTTTCGTCCGAGGTCGATCCGTCGAGAAAAGGATCAGGGTGGACTGAAAGGACGTTAATCTTCCTCTCGAGAACCGTCACAGCGAGTTCGTACCAGCGTTTCCACCCGATCGACGGAGCCGCGCCAATGCGCTCAAGTACTTCTCTCGGGAATGCTTCGCGCACCTTGCGCATATGCGAAGTATGGCTGCGGTTAACGTTTAGCGCGTCCTGAACCACGCGGGCGTCATAGCCTGCCTCTTCCAGATCGCCCGCAAAAAGAGCTTTCTCGATGAAGGACGGATCCTTGCGGACGTTGTTCTCCTGTCCCTGGGCCAGCACCGCCTCTTCATCAGACAGGGTGCGGATCAGTGCCTTGACGGGTGTTCCCAGGCCCCGGATAGCTGCAAGTCTGCGCCTGCCGTAGACAACCTGATACCTGCCGCTGAGCTTTGGGTGAGGCCGAAGCAGGATTGGAACCTGCTGCCCATGCCTGGTAATACTTTCGCGAAGGTCAGCGACATCTTCGTCGAGCGCACCCATGCGATCCTTCAGCCCGGTGTCTTCGATGAGGTCAGGATCGATGTCCTGCACCGAACGACTGCTGACGCTGCGAAGATCATTGCGGATGGCCGCGATGGGGCCGGCACTTTGAAAGACCTCGGGCATCTTTGCGGCTGGGCGGGGCAGGGGGCCCTTGGCATCCTCATCGGGCCGCGCGGCCGGTGTGATACCTTCGAACATGTTCTTTCTGGCCATGTCAGTTTCTCCCCCAGGCCCTGTGGATGTCCTGCTCCAGCTCGCGCGCAACGGCATTGATGGACTCCATCGCGCGGTCATAGGTGTTTCGGTTCATGCTGCCGCGACCAACCTCGAACAAGGTTTGGTGTGTCAGCCCCGCGTCAGAAACGGCTGTGGACTTCAGGAATGTCTCCGTCATCACGCGCTTGCCAAAGTTTGCGCGCAGCAACCCGGCAACTTGCGCCTGAGGCCCGTCCGAAGGCTCAAAACGCGACACGAGGTAACGCAGAAAGTCATAATCCAGGGTCATCCCGGCGTCCCTGATCGTGTCGAGCAAAGACGAAGTCATGGTCAGGAACTGGGCAAGCGACGCCACATCGATGAAGTTCGGGACCACCGGAATGATGATGGAAGACGATGCCACCAAGGCAGACAAGGTCAAGAAACCAAGCTGCGGCGGACAATCGATGAAGACCAGATCGTAACTCGCCTCAACCGATAGGATTGCCTCGCGCAGGCGCAAATAGAAGGGCGGTTCCGAGCCGCGACGGAGGGCATAAGGCGTTTCGGTCTCGTATTCTGACAGGATCAGACCGCCGGCAGCAATGTCGAGGCCGTGGAAATAGGTCTTCCGGACGACCTCGCCCATCGGAAGCGGGTCTTCATACCGGATGGCGTCATAGATCGTGCCCTGGTGCGTGAAGTCGATTTCCGGGCGCAGCCCCGTCATCGAAGACAAGGAAGCCTGAGGGTCCATGTCGATTACCAGCACCCGGTAGCCGTGCAAGGCATACCACTGGCTGAGGTAAGCCGCCGTCGTCGTTTTTGCCGAGCCGCCCTTGAAGGAGACACAGGAAATGATCTGGAGCGGCTCTGTCCCGACGCGACCCCGCAGATAAAGCGAAGGGTCGCGAGTAGTTCGCGCGAGCGCCAACCGGATCTGTGCCAAGTCTTCGGCTGAGTAAACTTTGCGTCCGCGGTCATCGAGCGGCACGTCGGGGATCTTGTCTTCAGCGTGGAGTTTGCGCAGATGGCCTGGTGCGAGCCCAAGAAACTCCGCAGCCTCCGTCGATGAAAAGCCCCTCAAGTGCTTACTAGCGTCCGGCGCAAAATTGCGCTCCAGATGCATGCGGATCGACTCATGCAAGGTGGCTGCGTCGCTTTGGAGCTCTGCAAAAACACGCTCTTCGGTCATACTGCCCTCGCCTCTGTAGTGGTGCGGTTTGTCCGCACTCACTGTGCTCATTCGAGCTATTTGCTTGTCGTAGCGCGGAAATGTGCAATTCTCGCCGATCTCCGCTACGAACATGAATGCTTCATGTCGGGCAGCCGCGCAAGAAGTTTCTACAGATCGTGCCTGAAGCTAAGGGCGTTAGGAAGGTCGGTCATTGCCAACACTTTCTACTGTCATGTTTTATAATGAAAATTCACTAATGCTCGCAAGCCGGGCGTTGCCTAGATGTTGTGGTGCTCGCTGGGTGTTCGATCCTGTGGGAGCTCGCCAGTTCGAATCGTCAGGTCAACAACCCCAGCCTCTCGGCTCGTTCCAGCAGCATCTTCACGGATGACGGCTGCCAGCTTGTCCGCCCACGGGGCGTGCGCTCGCGCATTGCTTCCAACCGGGTGCAGATCGCCTGAAGCGTGATGTCGGGATCCGCGCCCTTGATTGCGGCGACGATGGCCGGCAGGCGGTCGTCGGTTTCGCGTCGACCGGCACGGCCCAGCACGGTTTCGGGCAGGAAGCCGTCGCGCACATAGACATTCACGGCGCGTAGCAGGCGGCTTTGCGTCCAATGCCGCTCGCGGGGCAAGGGGGCGTTGACGATACGCAGCACGTCCTCCCAGGCCATGTCGGGCCGCAGGCGACGAACGAGCGGTACCCAGTCCTGCGCCGTCTCGTTCAGGCGATCCATGTAACCGTCTTGCCTCGCCAGCCGCACCTTGCGAAGCGCGGCCGGATCTCGGGCGCGTAAACCCGGGTTCCCGCCGATCCGCCCCTTGGTGCGCGCCGAGGCCAGCCCCGCCTTGGTGCGTTCCCGGATCAGGGCGCGCTCGAACTCTGCGGCGGCACCCAGGACCTGCAGTGTGAATTTGCCCTGCGGGGAGGACGTGTCGATCGGGTCCATGAGTGAACGGAAGAAGGCGCCCTTCGCCTCCAGCCGTTCGATCACCTCGAGGAGGTGGGAGAGCGACCGCGCCAGACGGTCGATGCGCACCACCACCAGCGTGTCGCCCTTGCCGATCCGCTCCAGCACCCGCGCCAGCACGGGCCGCGCGCGGTTCCCGCCCGAGGCCTGCTCCTCGTGGATCTCGACGCAGCCTGCGGATTTCAGGGCCTGCGACTGGGGCAGGGGTGTCTGCTCCTCGGTTGAGACGCGCGCATAGCCGATCAATGGCATCAAAACAGGCCGTTTGCAGTTTCCAATAGCGCTGTCGCGTTTGGTTCCCGATTTCAATTGAAGCGATTAGCTGAAACCTGAGCGGTCTGGTTGGAGCTTGGCATTTCAGCAAAGGCTCGACGGAAGGGCAGGGGGCTTACAGGCCTGCGGCCTTGGTCAGGTTCACCCGGAACCTGTCGCGGCGTCGCTGGTATCGGCGGGTCATCTCTGCGCTGGCATGACCAAGCTGCTTTTGAACGTAGCGCTCATCAACTTCCGCGCTGCTGGCAAGGCCTGCGCGCAGGGAATGGCCCGAGAACAGCCGCACGCGCTCGGCTTCAGGCAGATCAGGGCGTAGCCCGGCCTCGCGGGCGCAGGACTTGATCAGCCGGGCGACGTGCTTGTCCGACAACCGCTCGCTCGTAGCTTTCAGGCCGTTGCGTGACGTGGCGACGAAGATCGGGCCGAAGTCGATCCTTGCGTAATGCAGCCACTGCGTCAGGGCATGGACCGGGCAGGTCTGATCTGATGAGCCGCGGGCGATTTCGACCTCGCGCCAACCGGTCTTGCCGCGCAGGGTGAGGAGCACGCCGTCCTCCAAGATCTCGACCCAGCCGCCGGAGTCAGGCGTGTCATCCTTGCCGTGGTCGAGGCTGACAATTTCGGACCGACGCAGGCCACCAGCAAAGCCGATCAGCAGGATCGCCCGGTCGCGCAGGCCGCGCAAATCGTGGGGGAGGGTTGCCAGCATGTCGCGCAGGTCTTCCGGCAGAATGGCCTCTTTCTGTGCTGGTGGCCGTGCGTGCTTGCGGCGGATGCCAGCCAGGACGCTGGCAATGTGCCGATCTTTGCGGTCGAGCCGCTCTCCGCGCTGCGCATAGCCCCAGGTCAGGCCAGACAGCCGCCGTTCTATAGAGGAGGCCGAGAGGGCAGGTGCTTTGCCGCTCGGCGCTGCCAGATCGGCGATGTAGAGGCCGATCAGCTGGGACGACGAGGGGAGAGGGTCCGCGCCACGCATCCGGCACCAGCGCGCGAAGTGGGCCCAATCCTTGGTGTAGGCCTTCAGCGTGTTCTCCGACGCCGCCTGACGCGCATAGTCACGCGCCGTTTCGACCAGGCGGTCGAGCGTGCCCGAGCCAGCGACATGGGA
>Ga0102832_1000839_pt1 | contig 32678 bp, 32 predicted proteins | sample EBPBio282013_DNA_FD_88942 | JGI IMG/M metagenome (GOLD analysis project Ga0102832, IMG submission 88942) | Wastewater treatment Type I Accumulibacter community from EBPR Bioreactor in Madison, WI, USA - Reactor 2_5/28/2013_ DNA (Illumina Assembly) | ecosystem: Engineered > Bioreactor > EBPR >... | reverse complement strand
CGCGGCCACCGCGCGGCGCACGAAGCGGCCGTCGGCCTGGCGCTGCCACTCTTCCAGCCGGCCGATCACGTTGTCGTTGACGTTGACGAGCACGCGGCTGCGCGTCGTCGAGACGCCGGCCAGCGAGGTGGTCTCGGTCGGCTCGAAGAGCGCCTGGAAGCGCCGCTCGCCCTTGCGGAACGCGGCGAAGTCGGCGGCCAGCAGCGCGCCCTTCGCGTACGTGCGTTCGCCGGCGCGGTAGTCGCTGCGCAGCTCCATCAGCAGCGTATCGCCGGCCGCGCCGGCGCTGTGCATGAAGCTGATGCGCGCGTCGTCGGGCACGTCCAGGCGCACCAGCTTGTCGCCTTCGAGCAGGAAGGTTTCCTGCCGGTAGAAATCGAGCGCGCGCACGATCAGCGTGCGCTCGAAGCCCGGCGTGTGGTCGACGCCGGCGCCGACCCAGGTGTCTTGCTGGCGGCCTTCGAAGATCAGCGTCGCCTCGGCCAGCGGCGTGCCGCGCTTCCAGCGCTTGAGCACGCGCGGGTAGCCGGAGTCCGTCATCGAGCCGGGGCCGAAATCGGTGCCGACGATCAGCGTGTCGGCGTCCAGCCACTCGACCTGCGACTTCGCCTCGGGCAGCGCGAAGCCGCCGTCGACGAAGCGTTTGTCCACCGTGTCGAACTCGCGCACCACCTTGGCGTCGGCGCCGCCGCGCGACAGCGACACCAGGCAGCGGCGGTAGTCGGGGCCGAGGCAGTCGGCGCCGCCCCAGACCCAGTTCTCCTTCTCGGCCGCGCCCAGCGCGTCGAGGTCGATCACCGTCTCCCACTGCGGCGCAGGCTTGCGGTACTCCGCCAGCGTGGTGCGGCGCCACAGGCCGCGCTTGTGCTCGGCGTCCTGCCAGAGGTTGTAGAGCCAGTCGCCGCGCCGGTTCACCATCGGGATGCGGTCGCGCGAGTTCAGCACGTCGAGCAGCTTGGCGCGCGTGGGCGCGAAGTCTGCGCGCGCGCCGAGTTGCTTCAGCGTCTCGGCATTGCGCTCGCGCACCCAGGCGAGCGCCTTGTCGCCGTGCACCTCCTCGAGCCAGAGGCTCGGGTCGTCGGCGGGGGCGGTGTCGGCAGGCATGGCGAGAACGGGCAGGGTGGCGGCTGCGGCGCCGATCAGCGCGCGGGCGAGAAGGCGCAGGCGCATCGTCAGGCGAGCAGCAATTGCACTTCGGGGTGGCGGCGGAAGTAGGCCTGCACGTAGGAGCACAGCGGCCGCACCTTGTAGCCGCGCTCGCGCGCATGGGCGAGCGCGGCGCGCACCAGCTCGCCGGCGATGCCCTGGCCTTCCAGCTCGGGCGCCACCTCGGTGTGCGTCATCGCCATCACGCCGTCGCGCAGCCGGTAGACGGTCTTGTGGTGGCGGTCGGGGCCGAACGCGGCCTCGTTCATCGCCTCGATCAGCTCGTGGTCGCGCAGCCGCTCGCGGACCAGCCGCAGCCGGCCGGGATTGTCCCTAGCCAAGGCCCAGCACCGCGGCCAGCTCGCGCCACTCGCGCGGATTGAGGCCGCTCGAGGCCTGGTCGATCTTCTCGCCGGCGATCATGCGGCGCACCGCCGCGAGGCCGGTCTTCGACAGGTGGGCGCCGCCCAGCCGGTACTCGACGAAGGCGTCGTGGCTGATCGGGCACCAGCGCTTCAGGGTGTCGAGCATGACCTCGGCATAGACGCGGATCTCGTACTGGGCGTGCGGGTCGGCGCGCAGCGACAGGAAGTGCATCAGGTTGTGCAGGTTGGTCTTCCAGTACCACTGCGTATAGAAGGCCAGCGACAGGTTCATGCGCGCCAGCTCGCGCGCCAGGCCGGAGCGCTCGGGGTCGAGCGGCTCGCCCGCCTGGCCCTCGTTCAGCATCTCCATGTAGTGCTCGTAGACCAGCTCGGCGTCCTTCTTCAGCAGCGCGAAGACGCGGTCGGCCTCCTTGCCGGTCAGCACCTTGTCGCGGCCCTGGCGGTTGTTCTGGCTCTGGGCGGCGAGGTGCTCGGGCGCCGGCAGGTAGTACTCGTTGTCGAGGATCGAGTAGCGCGCCGAGTACTCGTTGACGTTGGCGGTGCGGTGGCGGATCCACTGCCGCGCGACGAAGATCGGCAGCTTCACGTGGTACTTGATCTCGCACATCTCGAACGGCGTCGTGTGCCGGTGCCGCATGAGGTAGTTGATCAGGCCGCGATCCTCGCTGACCTTCTTGGTGCCGCGGCCGTAGCTGACGCGCGCCGCCTGGACGACGGCGGCATCGTCGCCCATGTAGTCGACGACCCGGACGAAGCCGTGGTCGAGCACCGGCAGGGCCTTGTACAGGATCTCCTCGAGGGCGGGCGAGACGGGGCGCAGCGTGGGCTGCGCGGCGCCGCGGGCCTGGTCGATCTCGGCCTGCTGGTCGCTGGAGAGGGGCATGGGGCAATGTCCTGCGTTTGGCGGCACTCTATGGACCCCGGCCGGGCCCTGCCATGTGGGAAAGCCGCGGCGGCCGCAGCCGCCTTCAAAAAGCCGGCCGGAACGCCTATATAGGGGATGTCGGGAAACCGACTATGGCGATAAACGCCGCGTGGCATAAGCGTTTCGGACCCGGGGGCAGTACCCGGCGCCTCCACCATTCCCCGCTCCTTACCGGACCGGGACCATGGGGGCGAACCAGGATCGACGAGCGTGGTAAAGGCGCGGTTTTTGCCCGGTATGGTTCCGCCGTGACGGGCCATTCACAAGTGCTAACGATAACGACGTTGCACTCGCTGCTGCCGCCTAAACAGCGGACGTAAGCGCGGTTCGGGAGGGCACCGGGCAACAGAAGCCCTCCCACTTCATTTCGGCCCCGCACTGTTCCAGCCCCGCATTCGCTGTTTCCCGCGATTGACTCTGGTGGTAGGCGGGACAACCATGATCACTCATTCTTGCGCCGGGCCATGAACGACCGTTTCCACTACGACGCCCTCGTCGACGACGCGCTGCGCAGCGTGGTGCGCCGCGTGCTGACGCAGGTCGCCGAGAAGGGCCTGCCGGGCTCGCACCATTTCTATATCTCGTTCCGCAGCACCGACCCCGGCGTCGTGATGCCCGACTACCTGCGCGCCAAGTACCCGGAAGAGATGACGGTCGTCCTGCAGCACCAGTACTGGGACCTGATCGTCGCGCCCGACCACTTCGAGGTGACGGTCAGCTTCAACAAGCAGCAGGAGCGGATCCGCGTGCCGTTCGCCGCCCTGTCGGCGTTCGTCGACCCGTCGGTGCGCTTCGGCCTGCAATTCGATCGCAAGGACAAGGCCGAGGGCGAGAAGGCCGAGGCCCCGGCCGCGCCGACCGCGCTGCCACCGGCCGAGAAGCGGCCGCCGCTGCCCGGCCCGGCCGCCGAGACGCCGGCCGACGGCGCGACCGCCGAGGGCGAGGCCAAGCCGGACGACGGCGCCTCCAAGGTCGTCAAGCTCGACAGCTTCCGAAAGAAGTAGCTTTACGCCTCGCCGCGGTTGCGGCAGGGAAGCGCGCCGCAGCATTGGCGCCAAGGAGACCCCATGCCCGAGTTCCAGTTCCAGGAGATGTTCCCGCACGGTGAGGACAAGACCGTGTACCGCAAGCTCTCCTCCGACCATGTCGGCGTCGCGACCTTCAACGGCCGCGAGGTCCTGACGGTGGCGCCCGAGGCGCTGACGCTGCTGACCGCCCAGGCCTTCCACGACATCTCGCACCTCTTGCGCCCCGGCCACCTCGCGCAGCTCGCCGCCATCCTCGACGATCCCGAGGCCTCCTCGAACGACAAGTACGTGGCGCTCGAGCTCCTGAAGAACGCCAACATCGCGGCCGGCGGCGTGCTGCCGATGTGCCAGGACACCGGCACGGCGATCGTCATGGGCAAGAAGGGCCAGGCGGTGTGGACCGGCGGCGGCGACGAGGCGGCGATCGCCAAGGGCGTCTACAAGACCTACACCGAGACCAACCTGCGCTACAGCCAGGTGTCGCCGCTGTCGATGTTCAAGGAAGTGCAGACCGGCACCAACCTGCCGGCGCAGGTCGACATCTACGCGACCGACGGCGATTCCTACAAGTTCCTGTTCGTCGCCAAGGGCGGCGGTTCGGCCAACAAGACCTACCTGTACCAGCAGACGCCGGCGGTGCTGAACGAGGACTCGCTGCTCAAGTTCCTCGACACCCAGATCCGCACCCTCGGCACCGCGGCCTGCCCGCCCTACCACCTCGCCATCGTGGTCGGCGGCACCTCGGCGGAGCTCAACCTCAAGACGGTGAAGCTCGCCTCGACGCGCTACCTCGACGACCTGCCGAGCGAGGGCAACAACAAGGGCGTCGCCATCCGCGACCGCGAGATGGAGAAGAAGGTCCTCGAGCTGACCCGCAAGATGGGCATCGGCGCGCAGTTCGGCGGCAAGTACTTCTGCCACGACGTGCGCGTCATCCGGATCGCCCGCCACGGCGCCTCGGTGCCGATCGGGCTGGGCGTGTCGTGCTCGGCCGATCGCCAGGCCGTCGGCAAGATCACCCGCGACGGCATCTTCCTCGAGCAGCTCGAGACCAACCCGGCGCAGTACCTGCCCGAGGTCGAGCCGCAGCAGCTGTCGGGCGACGTCGTCTCGGTCGACCTCGACAAGGGCATGGCGCACACCCTGTCGGTGCTGACCAAGCACCCGGTGAAGACCCGCGTGAATCTCACCGGCACGCTGATCGTCGCCCGCGACTCCGCGCACGCCAAGCTCAAGGAGCGGCTCGACCGCGGCGAGGGCCTGCCGGAGTACTTCAAGCAGTTCCCGGTCTACTACGCCGGTCCCGCCAAGACGCCGGACGGCATGGCCTCGGGCTCGTTCGGCCCGACCACGGCCGGCCGCATGGACAGCTACGTCGACCTGTTCCAGGCCAACGGCGGCTCGATGGTGATGCTGGCCAAGGGCAACCGCAGCAAGCAGGTGGTCGACGCCTGCAAGAAGCACAAGGGCTTCTACCTCGGCTCGATCGGCGGCCCGGCCGCGATCCTCGCCAAGAACTGCATCAAGAAGGTCGAGGTGCTGGAGTACCCGGAGCTCGGCATGGAAGCCATCTGGCGCATCCAGGTCGAGAACTTCCCGGCCTTCATCGTCACCGACGACAAGGGCAACGACTTCTTCAGCGAGCTGAAGATCTAGGCAAAAAAAGTCCCGGCAGGCCCCAACCTGCCGGGATCAGTCAGCTGTCCCACGGCGCGTCGCACAATTCCCAGAGAACGACGCGCCGCCTTCCAAAGTCAGTCGGTCAGAGGCGGCAGCTCTCTTCGCGGCCGCACCACTTGTCGATCCAGACGTTGCCGTAGGTCGCGTTGACGACCTGCAGCCAGGTGCCGCGGCAGCCGAGCACCCGGAACTTCATGTCCTGGTTCTCGACCGAGCCGATCTTGTCGCCGAGCAGGCCCGGGCGGCTGTAGACGGTGATCGGGCCGTCGACGCGGGCGTCGACGGTCAGCAGGTCGGCCGGCACCCAGCCGAACGACGGCGCGTCGCTGGCGGTGGCGCGGTAGCCCGGCGCGGTGTTGAGCGCGATGCGCGCCCAGCCGCTGCGGCTGCCCGTGACGGTGACCTGCGTGCGGTCGACGGCGAGGCCCGAGCGATCCGACAGCGTGCCGATCGTGGCGGCCTGCTGGTGCGGTTCGAGGCGCACCGGCACGGTCTCGCCCGGCTGCAAGAGCGCGTAGGCCTCGGTGGCGGTGCACGTGGCGGCATGCCCGGTGCTGGCGTCGACCGAGGTCCGTTCGAGGACGCCGAATCCCGCGAGCACGGCGAGCGTGCCAATCATGGCGCGAAGCATGGTTTTTCCCTTCCCACATTTTGTGTGATGGCCATTCCCCAACAGCCATCACTACCCCGCACCCGTTCTACCAACCGCACTCGATCTGAGTCGTGGCAGGCATTGTATCTGTTGTTTCGAGCTCGAAATGCCCGTCGAATCGGCATTTCATGCGCTGAATCAATACCTTCTGGCCGCATGCTGAAACCATGCTTGAAGCGCTTCTGTGAGCCATCGCACGGCCGCGATACAATCGACGCCATGAACCTCGCCAAGCAGCACCTCGACATCGGCCTGTTCTCGACGCGGCGCGACGAGCAGCTCGCCTTCTGGCAGGGGCCGGTCGGCCTGCCCTACGACCACATGGGCAAGCTGGGCGGCGGCATGCAGCAGCATCGCCACCACATGAACGGCTCGATCCTCAAGATGAACCACGCGCGCAACCCGCTGCCGGCGGCGCCGCCCTCGGGCATCGTCGAGTTGCAGATCGCGCGCGAGGGCCTCGCGGCACCGGTCGCGCTCAGCGATCCGGACGGCAACCGGGTGAGGCTGGTGCCGAAGGGGCACGACGGGGTCGAGGGGATCGCGATCCTGCTGCGGGTCAACGACCCGGCGCAGCACGACCGGTTCTGGACGGAGGCGATGCAGTTCGAGCGGGCCGGCGACGGTCGCTACCGCTGCGGCGATTCGCTGGTCGTGGTGACCGAGCGCGGCCGGGTCGAGCGCACCGCCGACTGGCGGGGCCCCGGCTACCGCTACCTCACGGTGCAGGTCTGGGACTGCCTGGCCGAGTACGCCGGCATCCTGGCGCGCGGCGGCACCTCGGGCGGCGAGCCGCGCGTGCTGGGCGAGACGGTGCGCTACGCCTTCGTGTGCGATCCCGACGGCAATCACATCGAGATCAGCCAGCGCGCGTCGCTGACCGGCGGCAATCTCTAGCAAGGGGCCGCGGGACGCGGCCCCCGGAGGCGGCTAGCGCTTCTTGCGGGTGCCGAAGCGGGCCATCAGCGCCGCCTTCTGGGCCGCGAGGCCGTCGGCCTTCTCGCGCTCGACGCGCTCGACCTCGGCCTTGGCCTGGGCTTCCTTGCGCGCCACCTTCTCGGCGGCCTCGCGTTCGCGGGCCTCGATCTTGGCGCGCCGGCGCTCGGCCTCGCGTTCCTCGCGGGCCTTGGCCGCGGCCAGGCGTGCTTCCTGGCGGGCGGCGAATTCCGGATCCTTGGTCGGATCCTTGGATCGGGCCCTTTCGAGCAGGGCCTGCTTGGCCTTGGCGGCCGCGTCGAGACGATCGACGAAAGTATCGCTCTTCACTCAGTCCTTCCCTTATTCAGCGGCGGCTGCCGCTGCCTGCTTCTTGGCGCGCTTGCGATCCTCGGGATCGAGGAACCGCTTGCGCAACCGGATCGACTTCGGGGTCACCTCGACCAGCTCGTCGTCGTCGATGTAGGCGATCGCCTGCTCGAGCGACATGCGGCGCGGCGGGGTCAGGCGCACCGCCTCGTCCTTGCCGGCGGCACGGATGTTGGTCAGCTGCTTGCCCTTCAACACGTTCACTTCGAGGTCGTTGCCGCGGCTGTGCTCGCCGATCAGCATGCCCTGGTAGACGGCGGTGCCCGGCTCGATGAACATCGGGCCGCGCTCCTCGAGGTTCCACAGCGCGTAGGCGACCGCGACGCCCTCGGCATTGGCTATCAGGGCGCCGTTGCGGCGGCCCGGGATCGGGCCGCGGTACGGGCCGTAGCTGTGGAACAGGCGGTTCATCACGCCGGTGCCGCGCGTGTCGGTCAGGAACTCGCCGTGGTAGCCGATCAGGCCGCGCGACGGCGCGTGGAACACCAGGCGGGTCTTGCCGGCGCCCGACGGGCGCATGTCCTGCAGCTCGCCCTTGCGGGTCGAGATCTGCTCGACCACGACGCCGGTGAAGGCCTCGTCGACGTCGACCACGACTTCCTCGATCGGCTCCAGCCGCTGGCCGGTCGCCGGGTCGTTCTGGAACAGCACGCGCGGACGGCCGACCGCCAGCTCGAAGCCCTCGCGGCGCATCGTCTCGATCAGCACGCCGAGCTGCAGTTCGCCGCGGCCGGCGACCTCGTAGGCGTCGGTGTTCTCGGTGTCGCGCACGCGGATCGCGACGTTGCCCTCGGCCTCGCGCATCAGGCGGCCGCGGATCATGCGGGTCGTCACCTTGTCGCCCTCGCGACCGGCCAGCGGCGAGTCGTTGACGGCGAAGGTCATGGCCAGCGTCGGCGGGTCGACCGGCTGGGCGGGCAGCGCGGCGTTGACCGTCATGTCGCCCAGCGTGTCGGCCACGGTGGCGTTCTTGAAGCCGGCGATCGCGACGATGTCGCCCGCCTCGGCCGACTCGATCGGCTGGCGCTCGAGGCCGCGGAAGGCCAGCAGCTTGGTGACGCGCGTCTGCTCGATCTCCTCGCCCTTGGCGTTCAGCGCCTTGAGCATGGAGTTCGGCTTGACCGTGCCCGACTGGATGCGGCCGGTCAGGATGCGGCCGAGGAACGGGTCGGCCTCGAGCGTCGTCACCAGCATCCGGAACGCCGGGTCGGGATCGATCTTGGGCGCCGGCACGTGGTTGAGGATCAGGTCGAACAGCGGCGACATGTCCTCGGACTTCTTCTCGAGCTCGGTCGAGGCCCAGCCCTGCTTGGCCGAGGCGAACAGCGTCGGGAAGTCGAGCTGCTCGTCGTTTGCCTCCAGCGCGGCGAACAGGTCGAAGATCTCGTCGTGCACCTCGTGGGCGCGCGCGTCGGGACGGTCGACCTTGTTGATCAGCACGATCGGGCGCAGGCCGAGGCGCAGCGCCTTGCCGAGCACGAACTTGGTCTGCGGCAGCGGCCCTTCGGCCGCGTCGACCAGCAGGACGACGCCGTCGACCATCGACAGGATGCGCTCGACCTCGCCGCCGAAGTCGGCGTGGCCCGGCGTGTCGACGATGTTCATCCGCGTGCCCTGCCACACCACCGACGTGGCCTTGGCCAGGATCGTGATGCCGCGCTCGCGCTCGAGGTCGTTGGAGTCCATGGCACGTTCGGCCACCTGCTGGTTCTCGCGGAACGTGCCGCTCTGCTTCAGCAGGCAATCGACCAACGTGGTCTTGCCATGGTCGACGTGCGCGATGATCGCGACGTTGCGGATATCCATGAAATGCTTGTCCGGAGGGGGTTGCTGGGCCGCGCTTATACGCACGCAGTGTGACGGCGGCAAGGCGACTTGAGGCGGCGTCCTGCCGCTGTCACAGTCCGGCCATGCGAAAGCGCTCGGTCACGATCGACGGCCACCGGACCTCGGTGTCGCTCGAGGACGCGTTCTGGACCGAGCTGGCGGCGATCGCCCGGCGCCGCGGCCAGCCACTGGCCGCCCTGGTGGCGGAGGTCGACCGGGCCCGGGCGAGCGGTCCGGCGGCGACCGCCAACCTGTCGAGCGCGCTCCGGCTCTACGTGCTGGACGACCTGCGCGGACGCACGATCAATCCAGCCTGAACCCCTTGCCGCGCACGAATGCGCCGAAATCGGCGCGCTCCGGCACCGAATATTGCCGAGCCTTGTCCTCCGACCAGCCGTAGGGCGTGGCTTCGCCGAACCGCTCGGGGTAGCGCTGGGTGCGGTAGGGCTGGACCGCGTCGCGCCGCGAATCGTAGGCGGCGACCTTCTCCCGCAGGCCCGTCTCGTCGTAGCGGTCGCGGTGAATCGTGACGTCGAGGCCCAGCCGGGGGCTCATCACCCCCTCGAAGGACGGCCAGCCGACCCCCAGCCCGGCGACCGGGAAAACATGGTCCGGCAGGCCGAGGATGTCCGACACCTGGGCGGCGTGGTTGCGGATGGCGCTGATCGGGCAGCTGCCCAGGCCTGCCCGGTCGGCCGCCGCCACGAAGGTCGCCAGCACGATGCCGCTGTCGACCGCGGCATTGAAGAAGGCGTCGAGGTGGTCGTTGACGAACGGCCGGCCGCGCCACTCGAACAGCAGGCGGTGGCGGCGGTTGTTGCCGCAGAACACCAGGAACACCGGCGCCGCCTTGACCCACGGGTTCTCGGGCAGCAGCGCCTCCAGCCTGGCGCGCTGCGCGGCGTCGGACACGATCACGATGTCGGCCTGCTGCAGGTCCGACTTGGTCGGCGCCGACAGGGCGACGGCGCACAACGCCTCGACCAGCGCCGGGTCGACCGGCTTGTCGAGGTAGCGCCGCATCACGCGCCGGTTGGCCATGTCGGCCAGCACGCCGGCGTTGGCCGGCGCCTCGGCGAGCGCCGGCGCCGCGCCGAACCGCGCCGTCAGCACCGACTTCAGACGATCGAGCAGGGTCTCGGGCACGGGGGCTCCTTCAGCGGCCGAAGATGTTGGGGATCGGCAACGGGATGTTGGGGATCGGCGAGCGCTGCTGGCCGCCGCCCTGCCCCGGGATGATGTTGCCGATGCCCGGGATGTTGCCGACCCCGGGGATGTTGGGGATCGGCAGGGTCGAGGCCATGCCCGGCGGGTCCTTGGCGGTGCCGCGCGCCACGCCGAGCGACGGCGACGACAGCGGGCCGCGCGCCGTGGTGATCAGGTACGGCGCCGACGGGTCCTCGGCGATCACGAAGTTGACCGTCGTGTCGGTGGTCGAGGCCGCGAGGTTGGTGCGCGTGCTGACGTTGGCGGTGGCGCGGTTGCCCTGCACCGCCAGTCCGCGGTCGGTCAGCACGCCGCGCGCGATCTCGACATGGCCCGAGATCGGGCTGTCGTGGTTCACGAAGCGGTTCAGCACCAGCGAGATCGCGTTCAGCATGTTGCCGACGCCGATGCCGCCGCGCTGGCCGACGATGCCGAGCGCCTGGCCCAGCGTGTTGTCGATCACGCCGCTGGCCGCGCCGGCCGCCGCCGAGCCCAGCATCTGCAGCGCCCGGTCGGCGCCGACGTAGAGGTGACCGCCCAGCGCCGCGCCGCCGGCCAGCGAGGCACGGATCTGCTCGCTGGTCGTGCCGCTGCCGCGCACCGTGATGCCGGTGGCGTTGAGCCGCCCGTCGATCGTCACCGTGATGGCGCTGCCGAACTGGTTGCTGCCCGAGGTGCTGCGCAGCATCTCCGACAGCGAGATGCCGGTCGCGTCGCCGCGCAGGTCGATCGCCAGCGCCGGCTGGGTGGCGTTGACCGTGCCGAAGAAGGCCAGCGTGCCGCCGTACAGCGTGCCGCGGAAGCTCGACAGCGTCAGCACGCCGTCCTTGAGGCTGGCGGCCAGGCTGGCGTTGCCGATGCGCAGGCCCGAGGCGACCAGCGTCGCCGCCGCCAGCTTGACGTCGGCGTCGAAGGCGCGCAGCGGCGCGGTGTCGATCGGCTTGGCCGCCGCCGCGCGGCCGCCGCCACCGCCGCCGGCCGGCGGGCCGGACAGGCGCTCGAGGTCGAGGCTGCTGGAGCGCAGGTCGGCGGTGATGGTCGGCCGGTTGCCGAGCGTCGCGGCGATCGAGCCGTCGAGCGCCTGGCCGTTCAGCGCCAGGCTGCCCTTGTAGGTGGCCGCGGTCGGCAGGCCCTTGGCCGCGCCCGGCAGCGCCAGCGCGCCGGTTGCCTGCAGGCTCTGGCCGGCGGCGCGCACCGCGAACTCGCGCAGCGACAGCGCCTCGATCGTGCCGGCGATGCCGCCCTGCGCGGTGACCGCGCCCAGCCCCGCCGCCGGCACGCCGGCCAGCTTCAGCACCCGGTCCATGTCGGGCGCCTCGAAGTTGAAGGCGAGGTCGGGACGCGGCTGCGCCGCCGACAGGTTGGCGATCGAGCCGCGCACCGCGAACCGCGCGCCGGCCAGGTTCGCCACCTTGATGTCGTTGAGGCGCAGCGTGTCGCCGCGCAGCGCGACGTCGACCTCGACGCCGCCGATCGTGTCCTTGCGGTAGACGATGCGGTTGACCCGCGCCTTCAGCCCGATCGACGGGCCGGCCGGGCGCGGCCGCGCCGACGATGCGGCGGAGGCCGCCCCGCCCGAAGCCCCGCTGGCCGGCTTGTCCGCCGCCGCCATGTACGAATCGAGGTCGAGCGTATCGAGGTTGACGTTCAGCACGATCGACAGCGGCACGCCGAAGGTGACCAGCAGGCCGCCGCTGCCGCGCAGGTCGTCGAGTTCGAAGGTCGCGTCGCTGACCTGGACGTTGCCGCCGGTCGAGGACATGCGGCCCTTGAGGCTGAGCTTCGACAGCTTGCCCGGCGGCACGTCCGACACGTCGACCGCCAGCCACTGCAGGGTCTCGCGCAGCTTGGGCCCGACCAGGCTGAAGTCGCCGGCGACGGTCGGACGGCTGGGGTCGCCCGACAGCGTCGACTTCGCCTGCAGCACGAGGTCGCCCGGCAGCGTCGCGCTGAGCCGCGGCACCGCGACGGCGCCGCCCTTCGCGTCGATCTCGAGCGCGACGGCGCGCACCGGCTGGCGGTTGTAGATGACCTCGCCGATCTCGATCCTGACCTTGGCGTCCATCGCCGCCAGCGGGCTGGCGGCCGGCGGTGGCGGCGGCGCGGCGGTGGCGCCGGCCGGCGGCGGCGGCGTCTCGGCCGCCGGCGCGGCGTCGTGCTTCAGCCCGGCCAGCCAGCGATCGAGGTCGAGGCGGTCGGCCGACAAGCGGGCCTCGAGGACGGGTGCCGGCTTCAGCGCCAGGGCGATCGAGCCCGCGGTCTTGTCCTCGCCCAGGGTCAGCGTGAAGTCGCGGGCCGACAGCGACGCCGCCGAGAGGTCGACGTCGCCCGCGAAGGCGAACCGGCCGGCCAGCAGCGGCGGCAGGGGCGGCGCGGGCTGGCCGGCGGCCTGGGCCAGGGTGTCGACGAAGCTGACGAGGTTGTCGGCGCTGCTCGACGCCTTGCCGACGAGGCGGGCGTCGGGGCCGAGCGCGCTCAGCACGCCGTCGAACGCCAGCTTGCCGCCGCCTGCCTGCAGCGCGACGCGCACGTCGTGGCCCTTGGCCGACTTCGCCGCGAGAGAGGCGTCGATCCGCAGCGGCTCGTTGTTGACGGTCGCGCTGCCGACCACGGCGAACGGCCCCTCGGGCGAGCCGATCGAGGCGCTGGCGTCGATCTTCCCGACCGTCGCGGCCGAGCCGGCGCGGGCATCGGCGAACGACACCGTGCCGTTGACCAGCACGATGCGGCCGATCGCCGGCGGCGGCGTCGCCGGGCCGGCCGGCGCGGCGCCGGCGGACGGTGGCGTGAAGTCCCAGTTCGGCCTGCCCTGCGCGTCGATCTCCAGCGCGATCCTCGGGTCGACCAGCGTGACCTCGCTGAGCGCCAGCCGGCCGGTCAGCAGGGCGAGCAGCGACGGCCGCGCCGTCACGCTCTTCACCGTGGCCATCGCGGGCGTCTTCGCGCCGGGGGCGTTGGAGAAGCTGATGTCGGACACGGTGACGCGCGGCAGCGGCAGGATCGACAGCGCGATCGGCCCACCGATCGCGAGGTCGCGGCCCGTCGCCTTCTTCACCGCCGCCACGATCTCGGGCTTGCGCCCATTCAGGTCGACCAGGCTGGGCAGCGCCAACGCCACGACGAGCAGCAGGCCGACGATGCCCGCGGCGGCGATCAGGACTCGCTTGCGCGTGGTGGGGGTCATGAGGCGCTCCATGGCAGGCGTCGTGACACTAGTGCGAATTCACAGCGGAGTGAACCGCCAGCGGTTCCCAACCGCGGCCGTTGGAGTCACTGTGTCGCCATGGCCGAGATCGTCAACCTGCGCCGTGCCCGCAAGGACAAGGAGCGCCGCGCCCGCGAGTCCGAAGCCGACGCCAACCGCCGCCGCTTCGGCCGCACCCGCGCCGAGAAGGCGCAGGACAAGGCGGAAGCCACGCGCGCCCGAAGCGACATCGACGGCAAGAAGCTGGAGCAAGACGAGAAGTAAGGGTCCCTCGCTACGCTCGGGATGACAAGAAAGGCCTGTCATCCCGAGCGCAGCGAGGGACCTTTCATTTCACATCACTTCATCGCGCCGGCCGGTTCAACGCGAGGCGGTCGAAGAAGGCTCGGGTCGCCTGCTCGGCGCCGGGGCCGGCGACGGCGCGCACGTTGGTCAGTTCGAGCCGGTGGCCCGACCGCGCGTCGATCAGCACCGGGTCGAGCGGCTTGCCGTCGGTGCGGTCGACCAGTTCCATCGGCTTGCCGCTCTTCGCCGCGGCGCCGTAGCGGTCGCCCCACTGCTTGAGGCCGACGATCACCGTGAACAGCGCCGCGCCCTTGTCGGTCAGGCGATACTCGTGGCGCAGCGGCCGCTGGCGATAGGCGGTCTTGCGGAAGATCCCCGCCTCGACCAGCTTCTTCAGCCGCGCCGTCAGCACGTTGCGCGCGATGCCGAGGTTCTCCTGGAAATCGTCGAAGCGGCGCACGCCGTAGAACGCGTCGCGCACGATCAGCAGCGTCCACGGCTCGCCCACGACGTCGAGCGCCGAGGCGATCGAGCAGTTCATCTGGTCGTAGGACGTGCGTCGCATGCGCGAAAGTATAGGCAGGCCCGGCGCGCGTGCAATCAGTTGCGATCGAAGAAGAAATCGAGCTGCGCCTTGTTCGGTAGCGGACCCGGTTCGATGGTCTTGCCGAACAGCATCGCCTGCTCGCGGTCGACGCGGTAGGCCGGCCAGGCCGGCAGGCCCTCGCCGTTCGGATTGCCAGTGCGCGCGAAGTTGACCCAGTAGCCCATCATCGCGTCGGAGAAGCGGCGGTCCTCGTCGGTCCAGGCACGCGTGCGGCCGAGCCCGTTGAGCGCGTCGAGCGTGCCGTAGGCATAGGCCATTTCCGCGCCGTGGTAGGCGCCGAGCTTCGACGCCGGCGCCTGCTGCGCGTAACCGAGCCCGTCGACGAACGGCTGCACGCGGCCGAAATGGTAGAGGAACACCGGCGCCACCACCGCCTGCTCGCTGGCCCAGCGCCGCACCGGCGCGGCGAAGGTGCGGTCGCGCATCAGCGCGTAGCTCGCCGCGCGGGCCTGCGCGTCGTCGGCCGCCGGGTACAGCGCCAGCATCTTGTCGGCATCCGCGCCGTAGCGCTTCTCGGCATCGGCGCGGAACGCAGCGGCCGACATCGCCACCGGGTAGGCGGTGCCCTCGTCGGCGTTCGAGCCCACGAGGGTCGGCATGGCGGCCTGCTTGCTGTTGGCGAAGGTCAGCGCCGGCTGCTCGACCAGCACGCGCCCGTCGACGATCGGCCGCTGGGCGTTGTCGCCGTTGACGATCGCGTCGCCGCCCAGCGCGCGCAGCTGGGCGAGCGACGTCGCCTTCAGCCGGGCCGCCGCATCGACGCCCTTCTTCTCGCCGTCGGCCAGCGTCGGCAGCGGGCCGCCGAGGTTGTAGCCGCCGCTCTGGCCGATCGCGCGATGGAACAGTCCCCGGGCCGCCGGCGCGGCCTGCAGGAAGGCGACCGCCGCCGAGCCGGCCGACTGGCCGTACAGCGTGACGTTGGCCGGGTCGCCGCCGAACGAGGCGATGTTGGCCTTCACCCATTGCAGGGCGGCGATCATGTCCATAAGCCCGTAGTTGCCCGAGGCGCCGTTGCCTTCCGCCGTCAGCTCGGGATGGGCGAGGAAGCCGAGCGCGCCGACCCGGTAGTTGAACGACACGACCACGGCGCCCTTCCGCGCCAGCGCCTCGCCGTCGTACAGCGGCAGCGAGGCCGAGCCGATCGTCCAGCCGCCGCCGTAGACGAACACCATGACCGGACGCCTGTCGCCCGGCTTCGCGGCCGACCAGACGTTGAGGTACAGGCAGTCCTCGCTCGACGGTTCCTCGCCGAGATAGAACATCGAGTTCTTGGCCCTGAGCGGCTGCAAGCACATCGGCGAGAAGCGGTCGGCGACGAGATCGCCGGACCACGCCGCGACCGGCTGCGGCGGCCGCCAGCGCAGGTCGCGCACCGGCGGCGCGGCGAACGGAATGCCCCTGAAGGTCGCGACGTCGCCGCGCTGCGTGCCGACCACCGGGCCGCTCGCGATGGCGACGCGCGGCGCACCCTGCGCCTGGACCCCGGTGACGGTCACGGTCGCGGCGAGCAGGGTCACGGCAGCGGCCAGGACCGCGCGGGCGATTCGGATTTTCATGGTGGGCCTCCCCTCGCCGGATTGTCCGGCGGCGGGCGGCCCGCCGTCAACGGCGCGGCGCGAGCGCCAGCACGAGGTAGCCCGACACGGCCGACAGGACGGAGCCGACCAGAACGCCCAGCCGGACCTGCGCCTCGCGCGCGGCATCCTCGGGAAAGGCCAGCGAACCGATGAACAGGCTCATGGTGAAGCCGATGCCGCCCAGGATCGCCACGCCGTACAGCGTCCGCCAGCTGGCGCCGCGCGGCATCGCGGCGAGGCCGCTCAGGATCAGCACGCCGGCGCCCAGCACGATGCCGATCTGCTTGCCGGCGAACAGGCCGGCGGCGATGGCGAGCGGCACCGGCGCCAGCAGGCTGGCGAACGACAGGCCGCCCAGCGGCAGGCCGGCATTGGCGAAGGCGAAGACCGGCATGATGAACCACGCCGACCACGGCTTGATCACGTGCTCGAGCCAGATCGCCGGGCGTTCGCCGTCGGGCTCGCCCGCCGACCGCAGCGGGATGAACATCGCCAGCACGACGCCGGCCAGCGTCGCGTGCACGCCCGACTTCAGCACCGACAGCCAGAGCAGCGCGCCGACCACCAGGTAGGGCGCGAGGCGGCGCACGCCGAACCAGTTGAGCAGCGCCAGCGCCACGATGAAGACCGCGGCGAAGCCCAGCGCCAGGGTCGACAGGTCATGGGTGTAGAAGATCGCGATGACGACGATCGCGCCGAGGTCGTCGACGATGGCGAGGGTCGTCAAGAAGACCTTGAGCGACAGCGGCACCCGGCTGCCCAGCGCCGCCAGCACGCCCAGCGAGAAGGCAATGTCGGTCGCCGCCGGGATCGCCCAGCCGTGCAGCGCCGTCGGATCGACCCGGGCGATCGCCACGTAGACCACCGCCGGGACGATCATGCCGCCCAGCGCGCCGGCCACCGGCAGGGCGACCTGCGACGGCTGCGACAGCGCGCCTTCCATCAGCTCGCGCTTGATCTCGAGGCCGACCAGCAGGAAGAACACGGCCATCAGGCCGTCGTTGATCCACAGCAGCAGCGGCTTGGCGAGGCTGACCGGGCCCCACTCGAGGCCGAGGCGGGTCTTGAGCACGCCGTTCACCGCGTCGGCCAGCGGCGAGTTCGCCAGCACCAGCGCCGCGATGGCGGCGACCAGCAGCGGCAGGGCGGAGGCCGCCTCGCTGTCGATGAACTGGCGGAGTCTGTTGCGGGTCGCCACCGGTCTGGGTCTCTCTCAATAAAAACGCCCGGGCCTTTCGACCCGGGCGTCGTTTAGCACGTTTGCGAGGTCAGGCTATTCGCGTTCCTGGCCGAGGAAGCTCATCAGGAACTGGAACAGGTTCACGAAGTCGAGGTACAGGCTCAGCGCACCGAAGATAGCGATCTTCTCGGCGACGTCGCTGCCCCACGCCTCGGCGTACTGTTCCTTGATCTTCTGGGTATCGTAGGCGATCAGGCCCGAGAAGATCAGGACGCCGGCCACCGAGATGATGAAGCTCATCGTGCCCGACGGCCAGAACATGTTCACCAGGCTGGCCAGCACGAGGCCGACCAGGCCCATGAACAGGAACTTGCCGACCGCGGTGAGGTCCTTCTTGGTGGTGTAGCCGTACAGGCTCAGCGCACCGAAGGCCGCCGCCGTGATGAAGAACGTGCGGGCCACCGAGGCGCCGGTGTAGCGGAACAGCAGCAGCGACAGGCTGACGCCCATCAGCGCCGTGACCGCCCAGTAGACCGCCTGGACCGCGCCGACGCTCATCGACGCGGCGCGGAAGGACACCAGCAACAGCAGGCCGAGCGGCGCGAGGATCGCGACCCAGCCGAGGCCGTTCAGGCCCAGCACGCGGCCGTTCTGGACCTGGAAGAACAGGCCAGCCAGCTCGGGCGAGCTGAACAGGGCGAACGCGACGATGCCCGACAGGGCAAGGCCAGACGCCATGTAGTTGTAGACCCGCACCATGTGGGCGCGCAGGCCGGCATCGAAGACCGCCTGGTCGGCAACGCCGCCCACACGGCCGAAGGTGCTGAAATTCGGATTAGACATCGTATCGAGCCTCCAGAGGGGTCTCATTGACGAACCCCTTCGCGACGTAATTTGGGGTCACAGACGGGGTGAATCAATAGGCCGCAGCCGCCTTCCGGAGGTCACGGAAGCTTCATTTATACAGACACTTACTGGCTATTCATTGCGCAGCAGGGCAAGCGGGCGCTGGCGCAGCGCCGCCAGCGTCCCGGCCAGCCCGAAGGCCAGGGTGAGCGCCATCGCGCCCAGCGCCACCGCCACCGCCACGCCGGGCAGGAAGGTCCATTCGAGGTTCATCAGGCGGCGCACTACCAGCCAGGCCGCCAGCGTGCCGACCCCCAGGGACGCCGCCGCGGTCGCCAGCCCCAGCGCGGCGAACTCCCAGGCGAAGATGCCGCCGATCCGTGCCCGGGTCGCCCCCAGCACCTTCATCACCACGGCCTCGTGCACCCGGCGCTGCTGGGTCGCCAGCATGGCGCCGGCCAGCACCAGCACGCCGGCCAGGATGCTGAGCAGGCCGATCACCCGGGTGGCGAGGCCGATGTTGGCCAGCACGGTGGCGGCGGTCTCGACCGCGTCGCGGATGCGCACCACGGTGACGTTGGGGAACTGGTCGGTGACGGCGCGGAAGATCGCGTCCTCGGCCGCCGGCGTCGACTTCACCGTGGCGAGGAAGGTGTGCGGCGCCCGGTCGAGCACGCCCGGCGAGAACACGAACACGAAGTTGATCGACAGCGTCGTCCACTCGATGCGGCGCAACGAGGCGATCTTCGCCTCGATGTCGCGGCCGAGGATGTTGAGGGTGATGGAGTCGCCGATCTCGAGGCCGAACGCCTTGGCCAGCGCCTCGTCGAACGACAGCAGTTGCGGGCCGCGGTAGTCGGCCGGCCACCACTCGCCCGCGACGATGCGCGAGCCCTCGGGCGGCGTCGCGGCATAGGTGACGCCGCGGTCGCCGTCGACCGCCCAGCGCGCGTCGGACGGCACCGCCACCTCGGACACCGGCTTGCCGCCGATCTTCACGATGCGGCCGCGCAGCGACGGCACCTTGTCGAGCGGCCCGGCGCCCGGGATGGCGGCGATCGCCTGCTCGAAGGCCGGCATCTGGGTCGACTGGATATCGACGAAGAAGAAGGCCGGCGCATCGCTCGGGATGCGCCGCGTCAGCTGTTCGCGCAGGTTGCCCTCGATCAGCGCCGTCGCCACCAGCACGGTGAGGCCGAGACCGAGCGACAGCATGACGATCGGGGTCGGCGCCCCCGGCCGGTGCAGGTTGGCGAGCGCCAGCCGCAGGCCGGCCAGCCGCGGCGCCCCGGCGCGCGCCGCCGCCCACATCAGGGCGCGCGCCAGCAGCGGGAAGGCGATGAAGGCGCCGACCGCGCCCAGCACGAACCAGGCGGCGATCCGCCGGCTGTCGGCGGTGAAGACGGTGAAGGCGGCCAGCGCGACCGCGACCGCGCCGACCAGCAGCGCGTCGCGCCAGCCGATCCGCGCCGAGGCGACGACCGCGCCGCGCATCAGCGTCGCCGCCGAGACGCGCCGCGCGCGCAACAGCGGCACCAGCGCGAACATCAGCGAGACCAGAAGGCCGAACGAGGCGGCGATCAGCAACGGCCGCGCGTACAGCGCGACGCGCGCCCGCACCGGCAGGATGTCGGCGACCAGCGACTGGGCGAGGAACGGCAGCGCCGCGCCGATCACGAGGCCGATCGCCACGCCCAGCGCGGCCAGCGCACCGAGCTGCAGGAGATAGGTCGAGAACACCAGCCGCTCGGGCGCGCCGAGGCATTTCAGGGTGGCGATGGTGCGCAACCGGCCGGCCAGGAAGCTCGCCACCGCGTTGCCGACGCCGACGCCGCCGACCAGCAGCGAGGACAGGCCGATCAGCCCGATGAACTGGGTCAGCCGGTCGAGCCAGAAGCGGATGCCGCCACCGGCCTCGGCCAGCCCGCGCAGCCGCCAGCCGGCGTCGGGGAAGCGCGACTTGATCGCCTCGACCACCGCGACGTCCGACGCGCCCGGCGCGAGCCGCAGGCGGTACTCCCAGTTCAGCAGGCTGCCCGGCTGGACCAGCCCGGACGCCTCGATGGCGGCGAACGGGATCATCAGGCGCGGCCCGAGGCTGGCGAAGGCGTTGAGGCCGCGGTCGGGCTCGCGGGCGATGATGCCGCGCACCTCGACCGTGACGTCGCCGACCTTCACGCGGTCGCCCAGCGCCATGTTCATGCGGCGCAGCGCCGACTCCTCGACCACCGCGCCCCAGGTCCCGTCCCGCAGCGCCAGCGCGTCGGCCAGCGACTGGCCGCCCTGCAGCTCGATCGCGCCGTACAGCGGGTAGGACGGCTCGACCGCCTTCAGCTGGACCAGCGTCGGCCGGCCGTCCGGCTTGACCGGCCGGGCCATCGACCGGCTGTCGATCCAGCGCACCAGCTCGCCGCGCGAGCGCAGGAACGCGACCTGCTCGGGCGTCGCCTCGCGGTAGAGCAGCGACACCGCCACGTCGCCGCCCAGGATCTCGCGCGCGTCGGCGCGCAGTCCTTCCTCGACGGCGCGGCTGAACGACAGGATCGCGGCGATCGCCGCCACGCCCAGCGCGAGGCAGGCGATGAACAGGCGAAAGCCGCCCAGCCCGCTGCGCATCTCGCGGCGGGCCAGTCGCAGCGCCAGCGTCACGAGGTGTGCCTCATTGCGCCGCCACGGCGTGGGGCGTGCGGTCGTCGGCGACGACCAGGCCGTCGGCGATGCGCAGGATGCGGTCGCAGCGCTCGGCCAGTCCCATGTCGTGGGTGATCAGGATCAGCGTCGTGCCGTCGTCGCGCGCCAGCTCGAACAGCAGGTCCATGACCTGCCGGCCGGTGGCGCCGTCGAGGTTGCCGGTCGGCTCGTCGGCCAGCAGCAGCCGCGGCCGGCCGACGAAGGCGCGCGCCACGGCGACGCGCTGCTGTTCGCCCCCCGACAGCTGGGCGGGGTAGTGGCCGATGCGATGGCCGAGCCCGACCCGGCGCAGCGCCGCCTCGGCGAGGTCGAAGGCGTCGGCGCGGCCGGCGAACTCGAGCGGTAGCGCGACGTTCTCGTGCGCCGTCATGGTCGGGATCAGGTGGAAGCCCTGGAACACGATGCCGATGTGGTCGCGGCGCAGGCGGGCCCGCGCGTCGTCGTCGAGCGGGCCGAGATCGTGGCCGGCGACCTCGACGCGGCCGCGGCTGGCGCGCTCCAGCCCGCCGGCCACCATCATCAGGCTCGACTTGCCGGCGCCGGACGGCCCGACCACCGCCGCGACCTCGCCGGCCGCGATGTCGAGCGTGATGCCGCGCAGGATATTGACCGTGCCGGCATCGCTTGCCATGTCGAGGTGGACGTCGGACAGGCGGACGATGGGGTCGCGGGCCGTGAGGGAAGAGGTCAAGCGGGCTCCGGAAGAGAGAGCATGAAGGTCGCCACTGGATATGGTCGTTTTGCGGCAGCGGTCAATTCGCTGCTGATCGCGATTTCGTGCGTGCTGGCGGCGCTCGCGCCGCTGGCACCACAGGTCCATGCACAGTCCGTGCCCGTCAAGCTGGCGATCCTGGGCGACAGCCTGACCGCGGGCTACGGCGTCAAGCCCGACGAGGCGGTGCCGGCACGGCTGGAAGCCGCCCTGAAGAAGCAGGGCCGTAACGTCACCGTCATCAACCACGGCGTCTCCGGCGACACCACGGCGGGCGGGCTGGAGCGGATCGACTGGATGCTGGGCGACAAGCCGGACATCGTGCTGGTCGAGCTGGGCGCCAACGACGCGCTGCGCGGGCTCGACCCGGCGGCCACCGAGAAGAACCTCGATGCCATCGTCGCGCGCCTGAAGGCGGCCGGCGTCACGGTCTGGCTGGCCGGCATGCTGGCGCCGCGCAACTACGGCGCCGACTACGCGAAGCAGTTCGACGGGCTGTACGGCCGCGTCGCCGAGCGCTACGGCGTGTCGCTCTATCCCTTCTTCCTCGACGGCGTGGCGCAGGATCCGGCGCTGAACCAGGCCGACGGCATCCATCCCAATCCGAAGGGCGTCGACGTCGTGGTCGAGCGCCTGCTGCCCTTCGTCACGAGGAACCTCGACGATGCCCCGGCTGTTCGTCGCCCTGCCCGTCCCTGAGGACGTCACCGACGCGCTGGCGGCGTTGCAGTCGGGCGTGCCCGACGCGCGCTGGGTGCCGGTCGAGAACTTCCACGTGACGCTGTGCTTCGCGGGCGAGGTGCAGGGCGGCACGATGCGCGACTTCGAGGAGGAGCTGTCGGACATCGCCGGGCCACGCTTCGCGGTGGCGCTGGCCGGGGTCGAGCAGTTCTCGAGCGGCAAGCAGCCGCGCGCCCTGGTCGCCACGGTCGAGCGCAGCGACCGGCTCGACTGGCTGCAGCAGAAGGTGGCGACGGTGGCGCGCAACTGCGGCATCGAGATCGAGCGCCGCAAGTTCCGCCCGCACGTCACGTTGGCGCGCTTTTCCAACGACGCCGAGACCGGCCATCACCTCGCGCAGTTCATGGCCAGCCACGCCGGCTTCAAGGCCGGCCCGTGGATCGCCGAGCACTTCGCGCTCTACGCCAGCCGCCGCGGCCACGCCGGCTCGGTCTACACCGAGGAAGCGGCCTACGACCTGACGTATTGATTGCGGGTCGCTCACGACCCCTCCGTCCGCTGCGCGGACACCTCCCCGCGCTCACGCGCAGGGAGGAATGAAAAGAGAGCGCCGACCGCTTCGATTCTTCCTCCCCATGCGGCAGCATGGGGAGGTGTCGGCGTCTTCGCCGACGGAGGGGTCGGGAGCGTCGCCACGGCTGCCCATGACCCCTCCGTCCGCTGCGCGGACACCTCCCCGCGCTCGCGCGCAGGGAGGAAAAATGCATCACCGCGAGGTCCGACCATGCTGCTCAACGCCCTGTTCCCGACGCGCGACATCGGCACCGACCCGGCGAGGATCCGGGACTGGGCGCAGGCGGCGGAGGATCTCGGCTACCACTGCATCGAGGTCGCCGACCACGTGTTCGGGGCGGCGCCGCGCGGCGGCTGGACCCCGACCTACAGCGAGCGCGATCCGTTCCACGAGACCTTCACGACGCTGGCCTTCCTCGCCGCCGTCACGAAGAAGATCAGGCTGTGCAGCGGCGTGCTGATCCTGCCGCAGCGCCAGACCGGCGTGGTCGCCAAGCAGGCCGCCGAGGTCGACATCCTGAGCGGCGGCCGCCTGCGGCTGGGCATCGGCGTCGGCTGGAACCATGTCGAGTACGAGGCGCTCGACACCGAGTGGAAGACACGCGGCGCGCGACAGGCCGAGCAGGTCGAGGTGATGCGCCGGCTGTGGACCGAGGACCTCGTCACCTTCGAGGGCCGCTTCCACAAGCTGGTCGACGTCAACATCCTGCCGGCGCCGCCGCAGCGCCCGATCCCGGTGTGGTTCGGCGGCTCGTCCGATGCCGTGGTGAAGCGCGCCGCGCGGATCGGTGACGGCTGGATGCCGATACTCGCCCCCGACGCGGCCGAGCCCAAGCTGGCGCAGCTGCGCGCGCACCTCGCCGAGTTTGGCCGCGACCCGGCGACGTTCGGGCTCGAGGGCTGGCTGCGCTTCAACGAGGTCGATCCCGACGGCTGGGCGAAGGCGGCGGCCGGCTGGAAGCGGCTCGGCGCGCAGATGACGATGCTCTACCCGATGTACCGCATGCCGACCTTCGAGCAGCAGGTCGACACGCTGAAGCGCTTCAAGGAGGCCGTCGCGGGCTGACCTTCGGCCCCGGGCCGCCGATGGCGGTGGCCCGGGCCCGCACGGCTAGCCCGCCAGCGTCGCCGCCAGCCGACTGGCATTGCGCAGGGCCACCGCCGTGATGGTGAGGTACGAATTCGCGCTGCCCTGGTGCGGCCACGTCGCGGCATCGACGCAGCTGAGGTTGCCGACGCGCCAGAACCGGCCGTCGGGATCGGTCACCGAGCTGTCCTTGTCCTTGCCCATGCGCAGGCCGCCGTACTCGTGCAGGGCGGACCCGGCGCAGTGTTCCTCGGTGCGCAGCAGTTCCGCCCCAAGCCCGGCCGCCACCTCGCCGGTGAACGTCTTCATGGCGGCGAGCGTCGCGAGGTCGCTCGGGCTGCGCTCGTTCACCACGTAGTAGTCCTCGATGCCGGCGCCGTCGCCGCGCAGCACCACGCGGCTGGCGCGCTCCGCCGTGCTGATGCCGAAGCAGTAGAACAGCAGGTGCCGGCCGTCGCGTTCGCCGTCGAGCCACACCGTCGCGTGCAGCGGGCTGTACCATGTCTCGCCGAACATGCCCTGGATCTGCGCGTGGTACGGCCGCTCCGCGGTCGGCGGCACGAAGATGTAGAGCGACTTCTCGCCGATCGCCTCGGGCAGGCGCAGCACGGCCTGCCGGAACAGGTGATCGCCGACGTAGCAGCCGATCCCGGGATCGAGCTCGGCGAGGCCGGACACCATCGCCAGCCGCACCGACTGCAGGCAGCTGCCGGCCATCACGACGTGGCGCGCCGGGATGTCGAAGGTCTCGCCGCCATGGCGAACGCGAACCGCCTTCACGGCGCGGCCGTCGAGCACCAGCTTGAGCGCCGTCGTGTCGGCGGCCAGCGACAGCCGCGCGCCGTTCTCGACGCGGCCGAACAGCGGGCAGCGCAGCAGGCGCGACACCGACGAGTCGAAGCCCAGCGACATGTGGCCCTGGGCGACCGGGCGCGTGTCGACGCCGAGCGGCGCGTGGATCGACGGGATGCCGGCGGCCCCGAGCCTATCCATCAGCCGCTGCTGCGCGGCGTGCGCCATGAACGGCGACGATGCGACCTGCGAGCCGTCGCCGCCCGACACGCCCATCAGGCGCTCGGCCTTCTCGTACCACGGGCGCATCTCGTCGGCGCCGTAGGGCCAGGCGGCGAAGTCCTCGTCGCGGAAACGCGGCGTGCAGCCGCCCCAGAACACGGTGCGGCCGCCGACCACGGCCCACGCGTTGTTGTTCGGCTCGGCGGCGGCGCCGGCCGGATCGGCCTGCTTGGCCCACAGGGTGCGGTAGCGCACCGCGTCGTGGATTTCCGGCACGAAATCGCCGCGGTTGGCGAACGGGCCCGAGCCGACATGCTCGGTCAGCAGCAGCGGTCCGGCCTCGAGCAGGGCGACCCTGAGGCCGCGCCCGGCAAGCTCGATGCCCGCGGTGACGCCGCTGGTGCCGCTGCCGATGACGAGAACGTCGATGCCCGCCCCGGCGATCGCCCGCGGGTCGCTCAGCACGATGGGTGCGAGGGGATGGGTCATGACTGGAGCTTCTCCCGGCTGGCGAAGGCGGCTCCGACCTTCCGGAAAGCCGCGATGATGTCGTCGACGTCCCGGGCGGTCAGGGTCGAGGCGATGCTGAGCAGGGCCGACCGCTCCGACAGCGCGTCGCACATCGGCAGCGCACCCTTTCGGTAGCTGTAGTCCCTGGCGAAGGCGTTGGACGGGTGCGTCCACGGGAAGCCGTCGCGCGCGTTGGAGCGCTTCTCCACGAGGCTCGGGATGTTGAAGTACCAGTGCATGCCCCACTCGCTCATGGGAATGCAGGTCAGGCTGCCTTCCGGCCCGCGCACGCCCTCGGCCTGCAGCGCCGCGGTGAAGCGCTTGCAGATGTCGGCGTTGGGGTACATCGAGATCAGGAACGGGCCGGTGTCGCCCGCCGCGTCGCCGATGTCGCGCAGCGCGATTCCCGGGATCGCCTTGATCGCCTCGCGGATCTTCCACTTGGCGTCGCGCATCGCGCCGGTGATCTTGCGGACCTTGCGCATCTGGGCGAGCGCCATGGCGCCCGACAGCTCGGACATGCGGCTGCCGACGCCCCAGAACTGGTAGCGTTCGTCCGACGGATCGAGGCGGCCCTTGTCGTTGCGCGCGTAGCCGAGGTCGTGCAGCGCCGAGCAGCGCTTGTAGAGGTCCTCGTCCTCGGTCACCAGCAGGCCGCCCTCGCCGCTGGTCATGTTCTTGTTGAGCTGGAAGCTGAAGATGCCGATGTCGCCGAACGAGCCGGACGGACGGCCGTTCAGGCTGGCGCCGATCGCCTGGGCGCAGTCCTCGAGCAGGCGCAGGCCGTGCTTCCTGCAGATCGCGGCGATGCGATCGTTGCGGCCCATCGCGCCGCTCATGTTGACCGTGAGTACCGCCCTGGTGTGCGGGCCGATCTTGCGCTCGAGGTCGTCGGGATCGATGCAGAAGCTGGCGTCGATGTCGACCAGCCGCGGGATCGCGCCGGTGCGCACGATCGCGCTCGCGCAGCTCACCCACATGTAGCCCGGCACCATCACCTCGTCGCCCGGGCCGATGCCGAAGGCGCACAGCGCGATGTGCAGGGCGGCGCTGCCGCTGTTGACCGCCAGCGCGTACTTGTGACCGAAGGTCGAGCACCACTCGCTCTCGAGCCTGTCGACCATCGCCAGGGCCTGCAGCCCGTAGAAGCGGAACGGACTGCGCGCGTCGATCACCTGGTTGACGAGGGCCTTCTCCTCCTCGCCGATGAAGTGCGCACCGGGCAGTTCCCACGGCAGCGGCGTGTCGCGGACCGGCGTGCCGCCTTCGATGGCGAGCCGGTTGGCCTTGAGATGCGACGGGTCGGACATGGTGATTGTAGGGAGACACTGGGTCGTTCAGAGCCCGGCATTATGCGGTCCAGTGCGACCTGAAATGGCCTAAGTGCCGAGAAAGCAACGAGTTGGCGGCCTCGGCGATGTCGCCGCGCCGAGGCGACTGGAAATTGCCAGTCAGCGCCCTGACGATGGATGCGACGCTGGATTTTGCCAATCTGATGTTCAAGACACCGGTCGAATTAGACCGGCCTAAGAGCCAATTAGACAGCAGGAAATAGGCACTTCGGTCAGTCTAAGCCGAGCCAATTTTTACCTCGGAGCTTCCTCGATGTGGCCCGGAACGGGGAAGTGGAATCCCGGAAGTGGAGGGTCATTCCCTGTTTGCTAAAGCCCAATGAAATCAGGAAAAAGGCCTGAGCGGACGGTTCGCCGCACAAGGAAGAAGGAACCGTAAGGCGTCAGCGAGCCGCCGCGCCGCACTTCTCAACCCACTCACGTTGTAAGGCTCCAGGCTTGCCGCCCAGGCCCAGGTTCTTGATGCTCTTGTAGGACACTTTCGTGCTGGCATCACCCAAGCCCTGGACCTCGAAGCTGCCTGTCGTGATCGGACCATAGGCACCCGTGAACTGAAGAACGATCTCGGTGCGACGCTCTGAAGCAACGGGCAGATCAACGATGGTGTATGCCAGCGCTTGTCCCTTTAGGCAGGTCGAAAGTTGCTCCCACGGGACCGGCACTGTCATCGAGAAGGCCGGAGCGCGCTCCCTGAGTTCTTCTATGGAGGGGCCGCAGCTGGTCAGACCCAAAAGGGCAAACAAGAGAACCGCTTTCATCGACAACTGCCCCTTCAACCTCGGCGGCCACATATCAGGTTTCCAAGCGGCGCCATCCTCGCCGCAAATAGCTTCGGCGCACCAGCCCGGTGACGATCGCCGACATCCCGAGCAAGTACACGATCAACCACAATGGCCATAGCATCGGCGCTGCATGGAACAGGGGAAAGCAGACTGCCGCCCACACTGGCTGCAGGACGAAGAACACCAGGAAGAAGCCTCCCCAAAGGCCTCGGTATGCCAAGTAGAGCGCGCCGAAAATGGCCGCCCAAGTGTACTGGGCGAGCCCCAGCACCTCGATCCGCTCGCCGATCGGATGCCTGAAGCGAAGCTTGGGGATGCCGATCACAGGCGCCTCAGCTGGGTCATACCAGACCACCCGTCCAGACCACCTTCCCGATCACCCGTAGATCGTGGACCTCGGGGCCTCGGAGCGTGATTGGCTCGTAGGTCGGGTTGTCGCTCTTCACCAGCAGCGACCCGTCGATCTTGAGCTCGATGCGCTTCACCAGGGCTGACTCGCCGGCGACGATGGCATAGATCGCCGAGCCGCGGACCACGTTCTCCGACATGTCGACAAGGATGATGTCGCCGTCATGGATGGTCGGCGTCATCGAATCGCCAAACGCTTCAAGAACGGCAAGGTTCGCCGGGTTGCGCCGCAACCGAGTACGAACCCAGTCCTCCCGGAAGGCCAAAAAGCCTTTGAAATCGGCAGTATCGGCGATCTGGCCGGTGGGGCCTGCTCCGACACGCAAATCGTAGCGTGGCACGTATACGAATGCGTGCTCGTCCCCAGATAAGGCGGTCGGCTCTGCGAGAAACATTGGCGCCCGACCTGTCGCGAGCCATTGGACCGACACCCCAGTGACGTCCTGCAATCGCACCAGGTTGTTGAGCCCTGGGGATGATCGGTCCGCCAGCCAGGCATTGAAGGTTGACGGCGACACGTGGAGCGCAGTGCTCAGCTCCTCAACCGTCAGCGCGCTGCGCTTCCAAAGATAACGGAGACGACCTCCGAAACTGTACTCGCTTGCATCGTCGGAACGACCGTCCGAACGGCCTTGCACCGCCTGTCGCCGAACCTCGTCAAAGGCACGATCAATCGCAGTCGGCCCCAGTGCGCGCCGTCCACTGTCAGACTTTTCTCGCTTGATATCCGATTTATTGACCATTATTGTTACAATTCCATTGGCGGTGGTTTGTTTAATGCAGAAAACAAGCGACGAAGTTCCAAAAAACCCCACGGCCCGAAGGGCGTGGGTCGGCTACCAGCTCAAGCTTCGCGGTACCTCCGTCGCCGAACTGGCGCGACGCGAAGGGGTTTCGTCGAGTGCCGTCCAACTCGCAATCGTGGCGCCATCCAGCCATCTGGAGGGCGTCATCGCTGAAGCTCTGGGCATGACCGCTCAGGATCTCTTTCCGGAGCGCTTCGACAGCCGAGGCCGGCGACTGTTCCGGACCAAGCCCCGCAATCGTACCGGTCGGCCGGCCGAGGGCAACGTCCAAAATAGCCGGGCGGCCTGACATGGCGACCAAGCTTCTGAACATCGCCGACATCGTGGTGCGGACTGAAGATCGGCTGCGCCCCCTAGATCGAGCTCATGTTGATCTCCTTGCTGACAGCATGACCCGCCAGAAGGCCGCCGGCCTGCCTGCTCAAATCGCCCCGATCGAGGTGTCCCGGGCAGGCGAGCGATACATCCTGGTCGCCGGTTGGCATCGGCTCGAAGCGGCTAAGAAGGCGGGCCTGCAGACGATCGAAGCGCGTGTTGTCGAGGGCGCGGCGCCAGAGCTTCGCCTCCGCGAGATCGAGGAGAACCTCTGCAGATACGACCTGAAGGCCCTCGATAGGTCCTTCTTCGTGCAGGAGTGGTTCGAGCTGCAGGGCGGCCTTGACGACCCCAAGACCAAGGCGAAAACGGAAAAAACCCTTTCAGAACAATGCTGGGCCAAGTTGGCCCAGCGCGGCTTCAGCGAGCAGGCTGCCGAAAGGGCAGGCCTCGGTTCCAGAACGATCCGCCGCGATCTCCAACTTGCCAACGCCCTCCGGTCCGTGCGTCGCCAACTCGCGGGCCTGCCGATCGCCTCGAACCAGTCCGAGCTGCTTCGCCTGGCCCGCCTCAAGGCAGAGCAGCGGCCGGCCGTAATCGCCGAACTGAAAGCCGGCAAGACATTCTCCGAGGCCACCGCGTCGAAGGCCAAGGCGAACATCAAGGGCGCTACGAAGCTGGGTGTGCTCAAGGCTGCTTGGGACAAGGCGTCGGTCGACGACCAGGACCAGTTCCTGCGGGAGCGCATTCAAAAGCTCTCTGCGAAGCGCCGCGCCGCGCTCTGCCTATGGCTGGCCGACCGCGGCCTGCTGACGGAGGCGTGATGCTTACCCCGGCGGACATTGCCGCACGAAAGCAGCATGCCAACAGCGCTGGAACCGTTGCGTTCCAGCTGATCGCCACACTCCCGCCGGAGCGCCGAGCCGATGCGGCAATAGGCCTTGCTGGTGCAGCGTGGAGCTGCGCACCTGCGCACATCCGCCTGGCAATTCTCAAGAGCTCGATCGCCCAATTGTCGGAGGAGCAGCGCAGTCACCTTGCCGAGTGGATGCGTGCGGAGGGCTACATCAAGTGACCCGCCGCCGCGACCCCTACCAGGCCGACCTGTTGTCCTGGACGCCGCCCCAGCCGGTGGTGCGGTTCGAGCCCGACCAGGTGCGTGCCGCGTCGTTCGACCAGCGCCTGTGCAAGGCGATGGCGCTGGCGCTGAAGGAGGCGCGTACTGACCGCGCGCTAATCGCCGAGCGCATGAGCACCTTCCTCGGGAAGGAAGTCACGAAGGCCATGCTGGACGCCTACGTGTCGCCGGCGCGTAACACGCACCAGATCAGCGTCTCCCGCTTCTTCGCACTGCTGCACGTCACCCAGGACCGCCGGTTGCTTGAACTCCTGGCCGAGCCGTTCGGCTGGGCCGTGGTCGACGAGCGCCATGCCGACGCGATCGCTGAGGTCGAGCTGGCGGAGAAGCGCGACGAAATCGAGCGCCAGCTGCAGCTGCGTCGCATGAAGCGCCGGGGTGCGCGATGACCGAGTGGATCGACTTCAAGACCGCCGCCCGCCTGCTGGGCATGACCTCTCGCGGTGTGCAGCGTCGCGCCGAGCGTGAACGCTGGCTGACGGAGAAGCCGTTCCCGATCGATCCGAACGGCACCTGGCGTCGGCGCAAGGGGCGCGGAGGTGGCGCGGAAATCTCGATCGGCCTGCTTCCCGGAGACGTGAGGGTGAGACTGATCCAGGAGCGGCCGGCATCCAGGCGCCGCTCACCGTCGAAGGAGTTCCTGCAGATCGTGGCGGGCCGCCGCCTGGTCGAGGGTGCCACATGACCCAGTGGATCGACTTCCGAACCGTGGCCCGCGCGCTCCGCATCACGCCTAGGGGCGTTCGTCTTCGCGCAGCGCGCGAGCAGTGGCTGTCTGAACAGCCTTGGCCGCTCGACGCCGCTGGCACCTGGCGTCGCCGTGAAGGCCGCGGTGGTGGTGTCCTGATCAGCTCGGCGGTCCTCCCGCTGGAAGCGCAGCTGCAGCTCGAGCTGGGCGCATGCCCGGGGGGGCGCAATGGGCAAGGCGTGCAGTCCCTGCCGCCGGCCGGAGGTGAACCAGTCGCCTCCGGCCAGCCCGCGCGCGAGCGCAGCGAGACCTGGCGGCGGTTCGAGGCGCTGCCCCGGCACCGCCAGGAAGAGGCCGAGAAGCGCGCGGCGCTGCTGCGCGAGGTCGAGCGCCTGGCCGACGGCGGCCTGCCGCGCAACGCAGCCTTCGCGATGGTAGCGGCGCAGGCCGATGTCTCCGACCGCACCCTGCGCCTGTGGCGTGCACGTGTCGCCGACGCGGCGACCCACGACTGGGCGGCCTACCTGGTGTCGCATCACGTCGGCTCGAAGGGCCGCGACCTCGAGCTGGAGCCCGCGGCGTGGGACCTGATCCGGTCCGACTGGCTGCGCCTGGAACAGCCGACCTTCCAGTCCTGCTGGCGCCGCCTGGAAGCGGTGGCCCAAGAGAAGGGCTGGCAGCTCCCGTCGAGGAAGACGGTCGAGCGCCGCCTGCTGTCCCTGCCGCTCAGCGTGCGCACGGCGGGCCGCCAGGGAATGGAGGCGCTGAAGCGCCTCTATCCGCCGCAGAAGCGCGACCGCTCGATGTTCCATGCCCTCCAGGCGGTCAACGTCGACGGCCACAAGTGGGACGTGATGGTGAAGTGGGCGGACGGCACGGTCGGCCGCCCGATGATGGTCGCCATCCAGGACCTGTACTCGGGCAAGATGCTGGCCTGGCGCATCGATCGCAGCGAGAACGCGGAGAGCGTGCGACTGGCCTTCGGCGACCTGGTGTCGACCTACGGAGTTCCCGACCTCTGCGTGCTCGATAACGGCCGCGGCTTCGCCAGCAAGTGGATCACGGGCGGCTCGCCGACGCGCTACCGCTTCAAGGTGAAGGAGGACGATCCGGCGGGCCTGCTCACCACGCTGGGCATCGAGATCCACTGGACGAAGCCCTACTCGGGCCAGTCCAAGCCCATCGAGCGCGCTTTCCGCGACTTCTGCAGCGACATCGCCAAGGACCCGCGCTTCGCCGGCGCCTGGACCGGCAACAACCCGATGGCCAAGCCGGAGAACTACGGCTCGACGGCCGTGCCGATCGACACCTTCACCCAGGTGGTGGCCGAGGGCATCGCCGCGCACAACGCACGGCCGGGCCGGCGCAGCGACGTGGCTCAGGGCCGCTCGTTCGACGAGGTGTTCCTGGAGAGCTACCGGTCCGCGCCGATCCGGCGCGCGACCGAGGAGCAGCGCCGGCTGTGGCTGCTGGCGGCCGAGGGCCTCCGGGCCCGGCGCGACGGATCGATCGAACTGCTGGGCAACCGGTACTGGACTGAGGCGCTGGTCGACCACGCGCTGCAGAAGCTGACGGTGCGGTTCGATCCGCAGGCGCTGCAGACCGAGGTCCATGTCTATCGGCTCGACGGTTCGTACCTCTGCAGCGCCCCGGTGATCGAGGCGGCAGGCTTCACCGATGTCGAGAAGGCCCGAGAGCATGCGGCCGCGCGGGGCAAGTGGCTGAAGGCCCAGAAGGAGATGCTGTCGGCCGAGCGTGTGCTCACCGTCGATCAGCTCGCCGGCATGTTGCCGAAGGTGGAAGCGCCCGAACCGCCGGAGCCCACGGTGGTGCGGCCGGTGTTCGGCAACCTGGCGCTGGTGCCGCGCGAGGATGCCCAGGCGATCGAAGACGACGAACAAGAGCGCGTGTCCAACAACCTCGCGAACTTCCTGAGGCTGGTGCCACGCGACAACGAAAACGCCGCCGACGGGTGATGACCGTCGGCGGCGCTCGCCCGCGTGAGCGGGCTGTTCAACAGCGGAAGATGAACAGGAGAAGTCTACATGACCGAACAGTCCCCTGAA
>Ga0102832_1000835_pt1 | contig 32997 bp, 35 predicted proteins | sample EBPBio282013_DNA_FD_88942 | JGI IMG/M metagenome (GOLD analysis project Ga0102832, IMG submission 88942) | Wastewater treatment Type I Accumulibacter community from EBPR Bioreactor in Madison, WI, USA - Reactor 2_5/28/2013_ DNA (Illumina Assembly) | ecosystem: Engineered > Bioreactor > EBPR >... | reverse complement strand
GCCGTCCGCGACCACGCTGGCCGCTGGCTCGTCGTCGGCCGCGACCTCGCCGCCATCGCCCAGCAGGACGCCGTCGCGCCGCAGGTCGAGGGCATGGGGGCGTCGTCGGACCGCAACCGGCTGCCCGGCCTGGTGACGCGGGTCGAGCGCGACGGCCTCGTCGCGCGGGTGGAGATCCAGGCCGGCCCGTTCCGCGTCGTCAGCCTCATGCCGTCGGACGCCGTCGACGAGCTCGGGCTCGAGCCGGGCGTGCTCGCCGTCGCCTCCGTCGCCGCGCACGCGGTGACGGTCGAGGCCCCGCGGCGCTGAGGACGGCCGCCGGCGGACGCGCCCGGCGACCTGCGGACGCGGCACCCTGCCGCGTGGCCGACAATGGTGCGGTGACCGAACCCGCCGCTCCCGACGCCGTCGAGGCAGGAGCCGGCGCCGACGAGCCCGCCTCGTCCGCCGGCGTCCCCGACGAGCAGGCGGCGGCGCCCACTGCGCCGCCGCGCCGCGAGATCGCCGACGACTGGGACGAGGTCGAGGCGCAGAAGGCCGAGCGGGAGAAGAAGCGCCTTCGTCAGACCGTGCGCGACATGGTGCTGTCGATGGCCGTCGTGTCGGTCGTGGTGCTCTTCCTCGTCGCGCCGTGGAACTGGAACCCGCCGGACCCGGTCAAGGTCGTCGACTGGCAGCCGGTGGTGACCGGAGCGCGCGAGGCCTATGACTGGCCGGTGCTCGCTCCGGCCGGCCTGGCCGCGGGCTGGCGGGCGACCAGCGCCCGGATCGAGACCGCGGGCGACGGGCAGCCGGTCGTCGTGGTCGGGTGGCTGACGCCGGACGAGGAGTTCCTCGGGATCCAGCAGTCCCTGACGAAGATGACCGACTTCGCCCGCACCGCCAGCGTCGAGGGCGCAGCGACGGGCCAGACCGTCGAGATCGGCGGCCGCACCTGGGAGCGCTGGCAGAACGACGACGAGACCCGGCGCTCGCTGGTCGCCCGGGACGGCGACGTCACGTACGTCGTCACGGGCATGGGCGACTGGGCGTCGATCGACGCGTTCGCCGCGAAGCTGCGCGCCGGCTGATCAGTCCTCGTCGTCGCCGGGCGACCGCGCGGCATCGAGCCGTGCGCGCGCGTTGTCGAGCCACTGCTGGCAGATGCCCGCGAGCTCCTCGCCCCGCTCCCACAGCGCGAGCGACTCCTCGAGCGTGGTGCCGCCCGCCTCGAGCCGCTCGACCACCTGCTGGAGCTCGGCGCGCGCCTGCTCGTACGACGGGATCGCGGCCGGCTCGGTCGCGGCTGACTCGGACATGGCGGCCAGCCTAGGGCCGCCGTGCGACGACGGCCGTCAGGCCTCGCGCCTGGCCTGCAGCTCGCCCTCGGCCACGCGGACGCGCAGCAGCGCGCCGGGCGCGACGGCGTCGGCCACGCGCACCACGGCGCCGGACTCGTCCTGCACGACCGCGTAGCCGCGCTCGAGCGTCGACAGCGGCGACAACGCACGGACCCGTGCTCTCACGTGCCCGACGTCGTCGGCCGCGCGGTCGAGGCGGTGGCCGAGCACCCGCCGGCTGCGGTCGAGCAGGGCGGCGACGTCGCTCTCACGGCGCTCGACGACGACGTGCGGGTGCGCGATGACCGAGCGCGTGCGGACGGCGTCGAGCCAGGTCTGGCCCGACGAGACCTGCTGCTGCACGCTGCGCCGGATCCGGTCGCGCGCCTGGGCGACGCCGCGCAGCTCCTCGGCCATGTCGGGCACGACCCGCTTGCCGGCATCGGTGGGCGTGGAAGCCCTCCAGTCGGCGACGAGGTCGAGGAGCGGGGAGTCCTTCTCGTGACCGATCGCCGAGACGACCGGCGTCCGGCAGGCGGCGACGGCGCGCACGAGGCCCTCGTCGGAGAAGGGCAGGAGGTCCTCCACCGACCCGCCGCCGCGCGTCACGACGATCACGTCGACCTCGGGCAGGGCGTCGAGCTCCTGGACCGCGGCGGTCACCTCGCTCACGGCGCGCACCCCTTGGACGGCGACCTCGCGGATCTCGAAGGCGACGGAGGGCCAGCGGCGGCGGGCGTTCTCGACGACGTCGCGCTCGGCGTCGCTGCTGCGCCCGCAGACGAGGCCGACCCGGCGCGGCAGGAACGGCAGCCGGCGCTTGCGCTGAGGGTCGAACAGCCCCTCGCTGGCGAGCAGCTGCTTGCGCATCTCGAGCTGGGCGAGCAGCTCCCCCAGCCCCACGGGCCTGATCTCGGTGGCGCGGAACGACAGGCTGCCGCGGGCCGGCCAGTACTCGGCCTTCGCGTGGACGACGACGCGCGCACCCTCCGACAGCGGCGGCACGCAGGCCTCGAGCACCCGGGCGGGGCAGGACACCGAGACCGACATGTCGGCCTGGGTGTCGCGCAGGGTGAGGTACGCCGTGCTGGCCCGTCGGCTCAGCTGCGCCACCTGGCCCTCGATCCACACGGCGCCGAGCCGCGCGACGTAGCCCTCGAGCTTGAGGGCGATCGTGCGCACCGGTGCCGGGTTCTCCGGGGAGGTGTCGAGGGCCACACGGGCACCCTAGGCGCTGCGGCCGACCGTCCGGCCGCCGGTCGCGCGGAGGCCGGGTCAGCGTCCCGCACCTACGATGGAGCGGTGACCGACTCCCCGAGCACCCCGCCCGCGTCCGCCAAGAAGGTCCTGGTGGCCGCTCCTCGCGGCTACTGCGCCGGCGTCGACCGTGCCGTCCTCACGGTCGAGAAGGCCCTCGACCTCTACGGCGCGCCGGTCTACGTGCGCAAGGAGATCGTCCACAACAAGCACGTCGTGCAGACGCTGCAGGAGCGCGGCGCGGTCTTCGTCGAGGAGACCGACGAGGTGCCCGAGGGGGCGATCGTGGTCTTCAGCGCCCACGGTGTCGCGCCGTCGGTGCACGAGGAGGCCGCCGCCCGCAACCTGCGCACCATCGACGCCACCTGCCCGCTGGTCACCAAGGTGCACCAGGAGGCCCGGCGGTTCGCCGACGAGGGCTACCGCATCGTGCTCATCGGCCACGAGGGCCATGAGGAGGTCGTGGGCACCACGGGCGAGGCGCCGGAGGCCATCACGCTGGTCGACGGCCCGTCGCATGCCGACGAGGTCGAGTTCGGCGACTCCGACAAGGTCGTGTGGCTCTCGCAGACGACGCTGTCGGTCGACGAGACCATCGAGACGGTCGACCGCCTGCGCGCCAGGCTCCCGCAGCTGATCGACCCGCCGAGCGACGACATCTGCTACGCCACGCAGAACCGCCAGTCGGCGGTGAAGGTCATCGCCCCGCGCTGCGACGTGCTCCTCGTCGTCGGCAGCGGCAACTCGTCGAACTCCGTGCGGCTGGTCGAGGTGGGTCTCGAGGCGGGCGCGAAGGCGGCCTACCGGGTCGACTTCGCCGCCGAGCTGCAGGACTCCTGGGTCGACGGCGCGACGACGGTCGGCGTGACCTCCGGCGCATCGGTGCCCGAGATCCTCGTGCGCGGGGTGCTCGACTGGCTGGCCGAGCGCGGCTACGCCGACGTCGAGGAAGTGCACGCGGCCGAGGAGCACCTGATGTTCGCGCTGCCGCCGGAGCTGCGCCGCGACCTCAAGACCGCCGGCAAGTCCTGACCTCGCCTCGCGCCGGACGCCGAGGCGTCAGGCGTGGCCGGCCGTGCGACGCCGCCGCACCAGCACGATCACCAGGCAGATCGCCGTCGTGCCGATGATCCACGGCGCGCCCTGCGCCAGGGTCTTGAGCAGCATGTAGCCCTCGCGCACCACCAGGGATCCGGCGCTGTCGAGGGTGAGCTGGCCGGCGGTGAGCGCCGCGGCCAGGAAGCCGAGCGGCGGCATGACCACCGCGGCCCAGATGTCGGCACGGCGCACCAGCAGCGCGCAGTAGACCGATGTGACAAGCAGCGCGATGCCGGTGAGGATGCCGAGGCTGTTGTTGATCACCGCGTCGGCGAACGCCACCAGCACGGTGCCCAGCACCACGACGACCGCGACCCCGCTCCAGGTCAGGCCGCTGCCGCCCTGCTTGCGCGGAGCCTTCTCCTTCGGCGCGGCCTTGGCCTCGGCCTTGCGCTGCGCCTCCTTGGCCGCGAGGTACTCGGGGTCGATCGCCGGGATCGCGTCGAGGGTCGACGGGCCCTCGGCTCCGGCCGAGCGGAACAGCCGGCCGGTCTGCACCGGGGGAGCCGGCTTGCTCGACACGGCAGCCGCGGCTGCAGCGGCCGCGACTGCGGGAGCGGCATCGAGCGAGGAGCTCGCCGGGAGCGAGTCGGGCTCGAAGAGAGCGGGCTCGTCGTCGAGGCCGGCACCTGCCAGCGGGGCTACGAACTCGGGACCGTCGGCATCCGACTCCTCGGGGCCGGTCTCAGCCGCCACAGCCGGGATCGCGTCGACGGTGGTGCGGTCGGTGGCGGCGGGCTCGACGTGCTCGTCGGATGCGGCCGCGGTCGCCGACCCGGCGGGGGCGACGGAGCCGGCGGAGCTGGCAGAGCCGGCAGAGCCGGCAGCGCCGACAGAGTCGCCGAGGTCGCCAGGGGAGTCGGGCTCGTCGAAGAGGTCGCCGAAGGACGGGGCCTCCCCGCGCTTGCCCAGCTCGTCGCTCACGGTGTCCAACCGTACGGGACTCATCCGGCTGCTCCGACGCCACCGTGCCCGTGCGTCGTCCGCGCGTCGCCGGTGCCCAGCGCCGGGACGGCGGGGTCGGCTACGTCGTCGTCGGCCCCCAGCTGACCCACGTGGTCCTCGGCCCAGGCGAGCAGCTCGGGCGCGGTGACTGCGCGCGGCTGGTCGGCCACCAGGCGCGGCTGCGGCAGGGCTCCGTCGGCCGTGGCGACGGCGTCGTCGACCTCGGCCGCGGCGATCCGGCGTGCGGAGACCAGGACGCGGGTCTCGAGCGACCCCACCGCCTCGTTGTAGGCGCGCACCGCGGTGCTGAGCGCGGCGCCGAGCCGGTCGACGTGGCCGCCCATCGTGGCGAGGCGGCCGACCAGCTCGCGGGCCTGCGCGTGCAGCTCGCGGGCGTTGCGCGCCGCGGCCTCCTGCCGCCAGGTGTGGGCGACCGTGCGCAGCAGCGCGAGCAGCGTCGACGGCGTCGCGACGACGACGTCGCGCTCGAAGGCCCGCTCGAGCAGATCGGGCCGGTGGTCGAGCGCGGTCGTCAGCAGCTGCTCGGAGGGCAGGAACAGCACGACGAGCTCGGGGGAGTCGTAGCGGCGCCAGTACTGCTTCGACGACAGCGCGTCGACGTGCTTGGCCAGATCGGCGGCGTGGCGGGAGAGCAGCCGCTCGCGCTCGTCCTCGTCGTCGCAGTCGACGGCGTCGAGGTAGGCCGACATCGGCACCTTGGAGTCGACCACGACGCTGCGGCCGTCGGCGAGGTCGACGACCATGTCGGCGCGAAGCAGGGTTCCGTCGTCGTCGCGGGTGGAGTGCTGCTCGACGAAGTGCACGTGCGGCAGCAGCCCGGCCGACTCGACGAGCTTGCGCAGGGCCAGCTCGCCCCACCGGCCGCGGACGTCGGAGCGGCGCAGCGCGCTCGCGAGGCGGCCGGTCTCGCGACCGAGCGTCTCGGTGCCGCGGGCCGCAGCGGCGAGCTGGTGGCGCAGCTCGGCGTGCGACTCGATGCGGGCGCGCTCAGCCTCAGCCAGGCTCTGGGCGACCTGCGCCAGCGAGCGGTTGACGGGCTCGACCATCGCGGCGACGGCGGCCCGCTCGGACTGCAGCGTCGCGGCGCGGGCGGCCTCGAGCGCAGCGGTGCGGGAGGTGGCGGCGTCGTCGCGGGAGCGGACGACGGCGAGCGTGACGGCGGCGCCCAGCACGAGGCCGAGGACGAGACCGCCGAGCAGGGGAAGCAGCTCGGTCATGTCTGCGAGGGTGGCGGACCCCTCCGACAGCCGGGTTGACCTTGACGCAGCGTCAACCTCTACCGTCGTCGGCATGGCAGGGGAGACAGCGGAGGCAGCGCAGGCAACTCAGGTCTGGTCGATCGTCGAGGTGAGCCGGCACGCCGGGGTCTCGTCGCGGACGCTGCGCCACTACGACGACCTCGGCCTGCTGCGGCCGGCCTACGTCGGCGCGAACGGCTACCGCTACTACGGCCGCGAGCAGCTGCACCGCCTCCAGGAGGTGCTGGTGCTGCGCGAGCTGGGGCTCCCGCTCGACGCCGTCGGCCGCGTGCTCGACGGCACGGTCGACCGCGCGGCCGTCCTGCGGGAGCACCAGGCGGCGCTGCTCGCCGAGCGCGACCGGCTCGACCGGCTGGCCGCCACCGTGGCCCGCACCATCCGCGAGATCGAGGACGAGGAAGGAGGTGAACCCATGGGACCCGAGGAGCTCTTCGACGGCTTCGACGCCGAGAAGCAGAAGGAGTACGAGCGCGAGCTCGTCGAGCGGTACGGCCCGCAGGTGCAGGAGCGCATCGACGAGTCGTGGCGGCGCATCGGCACGTTCACGAAGGCCGACGTCGCCGCGGTGAACGACGAGTACGCCGAGATCGGACGGCGGCTCATCCCGCTCATCGACGCCGGCGTGGCGCCCGACGACCCGCAGGTGCTCGACGTTATGGCCGCGCACTACGCGATCGTCGCGCGCTTCTGGACGCCGGACGCCGAGTCCTACGCCGGGCTGGGCGACCTGTACGCCGACAGCCCGGACTTCCGGAAGCGCTACGACGCCGAGCACCCGCGCATGGCCGAGTACCTGCGCGACGCGATGGCGGCGTACGCGCTCGAGCGGCTGTAGACGGCGTCCGGGGGCTGCAGACCCCGGACGCCGTCACGGCAGCGCGTCCAGTGCGTCCAGTACCGCGAGCGTCTCCTCCGCCCACGCGAGCTGGGCGCGGGCGGTGTGCTCGCCGGCCGACAGCGTGATGAGCCGGTACGCCGCGCCGGCGTCGCCGGCGTCGACCTCGGCCTGCACCTCGACACGGATCCGTCCGAGGTGGGCGAGCGACTTCGCCGCGCGGTCGCGCGACCCCTGGACGATGCCCCGGCACTCGGCCGGCCCGAGCAGGCCGCCGAAGAACAGCCGCAGCAGCGTGCCGTTGCGCGGAGGGGCCGACGGGATCGGTTCCTGCAGCAGCGCTCGGAGCCGGCGGCGCCCCTTCGCGGTGAGCCGGTAGGTGCTGCCCGACGTCCGCCCCTCGCCGCTGGGCGCGACCAGGCCCTCGGCCTCCAGGCGCCCGAGCGTCGGGTAGATCTGGCCGAAGCTCTCGCTCCAGAAGTGGCCCAGCGTCTGCGCGATGGCCTGGCGCACGGCGTAGCCCGACATCGGCTCGACCGACAGAGCCCCCAGCACCGCGATCTCGGTCTGCGACTGCCTCGACATAGGGCGAACATATCTGCTAGATAGGTCGCATGACGACTGCGGCACGCGGCTGGACCGGTCCCTGGAGCATGGCCTTCGCGGCCTGGTCGTGCGGCCTCGCCGCCTTCCAGCTCGCCCTCGCCCTCGGCGCGCCGTGGGGCGCTGCGGCCTGGGGCGGGCAGAGCCCCGGCGTCCTGCCGGCCGGCCTGCGCGCGGCCAGCGCGGTCTCCGCCGTCGTCTGGCTCGGCGTCGCGGCCGTCGCCGCGGGAGCCGTGCTGGGGCCTGCCGGGCGGCGGCGCACGCTGCTGGCCGCCGCGGTCTACGCGAGCCTCGGCGTCGCCCTCAACGCGGCGTCGCCCTCGACCGTCGAGCGGGCCGTCTGGGTGCCGCTCACGGCGCTCGGCGCCGGCCTGGCCTGGATGGGCTGGCGGGAGGCGCGGGCCGCGCGGGAATGAACGCCGGGCCTTCTCAGTTGCATCGGTGACACTCGCGATATATCGTTAGTGCATCGACACAGACCTGAGGAGAACCCCCATGAAGTTCCGCAGCCCGCGCCACCCGGCGCAGATGCAGTTCCACCACCCCGGCCACGGCCACCACGACGGCGCCGAGGGCTTCCCCGGCGGCGCCGGCTTCCCGTTCCCGGGCCCGGGCTTCGGCCCCGGCTTCGGCCCGCGCGGCCCCCGAGGCGGAGGCCGCCGCGGCCCCGGCCGCGGGCGCGCCCCCCGCGGCGACGTCCGCGCTGCCGTCCTCGTGCTCCTCGCCGAGGAGCCCATGCACGGCTACCAGCTCATGCAGGCCATCGCCGACCGCAGCGGCGGCCGGTGGACGCCGAGCCCCGGCGCCATCTACCCCGCGATCGCGCAGCTCGAGGACGAGGGACTCGTCGTCGTCACCGCCGAGTCCGGCCGCAAGGTCGCCTCGCTCACCGACGCCGGCCGCGAGGCCGTCGCCGCGGCGGAGACGACCGACCCCTTCGGCTCCTTCGACGCCGAGCCCACGGGCCCGGACCTGCGCAGCCTCGTCGAGGGCATCGCCGGCGCTACCCGCCAGGTGGCCCGCACCGGCAGCTCCGCGCAGATCGAGGCCGCGGCCGCGATCCTGGCCGAGACCCGGCGCTCGCTCTACCTGCTGCTCGCCGACGGCCCCGAGGCCTCTCCGGCACCTGCGGGCACCGATGGCTGACGCGCTCACCGCATCGGCGTCGGTGGCCACCGACGCACCGGCGCGCTACGCCAAGCAGCTCGCCTCCCACCTCGGCCGCCGCGCGTCGGTGGTCGAGGAGAAGGCGGGCACCCGGATCGTGCTCCCGGTCGGCAGCTGCCTGCTGACGCCGGCCGAGGGATCCCTCGAGCTGCGCGCCGACGCCGCCGACGAGGAGGGCCTTGCCGTCGTCACCGACGTCGTCGGCCGCCACCTCGAGCGGTTCGGCCAGCGCAACGAGCTCACCGTCACCTGGACCCGCCCCTGACGGACCTGAGGTCCGCGTGTAACGCCAGCATGTGCGGCAAAGTCAGCCGACTTTGCCGCACATGCTGGTGTTACGTGCGTCCGGGGCCGGGCTGTGTGGTCGGGCGGGGCTCCGCGGGCACCTAGACTTGCCGCCCGTGGCTCTCACCATCGGAATCGTCGGGCTCCCCAACGTCGGAAAGTCGACGCTGTTCAACGCCCTGACCAAGAACGACGTGCTCGCGGCGAACTACCCGTTCGCGACGATCGAGCCCAACGTCGGCGTCGTCGGCGTCCCCGACCCGCGCCTGGCGGTGCTCGCGGGCATCTTCGGCTCGGAGCGGATCCTCCCGGCCACGGTGTCGTTCGTCGACATCGCGGGCATCGTCAAGGGTGCCAGCGAGGGCGCGGGCCTGGGCAACAAGTTCCTCGCCAACATCCGTGAGAGCGACGCCATCTGCCAGGTGATCCGCGTGTTCTCCGACCCCGACGTCGTCCACGTCGAGGGCCGAGTCGACCCGCGCGACGACATCGAGATCATCAACACCGAGCTGATCCTCGCCGACCTGCAGACGGTCGAGAAGGCGCTGCCGCGCCTGGAGAAGGAGGCGCGGCTCAACAAGGAGCGCGCCGGCATCCTCGAGGAGACCAAGCGCGCGTACGAGGCGCTGCAGCGCGGCACCACCATCTTCGCCGCCGGCCTCGACCGGGAGGTGCTGCGCGAGCTGTTCCTGCTCACCGCCAAGCCCTTCCTGTACGTCTTCAACGTCGACGCCGACGAGCTGGCCAACGACGCGCTCAAGGACGAGCTGCGCGCGCTCGTCGCCCCCGCCGAGGCGGTGTTCCTCGACGCGAAGACCGAGGCCGACCTCATCGAGCTCGACGACGACGAGGCGCTGGAGCTGCTGCAGTCGATCGGTCTCGAGGAGTCGGGCCTCACGACGCTCGCCCGCGTCGCCTTCGACACCCTCGGCCTGCAGACCTATCTGACCGCGGGGCCCAAGGAGTCGCGCGCCTGGACGATCCGCAAGGGCGACACCGCCCCGCAGGCCGCCGGCGTGATCCACACGGACTTCCAGAAGGGCTTCATCAAGGCGGAGGTCATCTCCTTCGCTGACCTCGTCGAGTGCGGCTCGGTCGCCGAGGCCCGTGCCAAGGGCAAGGCGCGCATGGAGGGCAAGGACTACGTCATGCAGGACGGCGACGTCGTGGAGTTCCGCTTCAACGTGTGACTCGGTAGCCTCCTCGAGTCTGCGCTTCCAGGCGGCTTCCGCCTGAATCATCGCGGAGGGGCCTGGTCCGCCAGGGCATGTCCGGATGGGGTGCTGCGCGTCAGCGCGCCGACTCCACGAGAAGGGACATGACCGATGTCGACCAAGGACGACCAGAACCTCCAGCAGGTCCTCGCTGCGATCGCCGCAAAGGACGAGCCGCTCCGCACGATCATGCAGCGCGTTCACGACGTCATCGTGGCGACGGCGCCGGATCTCAAGGCGCGCCTCTGGTACGGCATGCCGGGCTACGCCGCAGCCGCCAGCAGCCCCGTGCTGGTGTTCTTCCGCAGCGACGAGCGGCTCAGCCTCGGCCTCAGCGAGAAGGTCCCGTTCCGGCCCGAGGGCGGCGACGGCGGTCGGCTGATGCCGGCGGCGTGGTACTTCGACGACGTCGACGCCGCCACGGAGCGCCGCATCGCCGAGATCGTCCGCAGCGCCCTCGACTAGGCCAGCGTCGCGCCGGCAGTGCCGCCTCGGAGTCAGCCGACGCTGCGGTACTTGCGGTGCATGGTCTGACGCGTGACGCCGAGCAGCGTGCCGATCTCGGCCCACGACAGGCCCTGGTGCCGAGCCCGTCTGACGGCCACCTCCTCGCGGCGGGCGAGCTCGGTCTTGGCCTCGGCGATCGCGGCCAGTTCGCGCACCACGCCGCCGTCGTCGCCCGTCGTCGTCCTCATGACTGTCAGCATATGCTGACATCGCAGCCGCACGGTACCCCTGTACTGCGATCGGTCGGTGTCAGTGCTCGTTCGCGACAGCGAGGGTGTGGGCGATCTGCCACTGGCGGGTGAGGAAGGCGCGCTCGTCGAGCTTCTTGCGGCGCATCCACGACGTCAGCTCGGTGTTGCACTTGCTGGCGTTGCACGAACGGCAGGCAGGCACGACGTTGCCGACGGTGTAGCGGCCGCCGCGCGAGATCGGCAGCATGCAGTCCTTCTGAAGCCCCGTCGTCTCGGCCGATCCGCAGTAGGCGCAGCCGCCCCAGGCCTCCACCAGCGCGGCCCACTGCGCGTCGGTGAGGTCGTGCTCCTGGGCCGCCATCCGCCGCTTGCGTCGCCGCGCGTACACGGCGGTGCGCGAGCGTGAGGCCATGCCAGGACGGTACGGCTGCGCGCGATGCCGGTCGGGGAGGCGCGGCGTAAGCGCGAGGTGTTGCGGCGGCGAGCGGGTCCACCGGTCCCGTCTGCTGTCAAACCCAGTGAGTCTCGCCCTTACCGGCCGGTCGGCCGCAACGCCGCCCATCTCCCCGCGATCCCCGCGACCAAACGTCCAGGGGCGGGCGTCTTCCGGTCTGCCTACGATCGAGGTGTGCCGACGATCCGCCTCTCCACGATCGTCCCGGCGCCCCCGGAGCGATGCTTCGCCGAGAGCCTGTCGGTCGACGCCCACGTGGCGTCGATGAGCGGCTCTCGCGAGCGCGTCGTCGCGGGCGTGGCCTCGGGGTCGATGGCGCTGGGCGACACGGTCACCTGGCGGGCGGTGCACTTCGGCATCCCGTTCCGGATGACGTCGCGCATCACGGCGTACGACCCGCCGGGCAGGTTCGTCGACGAGCAGGTCTCGGGACCCTTCCACCACTGGCGCCACGAGCACCTGTTCGGGCCGGTCGAGGGTGGGACGCGCATGGACGACGTCATCGACTACGCGTCGCCGCTGGGCCCGCTGGGGCGTGCGGTCGATGCGCTCGTTCTCGAGCGGTACCTGACGCGACTGATCCGCACGCGCAACGCCTGGCTGGCCCGGGAGCTGTCGCATTAGCCGGCCGCGCGCGGAGGCAGCGCGCCTAGGATCGGGGCAGGACGTCGACGAAGGGGTTGAGGGGCGATGGGCAAGGGCATCAAGGCGCTGGTCGGGGTCGCGGTCGTGGCGGGCATCGCGGTGGGCGGCTACTACGTCGTCCGGCTCGTGCTCGACAAGAAGTCCGTCGTCGACGAGGCGGTGGCCTCGGTGCAGAGCCAGCTCGACGAGCTCGACCCCGTGAGCCGCGCCGCAGCTGTGGCGAAGCTGACCGCCGACGAGGCGAAGAGCCTGCGCCCGACCAAGGCGTAGCCCGGCAGCCGGAGGCCCGATGGAGCGCTACGAGTCGCCCGTCGACCGCGCCATCCGCGAGGCCGCGGAGCGCGGCGAGTTCGACGACCTGCCCGGTGCCGGCAAGCCGCTGCAGCTTCGTCGCAGCGGCGACCCGGACTGGTGGCTCAAGGATCTCGTCGAGCGCGAGGGCATCTCCGTCGGCGGCGCCGTCTCGCTGCGGCGCGAGGCCGACTCGTTCCCCGAGTCGCTCGCCGACCTGCCCACCGAGCAGGCGGTGCGCGCTGTGCTCGAGGACTTCAACCAGAGGGTCAAGGACGACTGGCGCAGGCCCGGCGTCGGCAAGGGCAGCCCGGTGGTGGCCCGGCTCGTCGACGTCGACGACGTGGTGCAGCAGTGGCACCGCATGCGTCGCGAGGGCCGCTCGCCCAGCTGACGCGGCGTCACCGGATCGCGTGCGCGGCGAGCGTGGCGGGTCGGCACATGATGCCGACGTGGCGCGCGTCCCTGTGCCACGGTGTGCCCCGTGGATTTCGTGCGCTCGTCGCTCATCGATCCGATCAGCACCATCCTCTGGAACTACGTGCTGGTCTACGTGCTCATCGGCGCCGGAATCTGGTTCACCGTGCGCACCAGGTTCGTCCAGGTGCGGCTGTTCCCGGAGATGGTCCGCACGATCATGGGATCGCGCGACGGTGCCGAGGGCGGCATCTCGTCGTTCCAGGCGTTCGCCGTCGGGCTGGCCTCGCGCGTGGGCACCGGCAACATCGCCGGTGTCGCGATCGCGCTGACGCTCGGCGGCCCCGGCGCGGTGTTCTGGATGTGGGTCGTCGCCGCGGTCGGCATGGCCACCGGCTTCGTCGAGGCGACGCTCGCCCAGCTCTACAAGGTGCGCTGGCCCGACGGCTCGTTCCGCGGCGGTCCGGCGTACTACATCCAGAACGGCCTCGGCTCGCGGCGGTGGGGCGCGGTCTTCGCCGTGCTGCTGGTCTTCACCTTCGGCGTCGCGTTCAACATGGTGCAGAGCAACACCATCGCCGACGTGCTCTCCAGCGCCCACACCGTCGACCAGCGCTGGAGCGCGCTGCTGCTGGCGGCGCTCACCGCGCCCGTGGTCTTCGGCGGCGTGCGGCGCATCGCGAAGGTGGCCGAGCTCGTCCTCCCGCTGTTCGCCTTGCTCTACGTGCTGCTCGCGCTCGTCATCGTGCTCACCAACATCACTGCGCTGCCGACGGTCTTCTCCGACATCATCAAGGGCGCCTTCGGTCTCGACCCTGCGCTGGCCGGAGTCGCGGGCGGCATCACCGCCGCCATGCTCAACGGCGCCAAGCGCGGCCTCTTCTCCAACGAGGCCGGCATGGGGTCGGCGCCCAACGCGGCGGCTACCGCGACGGTGTCGCACCCGGTGAAGCAGGGCCTCATCCAGTCGCTCGGCGTCTTCGTCGACACGATGATCATCTGCTCGGCGACAGCGTTCATCATCCTGGTGGCCGGCCCGGACGTGTACTCGCCCGGCGAGACCAGCGACTCCGCCGGCGCGAGCCTCACGCAGACGGCGGTCGCCGCCTCGCTGGGCGACTGGACCACCTGGCTGATGACCGTGCTGATCTTCGTGTTCGCTTTCTCCTCGGTTCTGGGCAACTACTCCTACGCCGAGGTGAACCTCGACTTCCTCGGCGCGAGGGAGCGCGGCCTCACGGTCTTCCGCGTCGTCGTCATCATCGCCGTCGCGTCCGGCGCGCTCGTCGCGCTGGAGTCCGTGTGGGCCCTGGCCGACGTCGCGATGGGGCTCATGGCGCTGGTCAACCTCACCGCGATCCTGCTCCTGGGCCGATGGGCGTTCGGCGCCCTGGCCGACTGGCAGCGCCTGCGCGGCGCGGGGGAGCCGCAGGTGTTCGTGTCGACGGGCAACGCGGCGATGCCCGGGGAGCTGCCGGGCGACGTCTGGTAGCGGCACTGCCCGGCATGGGACGGCTCAGGCGGTCGCGCCGTCCTCCTCCCGCAGCGACGGCACGGCGGCCTGCCGCGGCTTGGCGCCGTGCTTGTCGGCGTAGAACGCGCGGACGACGTCCATGTCGGCGCGGACGTCGCCGCTCGGGCGGAAGGCCGGGCCGAGCCCGCCCGTGCGCGTGGGCTTGTCGAGGTAGCCGAGGACGATCGGGACGTCGGCCTCCTGCGCGATGCGGTAGAAGCCGGACTTCCAGTGCCCCGTGCCGCCGAGCGTGCCCTCGGGAGCGATGACGAGGGCGAACGGCGTGCCCGTCCTCGCCCGTGCCGTGAGGTCGGCCACGAGCGTGCCTGGGTCCTTGCGGTCGACCGGGATGCCGCCGAGGCCTCGCAGCAGGCCGCCGAACGGCGCCCTGAAGATCTCCTTCTTCGCGAGGAAGCCGGGCGCGATCCCGTGCGACCACGCGATGCCGAGCATGAGCGGGAGGTCCAGCCACCACGACGTGTGCGGGTACGCGACGAAGACGCACACGGGGTCGGCCGGCGGCGGCTCGCCGGCCAGCCGGTAGCGCAGTGTGCCGAAGAGCAGCCGTCCCACCGTCCTGCGCATTCCGCACCGGTCCCTCGTCGCACGGACGTCCTGTCCCGAACGTAGGGGGAACGGATCGCCGCGCGCAGCGGTTCCCGCACTGCCGCCCGCGCATGACTGAGGGGCGCGCGGGTGCCCAGTTCCCGCGCGCCCCCCATGCCGGTGGCGCGCCCGTCGTCGCCGGCGCGACGTCGGGACGTCGTGCGCGCAGCGGCGCGGCGCTGCTGCGGGCGCTGGTGCGCCAGCAGCCGATCAGGTCAGACGGCCTGCTTGGTGCGGGCCTCCGAGAGCAGCCGTGCGACCCACTCGAGCAGGTTGACGTGGTCGAACGGCTTGTTGAGGTAGAGGCTGGCGCCGGTGGTCCAGCCCGCCCACGTCGTGTCGTCGTCGCCGGCGGCGGTGAGCAGGACGACGGGGAGGTCGTGCAGGGCGACGTCGGAGCGCACCTGGGCAAGAACGTCGATGCCGCTCATGCCGGGCATCATGATGTCGAGCAGGACGAGGTCCGGGCGCTGCTGCCCCATGAGGGCCAGCGCCTCCGGGCCGTCCTCGGCCTCGACCACCTCGTAGCCCTCGATCTCGAGCACGTCGCGCAGGAGCATGCGCACGGTGAGCTCGTCGTCCACGATGAGGATCCTGGGCATGATCGTCACTTCCTTCAGGCGGTCCGCGCGAACGCGGCGTGGGGGGCGGGGGGCGTGCTGGTCTGCGCTGCCGCCTCGGTGCGCGGCAGGCGGAGGGTGAAGGTCGAGCCCTGTCCGGGCTGCGAGCGGACGGTGAGCGATCCGCCCATGGCCGATGCGAGCTCGCGGGCGATGTAGAGGCCGAGGCCGCTGCCGCTGGTCCGCATGGTCATCGAGTCCTCGACGCGGTAGAAGCGCTCGAACACGCGCTCGCGGTCGGCCTCCGACAGCCCGCAGCCCTGGTCGGCGACCTCGATGGCGACATGGGTGTCGCCGAGCTCGGGCGGGACGACGCGGAGCAGGATCGGCGACTCGCCGGGCGCGTACTTGCCGGCGTTCGAGAGCAGGTTGCTGAGGATCTGCACGCTGCGCGTGGAGTCGCACCACACCGCCAGCGGGCCGTCGGGCTGCTCCACGACCAGACGCGGCGCGAGCGACGGGAAGGACTCGACCGCGGTCGTCACCATCGTGCGCACGTCGTGCTGCTGCGGCGAGGTGGTGAGCCGCGAACCCAGCGTGCCGGAGGCGCGCGACGCCATGAGGAGGTCCTCGACCAGGCGTCCGAGGTGGTCGGCGCGGTCGGCGATGAGCTCGTAGGCGGCCCGACGGCGCTCGGGCGTCATCGCGTCGCCGCGCGCGAGCAGCAGCTGGGCGTAGCCCTTGATCGGCGTGATCGGAGTGCGCAGCTCGTGGGAGATGGTGGCTACGAAGTCGCTCTTGAGACGGTCGGCGCGGGCCTGCGCGGTGACGTCGTGGACGGTGAGGATCGCCACCGGCTCGCCGCCGGAGTTGGCGCGGACGACGGCGACCGACACGTCGCGGGTGTCGCCGTCGGCACGCACGATCGTGACCTCGCGCGCCAGCGACTCGGAGGGGCCGCGCCCGACGACGGGCTCGCCCGGGTCGGCGCACGCGACGATCGCGGCGACGGCCTGCGGCACGTCGGCCAGGTCGGGCAGCGCGGCGATGCTCGCGTCGACGCCGGTGATGCGCGCCATCGCGGGGCTCCAGAGGCGCACCCGGCCGCCGGCCGCGACGACCACGATGCCGTCGGAGGCGTTCTCCACGACGGCCTTGAGCTTGCTCGACTCCTCGACGAGCGCGGCGTGCCGCTCCGCGCTGCGGATGGCGCTCGACAGAGACGCGGCGACCGTGGTGATGACGGCCTCGTCGCTCGGGCGCGGTGCCCAGGCGCGCTTCGCGCCCAGCACGTCGCCGAGCAGCAGGACGCCGCGGCGGCCGTCGCCGAGCTCGAGGCCGACCGACACGCCGCAGCCCCAGCCCTCGGGCAGCCGGGTCACCGGCACCGGGACGACGCCCTCGGATGCGGGGAACGTGGTGATGAGGTCGCCGTCGCTGGGGAGCAGGATCTGCACCCGGCCGGCCCCGAACGCGGCGCGGACCGACTCCGCGGCGTCGACGAGGAGCTCGGCGAGCGGGCGCTCGTCGGTGAGGACACCGGACAGCGTGACGAGGTGGCGGTTGCGCTCGCGCTCCTCGGCGCGCGACGAGGACGACCGGTAGGCGTACCAGAGGGACATCGCCGGCATGACGGTGAAGGGCAGCAGCCACGGCGACACGGGCGCCACCGCGACGGCGACGGCGCCGACGCCGATGCTGCCGGCGGTCATGAGGACCGACAGGCCCCACACGTCGCGGACGAGCGCGGAGGGCCGCACGCCGTCGGCGGCGTAGAGCACCGCCGACAGCAGCAGGGTGTTGATGATGGTGAACAGCGACATCGCGACGACGAGTGCGGCGATGCCGCGGAACCCGAACGGCGACTCGCCGGCGACGAGGGCCACGTACACGACGACCGACGTGGCGGTAGCGACGGCGTAGGACCCGAGGTTGAACGCCGCCTTGACCGGCGGGATGCGCAGAGCGAGCTGCACGAGGAGCAGGCCGACGAGGGGCGCCACGACCGCCCACTCCGGGTCGAGCACGAGGATGCCCGCGACCGTGACGATCTCGAAGAACGTCAGGTCCTCCTTGTCGCCGCCGTGCATGAGGGGGACCGAGACCAGCTCGGACACGGCGGCGGCGAGGACGAACGCGGCCAGCACTGCCGGCGACTCGAACAGGTAGGCCCCGCTCGGCTCGGCCAGGTGCGGCAGGAGCAGCGCGGCGCCGAGGAGGGCGAGCAGGCCCAGTCCGAGCACGACGACCACGACCGCGCGCACGCTGACGCGGCGGTCGTGGAGCGTCGTCCCGGACATCTGGGCTGTGTCCTTCGTCGAGTGGGGGGCGGGGGGGGGGTGTGCGGATCAGGCGACGAAGTCACCGGACCAGCGGTGGGCGTCCCAGGCGTCGACCGACCAGCGGTGGGCGTCCCAGTCCGAGACCGACCAGCGGTGCGCGGACCAGCGGTGGGCGGCCCAGGCGAAGGCGCTCCAGCGGTGCGCCGACCAGCGGTGCGCCGACCAGATCTGCTCGTCCCAGGCGTCCGAGGCCCACGTGTCCGCCGACCAGCGGTGCGCGACCCACGCGAACGCCAGCCAGTCGTCCTGGCTCCAGCGGTGCGCGTCCCACGCGACGTCGGACCAGCGGTGCGCGTCGAAGACCTCGACCGACCAGCGGTGCGCCGACCAGTCGCTGTCGGACCAGCGGTGGGCGACCCACTCGGCGAACGACCAGCGGTGAGCGGCCCAGTCCGTGCCGGACCAGCGGTGGGCGACCCACGCGTCGTCGGCCCAGTCGCGGTTGGACCACGATTGCAGCGACCAGCGGTGCGCGAGCGCCTCGATGGCGGCGAACTCCTCGTCGGAAGTGCCGGCGTTCTGCGAGACCAGGGAGAGCGCGAAGGCCGTGGCGGCCCAGCGGCGGGTCTGCTCGGACAGCTGCGCCCAGGCGGCCGCGACGGCGTCGAGGTCGCCTGCTGCCCACGCCTGCGCGAACTGCGCCCAGACCTCGGCGTCCGCCGGGTCGGGGCCGTAGGCGTCGTCGGCGAGGGCTGCGATGCGCTTGCTGGCCTTGACGATCTTGGCCTTCGGCGCGGCCGCGGAGGCGGCGGCGAGGTCGAGCGCTCCGCGCCCGGCACCGTCGACCCGCTGGAGGTCGCGCGAGGTATAGGTCGTGGTGGTGAGCAGCTTCTTCACGGTGTCCGGGGTCAGCGCGGGGCGCTGGCCGAGAAGCACGGCTGCTGCGCCGGCGGTGATCGCCTCGGACATCGAGGTGCCGCTGCCGGTGAAGTAGTCGTTGAGGACGACCGACGCCGGGTTGGCGACATCGGCGTCGCTGCCGAGGGCGCGGGCCGAGACCACCGAGACGCCAGGGGCGACGAGGTCGGGCTTGGCCGAGCCGAAAGCGGTGCCGCGCGCCGAGAACGCCGCGACGGTGTCGTCCGCGCGGGACGACGTGCCGTGCTCGTCGAGCGCGCCCACCGTGATGAGCGTGGCGTCCGAGCCGGGCGAGGTGACGGTGCCCTGGTCGGGGCCGTCGTTGCCGGCCGACGTGACGACGGTCAGGCCGCGCGCCCAGAGGCGGTCGAGCGCCCGGGAGAGCGGGTCGGCCGACGGGGGCAGCGGGCTGCCGGTCGAGAGCGCGAGGCTGACGACGCGGACCGAGCTGTCGGCGCGGGCGGCGTCGGACACGGCCTGCAGGCCGGCGAGGACGCGCGACAGCGACGTCGTGCCGTCGGCGGTCGCGACCTGGACGTCGAGGATGCGCGCAGCCGGCGCGACGCCGACGTACGTTCCGGACGACGAGGTGCCGTCGCCTGCGACGAGACCGGCCATGAACGTGCCGTGGCCGAGGCCGTCGCCGGCGGCGCCGCCGCTGACGTTGACGTGGGTGACGCGGCCGGCGAGGTCGGCGACGTCGGAGACGCCGGTGTCGACGACGGCCACGGTGACGCCCGCACCTGCCAGGTCGGCAGGGGCGGCGATGGTGGCGCGGTAGGTCGCGCCCTTGACGTCGGCCGCCGCGGCCTGGAGGCCCGCAGCGCCGGTCACGTGGAGTGCGACGTCGGCGACGGCGACCACCCCGGCGGGCACGTCCTGCCCCGCGGGGAGGGTCACGAGCATCGCGTCGGCGACGTCGTAGACGGCGAGCACCTCGCCGCCGTGGGCGTCGACCCACGCGGCGGCAGAGGCAGTCGACAGCGGCGAGCCCTGCAGCGAGAGCAGGGTCGTCGTGCCGGGGACGGTCGCACCCGTCGCGGGCGCTCCGAGGGCGAACGCCGTCGCGAGCGCGGCGACCGAGGCGCCGAGCATCAGTCCGCCGCGGCGCCGGTGGCGCTCGGGACGGCGTGGCGGTGCGAGCGATCCGCTGGTGATCGTCACCCGCGTCGTGCTGGCCATGGCGGCCTCCAAGGACAGAAGAACCCGGTTGTGCATCGACACGCGGATCGCCGACTTTCATAGGCCGGCCGGGTGAAGTCGCCGGAGGGCCGCGTGCGTGCGCACGGGGGCCCTGGAAGAGGTGCCCTTGAGCGCCCCTTGAGCGGACTGCGCTGGTACGACCGGGTGACGGGCGCGGGCCACGGGCTGCACGGATGTCCGTTCCCCGAACCGCGGCCGGGCCTACCGTGATGGGCGGATGACGGCACCGCCGTCTGCAGCCGGGGCACCAGGGGGAGCCATGCGCACTGCGCTGACCTACCGCTTCACGATGTGGGCCGTCGTCTGTGCGGCGGCCGCGGTCCTGGGCCAGCTCGTCATGTGGTGGTGGGCGGGCGGCTCCTACATCGGCGGCGACGAGCGGAGCTTCCAGCAGATAGCGCTGCAGGCATGGTCGGCGGCCCTGCAGATCCTCATCTGGCTCACTGTCGTGTTCGCCGGCGGAGCCATCGCGACGCGGGTCGTGGCCGAGGCGCGCGGCTGGGGAGAGGCGGACGAGGCCGACGATGATCCCTACGGCGACGACCCGTTCGGGGGCGAGCCCGTCCTCGGCGACACGCGATGACGGCGACGGCGGCCGACGTCGCGACGTCGCGGGCCCGCTCCGGCCGCGGTCTGTTCGCGGCGGCCGTGGCGATGGCCCTGCTCGCGGCTCTCGGCGCCTACATGCTCTGGGCGGAGGGGCGCTCGCTGTCGTTCGGGTGGTTCGCCAACACGCCCCCCTCGTCCGCCGAACCCGCCTTCGACCTGGCTCCGACGTCGGCGTGGGCGGCCGTGCCGGTCGCCCTCGTGGTCCTCGCTTGCGTCCTGCTGCTGCGGTCTGCGTGGATCGCGGCGGCGCAGGCGCGACAGCCCGACGGCCCCGGGGGCCGTGCCGCGTGGCGCTACATCGCGCTGACGCTCGTCGTCGTCATTGGCTCGATGCTCGTGACAGCGGCTTTCACGGTCTGGGTCGACGGCTCGGTGGTGTGGACCGCGCTCACCGGGCCGGAGGTGGTGGTGAGCCCGTGGGAGCCGCCCGCCATCGAGATCCTCGATCGGATCCTCCTGACGATCGACGCCTTCGGAGGCCTGCAGGTGCTGGCGTGGTTCGGCGTCGCCGCGCTTGTCAGCGCGATCTGGGTCGCCCTCGCGGCCAGGAACAGCTCACCCCTCCTGCCGCCGGGGCAGCAGGAGGGGTGAGGGACGGCGTCAGGCCTTCGTAGGCGCGGCGTCGTCGGGCTCGACCGCCGGCTGGGCCTGCGGCAGCATCGCGGCGAGGTCGACGCCCGTGGTGGCCTTGAGCATCTCCTGCACCTGCGCGAACGTGCTCGTCACCTGACGGGTGAGGTGCCCGGCGCCCTCCGTGGACAGCACGGTGAGGTTGTCGATCGCGGCCATGGGCGACGCGATCTCCTTGGCGATCTGCGGCAGCGCCGCGACCACCATCTCGAGGACTGCCGCCTGGTTGTACTTGGCGTACGCGTCGGCCTTCTTCTGCATCGCCTCGGCCTCGGACGTGCCGACGGCGAGAGTGGCCGCGGCCTGGGCGTCGCCCTCCGCCTGCACGGCCTTGGCCACGGCCTCGCGCTGCGCGCGCTCGGCGGCGCCGCGCCGCTCGCCCTCGATGGCCTCGGCCTCGGCGAGCGCGGTACGGCGCAGCTTCTCGCCCTCGCCGGTGAGCCGGTCCTGCTCGGCCTTGGCCTCGGCCTGGGCGATCGTGCTGAACTTCTGGGCCTCCGCGCGCTTGGTGGCCGAGATGCGCTCGGCCTCGGCCTCCTGCTCAGCGCGGTAGCGCGCGGCGTCGGCCGGCTTGCGCACCTCGGTGTCGAGCGTGCGGTCGGTGAGCGCCGCCTGCTGGATCGCGACCTTCTCCTGGGCCATGAGGATCTGCTGGCGCTTGTCGGCCTCGGCGAGGGGCCCGGACGCCGCGGCGTTGGCCTGGGCGGCGTCGGTCTCGGCCTTGACGGCGGCCTGCTGCAGCGCGAACTCGCGGGTGGAGTTGAGGATCTCGCGCTCGGTCGCGAGCCGCGCCTGCTCGGCGGCCTGCCGCGCCTGCGCCTCGGCGATCGCCGCCTGCTGCTGGACCCGCGCGGCCTCGGGGCGTCCGAGGTCGTTGAGGTAGGTGCCGTTGTCCGACACGTCCTGGATCTGGAAGGTGTCGAGGACGAGCCCCTGCCCGGTGAGCGCCTGCTCGGTGAGCTCGGCGACCTGGGAGGCGAACTGCATGCGGTCCTTGATGATGTCCTCGACCGTCAGGTTGCCGACGATCGACCGCAGCGCGCCGGAGAGCACCTCGGTGGTCTGCGCCGCGATCTCGCCCTGCTGGGCGGTGAAGCGCTGGGCGGCGGCGCGGATCGCCTCGTCGGTCGAGCCGATCTTGACGATGGCGATGCCCTGGATCGACAGCTTGATGCCGTTCTTGGCGGGTGCGTCCCGCACCGTCACCTCGATGCGGCGGCTGGACAGGTCGAGGATCGACGCCTGCTGGATCACCGGGACGACGAAGAGTCCGCCGCCGATGACGACGCGCTGCATCGACAGGTCGCCGCCGGTCTTGCCGCGGCGCCCGGTGACGATGAGCGCTTGGTTCGGGCCCGCCACCTTGTAGCGCGACAGGACGAACGCCACCAGCGCCACGATCGTGACGATGAGTCCGATGACCGACCAGAAGGTCGTCGAGCCGAGCAGATCACCCATCGGGTTCCCCCTTCATCGGACCCGCCCCGGCGGGTGCCTCTGCAGCCCGCCGTCCCTCGGCGGGCTGTGGTCGTGCTGATCGGGATCCGCCGTCGTCAGATCTCGCGGACGAGGACGGCGTTGTCGGAGAGCAGCGTGAGCACGAGCACCTCCGTGCCGCGCGGGATGGCGTGGCCGTCCGAGCGCGCCGACAGCTTCGACGCCGTCCCGGCGAGCACGACCGACACCTCGCCGTACCCGTCGCGCGGGATGTCGGAGACGACCGCAGCGGTGCTGCCGACGAGCTGCTCGCGGGAGGTCGCGCCCTCCGTGCCGTCGTCGCGCAGGGCGCGCATGGCGCGGACCGCGACCCACGCCGCCGCGATCCCGGCCACGAGGCCGATCAGGACGGCCACCCCGGTGGCGAGCCCGGCGGAGATGGCGATGAGCGACGTGAACCCGAGGACGGCGCAGAAGCCGCCCAGGACGGGCAGGGAGAAGACCCCGCCGCCGTCGCCGCTCAGCGGACCGAGCTCGAGGACCCCGTCGAGCAGCAGCCCGGCGGCGAGGGCCACGAGCCCGCCCACCGCCAGGAACCACAGCACGGCCATGGCCGCGTCCCCCGTCCTCGATCAGCCCGGCACCGCGTGCCGGGACGGACACGGTAGCCCGAGCGGGCGTGCGGACCGTGCCGAATTCCCCCGTCGGGCCCGACAGGGTGACGCCGGGGACGCCGATGGGGGTCGGGGACGCCTCGTGGAGTGCGCGCCCCGACCCCCATCGGGTCGTCGGACTGTCAGGCGAGCTGCGGCAGCGTGGCCAGGCCGGCCGCGAAGCGCTCCTCGCTGACCTCCTCGTCGACCATGCGGCCGTTGAGGTAGTCGTCGTAGGCCGCGAGGTCGAAGTGCCCGTGGCCGCACAGCGCCGTGAGGATCACCTTCTCCTCGCCGGTCTCCTTGGCCTCGAGCGCCTCGCGGATCGCGATGGCGAGCGCGTGCGTCGGCTCGGGCGCGGGGACGATGCCCTCGGTCCGGGCGAACTGCACGGCGGCGCTGAAGCACTCGGTCTGCGGCACAGCGCGGGCCTCCATGAGGCCGAGCTCGTAGACGTGGGAGATCAGCGGCGCCATGCCGTGGTAGCGCAGACCGCCGGCGTGGATCGGGTCCGGGATGAACTCGTGGCCGAGGGTGTGCATCTTCATGAGCGGGGTCATGCCCGCGGTGTCGCCGAAGTCGTAGGCGTAGACGCCGTGGGTGAGCGACGGGCAGGACGCCGGCTCGGCCGCGATGATGCGCGGCGCGATGCGGCCCGCGAGCTTCTCCCTCAGGAACGGGAACGACAGGCCGCCGAAGTTGGAGCCGCCGCCGGTGCACCCGACGATGTGGGTGGGGGTGTCGCCGGCCTTCGCGAGCTGCAGCAGCGCCTCCTCGCCGATGATCGTCTGGTGCAGCAGCACGTGGTTGAGCACGCTGCCCAGCGCGTACCGGGTGTCGGGGTCGCCGGCCGCGACCTCGACCGCCTCGGAGATCGCGATGCCGAGCGAGCCGGTCCAGTTGCCGGGGTCCTCGAGGAACTTGCGTCCGGCGTTGGTGAGGTCGGAGGGCGACCGGTGGACCTTGCCGCCGAAGGCCTCGATCATGAGGCGGCGGTACGGCTTGCTGTCGTACGAGCCGCCGACCTGCCACACCTCGCACTCGAGGCCGTACAGGGCGCAGGCGAACGACAGCGCGGTGCCCCACTGCCCGGCGCCGGTCTCCGTCGTCAGCTTCTTCACGCCGGCCTTCTTGTTGTAGTAGGCCTGCGGCACGGCGGTGTTGGGCTTGTGGGAGCCCGCGGGGCTGACGCCCTCGTACTTGTAGTAGATGCGCGCCGGGGTGCCGAGCGCCTCCTCGAGGCGGTGCGCGCGGAACAGCGGCGACGGCCTCCACTGGCGGTAGACGTCGAGGACGCCGCCCGGGATCTCGACGTACCGGTCCTGCGTGACCTCCTGCAGGATCAGGTCCATCGGGAACAGCGGCGCGAAGTCCTCGGGACCGGCCGGCTGGAGCGTGCCCGGGTGCAGGGCGGGCGGGGGAGGCTCGGGGAGATCGGCGACGAGGTTGTACCAGGTCGTCGGCATCTCGTCCTCGTCGAGCGTGTACTTGTGCCGGCGCACCGCGTCGTCCATCGGTCCCTCGCGTTCCCTGGGGGAGGGCGGGACGCCGTCCGTCCCGCGTCAGGACGAACCTACTCAGAGCACGCCGTGCCGCACCCCGGAGTTGCGCAGGTCGGACCGGTCCGTGTCACCGGCCGCTGGGGCTCCTCGGCACGACGATGTGCGCGACCCCGGCCTCGAGGTCCACGCGGCTGCGCGGCGGTGCGGCGTCGCCGTCGTCGTCCTGCTTGATCTCCATGAACTCGTCGTGCTCGCGCTTATGGCGCATGCCCGGCTGGAACACCGTGCCGAGGACGTCGACGGCGACGCCGCCCATCTGCGCCTTGGCGCGCTCGTCACCGTTGCGCCGTGCCCGGCGGGTCCGCAGCAGGTCGAGGACACCGAGGAAGCACAGGAGCACCACCAGCGCCGGCAGCGTCATCGCGAACAGCGTGCCCATCACGTGCCGCCGAGAGCCGTCACTGCGTCGTGGATCTGGTGCGCCAGCTCGATGTCGAGCTGCGTCGTGCCGCCTTCGCTGTGCGTCGACAGCACGATGTGCAGGGTGCGCCAGCGGATGTCGAGGTCAGGGTGGTGGTCCATCTCCTCCGCGAGCACCGCGATCTCGTCGACGGCGCTGATGCAGGTCGGGAAGCTGAGGAAGGTGTAGCTGCGCCGGATCTCCGACGTGCTGCCCGTCCAGCCCGGCAGCGAGGCGAGCTGGCGGGCGGTCTCCTCGGCATCGAGCAGGCGGGCCATGCGTCCACGGTCGCACCGCGCGGCGCCCGAGTCCAGGCGCCGGTGGCCCCGAGCCGGTTCGAGCCTCCGCTGCGGGTCTGGCAGAGTCGTCGGCCATGAGCGAGCAGCCCACCCACGTGCGCCCGGACGGCCGCAGGGTCGTCGTCGCGGGCGCCGTCGAGTCGCGGGGCCGCCTGCTCTCCGCGCGCCGGTCGCGGCCGGCGTCCCTCGCCGGCGGCTGGGAGCTGCCCGGCGGCAAGGTCGAGCCGGGCGAGGACCCGGCGGCCGCGCTGGTGCGCGAGCTGCGCGAGGAGCTCGGTATCGATGTCGACGTCGTGGGACAGGTCCCCGGCCCGCTCGACGGCGACTGGCCCCTCGACGAGGCCTCGGTCCTGCGCGTGATGCGCTGCCGCATCGAGCGCGGGGAGCCCGCCGCCGGGATCGCCCATGACGACGTGCGCTGGCTCGCCCCCGGCAGCCTGGCCGACGTCGCCTGGCTCGAGCCCGACGTCGCCCCGGTGGCGGCCGCCGCCGACCGCCTCGGCACCTGGGTGTCGTTCCCGGCCGGCGAGGTCTCGGGCGAGGGCCGCGTCCTGCGGGCCGACCCCCTGGGCGACGGCCGGTGGGCCGTGGTCGTCGACCGCACCCCGTTCCATCCGCTCGACCACTCCTGGCCCGACCAGCCCGGCGACACCGGCTCGCTCGCGGGCCTCGCGGTCGTCGACTCGCTCACGGGCGCCGTCGACGACGAAGGATCGCTGCTCCTCGGCGACGCGGTCGGCGTCCGCAGAGGCGACCCGTCCCGCACCTGGGTCGTCGTCCACGTGGTCGACTCGCCCGAGCGGCCGGACCTCGTCGGCGACGTGGTCGGTCTCGAGGTCGACGCCGTCCGGCGCGCCGAGTACTCGCGAGGCCACTCGGCCTGCCACCTCGCGGCGCTCGCGCTCAACGAGGCGTCGGCCGGGTTCTGGTCCAAGGAGCCGCCTCGGCGTGACTCGCGCGGGTTCCCGTTCCTCGACCAGATCGCGATCCAGGTCTCGCGCATCGAGCCCGACGGCGCCTACGACGCCTACCGGTGCGGCAGGTCGCTGCGCAAGGCCGGCTTCGACTCGGCGGGCTTCCTCGCCGCGCTGGACGAGGTGACCGGGCAGGCGCACGCGCTGCTGGACTCCTGGGTCGCGTCGGGAGCGGCCAGCCGACTGGACACCGCAGGCGACCCGACGCTGCCGGCACGGCGCAGCTGGATCTGCGACGTCCCGGGCGGTCCGGCGGTGATCCCGTGCGGCGGGACCCACGTGCGCGAGCTCTCGGCGCTCGGCCAGGTGAGGGTGTCCTACGCCACCACCACCGACGGCTTCGAGCAGCGCACCACGGTCGTCCCGCCCTCCTGAGGACGCGAGCAACCGCCGAAACTGCTGCTTCCGGGCCGCCGGAAGCAACCACGTCGGCGGTTACTCGAGCACCGGGCAGGGTCGAGGCGGTCGGGGGAGACCGCTCGCGCCGGTAGGATCAGGCGATCCCCCGTTCTCGACCCCGAGGTCACCCATGTCTTCCCACGGCTCTGCCGTCCGCTCCGACCTGCGCAACGTCGCGATCATCGCGCACGTCGACCACGGCAAGACCACGCTCGTCGACGCCATGCTCTGGCAGTCGGGGGCCTTCACCGAGCACCAGGCGGAGGAGGGCTCGGTCCAGGAGCGGGTCATGGACTCCATGGACCTCGAGCGCGAGAAGGGCATCACGATCCTCGCCAAGAACACCACGGTCCGGTACGCCGGCCCGGGTGCTCCCGAGGGCGGCGTCCTCATCAACATCATCGACACCCCGGGCCACGCCGACTTCGGCGGCGAGGTCGAGCGAGGCCTCGAGATGGTCGACGCCGTGATCCTGCTGGTCGACGCCAGCGAGGGCCCGCTGCCGCAGACGCGCTTCGTGCTGCGCAAGGCGCTGCAGAAGCACCTGCCGGTGATCCTCGTCGTCAACAAGGTCGACCGGCCCGACGCGCGCATCGCCGAGGTCGTCGACGAGACCTACGAGCTGTTCTTCGACCTCGACGCCGACGAGACGCAGATCGACTTCCCCGTCGTCTACGCCTCGGCCAAGGCCGGCCGCGCGTCGCTCAACCGCCCCGACGACGGCGGGATGCCCGACAGCGAGAACCTGGTCCCGCTGTTCAGCACCATCCTCGAGACGGTCCCCGCGCCGCGGTACGACCCCGAGATGCCGCTGCAGGCCCACGTCACCAACCTCGACTCGTCGCCGTACCTGGGGCGTCTTGCCCTGTGCCGCGTGCACAACGGCACGATCCGCAAGGGCCAGCAGGTCGCCTGGGCCCGCCAGGACGGCACGATCGAGCGCGCCAAGATCTCCGAGCTCCTCGTCACCCAGGCGCTCGAGCGCGTGCCGGCCGACTCCGCCGGCCCCGGCGAGATCGTCGCGATCGCCGGCATCGAGGACATCACCATCGGCGAGACCCTCACCGACCCCGAAGACCCCCGGCCGCTGCCGCTCATCACGGTGGACGAGCCGTCGATCTCGATGACCATCGGCATCAACACCTCGCCGCTGGCCGGCCAGAGCGGCACGAAGCTCACCGCGCGGCTGGTGAAGAACCGCCTCGACGCCGAGCTCATCGGCAACGTGTCGATCCGCGTGAAGAGCACCGAGCGGCCCGACACCTGGGAGGTGCAGGGCCGCGGCGAGCTCCAGCTCGCGATCCTCGTCGAGATCATGCGCCGCGAGGGCTTCGAGCTCACGGTGGGCAAGCCGCAGGTCGTGACCAAGGTCGTGGACGGCAAGGTCCACGAGCCCATGGAGCACCTGACGGTCGACATCCCCGAGGACTACCTCGGCGTCGTCACCCAGCTCATGGCGCTGCGCAAGGGCCGCATGGAGCAGATGGTCAACCACGGCACCGGCTGGGTGCGCATGGAGTACGTCGTGCCCGCACGCGGCCTGATCGGCTTCCGCACCGAGTTCCTCACCGAGACCCGCGGCACGGGCCTGCTCCACCACGTGTTCCACAAGTACGAGCCGTGGCACGGCGAGCTGCGCACGCGCCCGACCGGGTCGCTCGTGGCCGACCGGCGCGGTCCGACCACCGGCTTCGCCCTGGCCAACCTCCAGGAGCGCGGCACCCTGTTCGTGGGCCCGGGCACCGAGGTCTACGAGGGCATGATCATCGGCGAGAACTCGCGGTCGGACGACATGGACGTCAACCCGACCAAGGAGAAGAAGCTCACCAACATGCGCCAGTCGTCCGGCGACGTCCTGGTGCCGCTCATCCCGCACAAGCAGATGTCGATGGAGCAGGCGCTCGAGTTCTGCCGCGAGGACGAGTGCATGGAAGTGACGCCCGCCACAGTGCGCATCCGCAAGGTCGTGCTCGACCAGACCGAGCGCGGCCGCGCCGCGTCCCGCGCCAAGAAGCAGGGCTGATCCCGAACCACCGCAGCGCCGCCGGTCGACGACCGGCGGCGCTGCTGCATCCGCCGCCCTGACCAGCCACGATGCCGGTCCTGCCCGCGTGACGGGGGACACATCCAGGAGGGGGGACTACGGGACGGCAACAGGCGCGTCACGGCAGGATGCCGCCTGTATGTCGGAATGGTCCCGATCCGCCCCGATGCGGTCACGATCCGATCACGGGCCCGGTCGGGGGCTTGTCCACCCGATGGGATGACGTAGGTTTCCCGAGTCCCTGGGACGGGGGCGTCGGCGGTGATCCCGCCAACAACTCCGGCCCGTCGCTCGCGGGACGCCAGGTCTTCCCGGAACCAGACAGGAAGGCAGCAGGTTCTCCATGACCGCGCCTCTCGACACCGCGCCGCTCGACGACGCCCCGGCCGTTGCTGCGGCCGAGCCGCAGATCGCCGGCCGCTCGCTCGGCCAGATCGCGTGGGGCCGTCTGCGCCGCGACAAGGTCGCCCTCGTCGGCGCCGGGATGATCATCTTCTTCGTGCTCGTCGCGATCTTCGCGCCGCTGCTGTGCGCGATCTTCGACGTCGACCCGGAGACCAACTACACCGACCAGCTCGACGACCTCGGGTTCCCCGACGGCCCGTGGGCGAACGCCTCGTGGGACCACCCCTTCGGCGTCGAGCCCGGCCTCGGCCGCGACATCTTCGCCCGCACCGTCTACGGCGCGCGCTACTCGCTGACCATCGCCCTACTGGCCACGGTCCTCACGGTCGGCCTCGGCGTCGTCGCCGGCATCATCGCCGGCTTCCGCGGCGGCTGGATGGACACGCTCATCAGCCGCTCCATGGACATCCTGCTCGCGTTCCCCGTGCTGCTGTTCTCCATCGCCGCGCTCGTCATCGTCGGCCAGGCGCAGTGGTACAAGGAGAGCGTCCTCTACCAGATCTTGTTCATGACGTTCGTCATCGGGTTCTTCGGCTGGCCGTACATCGGCCGCATCATCCGAGGACAGGTGCTGTCCTTGCGGGAGAAGGAGTTCGTCGACGCGGCGCGCAGCCTGGGCGCCTCGACGAACCGCATCCTGTTCAAGGAGCTGCTCCCCAACCTGCTCCCGATCATCCTCGTGTACTCGACGCTGATCATCCCGACCAACATCCTGGCCGAGGCGGCGCTGTCGTTCCTCGGCGTCGGCCTCCAGCCGCCCACCCCCACGTGGGGCCAGATGCTGTCCGACTCGCGCGCGAGCCTGCAGCTGGTGCCGTCCTACGTCGCAGTGCCCGGCATGGCCATCTTCCTGTGCGTGCTCGCCTTCAACCTCTTCGGCGACGGCCTGCGCGACGCGTTCGACCCCAAGGGCACCCAGTGAGCACGCGGGCGTCCCTGGCCCCGGCGGTCTGACCGCCACCACGACTTCCCCGGCGGAGGCCGGGGGAACCGAGACCGTCACCCGGCGGTAGCGGTAACCACCCTGAGGAGAAGGTGGATCTGTTCATGGCGAACACTCGACGCGCGACTACGCTCGCGGCCGTCGGCGCTGTCGCTGCCCTCGCGCTCGCCGCTTGCGGCGGCGGCAGCGGGGACACGACGCCGAGCGCGTCCGCAGCGAGCGGCTACAACGCTGCCATCGACGGCATCGTCAACCCGTCCGACAAGACCGGCGGCACGCTGTCGCTCGGTGCCAGCGGCGACTGCGACTCGTACGACCCCGCGCGCACCTACTACGCGTACTGCTGGGACATCCAGCGCCTCTTCACCCGCTCGCTCATGGGCTTCGCCCCGCAGCCGGGCGTCAAGGGCACCGAGCTCGTCCCCGACCTCGCGACCGCGGCCGGCGAGTCCAACGCCGACAAGACCGAGTGGAAGTACACGCTCAAGGACGGCATCAAGTGGGAGGACGGCACTCCCATCAAGTCGGGCGACATCAAGTACGGCATCGAGCGCCTGTTCGCCACGGACGTCATCAACGGCGGCCCGTCCTCGTACTACACGAGCCTGCTCGACGACGGCACCTACAAGGGCCCGTACGCCGACCCCAACGGCGACCTGGCCTCGGTGACCACGCCGGACGACAAGACGATCGTCTTCAAGCTGAACAAGCCGTTCGCGGACTTCGACTACCTGATGGCGCTGCCGACCTCGTCGCCGGTGCTCAAGGCGAAGGACACGAAGGCTGACTACGGCCAGAAGCCGTTCGCCTCGGGCCCGTACAAGTTCGACTCGTTCGAGCCGGGCAAGTCCACCACGTGGTCGCGCAACACCAACTGGGACGCCGCGACCGACACGATCCGCAAGCCGATGGTCGACAAGGTCACGTACACCGTCGTGGGCGACACCGCCGACCTCGACAAGCGCGTGCTCGCCGGCGACATCGACCTGATCGCGGACGGCGGCATCCAGCCGGAGTCGCGCGCGATCGTGCTCGCCGACCCGACCAAGAAGGCCAACGCCGACAACCCGGTCACCGGCTTCACCCGCTACATCGCCGTGATGCAGACGGTCGAGCCCCTGACCAACAAGGCGTGCCGCGAGGCCGTGTTCTACGCCTTCAACAAGGCCGACTACCGCAAGATCCGCGGTGGCGACACGGGTGGCGACATCGCCAACACGATGACCCCGCCGCTGGTCCCGGGCTACACCCCGGACTTCAACCCGTACCCGGACGGCGCTGACAACACCGGCGACCTCGAGCAGGCCAAGGCCAAGCTGCAGGAGTGCGGCCAGCCCAACGGCTTCTCGATCAACCTGGCGTACGTCAACCAGGGTCTCGGCCCGGACCTGTTCGCCTCGGTGCAGCAGAACCTCGGCCGCGTCGGCATCAAGGTCGGCGGCGCCCCCTCCGACCAGGCCACGTACTACTCGACCTGGATCGGCTCGCCGAAGAACCTGATCGACCAGAAGATCGGTCTGGGTATCGCGGGCTGGGGTGCTGACTTCCCGACCGCCTACGGCTTCTGGCAGTCGATCGCCAACGGGAACGCCATCCTCCCCGAGGGCAACTCGAACTACCCGAGCCTGAACGACCCGAAGGTCAACGACCTCCTCGACCAGCTGACGAAGGAGGGCGACAAGGACAAGGCCAAGGCTCTGGCCGTGTCGCTCGACCAGCAGGTCATGGCGAACGCGGTGTACCTGCCGGTCCAGTTCGACAAGACCTTCTACTACCGCAACCCGCGCCTCACGAACGTCTACCTCAACGGCGGCGTGGGCAACTACTACGACTACGTCAACATCGGTACCTCCGACGGCAAGTGACGCAGCTCGTAGCTAGCTAACCGCTCGAATCGAACACGCGGGTGTGGCCGGCGGGAGACAATCCCGTCGGCCACACCCTGCGGAGGGCACATGTTCCGGTACATCGTCCGCCGGCTCCTCGGAGCCGTGGTCGTGGTGTTCATCGTCAGCCTGGTGACGTTCTTCCTGTTCGCCATCGGCCCGAAGATCACCGGCAGCAGCCCCGCGTACCTGTACGTGGGCAAGAACCCGACACCGGAGCTGGTGGCGGCGATCGAGAAGTCCTTCGGCCTCGACCAGCCGCTGGTCAAGCAGTACGCCGACTACATGAAGGGCATCGTCGCGGGGCGCACGTTCAGCGACGGCACGCCCGACGGCGTCCGTGAGTGCCCGGCGCCCTGCTTCGGCTACTCCTTCCGCTACAAGGAACCGGTCTGGACCCTGATCAAGGACAGGTTCCCGGTCACACTCTCCCTGGCCGTCGGCGCCGCCATCCTCTGGCTGGTGCTCGGCCTCTCGGTAGGGATCCTGTCCGCCCTGAAGAAGGGGACGGTCGTCGACAGAGCGGCGATGATCATCGCCCTGGCCGGCGTCTCGCTACCGGTCTACTTCACCGGACTGATACTCCTGTACGTCTTCGTGTACGGGCCGATCAGATTCCTGCCACCACCGACGTACAAACCGCTCACCGAGAACCCGGTGGCCTGGTTCCAGTCGCTGATCCTCGCCTGGATCGCGCTGGCGTTCCTGTACGCGGCCCTCTATGCCCGGCTCACGCGCGCGAACATGCTCGACACCATGAGCGAGGACTACATCCGCACCGCGGTGTCCAAGGGCCTGACGCGTCGCAAGGTGATCAGCAAGCACGCGCTGCGCGCCGCGCTCACGCCGATCATCACCATCTTCGGCCTCGACCTCGGAGCCCTGCTCGGAGGCGCGATCCTGACCGAGAAGGTGTTCAGCCTGCCCGGGCTGGGGTACCTCTCGATCGACGCGATCGACAAGCAGGATCTGCCGGTCATCATGGGTGTCACGATCGTGGCGGCGCTGTTCATCGTGCTCGCCAACATCATCGTCGACGTCCTCTACGGCGTGGTCGACCCGCGCGTCCGCCTGAGCTGAGCCCGAAGGAACCGCTGTGACCTCCACCCTGGACTCCTCCTCCTCCGTGGTCTCGCCGCCGCCGAGCAGCTTCCTCGAGGTGCGCG